>Ga0307513_10002836_pt1 | contig 23756 bp, 23 predicted proteins | sample 15_EM_MG_FD_202174 | JGI IMG/M metagenome (GOLD analysis project Ga0307513, IMG submission 202174) | Populus trichocarpa ectomycorrhiza microbial communities from riparian zone in the Pacific Northwest, United States - 15_EM | ecosystem: Host-associated > Plants > Roots > Unclassified | place...
AGATCGATGTCGGTTAGCGCGTTGACGGCACCGAATCGCTTCGAGATCCCGCGCAGGGTGAGCGCGGACGTGGTGATCGCGGTGGTCGGAGCTGACATCTGCAGCCCTCAGCCGGTGACGCCGATGGCGGAGCAGGCCGCGGCGTAGGTCGGGGTGCAGATGTCGCCCGGCGCGACGATCTTCTTGTCGAACAGCTCCGTCTTGACGTTCTCCTTCGTCACGAGCGTCGGCTGGAAGAGCTGCGTCGGGGTGGCGAACAGCGTCGTCGGTGCCTGCGGCGCCTTGCCCGTCAGGAGCCCGACGGCGACATCGGCGGCAGCGCCGGCGACGATCTCGCTGGGCTTGGAGATGGTGTTGTACTGGTCACCCGCGACGATGAGCTGCACCGCCGCCGTCGTCGCGTCGTTGCCGGTGACGGGCGGCACCGGGTTCACCCCGCCGGCCTTGAACGCGGCGATCGCACCGCCGCCGGTGCCGTCGTTGGCGGCGACCACGCCGACGATCTTCGAGCCGAACCGGGTGATCTGGCCGGCCACCCAGTTCTGCGCGGCCTCGGGCTTCCAGTCCGGGGTGTCGTACTCGGCGAGCAGCTGGATGCCGCTGCCCTCGATACCGGCCTTCATGCCCTTCTTGATCAGGCCGGCCGCGGCGTCGGTCGGCGACCCGTAGACGCCGAGGACGCCCGCGTCGGGTGGCAGCTGGCCGGTCTTCAGCTTCTCGACGAGCGACTGCGCGATCGCCTTGCCGATGGCTTCGTTGTCGAACGAGACGTAGTAGTCCGCGGCGATCGACGGGATGGGCCGGTCGTAGGCGATGACCTTCACGCCCTGCGCCTTCGCCGTGTTGACCATCGACGCGGCGGCGGTGGAGTCGACCGGGTCGAGCACCACGACCTTCGCCCCCTGGGCGACTGCCGAGTTGAACTGTTGCTGCTGCTTGCTCGCGTCACCCGTGGCGTTGTTGTAGAGCGCCTCGCACTTCGGGCAGAGCTTCGCGAGCTGCGCCTTGAAGCCAGGCGCGTCGTGCTCCTCGTAGCGGGTGGACGCCTGGTCGGGCATCAGGAAAGCGATCTTCGCCTGCAGGTCGGCGCCGGACCCGGCCGCGGGCGCCCCACCGGCGGATCCCGACGGCGGGTTGGTCGCGCAGCCGGTGAGGACGAGCGCTGCGGCGGCCAAGGCCGCGGCCGTCGTGAGGTAGCGGTGACGGGTCATGTCGGCTCCTTTGCGGACACTGGGGTGTTGAACGAGAGGAGTGCAGCGGGGACCTCGCGGTCGGCGCGTAGCGCGATCTCGGTGATCGCGATGTTGTCCAGGCGCGGGAACACCTGGCGGTAGCGCGCCAGCGGCAGGCCGAGCAGCGCGCACAGGCCGAGACGCAGCAACGTGTTGTGCGCGACGACGAGGACGGTGTCGTCGGGGCGGGCAGCGGCGATCGCGCGCAACCCGGCGACGCAGCGCCGGGCGGCGTCCGCCGGCGGCTCCGCGCCGGGGAACGGGTGGGCGACCGGATCGGCGCGGAACGCCGCGACGACGGCCGGATCGAGCTCGTCGAGGATGTGACCCTCGGCGATCCCGAACCCGACCTCGCGCAGGTCCGCGCAGTGCCCGAGCGCGACGCCGAGGGCGGCGGCCGCGGGTGCGGCGGTGGCGACGGCCCGGTCCTGCGGCGAGCTGACCACCGCCGTGACACCGCGGTCGACGGCCCAGCGGGCCAGGCGCTCGGCCTGGGCGCGGCCCTCATCGGTCAGGTCGGGATCGCTGGCGCCGCCCGCGTAGCGGTTCTCCCGGTGCCAGACGGTCTGGCCGTGCCGTGCCAGAAGCAGCGTCATCGGTCCAACACCTCGGGATTCGCGCAGTTCAGCGGCGCCTCACCGCGCCGCCAGCGCCCGGCCTCCACCGCGACCATGGCCGCTGCCCGTTCCGCGACCTGGCGGCTGGCGCCGGCCAGGTGCGGGGTGGTGACGAGGTTCGGGAGGTCGCGCAGGGGGTGGTCGGCGGGCAGCGGCTCCACGTCGTAGACGTCCAGGCCGGCGGCAGCCAGGTGCCCGCCGCGCAGCGCTGCGGCCAGCGCGACGTGATCGACCAGCGCACCGCGCGCGCAGTTCACCAGCACCGAGCCCGGCCGCATGGCTGCGATGCGGGCTGCGTCGAGCATCCCCGTCGTCTCGGGGGTGACACGGGCGTGCAGGGTCACCACCTGGGCGTTCGCCAGCAGCTCATCCAGCCCGACGAGCCGCACACCGGCCGGGAGCTGGTCGGCTGCCGCGTACGGGTCGTGGACGAGCACGTGGGCGCCGAAGCCGAGCAGGATGCGCGCCACCCGCGACCCGATCGCCCCGCCACCGACGATGCCGACGGTGGCGCCCTCCAGCTCGAGGCCCGACGACTCGTAGACGAAGTTCTCGGCGTCCCACCGGCCGCTGGTGACCTCCAGGTGGCCGCGGCCGATGCCGCGCGCGGCGGCCAGGATCAACCCGATCGCGAACTCCGCGGTGGCGGTGGCGTTGCGCCCGGGCGCGTAGGTGACGGTGATGCCGTGCTCGGTGGCGGCGTCGAGGTTCGTGTTCACCGGGCCGCCGCGGGAGACCGCGAACAGCCGCAGGTCGGGGCAGGCATCGATGATCCGACGGGTGAGCGGGGCGAGGTGGGTGAGGCAAACCCGCACCCCGGCGAGCGCGGCGATCATCGCGTCCTCGTCGCCGGTGGCCTCGTCGACCTCGCCGACCTTCCCGAACGGGTCGTGCGGCCACTCGGTGGCCAGCTGGCGCACGTCCCACGCGGCGGCGTCGTCCTGCGCGGCGAGCGCCGCGCGCATCAGGTCGGGGCGGACGAACAGGTCGCCGGCGGCCAGCAACGGAATCGGATCGGTCATGCGGCGGCCCTCCTGCGGGCGTGCTCTGCGGTGCGCGGATCGAGCCATCCGCGGCGGGTGAGCGCGGCGATGAAACGGTCGTAGCCGGGGGCCAGCTCGGCATCGCGATCGACGTCCTGCGGCAGCGCGGGGCGGACGAACAGGGCGCCGGCGGCAAGCAGCGGGATCGGGTCGGTCATGCGGCGGCCCTCCTGCGGGCGTGCTCTGCGGTGCGCGGATCGAGCCATCCGCGGCGCGTGAGCGCGGCAATGAAACGGTCGTAGCCGGGGGCCAGCTCGGCAGCGCGGCCGGTGTCCGGGTGCAGCTCGGTGCGGACGCGCACGATGCGGGACGCAGCCGCAGCGAGGTCGCCGTCGACAGATCCGGCGGCGAGCACCGCCATGCCGACGGCCGGTTCGGCGTTCTCCGGGACCCGGACGGGCACGCCGAGCAGGTCGCAGCGCAGCTGGTTCCACCACGCGTTGCGCGCGCCGCCGCCGGTGAAGCTGACCCGGCCGGTGACGTCGGCGCCGGCGTCATCGAGCAGGTCGAAGCAGAGCCGCTCCAGGTGCGCGACACCGAGGCAGACGGCGGCGAAGCCGACGGCGGGATCGAGTTCCCGCTCGACGCCTCCATCGACCCAGAAGCCGCGGGCGTCCGGGGCGACGAAGGGGAACCGCTCCCCGACCCCGGTCAGCGGGTAGCAGAGCGGCACATCGTGCAGCCGGCGCGCGTCATCGGTGAGCACGTCCAGGTCAGCGCCGGGGAACAGCTCCGTGAGCGCACCCGCGCCGGTGCTCGACGCGCCGCCCGGCAGCCAGAGATCGCCGTGCGGGGCTCGGTGCGAGTAGACCGCGCCGGTGGCGTCGCGCAACAGGTGCCGGGTGACGCCCTTGAGCGCGAGCGTGGTGCCGAGCACGGAGTTCCACTCGCCGGGGGCCAGCGCTCCGGCGGCGAGCTGGGCGGCGCATCCGTCGGTCATCCCGGCGACGATGGGCACACCCGCAGGCACGCCGGTGCGCGCGGCGGCCGAGGCACCCACGACGGCCAGCACCGATCCGGCCGGGACCACGTCGGGCAGCACTGCGGGATCGATGCCCAGCTCCTGCAGCACGTGGGCCGGCCAGCGCCGGTCGAGCAGGTCGTAGCCGGTCTTGAGGGCGTGGCTGGAGTCGGCGGCGACGGGGTGGCCGGCCAGCCCCGCCGTGACGACATCGGGCTGGTGGGCCAGCCGGGCCCCGTCGCGCAAGAGGCCCTGCTCCTGCCACCAGAGCAGCTTCGGCAGCGCCCACGCGGGCTGCATGCGGTAGCCCAGCCGCTCCCACAGCGGCGCCCCGGCTTCCTGGACGCGGGCGGCGAGATCGCCCGCGCGGGTGTCGTCGTACATCAGGCCCGCGGTGCGCGGCGTGCCGTCGGGATCGGTGAGCGCGACGGTCCCGGACGTGCCGCAGACCGCGACGCCGGCGATCCGCGCGGCCGCGCCGGCCGGCAGTGCTGCCGTCGTGGCCGCGAGCGCCTCGACCGTCCGCTCCCACCAGCTCGCCGGGTCCTGCTCGTGCCGCCGCCCGTCGCGCATGCTCGTGAGCGGGCGGGCCCTCATGGCGAGCAGCGCGCCCGTCCCGTCGACGGCGACCGCGCGGACGCTCTGCGTGCCGAGGTCGATCCCGATCCAGGTCCGGTCAGGCACCGGCGCCACCCCCGGGAATGGCCAGCGCCCTGGTCTCCAGGAACTGCCGGTGACGCTCGTCGTGCAGGTCGCGCACGTCCGGATCCGGGTCCAGCCGGTCGCGCTCGCGCACCAGCTCCGCCGCCGCGCTCGCGAGATCGGGATGGTCACCGAGCGCGGTGGCGGCCACGACCAGCGCGCCCTTCGCGCCGACCTGCGAGTCGACGGTGCGTGCGACCGTCCGGCCGGTGACGTCGGCGATGATCTGCGACCACAGGTCGGACGCGGCACCGCCGCCGCACAGGTGCAGCGGCCCGGCCCGGCCCGCCGGCGCGGCCTCCAGGCAGTCCCGCACGACGTGCGCGAGCCCCTCCAGCGTGGCCCGCGCCAGATGCGCCGGCCCGTGCGCGAACGACAGCCCGGTGACGACCCCGCGGGCCGTCGGGGCGAGGAACGGGGCGCGCTCCCCGGCCGGGGAGAGGTAGGGCAGCACGGTGACCCCGTCCGCTCCTGGTCCGGCATCAGCGGCGAGCGCCGCCACGGCCGCGGCGTCGGGCAGGCCGAGCAGCGCCACCAACCAGTCCACGACCCCGGTGCCGGCGAGCGTCGGGAAGGCGCGCAAAGCGAGCCCGTCGAGCCCGAGATCCAGTGTCAACCCGGTGGGGACGGCCCCGGCCCCGGGCAACGCGTCGGGCAGTCCGATGATCGTCTCGGTGCTCAGCGTCGTGCCCAGGATGCTCACCGCCTCGCCGGGCGCTGTTGCGCCGCTGCCGATCGCGGTGGTGGCGATGTCGTAGGGCGCGAGAACGACCGGGAGCCCCAGCGGGAGCCCGATGTCGGCCGTGAGCGGTTGGACGCGGCGCTCGCCCTCGAGCAGCGGTGGCACGAGGTGGGCGAGCTCGGCCAACCCGTACAGCTCGACGAGGTCCGGCTCGCAGGTACCGGTGCGCTGGTCGATCCAGGGCGCCGACGCGTCCGAGCGGTCGACGCCCAGCACGCCCGTCAGCTGCAGGAACAGCCAACCACCGCAGGTCAGCGCCGCGTGCGCGGCGTCGACGGCAGCCGGTTCGGTCCCCCGCAGCACCTGCAAGATCGCGTGCGGGAGGCCCGAGTTGCCGAGGCTGCCGGTCCGGCGGAAGGCCTCGTCCAGCACACCGTCGGCGCGCCACCGCTCCACCACGGAAGCCGCCCGCGCGTCGTTCCAGAGCACCGCGGGCCGGACCGGACGGGCCGCGCGGTCGACGAGCCACGCCCCGTCGCCCTGAGCCGTGAGGGCGATCGCACGCACGCTGCGGGGGTCCCCCGCGGTGACCGCCCGGACCGCGTCGGCGACGGCCGTCCAGACGTCGTCCATGTCCTGCTCGGAGCGCCCGTCCGGGTACGTGCTGACCACGGTCGGGCGCCGCTCGACGGCGAGCTCGCGCCCTGCCGCGTCATAGCGCACGGCCTTGATCAGCGAGGTCCCGGCGTCGACGCACACAACCGTGCCGTCGCGGTCCGGCGTCGTCGCCATGTCGGTTCTCCCTGGTCACCGTCGAGCAATGGCGGGGAGTACACCGAACTTCACAAGTTATCGCAAGAAATCACATCGGGGCTCAGCGCGGAAGTTTTCGATCAAGAATATCCGCAGGTCAGATGTGTGCGGCCGGATACCGGATGGAGCAAACTTCACACGCCTGCGACTTCGACCGACACCCCACGCCCGCGCAGATCCCGCAGCGTCTCCGGCGCCGTGGCGGCGTCCACCACCACCCGGTCCAGGTCGGCCAGCGCCACGAGCCGGTGCAGCGCGCGCCGACCGAACTTGGTGTGGTCGATCATCGCCACGGTGTGCGCCGAGCTCGCCACGAGGGCGTGCCGGGTGATCACCGTGTCCTGCGACTGGATGTAGCACACGCCGTCGGTGACCGCGGTCGTCGACATGACGAGCAGGTCGGCCTGCAGGTCCGCCGCCGCGGCCGCCGTGGCCTGGCCGAGGAACGACTCGTAGGCGGCGACGTAGCGCCCGCCGAGCCCGATCAGCTCGATGCCCGGCTGGTCGCCCAGGATCCGCAGCACGGGCAGGAAGTGCGTCACCACGGTCAACGGGGCCCGCTGCGGCAGCAGCCGGGCCAGCGCGAGCGTCGTCGTGCTGTCGTCCAGCGCGATCACCTGGCCCGGCTCGACACACGTCCGCAGCACGTGCTCGGCCATGGCCTGCTTCTCGCGCGCCTGGGCCTGCATGCGGTGCGCCATGTCGCCGTGGAACGTGCGGGTCGGCGCGCTGGTCGCGCCCCCGCGGACCTTGAGCAGGAACCCGCGCGCCTCGAGCTGATCGAGGTCGCGGTGCACCGTCATGATGCTCACGCCGTGCTCACCGGCCAGGTCGTCGACCCGGACGAACCCCTGCTCGGCCACCCGCTGCCGCACAGCCTCACGTCGCAGCTCCGGGCTCGCGTGGGGGCGGGCGGACCTGCGCGCGGACGACGGCACTCCCACAGCTTGGCATCCCGGCGGGACGATCATCGACTGCATGAGAACGTCGCCGGTCAGCGAAGGGACCATCTACGGTGGGCGGCGTGATCGCTCCCGCTCCCACGCCGGTCGGTGTGGCGGCCGGAGCGGTGGTGCTGGGCGCCCGGCACTGGCCAGGCGGCCCGGCCGGCCTGCCGATCCTGCTGGTGCACGGGTTGGCCGCCAACGCCCGCGTGTGGGACGGCGTGGCCGCGCCGCTGGCGGCGACCGGGCGTCAGGTGCTCGCGGTCGATCTGCGCGGGCACGGGACATCGGCGTCCGTGCCGGACCCGCCCGGCTCCGATCCGACGCTGGTCGCGGCCCAGGACCTGTCCTGGATCTGCCGTGCCATGGGTTGGTCGCGGGTGGTGGTGGCCGCCCACTCCTGGGGTGCCCACATCGCGTTGCAACTGGCCGTCGACCTGCCGCACCTGGTCGCCGGACTGGCTCTGGTCGACGGTGGCTGGCGGCCCTACTCCGACCGCTTCGCCGACCTGGACACCGCTTGGCGCAGAACGGCCCCACCTGATCTGACCGGCTTCACCATCCAGGACGTGCGCGAAGCACTGACCGGCGCGCACCCCGACTGGTCTCCCGCGGCGGTCGAGGCGACGCTGGCCAACCTGGAGCAGCGCCCGGACGGCACGCTGAGACCGTGGTTGACAACGCCGCGCGATCGCGACCGGGTAGCCAGCCTGTTCGCCCACCGGCCGCGCGAGCTGCACAGCCGGGTGCGCTGCCACACGGTGTTGCTGGCCGCCGACGACCCGCCTCACCCATCGGCCCGTGACGCAGCCTCGACGCTGCCCGACGCCGAGCTGATCGCTTTCCCCGACGGCGAGCACGACCTGCATCTGCAGTTCCCGGACAGGGTGGCGTCCGCGATCGCGCGACTCGGGTGAGCGTTGTCGCTGAGGGTCCAGCAGCCAACGCCCGTCCCGGGCCCCGGTTCAGGACACGGACGTGCGGGAGCTAGCGGATTCCGCCGATGCCGCGGGCGGGATCCCACGTACCGGTGTCGGGGCGCTCGTGCTCCGCGGGTTGCGGGGCCACACAGCCACCGGAGTGGACGAAGGAGTGCCGCCACACGAGGGTTCCGTCGCGGCGGGCATGGTCGACATGAGCGAGCCGGACCACCGGCTCGCTCTCGGCGATCTGCGCGCAACACCGCTCGCACAACATGATCATGACGTCCTCCAGCCCGTGGGGGGAGCAGGGCCTGCACCGGCGTCAACGTCGACTCGGTTCACCCGTTCGTCGCTATACGTTCTGTTGGGGATTGTCACCCGGAAACGTGAAGAACGGGACGTGGGCTCGCCCACGTTTTTCCGTCACACCCCGAGTGGGTGCAGGTCAGCGGGGGTGCGGCGGTAGGTGAGAGCGACGAGGCCCACACCTACCAGCACCATGCCGGCGCCCACGATCGGTGAATTCCGCCCGATGAGAAGGGATGCGGCAATGGCGAACTCCCCGACGATGATCGCGGCGGCGGCCGGTGCCGGCACCTCCCCTCGACGTGCCAGCAGCACGACCGCCACCGCGAGACCGACGTGGAGGATCTGGGCACCGGCGCCGTAGACGAGCACGTGGACGGCCGGCAGATCGGTCAGGCCGGGCAGTCCCGCCTTGAGCGCCGCCGAGTCGCGGGCGAGCGCCCCGGCCACCACGTCGAGGGCGACCTGGATCGCGTTGAGCAGCGCGCTCACCGTCACCACCCCGGCTGCGGCCCGGCCCGCGACACTTCCCCGCAACATGCGGCCGAACAGCACTCCGACCCACGCCAGAGCCACGAACCCGACGAACCACACCGTGTGCGCCGTCGTCCACCAGAAGCCCGGCACCGCGGCACCACCGATGGGCCGCATCGCCAACCATCCGAGGGGCAGCCCGATCGCGGCGACCGCCACGGCTGCCCTGCCAGTTGCGCTGATCTCCATGCCCACGAGCCTGGCGGGCCGGACGGGCGGCGCCGATGGTTCAGGAACCCGAACCGGGGGTGGGTGTAGCCCTACCCCACCGGTACCGCCTGCGCGGCCGCCCGACGCAACGCCCGGTACAGCACCGCGGGCTCGCCGAGGCGCCGGCGCAGCGCCCGTTCCAGCCCGCCGATCGGGTAGAGGTTCTGCGGCGCGCGCGAATCCTTGTACTCGGTGGACGCGTAGCGCACGAGCGTGGTCTGGCTCCGCGCGGCCAGCTCCACCGACGCCGGCCCGGCCGGCGCCTCCACCCGCACGATCCCCGCCCACGGTGTGCCCGGCGCACCCGGCAGCCGCAAGTACCAGGTGTGGCGCTCCCACGACGTGCCCAGCGCGAAGACGGGCGTGCGCTGGCCGGCGCGAAGCTGCGCCACGATCCCGCCCAACTGCGGCGGCAGGTAGTCGCTGCGGTGGCTCTTCACGAACCCGATGGCGCGCGGCAGGTGGGCCCGCCCGCGCAGCGGCCCGTCGACCACCAGCAGGTCGTCGGACTCCCCCGCCCCCACCCGCGCGAGCTCCGCGGCCGCCAGCTCCACCTCTCCGAGGGCTCGCTGCAGGGCCAGCGACAGCACCTGCATCGGCGCGATGTCGGCGCGGGCGCTCGTGGACACGGCCTGGTAAGTGCCGGCGGTGGTGATGACGTCGGTGGCGTCGGCGACGGTCGTGACCAGCCCGCGACGGACCTCGGCGACCGCGAGGTGCGCACCCTTCTCCGGGCAGCAGCACATCACTCCGGCCGCGTACGACGCGCACAGCGCGAGCGAGCTCTCCTGCCCCTCGTCCACCCACACCTGCGCATCGACCCGGCGCACCCCGTCCACGAACAGCACCGCCGCCGGTGGCGTGACCGGCATCGGATCGATCGGCGCCCACCGCGCAGCCGGCACCTCGACGTCCGGATCGATCAGCGCCGACGACGCGCCCAACTCCGTGTCGAGGCTCGCCCCGTAGGTGGGGTCCCACGGATCGACGGAGAACTTCACACGCTCTCCCGCTCGATCGACGACGTGCGCTGATCACGCCGCACCGCGAACCGGACGGGCACGCGCTCCGCCAGTGCCGGCACGTGCGTGATCACGCCGACCATCCGCTGCCCGCCGGCGGCCAAGTTCTCCAGGGTGCTCGCGACGACGTCGAGGTTGGTCTCGTCGAGGGTGCCGAAGCCTTCGTCCAGGAAGATCGACTCGAGCTTGGCGGCGCCGCTCGCGGCCAGGTGCGACATCTGCGCGGAGAGCGCCAGCGCCAGCGCCAGGCTGGCCTGGAACGTCTCGCCGCCCGACAGCGTCTTGACCGGGCGGCGCGAATCGGCGTCGGCGTGGTCGACGACGAGGAACTCGCCGTTGTCGTGGGTGAGCTCGAACTGCCCGCCGGACAGCTCGGCGAGGCTCGCCGACGCGTCGGTGACCAGCGCGTCCAGCGCGGAGGCCACCAGCCAGCGCGGGAAGCCGTCGGAGCGCAGCAGGCCGCCGAGCAGCTTCGCGACCTGATGCGCCTCCTCGGCGCGGTCGCGGTCGGCGATCAGGCCGGCGCCGGCGGCGCGACGCTCCACGATCCGGTCGTGCGCCGCACGGGCAGTGGCCGCCTCCGCCGCCACCGCGGCCATCGCACGGCCCGGGTCGGCGGTCGGCGCACCGACGGGCACACCGTGCTCGGTGAGATCGGCGGCGAGCCGCGCGGCCAGCCCGTCGACCCGCTCGGCGGCGGCAGTGGCCGACTGCTCCGCTGCGCCGACCTGCGTGGCGCGCTCGGCCCCAGCGGTCTCGGCCCAGCTCAGCAGCGCGGCCCAGGCCTCGGGCAGCTCCGCGGCACCGTCGGATGCCGCGTCGATCTCCGCCACACCGAGCGCCACCAGTGGATCGCGGGCGGCGCGCAGCACCCGCCATCCGGCGGTGACGGCCCGCTCGACATCGGCGGCGGCGGTGTCGGCGATCCGCTGCTCGCGACGGGCCGCGCGCAGGTCGGCGTCGGCGGCCTCGGCGGCGCGTTCGGCCGCGGCCACCCTGGTCAGGGCAGCGTCGGCCGCTGCCGGCGGCGGCGCCCCGTCGAGCGTGGTGCGCAGTGCAGCGGCCCGGCGTTCGACGGTGGTGACGGCCGCGCGGGCCTCTTGCTCGGCCCGGGCGGCGGCGGTCTCGGCGGCACGGCGGTCGCGCGCCGCGCGCTCGGCGGCGCGCAGCCCGGCTTCCGCGGTGTAGCGCTCCTGCTCCGCGATGCCGGCGGCGGAGGTGGCAGTGGGCAGCTGGGTCTCGCGCTCAGCGGCCTCGGTGGCCGCCCAGTCCAGCAGCGCCGCCCACCCGGCGAACGGGTCGTCGCCGGTGCCGGGCGCACCGAACGGCACGAGTGGATCGCGCGCGGCCCGCAGCGCGGCGGCAGCCCGCCCGGACTCGGCCCGCACGTCGTCGACGGCAGCGGCGGCCGTCGTGACGGCGGTGCGCGCGGCCCGCACCGCGGCGGCGGCGCCCTGCTGCTCGGCCTCCACCCGCTCCACCTCGGCGACGGCGGCGGCGAGCTCGGCCTCGCCGGCGACGCCGGTCTCGGCAAGCGCCGCCCGCAGCCGGGTCACGGCGGCCTCCTGCCGCGCCACCTCGGACTCCGCGCGGGCGTGCGCGGCAGCCGCGCCCGCCTCGGCGGCAGTCGCCCGCTCGTAGGCCTGCTCAGCCGCGCTGAGCAGGGATTCCGTGTCGGCAGCAGGCTCGCCCGCCGCGGCTGGGAGCGTCGCGACGGTCTGCGCGCAGACCGGGCACTCCTCCCCCGCCGCGAGCGTCGCCCGCAGCGTGGCCGCCAGCCCCGACCGGACGGCAGCGGTGTGCGCGGTGCGGGCGTGGTCGCGCCGGTGCCGGGCCGCGACGGCGGTGTCCGCGGCCTCGATGAGGGTGCGGCGGGCCGCCTCGACGCCGGCGGCGGCCGTGGTGTGCGCCTGCTCGGCGGCGGTCAGCTCGGCGAGGTCGCGCCGGGCCCGGGAGAGGACCGCGCGGGGCAGGACGGCTTCCGCGGCTGCGCGGGCCTGCGTCTCGGCCCTCTCCGCGGCGGCAGACCCGGCCGTGGCCAGCTCGAGCTCGCGCTGTGCGGCGACCTCTCGTCCGCGCAACGCGTCCAACCCGGCCGGCGCGGCCAGCGTGCGCAGCGCGGTGCGCTCGGCCCGCAGCCGTTGCGCGCGCTCGTCCGCGGCTCGATGGGCGGCGACCGCCGTCTCGACGGCGGCCCGTGCGGACTCCTGCGCGACGAGGGCATCGGCGGCGTCGCGGGCTGCGACCTCGTACTCGGCGGTGGCCTTGACCAGCCGGTCCTGCGTGCCGGGCAGGTCGGCATCAGCGGCGGCCAGCTCGCGGTGGTCGCGCAGCACCTGCTCCAGGCGGGAGCGGGCCGGCTCGGCGGCCAGCGCGGCGCGCGCGGCCGTGTCGGCCTCCTCGGCCCGGTCGGCTGCCGCGCCGGCAGCCGTCGCGGCGGTGCGGGTGGCGACCCGCCGGGCACCCAGCTCGGCCAGCCCCTCCGGCGCGCGCACGGCCGCCAGCCGGGCCCGCTCGTCGTGCAGCCGGGCCACGTGCTCGCGCGCGGTGCGCTGCTCGGCTGCCGCGACGGACAGCTCCGGCACCGCGACGGTGACGCGCTCTGCGAGCAGGGCCAGCTCGGCGACCCTGGCCGCCGCAGCTGCCTCCGCCTCGGCGGTGGCGTCGGCGTAGCTGCCGAGCTGCTCGGTGAGCACCTCGGCGCGCTGGCGTTGGGCGGCCGCCTCCCCGTTGGCCTCCTTGGCGATCCGCTCGTACACGTCGAGGCCCAGCAGGCGGACGAGCTTCTCCTGCCGCTTGCGCGGCTCGGCGTGCAGGAACTCGGCGAACTCGCCCTGCGGCAGCACCACGCAGGTGCAGAAATCGGCGAACGTGAGCCCGAGCAGGGTGGTGACGGCCGTGGTGGTGTCGCCGGCGCCGTCGGCGAGCGGCTCGGTCTCCTCCTCCGCCGTGCCCGTGCCGGACGCGTCGCGCAGCCGTTCCAGCCGGGCGCCGCGCACCGACACCGCGCCCGACGCGGCCCGGCGCAGCTCGCGGGCCACGACGTAGCGCTCGCCGCCCACGTCGAACACGAGCCGGACAGCCCCGCGGCCCGCGGTGGGGGCGAGCGCGTTGGCCACCGAGCGCGGATTGTCCCAGCGCGGCACCGACCCGTAGAGGGCGAACGTAAGCGCGTCGATCACGGTGGACTTGCCGGAGCCGGTGGGCCCGACCAGCGCGAAGTAATCGGCCCCCGCGAAATCGACGGTGGTGGGCTCGCGGAACGCCGCGAACCCGGCCATCTCCAGCAGCACCGGCCTCATGTGCCCGACACCTTGTCGTGCATGCGCCGGAAGAGCTCCTCGACGCGCTTGTCGTCGATCGAGCGGGTGCCGAGGTAGGAGTGGAACAGCTCGGCGGGGCTCGCGTCGGCGCTGCTCGGCCGCGACCGCGATGCGGTGACGGGCGCGGCGAACTCGGGATCGATGCGCACCTCCAGCGCGTTCGGCAGCACCGCCGTGACCTCCTCCCGCAGGCCGGCGCGCGCGGGCTCGCGCACGAAGATCCGCAACCAGTCGTCGCCGAGAGTGGCAGCCAGCTCCGACAGTTCTGCGACGGTGCCGCGGATCGTCCGCAGCCGCCGCCCGGCCGTGATCGGGATGTCGGTGACGGACGCGGGCACGCCCGGCGCGGCCTCGACCAGGCAGACGACGGCGGTGTTGTCCTGCTCGCCGAAGTCGACGGCCAGCGGCGCGCCGCTGTAGTGCACGGGGCAGGCGGCGGCCATCTGCTGGCGGCGGTGCAGGTGCCCCAGCGCCACGTAGTGTGTCTCCACCGGGAAGATCGTGGCCGGCACGGCGTACTCGAAGATCGTCTGCGCGGCCCGCTCACCGCCGCCCATCTTCCCGTCGAGCACGGTCAGATGGCTCATCACGAGGTTCACGGAGTCGTCGCGGAAACCGCTGGTCAGCGACTTGAGGATCGTGCGCAGCTGTTCGTCGTACTCGCCCGTGTTCTCCGCGGCGGTGTTGGCGATCAGGTCGACCGCGCGCACCGCGTAGCGCTGGGAGAGGAACGGCAGCACCGCCAGGGTGCCGCGCTCGCCGCTGCCGCGGGCGGTGAACTCGATCAGGCCGCCGCGATCGGCCGTGCGCACCCCACCGACCAGCGTGATCCCGGCCGCGTTCGCGAGCGGCCGGTAGGCGTCGATCATCGTGGGGTTGTCGTGGTTGCCGGCGATCGCGTAGACGTGCGCCCCGGTGCTCGCGAGCCCGAGCAGGGTGCGGACGACGAGGTTCTGCGCCTGCGCCGACGGGGCCGCGGAGTCGTAGAGATCGCCGGCGACGAGCACGGCGTCGGGTTCCTGCTCGCGCGCGATCGCGACGATCTCGCGGAGCACCAGCTCCTGCTCGTCGAGCCGGCTGTGCCCCTTGAGCGTCTTTCCGACATGCCAGTCGGAGGTGTGCAGCAGTCGCATCAGGGCGCCATCGTAGGAGCCGGGGCCGACGGATCGGCGGAGGCGCCCCGGAGCCCGCAGAATGTGACCGTGCCCGCCGCAACTCCCCGTTCCCGCGGCCGCGAGCTGTACGGCCAGGATCCCGCCGGTTACGACGCGGGCCGCCCCGACTATCCCGACGAGCTGTACGCGCTGCTGCGCCACCACGGCCTCGCCCCCGGTGCCGCGGTGCTGGAGATCGGGCCCGGACCCGGCACCGTCACCCGCCACCTCGTCGCCGACGGTGCGCAGGTCACGGCCGTCGAGCCCAACGCGGAACTGGCCGGGTACCTGGCGCGGGAGCTCCCGGAGGTCGAGGTACTCGGCGCCGGACTCGAGGACGCCGAACTACCCGACGCCACGTTCGATCTCGCTGTGGCAGCAACGTCGCTGCACTGGGTCGGCCCCGAGGCGGGGTTGCCGGCCCTGCACCGCGCGCTGCGCCCCGGTGGCTGGGCGGTCGTGTGGTGGATGCTCTTCGACAACGCGGTCGACGACATCCTCGTCGCTTCGCCGCCGCCGCCCGGGCGGCCCTACGCCGAGGCCGAGGTGTGGCTCGCCGGGCTGCGCGACTGCGGCTTCACCGACATCGCGGCCCATCGGTTCGTGACGGACCTGGATCTGGACCCGGCGCGAGCGCGGGCACTGTTCGCCACGCTGGCCGTCGTGCTGCGCCGACCGGCCGACGAGCAGCCGGCCCTGCTCGATCGGATCGAGGCGCACGTCGAGCAGCAACCAGGCGGCAGGATCACCCGCCGGTTCACCACTCTCGCCTACGCGGGTCGCACACCCGACGCGTAGCGGCACCGGTTAGGTTCGGGCTTCCGCGAGCAGAGGAGGCGGCCCGTGCCCGTCGTGCAGATCTGGACCGACGGCGCCTGCAGCGGCAACCCCGGCCCCGGCGGCTGGGGCGCGGTGCTGCGCTACGGCGACGCGGAGAAGGAGCTGTGCGGGGGCGAGGCCACGGCCACCACCAACAACCGGATGGAGCTGACCGCGCCGATCCAGGCGCTGGAGAGCCTCACCCGCCCGTCCGTCGTCGAGATCTGGACGGACTCCACCTACGTCCGCAACGGCATCACCAGCTGGGTGCCGAAGTGGAAGGCCAACGGCTGGATGACCTCGGCCCGCACCCCGGTGAAGAACGCCGACCTGTGGGAGCGCCTCGACAAGGCCGCCGCCCGCCACACCGTCGACTGGCACTGGGTGAAGGGCCACGCCGGGCACCCGGAGAACGAGCGCGCCGACCGCCTCGCGGTGCGCGGGCTGGAAGAGGCGCGCGCCCGCTGACGCGCGGACACAGAATTGCGTTGATCAAGGGCAAATGGTTGCTTGTCGATCTCCAACAACGACCATTTGCCCTTGATCAACGCCACCTCGACACGACTGTGCGCCTCAGAGAAGCCGCACCGCTATCCACATGGGTGAGATCGCCCTGGTGGGGGTTCTGAGCGCACAAACCCCCACCACGTCCATCTCACCCGCGGAAACGCACGGGCGGCCATGATCGGATGCTGCCGGACGGAGCGCCGCGGGTGCTACCGGTCAGATCAGCAGCAGCACCAGGAGCAGGACCGCCACCAGCACGCCGCCGAGGATGACGGCGGTGAGCCGGTCGACGATCGGCAGCCGCCCCGGGCGCGGAGCCATCTGCTGGACGAGCACCGGATCGGGCCGCGGGATGGGCACCGTGACCGGCACGTGGGGCGGGGCGCAGCGCTGCGTCGGGATGAGGGCGACCAGGTCGAGCACGAACGGGTCGGTCGCCGGTTCGCCGCCGTCCGGGTAGCGCTGCGCGGGAATCACGAAGATCTCTTCGACTCGGCCACCCGGCCCGTTACACACACTGCGTAGCCGAGTTGGTTACCGAACGGAGCGGATCCGGTAGACCAGCACCGCGCCGATCACACCCACGCCGGCGGCCACCGTGTAGAGCAGCGGATATCCACCCGCCCCGGTGACGAGCGCCCCCGCGACGACCGGCGCGACCACCTGCGGCAGCGAGCTGGCGATGTTGAGCACACCCAGATCGCGGGCGCGGTCGGCGGCGGTCGGCAGCACCTGGGTGAGCAGCGCGAGATCGACGGCGGAGTAAGTGCCGAACCCCAGCCCGAGCAGTACGGCCGCGACGACCACCCCTGGCCAGGTCGGCCAGCACGCCATGAGCACCGCAGCCGACGACATCAGCAGCGCGCCACCGCACACGAACACCCGCCTGCGCCCCAACCGGTCCGAGGCGATCCCGGCGGCCATCGTCGACACGAGCACCGCGGCCAGGTTGACGCCGGTCGCGATCGTCACCGCGAACTTCGGATCGGCGACGTGCACCGAGTCGGCGAGGAAGTAGAACAGGTAGAGCAAGGCGATGGAGTTGCCCAGGTTCACCAGGAACCGGGTGAACCACGCCCAGCCGAAGTCGGGATGGCGGCGCGGGTCGATCCAGAAGCCGGCGAGGAACCGGCGCCATCCGATCGGCGGTAACGCGACGGTCGAGGGCCGCTGCCGGGTCAGCGCGTACGGCAGGCCAGTCAGCAGCAGGAACGCCGCGCATCCGAGGTAGCCGGCGGCGACGGCGTCGTCGAGGTTGGCCAGCCCGGTGCCGACCCCGACCCCGATGATCAATGCCAGCCCGGACCAGCCGGCGGCGGTGCCGCGCTGGCGCACCGGCACCTCGTCGGGGATGGTGGCCGACAGCGCGGCGTACGCGGCGTTGAGCGCGATCTGCACCACGCACCAGCCGACGATCATGATCGCGACGGACCCCGCGGCGGCCAGCACCACCAGGCCGACGGCTCCGCCGAGGAACCCGGCCACGACCCAGGGCACCCGGCGCCCGTACCGCGAGGTGGTGCGGTCGGAGATCGCCCCGAACACGGGGTTGGCGACGAGTGACGCGGCTGCGCCGATGCCGAGCACCAGCGCGAGCGCACCTTCCTTGTGGTGGCCGGCGAACGTCTGGGCCTGCATCGGCAGCAGCACCTGGATCGCGCCGAACAGGCCCGCGAACAGCCCCACCCAGGCCATCGAGAACCGCACGATCCACCCGGGCCGGACCGGGTGGACGGGTTCGCCCGGCGACTGCTGGGACGTGGTGAGGGCCGTGTCAGCACCCATCGCCGATCACCGCCCGCCCTCGCGCATCTGAACATGGTCGCAAACGGGAAGCCGGTGCGGTACGACCGGACGGTCGGGTCGCCCGCGCGTCGTCCGACCGGTTCCTGGACGATGCCTGCGTGGCCACCACGGGCGTCGAGCAGCGAACCGAGCGCCGCGGTGACGTGCTGGCGGCCGCCGGCCTGTTCGCTCCGGCCGCGGTCTACCTGGCCGTGCGGGTGGTCGGATTGCTCGTGCTGGCCGCGATGGCCGCGCACGACGGCACCTCGCTGGGCGAACGGCTCGCGAGCTGGGACGGCGACTGGCTGCTCTCGATCGCCCGCTACGGCTACGCCGGGGTGCCGGACACTCATCTCGACGCGTTCGGCAACCACACCCCGATCACGCCGTACGGGTTCTTCCCCGGCTATCCGCTCGCGGTGTCGGTGATCGGCTTCTTCACCGGCGGCAACCTGGAGTTCGCCGGGCTCGCGGTTTCTGTGGTGGCCGGCATCGCCGCCGCGTACGGGCTGACCGCGCTGGGCACCGTGGTGCCCGGTGGTTCGCGGCGGGCGGGGCTGATCCTGGTGGCCCTGTTCGCGGCGATGCCGATGGCCGTGGTGCTGTCGATGACCTACACCGAGGCGTTGTTCTGCGCGTTCGCGGTGTGGGCGCTGGTCGGGGTGCTGCGCGAGCAGTGGCTGCTGGCCGGGTTGTGCGCCGCCGGCGCGGGGCTCGTGCGGCCCACGGGCAACGCCGTGGCGGCCGCCGTCGTGCTGGCCGCGATCGTGGCGATCGTGGCGCGCCGCGGCACCTGGCGGACCTGGGTCGGCGGGCTGCTCGGCGGCGCCGGCATCGTCGGCTACCTCGCGTACGTGGGCGTGCAGGCGGGCCGGTGGGACGCCTGGTTCCGCATCCAGCGCGAGGGCTGGGGCTGGTACTTCGACGGGGGCGGCGGCACCGCGGAGTACGTGGCCGCGGTGCTGGGCGACGGCGAGCGCCTCTTCGACATCGCGATCGTGGTGGCACTGGTGGTGTCGATCGCGCTGTTCGTGGTGGCGGTGGCGACGCGCATGCCGTGGCCGCTGCTGGTGTACGCGTTCGTCGTGCTGGTCACAGTGTGGGGCACCGAGGGCCTGATGAACGCGAAGCTGAGGTTGCTGGTGCCGGCCTTCGTGCTGCTCGTGCCGATCGCGGTCGGGCTTGCGGGGCGGCGGACGAGCACCGTGGTGACCGCGCTGGTCGGGGTCGCGCTGGCGTCGGCGTGGTACGGCGGCTACGCGCTCACGATCTGGCAGTACGCGATCTGATGTTCACCCCGCCCGAGGACGTCCGCGACGCCGACGTCCTGCATGTCGTCCGCCGCCACTGGCTGCCGGCCGCCACGGCCGCGACGCACCTGGCCGTCGGGTTCGGCGCACACCATTGGGCGATCGACGACGGCCGTGCCGACGACGGGGGCCGCCGCCTGTTCGTGACGCTCGACGGCGCGGTGTCGCGGCACAGCGCCGCCTCGCTGGAGGCCACCTACGCCGCGGCCGCGGCACTGGCCAGGGCCGGCGTGCCGGGAGTGTGGCCGCCGATCCCGTCGCGGTGGGGGCCGTTCACGGTGCCGCTGGGGAGCGGCCGGCTCAGCGTCACGCGCTGGCTGGACGGCCGGCACCCATCCGCCGAGGACGCCGTCGAGATCGGTTCGATCCTGGCGGTGCTGCACCGCACGCCGGCGCCGCTCGGGGTGGTCGAGTGGGCCCCGGCCGTCGACGCGGACCTGCCTGAGGTGCTGCGCACCCGCACCGCCACCCCGTGGACGGCGGGCCCGTTCGGTGAGCAGGCCCGCGCTGCCGTGCTCGCCCGGCTCGACGACATCGGCACCTGGACCCGGCGCTACGTCGAGCTCGCGGCGCACGCGCTGGAGCACCGGTCGACCTGGGTACTCACCCACGGCGAGCCCGGCGCCCACAACCAGCTCGTCACGGCGGGCGGGCGATGGCTCCTCGACTGGGAGTCGCTGGCGGTGACGCCCCGCGAACGCGACCTGCACGCCGTGCCCGGGATGGACGGCATGCCACCGGCCGACGAGGAGATGATCGAGCTGTTCGCGCTGGACTGGCGGCTCTCCGAGATCGAGCTGTACGCCCGACAGCTCAGCGGCCCGCACACCGACAGCACCGACGATCGCACCGCACTCGACGACCTGCTCGACGAGCTGGGCTGATCAGGGAGCCGGTTCCGGTCCGACGAGCAGCGCCTGTGCGGACCGGCGGAACGCCGCCACCAACCGGCCGCGGTCCCCGGCCCGGGTGGCGACCACGACGTGGCTCGGCGCGGCCCCGTCGAGCGGCACCGTGGTGAGCTCGGGGCGCAGGTGCCGCATTCGGCCGGCAGCGATCACCACGGCCTGCCCGGCGGCGACGAGCTCGAACTTGTCCTCCAGGTCGGCCATCTCCGGTCCGTCGGGGGCGGGTCGTCCGTCGGGGCGCGGTTCGAGCAGCCAGTACGCCGACCACTCCGGGTCGGCGTCGCGCATCCGCGGCATCGGCTCGTCGGCGATGTCGTCGATCGTGACGGACTCCTTGCCGGCCAGGCGATGGTCGTGCGGCACCACCAGTACGCGCGGCTCGTCGTAGAGGACGGTGACGGCCAGCCCGTCGGTGGGGAACGGCAGCCGGGTGACGACGGCGTCGGCGCGATGCTCGAGCAGCGCCGGTCGGGCGTCGAACCAGTCCAGGTGCATGGCACGGACGTCGGCGTCGGGGTGCCGGCGGCGCACGTCACGCACCGCGGGCGTGACGATGCAACCCGACGAGTAGCCGACGATCAGGCGGCTGGGCTCGGCCGCGGCCCGGGTCTGTGCCACGGCCTGCGCCGCGGAACGCAGCAGTGCCTGAGCCTGCGGCAGGAACACCGCGCCTGCCTCGGTCAGCCGGGTGCCTTGCGTGGTGCGGTCGAGCAGCCGCGCACCGACCTGCTGCTCGAGCTTGCGCACCTGTCGCGACAGCGAGGGCTGCGCCACGCGCAGCTCCGCGGCGGCACGGCCGAAGTGGCAGTGCGCAGCGACCACGGTGAAGTACCGCACGAGGCGCAGGTCCAGCTCGGCGTCCGACACGCCCCTCAATCTACCTGCGGTGATGCTTGGAACGTATCGCGTGGTGCGGAACAGGTCCTGGATCGTGCCCCGGTGGCGGCGCAGCGTGGAGGCATCGGCCGAGAACGATCCCGGCCAGGGAGAAGGGCTGCACCATGCACGTCTTCGTCACGGGAGCCAGCGGGTTCATCGGCAGCGCCGTCGTCCGCGATCTGCTCGATGCCGGTCACCGGGTGACCGGCCTGGTCCGCTCGGATGCCTCCGCCGCGGCGGTGCGCGCCGCCGGAGCCGAGGCGGTCTTCGGCAGCATCGACGAGCCGGCCGGCTTCGCCGGCGCGGCCGCCACCACCGACGGCGTCATCCACACCGCCTACGACCACTCGTTCACCGACATGACCGCGGCCGCCGCCACCGACCTGCGGGTGGTCGAGGCGATCGGCGAGGCACTGGAGGGTTCCGGCCGGCCGTTCCTCATCGCGTCCGGCACCGGTGTGACCGGCACCGGCGGCATCGTCACCGAGGACAACCGCCCCGACCCGGCCTCGGCGGCCCGCGTCGCGTCCGAGCTGGCGATCGACGCGCTCGCCGAGCGCGGGGTGCGCGCGGCGGTCGTACGGATTCCGCCGACCGCGCACGGCGAGGGCGACCACGGCTTCATCGCGCGGTTGGTCGACATCGCCCGCGCCGCCGATGCCGCGGCCCATCCCGGCGACGGCACCAACCGCTGGCCGGCCACGCACCGGTTCGACGTCGCACGGGTGTTCCGGCTGGCGCTGGAGGAGGCGCCGGCCGGGGCCCGGCTGCACGCCGTCGCCGAGGAGGGCGTGCCGATGCGGGAGATCGCCGAAGCGATCGGGCGCGGGCTCGGCGTGCCGGTGACCGAGATCCCCGTCGCCGATGCCACCACGCACTTCGGGTTCCTCGGCGCGTTCCTGGCCGCCGACCTCGCCGCGTCGAGCGAGCAGACCCGCAAGCTCCTGGGCTGGACGCCCACCCACCCCGGCCTGCTGGAGGACATGGCGGCCCACTACTTCCGTTAGCGGGCGAACGCGCCGCCGGTGCCGAAGGCCAGCGCCGCGAACCGCTCCCCCATCAGGCGCTGGGTGACAGCGTCGGGGTGCAGCCGGTCGGGCAGCGGCCGCTCGGCGCTGTCGGCCTCGCCGTAGAGCTCCCGGCCGTCGAGCAGGTGCAGGTTCGGGTCGTCCGCGGCGCGCTGCGCGACGATCCGGGCCAGCTCTGCGCGGGTCGTCTGCAGCGTGAGCTTGCCGGCCGGGACGTCGGCGGGATCGCCGGTGGCCGCGAACCGCAGCACCCCGTCACCTGCCGACAGGTCGAACGACGCCGGCCCGGGGACGTCCTCCAGCATCGGGCAGAGGATGGACGAGATGACCAGCAACGGGGTCTGCGGGTGCCGGTCGCGGATCGTGTCGAGGAAGCCGTGCACGGCCGGGCCGAACGCGCGCAGCCGCATCAGGTCGCTGGTGACGAGGTTGGCGCCGATCTTGAGGCTGATCCGGTCGGCGTCGGCGTCGCGGATGGCGCGGGCGACGAACGGGTCGAGCAGTGCGTTGGTGCCCAGGCCCAGGTTGGTCAGTTCGACGCCGGCGAGCCGGGCGGCGACGGCGGGCCAGGTTCCGGTGGGGCTCGCGGCTTCGGCGCAGTGGCTCAGGGAGCTGCCGTGGTGCAGCCATCGTCGACCGGACGGTGTGGGGGTGTCGACGGGCGCGTTGGTGCGTAGGGCGATCAGTTCGGTGATCTCGGCTTGTGGTAGCCAGATCTCGAGGTTCTTCGGTTCGGCGGGCAGGTCGGTGAAGCGGACGGTGCCGGGCTGGCCGGGTGTGGTGTGGAAGCGGCGGGCGGGCAGGTCGAGGATCAGCGTGTTGCCGGCCGGGGTGCTGGCCTGTGCGGTGAGGCGGCCGTCGATGGTCAGGTCGTACACGCCGTCAGGCACGGCGGGCGCTCCTTTGTAGACGGTCTTGGTGGGCAGCACGTCCAGCTCTATCGTCGTGGCCGCGGTGCGGAAGGCGAGCCGTACGCCGGCGGGTTGCGCCTCGACCATGGATAGGGGTTGGCCGTCGAACCGTGCCGTGTAGTTGTCCGGGAACTGGGCCCGGGCGGCGGCGGGCAGCCGGTGCGGCAGCAGCCCGTGCGAGGTGTGCTCGATGTCGAGGGCGCCACGGATGGCGACCGGCCCGTCGACGAGCGGGATGGTGATCATGAGTGCCTCCTGAGCAGGTTGTGGGTGAGGACGGCGAGACGTTCTGCCGCAACGGGGTCGAGGTCCGGGCTGACCCGTCGGCCTTCCACGAACGCACTGAGCGACTGGCCGGGTGGCTGGTCGATGAGCGCGAGGATCGGCGCGATGCCTTCTTCGACGGGCTTCCCGAACTTCTTGAGCCTCTCGACGTGGGCCAGGGTCGCCGCGTCGTACTCGCCGGAGAAGCTCGTGGCCACCGCACCCGGGTTGACCAGCACGTACGAGATCGAGTCGTGTCGTGCGGCGAAGGCCGCACCGAGCAGGTCGTTGGCCCGGCCGGCCTGCATCTGGGCGGTGACGCCGTCGTAGCCTCTCGCCAGCCCGATGTCGTCCCAGTGGATCTCGGGTTTGGGCACGCCGGGTCCGGACACGTTGACGATGACGGGTTTCTCGGCTCGCTGCAGAGATTCGGCAAGGCCATGGCTGAGCGCGAAGCGACTGAGGTACTCCAACGCGAACGTGCTCTCGAGGCCCTCGGGCGTCTGTTGCCGGGTCGAGCGGAAATGCCGTGCACACAACACAAGCGCGTCCACGACCGGGAAGGCCGCGGTGATGTCCTCGACGACCTTCCTGTTCTCCGCGACCAGGCTGAGGTCCGTCGGGATGAAGTCGCGAAAGACCGCGCCCTTGTCGGCGTCGCGGCCGAGGACGACGACGGTGTCGCCGCGGTCCAGGTAGTGGAGGGCGATGGCCTTGCCCATTCCGTCGGTGCCGCCGGAGATCACGATGGTCTTCACTGGGCATCTCCTTGTGCGGCAAGGACATTGGCGGGTCGGCCGGGTAGCAGGGCGCTCGCGGCGAGCAGGACGAGGATCGCGCCGGTCAGGAACCGGTACACGCCATGGAAGCCCGCCAGCG
>Ga0307513_10002837_pt1 | contig 23752 bp, 19 predicted proteins | sample 15_EM_MG_FD_202174 | JGI IMG/M metagenome (GOLD analysis project Ga0307513, IMG submission 202174) | Populus trichocarpa ectomycorrhiza microbial communities from riparian zone in the Pacific Northwest, United States - 15_EM | ecosystem: Host-associated > Plants > Roots > Unclassified | place...
CGGTTAAGAAAGGCGAGGCTGTATGGCTCTTTCTCGAACGTGCTAGGAGAATGTCTGGACGCAGGGAGTGGCTCAGGGTTTCGGTCGATGATTTACTGCTTGTTCGCGGTGAAGTGATAATACCTCATGTATTTCTTCCACCTCTTCCTCCCTTTTCACGATCACTAACTCGCTCGACAGCACTTTGAATTCTACTATTTTATCGTCAATCGCACGATGGGGCCCAACGGATTGTTGTTTGATTTTCCTTCATCCCCGTCGCCCACCTCCCAGACTTGCACTCCGAATCCCAATAGAGATGATCCTACAATGACAAAAGTGGTGGATCGCCGCTGGTACGAACGGAATAAGCACATATTCCCCGCGAGCGTGTGGACGGAATTTGATCCCAATACGGATTACTCCAACATGGTACGGCGGGATATGGGTGGGAATGCATTTTTTTTCGGTTGAGCCTCCTTCTCGGCAGTCGGCTCTGGCTGCTCCCGGGCCAGAGATGGTATAATGTACTATCCGAAGGCTCTTCTGAAAACTACGGTATGATACTCTATATGATATTTTACTTCTTTTTTTTCTTTACCTTTCGCTTGTTTGGTAACATGGAATACGGGACTTAGACTAATGGTTGACCCCGATGTAAAACCCTTCATATGTTTAGTTGCAAGGAGAAATTCAATAATGAAACTGATGATTGGATGCGTTGTCCCATTACAAGTGCGAGTACGTGTCGGCGTTGAGCTCGACGCTGCGTATGCTCGAAGAATGAAATTTTAAATTTCCACAATCGCATCTATTCTGTTCTTCACACCGAAACTGACCATCGTTCTCACCATCGCCACAACTTCTTGCTCGTTTGACCGAAATACCACGTTACGATGGACGGCTTTACTTTCCGGTGTAACGACCTCCGATGTCGTGCTCAAACTGACGGCCGCGCCGTTATGACTACCTGCAGGTAATTAGCTCCCAGATTTTATTGAATAAACCCATCATACTGCTCGGGTTTCCGGATTGGAGTTGCGGTTCCTGCTGGTGTTGATGCACCTGGAGCGATGAAACTCTAATCCGGAAACTTGACCGCTTGTGCTCGTGGGTGTCACTAAAAATCCGGAAAACAACCTCCTTGTCCTAACAAAAATATACACTCTCACGGGATAAGGGGGGTTTGTCTTCCGGTTCTTTACTGAACTCCCGAGTGTGTTCACCCCACTCTTGGAGGCCCTATTCCTCGGTAGCCCTTAAATTGATTATCTTTTCCTCATGTCCTACAGTCATATTTACTGCCTCCCATGTGCTGCCGCTCTACAGCTTACCGAACCCCTCCGAACGGTCAGCGAACCTGTCCAGCCTGCGGTACATCACTTTCCAAGCCGGACGACGCGGTAATCGCAGTTCTCAACCCAAGCAACGACTACAAGACTAGTGTTCTCAGTGGACTCAGTCCGAGTATCATAATAGAAATCTGCACTTGTGGGCTCGCCTTCTGGACCTATCAAGTGACCCAGGAAATGTCCGTGTTAGCTCCCTCCCCTACAGTAAGACGAGGGGTTGACCATGGCATAGATTTTATCAGGAACATCTCGCAAAGTCCTTACGAGCGTAGGGAACCGAAATTCAAGGGGAGAATGAGAAGATTATTCGTGATGCTAATGCTGAAATCTCTGCCCTACGGAATAAAATTGCCGGGATGGGGGTTGTCGAAGATGAGTTGAGAAGGAAGAACCATGAGTTGATGCAAGGGCGGAGAGAGAAGGCGAGGAAGCTGGCACAAACACAGGTATTCTTGGCTCACATTTACCATTCCCATAACAAGAGACCTTGCGCTAATACTGTACAGGAACTCTATGATAAACTCAAACGCCGGACATTAATATCTCAAGTCCAGCAGGCCGCTGCGGATCAAGCTGGTCAGGTGCTGTATATAACCTCTCACCCGTCTTCCGACTCCCGGCACTTCCAGGACACCCTAAGCAAATCCTCGGGAAACTTTCCTCAGCAGATCCGGCCAAGCCTGGATCCTGAATACACCCTACCAGGTACGAAGATCGGGAACATCCATGGTCAGAACGGGGCTGGTCCTGGGGCAAGAGCCATTCACTCCTTCCAACGGCCAGTACGGAGACCGGATCATGGTCAGGGTATGCTCTTTAACAGTAGACGTTTGTTCTTTCCATTTGATTCCTCTAACACCCCCCTTAAACGTTCACTAGATCAGATTCCATTCCCGTCCACTCCTATCGCTAGCCACGAGCACCGCCAACGTTTGAATATCCAATCTTCGGTTATACGATTCCCTGGTGCGCTTAGCGAATACGGTAGACCACCTTTGAGGGGGCTTGACGAGAACGCTCGGCGTGGGCGGATGGCAGACGGAGGCAAGAACAGAAGGCTTGAGGTATATGAGAATGGGAGGGTTGTTCTTGACTAACATTGACGAGGAAACCTTTTTTCTCCCCATGGCGTCGGTGATTATGGGGTCTGGACATTGGTTTGGCTAGCTTTCTGACATCCATTACCAGACTTTTCTATTTTATTTTTCGATTAAAAGAGAGGCATCATAAAGATGTGGGGGTTTGCAATAGATGGTGTGCTGCCCTGTATTAGTTCTTGCGGAGCGGGATAGGTTGTGGCCTTATTTCTTGGGTGGTTTGTGGTGGTGTAGAACGAGTGAAGCTGTGGACTTTCCCTTTTATGAATTTTTTCGGAAGGATGGTTGTGGGGGTTGGGTAGTAGTGTAATCTTATTAGTAGGTAGTCCCCAGTATCGAGGAAATCATTAGCGCTTCAAAGGTTATTAGCACTCCTATCAGCCCCTGCACTCTAACAGAAGGTGATGAGCGAGCAGCAAGAATTTCCAAGAGTAGGATTGAAAAGTCTTTTTTCGGGGATGATTGTCTCCCTCCCCTCCTCAATTCATACAAGATCACTCGCCCCACAAACTAACTCAACCTCACCAGATAATCTCCTATCATACAAGGAAGACGCTTGTTCCCGAATCGACAACTACTTCAGTGTACGCCCGGATCAAGAAACAGTCAGCAAGCCCCAACTAGAACTAGCAATCAACGGCACTCTATCTGTCATCTTAAAAGTGAGGCAGATATTCAGGCGTCAAGACATCCATGTGATGAGCAATAAAATAAGAATCAATGTGCACTAGATGGCAGAGAAGTACCAGTGGCTCACAGAAGACTGGTTGGACGTCTTGCTAAGAGTGCAGAATCTAAACCGTGCGGTATGTGCACAGTGAGGACCGAGTGATAGTTCATGATTCTGGAGTGTATCTACAGGATTGACAAAAAATACAGTAAAAATATAAAAGATGAAGCGGAATGCATACCAATCACCTATTCATGAGTCTCCGTATTATCGTCATCACTCATTTCATCTTGACTATGAATACTGTGATCAAGAGAAGCAGAGTTTGAAACCTCTTGAAGTATTATTTCTTCTCTAGTTGGCATTAATGTTTCAACAAGAGAGGTCACCGGAGGGGTCCAATTATATGCCCCTTCAGGTAGCAAACAATGTGGTAGGCTATAATCGCTACCAAAAACCTCAGCCTGAGTACCATTTGCAAAACATGATATTCTTTTTCATGCATAAGAGAACCCTCAGCATAGGTTCTTTCTCATGAGGTCACTGAACCTCGCTGTATATGTTTGGCCATTTGGCCAGTGTTCTCAATGGGGCAATCCGTCCATCCCGGAGGCAGATGGCAGTGGACGGCATTAAGAGGTCCTATCCCGTCTTTTTTGAAAGTTGCCCGGCGGTCAGGCACAAAGGACTATACCCCCGCCTTCCTCTGTGAAAAATATTTCATGCCAGTGCTTGGCAGGGAAATGTTTCATCATTCCTGGGCACATGCCGGATTAGTAAGCAATCACCCGGGATTGCTTACATCATCCCATATTCCCTAACATCCCGAAAGTCAAGCAATATGGAGACTGCAAGTTGGGTATTTTTCTCACAGGCGTGTTTTAACACATGAAACTCATAGCTTTATAAGGTTGACCACTAAAGCAGAGCAGAAAATAAATGTAAAATTTAATGAAAGAATAAAAGTAGGCATCAATTTCAGACAACAGATGAAGAATGAAGACTAAGTGGATAGAGCTCCAGTGCCTGCGAGGTGCTGTGGGGCACGAAATTGTTTGCCAGCTAGTTTATTCTTTTATTGCTTTATATGGGTTGTCATGGGCGCTACAGGTTAGTTACGGGTATATAAGACATGCAGATGGTTTGCAGGAGGGACGATGACGACTTCTACAACAACCTCAGTGAGTGAGGATTTTCTGATGTCGTGAACCTTTTGTTTTCTTTTTTTCTACAGTGACTTCTATCTATTCTATCTAGGGATTTGAGACTCTGGTAGAGTGAGCGATGTTTGCCCATACCGGTTATCTTACTTCTTCCCTTTCACTTTCACTCATCCTCTCGGGACCTGGTCAGTATCCTCAGCAGAGACAATTTTCTTCTCTCTCCCGGGACTTTTTCTCTGGTTGTTTCGTCTGTTCGGGTCTTTCCATCCGATACACGTCAGAGTTGATCCCACCATAAACAATATCATGGGTTCTGTCTGATGTCTTTCCCCTGCCGTATATCATGGGAAAAGTTTCACATTCCACACCTATTTATCTCTACCAGATAGCATTCGCTTTCTTTGCATATTATTCTGTGAATTTCTGGATCTTCTCAGGGAGGGGGTAAGGAAACGTGGCCGATAGGATTCATACATAGCCCCCCATAGTCCTCTGTAGTCCCCCGCAGTCCCCCGCGGCCCCATAGTCCCCCACAGTAACCTGCAGTCCCCCACAGTCCCCGGCGGTCCCTGCAATCCCCCACGCTAATTTGTCTTACCTTGCAGGGCCCACCGCCCCCCACAATGGCGGCTGTCCCAAGGTTTCTAGGACGGGTGTGGACTGCATATTGCTGTCCTGTCCTATCTAGGGTTCTTGGAACCCCCCCCGGACCGTTGAGAACACTGCATTTGGCCCTTTCGTTTCGTTTAAGCAAGCAAGAAGATGAATATCACTGCAAGTTGAAGTTGCGCGAAAAGTCTTTACCCTTTCGCTTCCGCACATTGGGGCAAAATCCAACACTTACCCCTCCTACAGATACAATTCTACTTTCTTTTCTTGCGTGTTACTCTTATTCTAGTATTTGAATGCGTGGTATCAGTTTGGGTTATAAATGGCTGTATTCGTGGAAGTTTCAGTCCTTATTAACCACCGTACCCTTTTTTCCTTTCCAAATAGTAGCCACTTCTTTCAAGCCCAGTGGCCGTTTCTTATACCAGTCACACTCGCTTCACATTACACAATTTGTGACACTTTCCTTTTTCGTTTTTCGTTTTTTTCCTATTTTTTGTGGGTTTCGCTTATCCGAAATCCCAAAATCGATGTTGGAGTTCGGTGGCGGTTCGGGTCCGCCGTAGTGGGGAATCAATTATTCTATAGTATTTCAATTACAGTATCATACAAGCCGTATAAAACTCTATAAAGCCCACCAAAGCCCACCCTAATCGGATGAGGACGATATCAAGAAGAAGGGGGGAAAAAACCACTACACTCTGGGAAGATTTCTTTTTTTTCCTCGCAAAATATAAAGAATATGGATAACGAGCTAAAAGGAAGATGAGCAGGGAAACAAGACTAATGATTGACACTAAGTTAATAGTCATTAAAAATAAAAAAAGGAGGAGATAATATGATGCATTAAGATTGATGAGTGGATAACCAGAATGCGAAGGACTAATGCACAGAATAAGAGGCGCTAGCGGAAGTGGATGGCAAGCGAAGTTTAAGAGCGCGACATCGTGATACCGCAAGTCAAGGGGCTGGTCGGACGAGGAGCGTTTGTCGTGAATGTCGGGATCCCCGGATCTTTTTGGAGGGGCGGTGAGATGACTCGGAGGGCTCAGCCAGGGAATTGTCTATTGGGCTATTGCTGCCTGACGGCCGAGGAACAGAATTCTCATTTTCAAATCGCCGCTTTGGAGCTCCACCACGCTGCTTCCCAGAAGCCAGAATAAGTGCTGTTCGTATGGTGGAGTTCGCTATCACGATGCCCTGGCTAACACTACACAATTCTCGGAGCATTGCCACTACTCCAATATACCCACGTTCCCTAGCCCATAAGAGAGGAGTCCGGTGGTTTTTGTCCGCAACGCTGGGAGTAACATCTTGTCTATCCAGAAGCATCCTCACAACATCTTCATGTCCATTTCCGGCCGCCCACGAGAGAGGTGTTCGACCGTCTTTGTCCACACTGTCGGGAGTGACATCCCCCCGGTCTAGAAGTACTTTCACAATACCAGCGTGCCCATTTCCAGCTGCCCATAAGAGAGGTGTTCGATCGTCTTTGTCGGGAGTGTCAGGCGCAACACTCTCCTGTTCCAAAAGCATTCTCACAACATCCTCATGTCCATTTCCGGCTGCCCACGAGAGAGGTGTTCGACCGTCTTTATCCTCAGTATTGGAAGTGACATCCTTACTCTTCAAAAGCATCGCCACAATAACCTCATACCCATTCCCAGCTGCCCACGAGAGAGGTGTTCGACCGTATTTATCCGCAGTGTCGGGGGTGACATCTTTCCGCTTCAAAAGGATCTCCACCATTTCCCCATGTCCTTTTCTGGCAGCCCACGAGATTGCCGTATTACCCTCAGCGTCGGTTGCGTCGAGATACCATTTCTTCATCTCGAATAAGGCAGGTGCAATCTCCACGATCCCGAAATATGCAGTGCCGTGAAGCCCTGTAAACCCCGCTGCGTTACTCCGACAAAGCTCCCTGTCCCAATTTTCAAGACCGTGGGATAAGAGTATCCCAGGGGATACGTGCTTATCGAATTCGCGGAGATGTTCAAGAGCGAGGGTGCTCACATCTTCCGGGATTCCCCTCAGGCTTTTGATATGTGTTCCCCAGAAACAGGAAGTGTATCCAAGCAATGGTGTTTCTGGAAGGGGCCAACCGAGCTTAGGCGAGAGACCTCTGACGCACGGAAGGTGGAGGTATGTCAAACAAACTTCTGCGATCGTTGAGTGAGGGCTGTGGAATAAATCGGTATTATTGAATAGGTACTCTTGAAGAGTGGGGTGGATTAGACGGACAGTGCGTGAGGATGATTCAACTATTACAAGCCCTAAAGAGCATCCTAGGACTGTTTCTATCGCGGGGACGTTCTCGGGATCCAGGTCAGTGGACTCAATTTCTACCCCCAGGGCATGGCATAACTCGCTGGCGCTTAAGGGGCGCTCCGAATGTGATAGCCACATTAGCACCTCCATGGCGAGTCTTGCCTTGCTCCCCCCCTGCTCTTTTATTCGCGCCAGGGTTGCAGAGTACGCCTCTCGGAGACCACTTCCTGCGGTCATGTCGTCAAGCTTTTTCTTTCTCTGGTGAATGGTAACCTCGTCCAGGACAGCGTCTATGCTAAGGGAAACGAGAAGAAATCTATGTCCTGTTAGCGAATATCCAAGAAGGCCTGGATTTGTTAAAGTGGCAGTTTCCACCCACATTTGTGAAATTTTTGTTGGAATTTCTCTCATAATCTCGGCTCTCAAGTCGCCGTTCATAGCCTTAGGTGTGGTATCTCTGGCTAATTTCATCTTTAGATAGCCTTTAATATCTCCAATCGTAGGAGCGACAGATATCGTGATCGCCTCGGTAAAATATCTCTTGATCTCATCCCGAATGTGAGGTCTTCCAGTAAGGAACACCCGCGTGGTCGGTAAAGCCCGCACAATGTCTTGCAGGGACTCAAGGAGCACTTGTCGATTCTTCGGGAGACATTCGTCTAAGCCATCGATACAAATGAACACTCCCGGCAGTGATGCGATTGTCGTCTTGAGTATTTCCACCAAGTTCAAGGGTTGCATAGCCCGTCTGTCAAACCCCCCTTTCCCGTCATGGAAAGCCTGCCGCACGGCCTCCGGGATTCCATCTCTTTTTGAAAGCTGCTTGAGGATTGCGCCCAACATGCTCGCCGCGGACTGCTCCTCCTGAGCTAGGTAGTCGCAGTATAGGCCAGACACAGTGATGTCTCTGTGACGGGCCTGATCGCACAACCAGTCAATAACTAAGGAGCTAGCATTGCTGACCGTCAGCGGCATCTGCATGTTTGAGAGGGTCTTCCTGCTGACCTGATATATGTCTTCCCAACGCCTGGATGACCGTAGCAGAATAGAACAGCTTGCTTCGGTACCTCTTGACTACCACTCCACTCCCGAAACTTGTTCCTTTGTAGAAGCCAACCTCCGACATCCTTCACCCGTTTGGCTCGCACACTTTCGTGTGTGTGCTCAGGGTGCAGGGGCGAGAGCCACTGCTCAATCTGGTCGCCTTCGCCGACTGGATTTAGATTTATAGAAATGGAATTGCGGCAATTCATTACGTTCCCGCAGTTGACATTACCCCAACAAAAGGACTGCATATTTGTGGCTCGTTCGATGGCGGGTATGGTGGATGCTCCGTTTCGCTGTGGATGCGGTTCCGCAATCATTTAGGGGAAAACGGGTTTATGAGTTTTCTAGTGCTCGACAGGGAAGGCGTGATTTGGCTCGTTTCTTTGGTAACGCCGTCTAATGATTTCTACGCCATTCAAATACTGTTAGGTGGAAGGGAGGTAGCTAGAGAGTGGCCTAACCCACCAGAGGCCGCATAAATTATAAGGCAGCGCTGCATATCCAGAGTGTGTGTGATACCGTATTTTGCTTCTCCCTTGGGCTGTCTGAAACAGTACGAGTAAAATTCGCAGCTGGGCACACTCCTCCCGTTTTGGAAGAATCCTAGTATTGTGATCCGTTAGATTTTAGCGGTTGCTATTGATATGTTGAGTTATTTAGGATTTAAAAATCCGATATTCATATCCCGAAATAGCTAAGTCACGAATGACCTGGAGCCTGGTGCGAACTTTACTCGAGCACGAACTCTGGCAGACCGCCCGAGGGATAAGCACATAGACACTAGTACAGTATCGGTATCTCGGTAGCCCGGTAGAGCACTTGCCGGCCAGCCTTGCCGCTGCACGCTTGCGAGGCGAGTTACCATCAGGCAACAATTATACAATAGAAACTTGCTAAACTCGCTATGCAGCCAGGCCCACCATTCAAGGGTTGTGGCCCATCGGAGAGTAGACTTGCGGTCACTGCCCCTCATGCTGGCCAGTTAGAGCGCGACAATCTGGCGGCTTGGGTAGCGAGTTTGGCGAGTTTCTGCGGGCACTGTGGGGTTTGCATGTGTGTTTTCAAGCTGAAATTCGCATACATCCTATTGGGCAACCCCACGGCCTGTACGGCGCTGATAAGAATTTCCATTCATCCCTCCGGTTTTCCCCAGATATATGACATTGGGAACCGGGCCAGTATCTCTACTCGAGTAGGGTGATTCGTTTTGATCCCACGGGTGCCGGATTGAAGATGTCGCAATCACCGCACTTTCTAATCCGGCGAATGTCGGATCGGGGCTAAAGTAAGCTAAAGTGAAATACAGTAAGGAAAACCGGGCCAACAGGAGGGCGCGAAGAACGCCAACTCCCCACAGCTCACTTTTATATCCGAGTGTGAATTTGGGAAAGTGGGTGTGCTGAGGGAAATTTTTTATTCGTATTACACAAAGTGTGGGGTTATGCACGCGAGCTCTTGCTCTAAAGCGCACATGCGGATGTCGTCCTTGCTTGGTGTTCACTGGTCGCTACCCTGTACTCGAGTACTCGAGTAGAGGTGAGGCCGGTAGTAGCTGTTCTCCGGGACCATCTGAATATCGGCTCCTGTAAACGAGATAGCAATTAGATTGACCCCTTCGGGCCTAAAACTCGTCCGCAGTGCCGACATAGGCACAATACAGTATCACATGGGCTGGAGCAACCCTGCTGCTTTTAGGTCTATGATACCTTTTGTGAGTTCATTCCCTGGCTGTCTTCCTTCTACCGATGTTTCCTTGACATAGAGACGATTGGAAGGCACTACGGAAGAAACCAGCCAAATCATCCTTCCCCCTCGAGCACTAGAAGGCTATTAAACCAATTTCTCCTCTTGGATTAGGGCAGAGAAACCAAGCACCCACAAAACGCACAATGGAACGAGTCACAAAGAGGCAATCGCCTAGTTCTAGCAATGTCAGCTGTGTGAACGCAACAAATAGCCCCAACACCACTATCACTCTGAAAGCCGATGACGAAGATAGCCAGATTAGGCAGTGGCTCTCACCACTAGAGTTTCGGTACCGACATCTGAGTGTGCAAAATAACCGGATTAATGGTGTGGGATATTGTCTTCTAGAAAGAAACGAGTTTCGGGAGTGGAGTGGGAGCCAAAAGGTGCCGAAGCAGGCTGTTTTATTCTGCTACGGGGGTCCTGGTGTGGGGAAGACACATATCAGGTTAGTGGCAAAGCTCTCTCCAATAAGTGGACTTCATTGACGGCTAGAAACATTAGCTCCTTAGTTATTGACTGGTTGTGCGATCAAGCTTATAATCGAGATATTGTTGTTGCTGGCCTGTACTGCGATTACCTTGTCAAGGAGCAGCAGTCCGCGGCCAGCATATTGGGTGCAATACTTGAGCAGCTTTTGGAGAGAGATGAAATTCCGCAGTCCCTGCGACAGGTTTTTCGTAAGGAGAAAGGGGGGATTGGTGGACAGGCTATACGACTCTCAGATTTGGTGGAAGTACTCAAGACGACGCTCGCATCGCTGCCGAAAGTGTTCATTTGTATCGATGCCTTAGATGAATGTCTCCCGAAGAATCGACAAGAGCTCCTTGAGTCCCTGCAAGACATTGTGCGGGCTTTACCGACCACGCGGGTGTTCCTTACTGGAAGGCCTCACATTCGGGACGAGATTAAGAGATATTTCACCGAGGCGATCATGATAGCCATCATCCCTACCATTAAGGATATCGAGAGATATCTAGATGAGAGATTAGACCGAGATCCCACACCTAGCGCTATGGATGGCAATTTGAGGGCTGAGATTTTGAGAACAATTCCGACAAAAATTTCCCAAATGTGAGCAGAAACTACCAGTACAACTAACCCACCCTATTTAGAAATTCGCTAACAGGATATAGGTTTCTTCTCGTTTCCCTTAACCTAGACGCAATCCTGGAGGGGGTTACAATTTACCAGAGAAAGAAAAGGCTGGACGAGATGACCCAAGGGAGTGGTCTTCAACATGCGTACTCGGCGGCCCTGGCGCGGGTGAAAGAACAGGGGGGAGGCAAGGCAAGGCTCGCCATGGATGTGTTAATGTGGCTGTCACATGCGGAGCGGCCATTAAATGTCGACGAGCTATGCCATGCCCTGGCAGTTCAAATTGATTCTATAGACCTTGATTCTAATAACGTTCCTGCTATAGAAACGTTGCTAGGATGTTCTTTAGGGCTTATACAAGTTGAGCGGTTCTCACACACAGTCCGTCTTGTCCACTACACGCTCCAAGAGTATCTGTCTCTTAATCCCGACCTATTCCAGGGTCCCCACTCTATGATTGCCCAGGTTTGTTTAACTTACCTCAACCTCCGGTGCATGAGATACTTTTCGACTGCCCTTGATCAGCTCCCACCAGCAATGCAGTTTCTTGAATATGCTTCTTGCTACTGGGGAACACATGCTAGGAGGGAAACCACCGAAAGTGTGAACACACTGGCACTGAGACTTCTTGGTGGATTCGATGGGCATGTATCGTCGAGGATACTCTTATCTCGCAGTAGTTGGAATGGGGACTGGGGGCTGAGCCAGAGTAACGCTATCGGGTTTACGGGGCTCCACTGCGCCGCATATTTTGGGATCGTGGAGACCGCAGTTGCTTTATTAAAGACGGGGGAATGGGATCTCAACGCAACTGACGTGGGGGGTAATACGGCTATCTCGTGGGCTGCCAGAAAAGGCCATAGGGAAATGGTCGAGATGTTTTTAGAGTGGAAGGGTGTCACTCCAGACATTGCGGATAAAGATGGCCGGGAACCCCTCTCGTGGGCTGCTGGAAATGGGTGTGAGGACGTCGTGAGGACACTTTTGGGACAGAGCTATGTGAATCCCAACACTACGGATACAGGCGGTCGGACGCCTCTGCTATGGGCGGCTAGAAATGGGTGTGAGGGGGTTGCGAAGATACTTTTAGAACGCGATGATGTCAATCCCAACATTGTGGATGAAGAGGATCGAACACCTCTCTTGTGGGCGGCTAGAAATGGGTGTGAAGGCATCGCGGAGATGCTTTTGGGGCGGGGTGAGGTCCATCCCAACGCTGCGGATATAGACGGCCGGACACCTCTCTCGTGTGCGGCTGGAAATGGGTGCGAGGGCACCGTGAAGATACTTTTGGGACGGAGATATGTGAATCCCAACGCTACGGATGAAGACGGTCGAACACCTCTTTTGTGGGCGGCTCAAAATGGGTGTGAGGGCGTTGTGAAGATACTTTTGGGACGGAGATATGTGAATCCCAACGCTACGGATGAAGACGGTCGGACACCTCTCTCGTGCGCAGCTGGGAATGGGCACGAGGCCATTGTGAAGATACTTTTAGAGCGGGAGGATGTCACCCCCGACAGGACAGACTGGGGGGGCCGAACTCCTCTCTCGTGGGCAGCGGAAAATGGCAATGATGACTCCGTGAAGATGCTGTTGGAACGGAAGGATGTTATCTCCAACACTAGCGATAAATACAATCAAACACCTCTCTCGTGGGCAGCTGAGTTTGGACATGAGGACATTGTGAAGATGCTTATAGAACAGAAAGATGTCGCTCTCAACACTGCTAATAAAGATGGCCAAACACCTCTATCTTGGGCAGTCATAAATGGGCATGAGGGCATCGTGAGGATCCTCTTAGCACTGGAGGATGTCGCTCCCAACACGGTGGATACTGAAGGACGGACACCTCTCTCGTGGGCAGCTGGGAATGGGAATGATGACGCCGTGACGATGCTACTAGAACGACAGGATGTCACTCCGGACATTGTAGATAAAGACGGTCGAACACCTCTCTCGTGGGCGGCCGAAAATGAAAATGAGGACGTCGTCAAGATGCTTTTGGGCCATGGGGGTGTCACCCCTGACACCCCGGACAAAGAGGGGCGGACACCTCTCTCGCGGGCAGCTGGAAACGGGCATGTGGAAGTCGTGAAAATGCTTTTGGAATTGGGGGATGTCACTGCCGATATTGTGGATATAGACGGCCGAACGCCTCTCCTGTCGGCGGCTGGAAATGGGCATGGGGACATTGTGGAGATGCTTTTGGAACGGGAGGGTGTCGCCCCCGTCACTCCCGATAAAGATGGTCGAACACCTCTCTCGTTGGCTGCACAACGTGGACACATTAGAGTAGTGGAAATACTCCGAGACCAGCGCCGTGTCAGCCGGGGCACTGTGGTGAAAGGCCTCCCTAGCCAAACAGGGCTTGCACGGGCTTCAGATAAGCAACAGGAGGAAGTCCTAGAGCCCCTCTTGGGAAATCGCGGCTCGGTCTCCCCGTCGGCGGGCGGCGATCCCTCTATAAACATGTTTCCATCTGGTCTCTCCAAGTCATCTCAGGGCCCTTCCAAAAGAATCCGTAGATCTTAACATTCACGAAAAAGCTCTTCTCCAGGCCCCTCTCGCTTGCACAATTGCATCGTCAAACTGTCAAACCTCACGCTCAGTTCCCCCCTCATAGCCCTCCTTTTGCCTTATGTGTATTACTCTTTGGCATCCTCGCAATCAACATGCTAATCTTAACGCATCATATTATCACCTTGTTTTGCTTTATGAATTGCATGGTATGGTGCTTATATATATAGCTGGTTCCTGCTCGCTGCTTGGTGACATTGTTTTCGCTCTCTCTTTTCCCCCTCTTCCGAACTGCGCTCATTCCCACCCCCGTTTCGTCAAATCCGATATCTGCGTAAGAATGAGCTTCGTACGGGTAAAGTAGGCGACCTTTTTATGACAGCAAATTCCGCCCATAGAATACCAATTTAGTGTTTATCGCAATTTTTGTTTCCCCTACCTTTTTTCTCTCTAATTCCTTACTTATTATACATTTCCACATTTTTGAGGTGGAACAAAGGAAACATCCTGTCCTATGGGGTGTGGTTTCTCGTGCGCGTTTTTTTATTTCGATCCTTTCCTCTGAGAGTTGGCTTTAGTGGGGTTTGTAGACATTGCTATGGCTTGTACCCGAGTTGGAACACTATAGAACAATTAATTCCCCATCCGGCTCAGGATATTCCTGAGCATCTATCGGGACCGGCGAATATAAGCTACCGCCATCGGCCTCAAGTCGATTCAGATTAAATTTGTGATACCAATAGCGCTTAGCATAAAACATCCGCAGTTAACTCAACGTACTAACAGATACATGAGGGGGGTACTAGAGTACTATATTTTTATCTATTATTTTAGCTGATAGATGCCGGATCTGTATACCCAGGATAATACGTTGAATCACCCACCCACGGTAAAACCCAGGGCGCGGCGGACTGGTCGGGGCTACCCGAGGGCTGGACCTCACAGAGTCTTGAACGCTCAGGATAGATCAAGCTTTTTCTTTTCGGGGGGTATATTGGTTCCCATCGCCTTCAAAAACAATGGAGGTATGATACCACATCTCGTACAACATTCTCATGTTGACCTGCTCCGACATCTGCCCGCCAGCACTCTGGGGTGCGGGGCTCAGTCTCAGGATCCTCTGCAGTTTTTATCTTCCTTCGAGTATAGCTTTTTCCTATCGGTATATAGTGAATTATCACTCGCTGAGATTTGTGCCTCGCCGCGAATCCTACGGTTTCCGTGGGATTGGATGTGGTGAGAATGGACATACTGTTGTTGACTAGCTGCCTTGGAGGAAGGATTTGGTCTTAGGGAGGATATTAGAAAGCCTGTTCTTCCCTTTTGTAAATTTGTTATCAGTTATCATCGCATTCACCTGTTGTTTACTTGGTCCTCTACTCTTTGTCGAAGTCATTCATTACCGCATACGAGTTCATTATTCTTTCCTGTTTCTTTGATAACTTTTCTCTATCACAATTACTCGTACCAATAAAGTTTCCACGTCACCAGGCCACTGGAAACTCTGTTCGCTGCGCATAACTCTATCCTGCTGAAAACCGCCGGGCCCATGCCTGGTAACCCTCGCCGGCTACTCGGACTCTGCTGACATCCAAACAGCTCGAACACTATGCCTTTTACGGGTTGAAAGAAAACTTTTCCAAAAGAGGTGCCCAATCTTGGCGCGGAGACACTAGTATGGTTCACTTGGTAAAGGTATATCTGGCTTAGTTTGTAGGGCTTAGCGTGACTGGTTATATGGGCATTCAGGCAGAGAACACTAATTTTGGTCAACCGGGTGTTATTTTGGTGTCATTGGGGCCTTATCCCACCTAGGTGTCCTCTGCACGGAACCCACCACAGACATTAATGGCTCAAGACACGTTCCCAGAAGGGAACAAGTAGCAGTCAAAGTGGTGATTATAACGGTAGAGCAATTGGCCTAGGGGGCTATATAACTGAAGGGTTTGATCTCTGGTGGCGCATTGTCTGATACTCTTCTACTGTACACTTTAAGTTACCCTCCAAGAATACAAATTACCAGAATCATGGCTCTCAACCTAGCCTCTCGGATGCGGTTCCCTAGAGACTTTCTCTATCGCTCTTATCGCACCACTCACCATCATTCTCCCTATTTTACCAACACTGCGCAGGCAAGTGACCCCATGATAGTGGTTTCGTTGTATATGCTAAATTGTTAGCTCTGTAGAGGCGAGTGGCCAGTGAGGCCTCAAGTGAAGCCACTGTGAAGCATGGGGGTTTTCGGATCCCGACTGAAAGCGAAAGGCTAGCTACTCTAGAGACAGTAAGGACCTGATCACATTCGCTTTAGCACATACTAACTTGAAGTAAAAAGGAAGTTGCATCCCTCAAAGGATCTATTAAGGATGGATTTGCGAAAACCGATGTGGTGATTGGAAATCAATTTGTGAGTGGCATTTTAGTCTTTTTAGGATGTGTAGGCGTAAGTGGTCCAGTGAACCCCGGTTTCCGTAGTTGTCTCGCTCACATAGTGAAATCTAACGTGATAGTGGATATCGAAAACATTACTTTACGACCTCCCAGAACACGAGGAAATGAGGGATCAGATTGATTCCCTCGTGCGTTCCTCTCGTTAGCAGGGTTGCTGAGTATGCACTTCGAAGGCCATTCCCCTGGGTCATTTCATCGAGCTTTTTCTTTCTTGGGTGGATAGTGACCTCCTCCAACACTGCGTCAAGGTTAAGGGAAACGAGAAGGAATCTGTATTTTGTTAGCGGATATAAAATAAGGCCTAGATTGGCTGAAGCGGTTGCTTCTACTGACATGTGGGAAATCTTTCTCGGAATCACTCTCATGATCTCTGCCCTCAAATTGTGGTTCATCGCGCTGGGTGTGGGATCACTATCCAGTCTCATCTCCAGATATCTCTCAATATCTCCAATGGCAGGAATAACCGCTATCATGATCGCCCCCGTGAAATATTTCTTAATCTCGTCCTGGATGTGAGGTCTCCCTGAAAGGGACACCCGCGTGGTCGGCAAAGCCGGTACAATTTCCCTCAGTGACTCCAGAAGTTCTCATCGATGTTTCGGAAGACATTCATCTAAACCATCGATACAGATGAAAACTTCCGGTAGCGATGCGATCGTCGTCTTGACAATTCCTACCAGTTCGTAATCGAGATATCGTCGTTGCTGGCCTGTACTGCGATTACCTTGCCCAGAAGGAGCAGTCTACGACAAATATGCTTGGGGCAATCCTCAAGCAGCTTTTGGAAAGATATGGAGTCCCAGAGCCCCTGCGTCAGGTTTTTCGTGTGGAGGAAAAGGGGCTTGGTGGAAGAGCTGTTCAACTTTTAGACTTTGATTGCACAACTAGTCAATAACTAAGGAGCTAATATTTCCGACAGTCAGTGGTTTCCACCCGCTGGCGAGAACTTCCTCACTGACCTGATATGAGTCTTCCCCACACCCGGATCGCCTTAGCAGAATAAACCAACCTTCTCTGGTATCCCTTCGCTACCACTCCACCCCCGAAACTCGTCCCTCTCTAGAAACCAGCCTTCCACACCATCCACCGGGCTGGTTTGCACACTTTGATGTCTGTATCGAGGTTCTAGTGGTGAGATCCACCGCTTAATCTGGTTTCCTTCGTCATCTGCTTTGTTAACTGTGATAGTCTTGTTGAAGCCATTCGTTACGTTCCCACAGTCGACATTACCGCAACCGAAAAGTTGCATATTCGTTGTGCCCTCCATCGGGAGTTTTGCGGGTACTTTGTTTCACCGTGGGTGCGGTTCCGTAATAACTCAGGGGTACAAATGGGTTCATGGGGTTTCTAATGCTCAAGAAAAGCGGTGGTGATTTGGTTTCTTCGGCAGTGTTGTTGCCCGATCATTATTATGCCAAAGAAACTCAAGTGGAAAAAAGAGAGCCAAGGAGTGCCCAAATCAGCAGAGCTATCACAAATCGTAGGACACCCCCCGCCCATATTAAGCCTATCGGTATCTGTGATACAATAATGGCTATGATATCGATGCTGCCTATATATGGGCACTAGCCTTTCGTTAGCCTCGACGCGCAACTACAACCATTAGCTAGCCTGGTCCCTGCAAGCCACTCGAACCACCAAACGCGGATGAGAAACATTCACGTGGTTTACTTGGGCCACTGTGGCTACTGTGCTGACCACCCCTGGTTTCTTTTCAAACAAAACCCACCGATTAGCATTTGTTTGGGTAGGGGGGGGTGCCCCGAGGTCGATGAGGCTGGCTAATTGAAGATCTGATAGTCAGCTGCAAGCAAAAATAACGTTCGCACGTTTCCAGAGCTGAAATTCGCATATTCAGGTTTCCTGTGGTGTCAAACAAACCCGGGTGTGTGTAGTATTAATAAAAGAGATTTCATTCAGCCCCCCCGCTTTCCCGCGATTTAGTACTGGTATTGAAATGCCACAAGGGGGCAACTTTGCTATGATATAGGCCCAAAACATCGGCGTGGGTATCAAGGCCAAGCGAACACTTCATTGAATTCCGGGAGGTGAATATTATGTTCTAGTGAATGAGGCGACAACTCCACTGATTTACGGGAATCCACCCAAGTTACCGGCGGTGGTCTGGATTTTCCTCTACCCTATCCTCCCCTGTACTCCTGTACTCGAGTGCATTCTACTCGGGGCGAAATATCACACACGATGGACCAGCGGTAGCGTGGGCTCCCGCTGATCCGATACCCCCCCCACCTGCATGCAAATACCCGCTGTCAAACATGGCAACCACCCGCATGTGCCACAGCGAGTTTGCTCGCTTCCCACCGGGGCTGTGCTCCGTCATCCCTGCAAGCAGACTGCTGATTAGTCCCTCGCAAAAATTCATAGGTGCTTACATCGAGTTTGTGAAGAACATGGAGAAGAATGTCGGACCAGATTCCATACGAACCCCGGCTGGAAGCTGTTATTAACGTGATACGATACTCGATCACTTGCTATGCAGAGGAGTAAAAAAAGCTTGAGGCGCCAATCCCTTAACCTGTACGATCGTTCACTCACCTCTAGCGTGGCACCAACAGGATGATCGCCAAAGGCCAGGACAAGAATAAGGAAAGCTGGATCTACACATTTAAGCGCAGGAAACGCACAAGCAACGGCCAACTGCCAACAGAACAATTCTAAAAGGAATAAAAAGAATAAAAAAGAAGACTTAGAAGATACAAAAAAATCACAAGAGCCTCCTGCTAGCAATGAAGGTCGGAGTACACGCAGTGGAGGAGTTCTATGGTTTCATTTAATTATGTGCCGAGGTGGTGCAGCACAACCATCAGTCGCCTCTCTGAAAGGCTTATTCTCACCCCCCGTAGTGTGCGGGAAAGGCTATCGTGGTATGACTAACAAATAGAGTCAAAAACAGACACAAGTCAGTGCTAACTAAAGGGAAGATGTGATCAGAGACTTTGTTCGCTTGCCTCATACTAAACTAACCAGAATAAATACAGCCAGTTTGGAGGCAAAGTTTCTGTTCCCTTCTCCAATACAGATCGTCCTATTCCTTCCATTTCAAAATGGAGAAAGACCATTTTCAGTGGTAGTCCAGGTAATGCATTGCACGAAGCTCATTTCAAAATCTGTCATTATACTAAATAATGAATATGACTGCCAATCCGGGAATCAGGAAAAAAGCATGTCGGTTGTGCTTGTGGTATGTGACGACAGTGATGGAGGTCTGGTTTATGTGCAGGGAAATATCCCATCGTACAAGCACCACAATGACACAGCGATGAGCCGCACTGTCCGCACCAGAAAGACCTGGGTCAGTTGCTGATGGGAAAACTGAGATGTGTTCAATATTCGATGCATATGACAAGTGTGTTCACAAAGGAGTGACCGTGAGAAGTCCAGGTGATGTACAGAGAAAGGAACGCAGCTCAGACTAGATACAACAGAGAGTGCACAAATACACAAAACAGGAAAAACTCATACAACGAAAACATCCCAAGTGATAGTAACGGCTCTAGACTAGTCGTACCCCAAACTAATAATCATACCCCAATGTTTCAAAGCCAAACAAATACGTTGAGATAATAACAAATATGAGAGAATGAGAATCTGATGAGTTCAGAGATATAAGAAAACCAAAACCATCGAAGCGACCTATTCTATCGATCAACCTTCTTCGATGTGTCCACTGTCGGAGGCGGTGAGGATGGTGCCGCTGCCCTTGTCGCTTGAGATCGTTGGCACCGATAGATCCCGAGATGACAATGAGGGTGCCATGAGAGAGTTAGGGGTGGTGGGTGGGTAACAAAAAAGGCGAGCTGTAGCGAGCTTGGAGAAGAGAATGCGAGTCGTAGCGATCATCGAGGTTCTCAACTCCTGGGAGTTGGTGGCTCTACCTAGGCAGGTGGCTCTCCGGTCCGTGCATAGAGCGCCATGACCTCCGAGAAACCGGACTAACCTTTCTCCGAAGACCTCCATGCAATTCCGACCGAGCTTTGCCCAATTGGCAATGGGTTGTTCCAACCCAACATCTAACAACTATAGGATTCCAGCTAATACAGGTGACGCAAGGAAAGCCTTCAAGTTCTGGCCGACATGGACACTGTCCGATCTGCTCTCCCCCTGAAATGTGTCGGATTGACTCTGGGAAATTCGGTTATGCGGTTGAGTGGATATGCAGATATGTTGGGATGCGGGTATATGGGAATGCGGATGTGGGAGGATGCGGATATTCGGGTATGAGGGTATGCGGGGGGACAGTTCTGGGGCGTGTGACATGGTAGTTCTCGGTGGTTTGGCACTTAGGAGTGTTCGGTTGTTGATTGTTAGACAGAATGATATGTGCTGTAGCTTGTTTTAGCTGGGGCGAGTGCGGTAGGGGAGGGAGAGAGAAAAGGATCGGTAAGTGCTGGGCATTCGAAGCTATTGGAAGGGTACCAGCAAGTTTCCATTTTGGTTGAGCTGTCGTAGTGAATGGGCAAATGAGATAGGTTGAGGTGTAGTCTCTTGGCTAATGCAAGGACTCGGAGTGGAAGAAATTGAAGCAGAAGTCTTTGCAAAGCGATACTTTAAGTCCTGAACGCTCACAGTAATCACAAACAAAGAGAGTCCGACGTATTTTGCCTTTGGGGCCATTCTGAGCGGTGGTAAAGGCTTCGTATTTTGGAGTTCCTGGGGGTGCTTTTGAAAGAATGCGGCAGAGGACGCAGTATTGTGACCTTTTGGCTTTATTCCGTGCAAGTCCATGAACAACAGGATCCATTCTCATGGGAGGAAGTGGGGTGCATTTTGTAATATAGCCTTGTGCTCGGCTTCGTGAATTGTTTCCTAGGGGGGTACTACTGGGACAGTTGCGGCCATTTGGCTGGGGGAGAGCCAGAGGAGGAATTGTCGGTAGTCGCTGTATACGTGTAGGATTAAATCGAGCAAAGCGGTCTACCGGTAAAGGAAGTATCCGATTATGTCGGGGTTGGGTATGCTCGTATGGTTCAAGGGCCGGCACCGGTGGAAGCTTGTGTGGAAGTTGAAATTCACGGCCATCTGGGTCAATCGCTGCTTCATGATCAGACAAGTCCTCGTGGTCGGCCAGGTCTCCATTCTCCACAATCTCCCTACATTGACATTCGCCTAACTCTCGTCCCCTCCCCTGGAACTCCATCTCGCCCTCACGGCCGTCATCGGCGTCTGGTTGGTCATCCATAGAGTCCGGTTGCTACAATCTCTGAAACTCTCGGAATCTCTTTAAAATATATTTTGCATTGTGAGTCCTTACATCATAATTACTATGGATTATCGCTAACTTTACTTTCTATAGCTACTCTCTCCGTTGCTGCCCCTCCAACTCCCTTAGTGCGGCCTTAGCGCCAGTGCTTGAACACGGTTTAAGGTCGTGAACGACTGTCATCACGTGTCCTATCTAAAGTTACATAATAGCCCCTGCTACCTTTTTTTCAGCCCGCAACAATGCGACTACGAACCGATTGATATTCTACAATGCCCTAAGTGCGCTGTGGCCTGAGCACGGAGAAACCGATATCTTGGCAACGGGACCAAGCTGTTGACTAGCCATCTCTAGCTCGGTTGGTAGAATTTAGTGTCACTGGTGATATGAATTGATCGCCTAAGGTCGCTAACTCCTACAAGGGAGCCAGTACAGACCACAGCTCCCTCTTTTGTATCTAAGTCTAGCTTGCGCGTTGTTTCCTACTTCTCCCATCCCGTACCGCACAAACCACGGACATCCCCCGTACCCAGCCCGAGTATTGTGATACTATCCGAATTCACTGAAAAAAAACGAGAAAGGGGATGGGGTTGTCAAGATTTATGTTTCATCACTCGCGTATCGTTGACTTGCGCATTTTTGGGAATTATCGGTGGCGGGGTAGTGATCTGCCATGAGGGTTTCGCACAGCGGAGTGGAGAGGCTCAAGTGAGAGCACGGAATCCATATCGAGCGATGAAGAAGTCCATGGATTAATTAAGTTGTGTGGGAAAAGAGGAAAGTCTTGGGGAAAGAGCGGGGAGGGAGAATTTAGGTGATGAAGGGACAGGAAGGAAGGAAAAATAAGTATAATAGAAAACATTTCATCACTTGCGCGTCCATCCGCCAATGCATACGCGTATCGCTGCGGCCTCAGAATGCGGCCATTTCCAACACGTAGTGTCCCCAAGGGAGCGGTTGCTGCCTAGACCATCTAAATCATGTGTAGTAGAGCCGTTGCACCACACCACAGCCCAACATTGGACTTTCTTTTTCGCTTACGAGAGCCAGCCCCCTAAGGGTTTTCAACAACAGCTGGATTGAATGGATATGTAGTTAGTTGGTCGGTCCTCTAATCCTCTCAATTCCCCCCTCTCTGGCTTCACGGTAGGGCTTCACACCGGCTCTCCAAGTGCAGGAGCTAAAGTTCATAAGTAAAAGCGGGAAGGCGTGTTATGGGAAATTTTGTTCAAGGCGAGAATAGAAATTCTGGGGGTCTCCACTGCTTATTATCACCTTTTCAAAATTTACGATATAATGAATCTCATGCTTCAACCGGGTTGTCCTCATGAAAGACCCCCACCCACGCTCATCTTTTTACATTTGTGCGCTCCAAGGTATGATGCTATACCGAACCCGCGCCTCCACTCCACACCTTAGAAATAGGTTAACAAACCGATAATAACGCACAACCCATTAGAAATCGTAGGATATATAATATTATTAAAAGACCCAAAAAGATGTACAAATGGCCTCTAAAATATCTTAAATATTCCCATCACCATATAAGAAAGCACATGAAATCTTCTAATCGTTCTCATAGGGTATTAAGGAAATATACTTAGTTATGTCTCTGCTGTTGTAATGTCGGGTGTGTACTCGGGGGTGCATGAAAGTGATTAATATTTTGTGGCGCAGTGTGGCACAAAGTGCCAGGACTGGTTAGGTATATAGGAGACAACGGATGATCGCTTATTCCAAGCACCATCCGAGTAAAGAGTGCAACGATGAAAATCCGCGGAACGCGCAGCAATCACCATCGCAATACCAACCGAAGAGAAACCACACGAGACGAACGTATTCGCATAGTGACCCTCCGCGATCACTTAACCAAAAAAGGAGCTCCTACTCCATGGAAAGCAATCGCAAAAGAGGTGGGGATCAACTGGATGACCTGCAGAGCAGTCTATTTGCGGACAAAAATCCAAGGTTCACCTTCAAACCGTAAGTGTACCGGGCGGCCTCCTGCGTTTCAGGAGGAAGATATTCAAAAAATTATCGAGTACACTATCCATGACCGCAATACACGGCGAATGTCGTGGATGGACATTAGAGACAACCTTGGCCTCTCATGTCACCCTAGTCATATCCGGGATATCCTCGCATCACGGGGGTATCATAAGCGCATTCCTCGTCGCAAGTGGGGCATAAGAGTTGAAAACCAACTCAAGCGAGTCAAGTGGTGTCAGGACAGGCCAGGCTGGGGGTATGACGAGTGGTTGAGAACTGTTTGGTGTGATGAATCGTACTTTTCTACAGCTGGTTTTGGCAGTTGTCCACCAGTTATTAGAAATGCTGCTGAGGAATATCATCCTGACTGTTTGGATGAAGTATGGGAGTCGGGGTCAATTGGGGTCATGGCTTGGGCTGCTTTCTGTGGATACTTGAAAAGTGATTTAGTCTTTGTGGATGGAAAAGTCACGATAAACTCTGAGGTTTATGCTACTCAGATACTCGATCCACACCTAATTCCCTTTTGGCATAAAACCTGT
>Ga0307513_10002838_pt1 | contig 23744 bp, 17 predicted proteins | sample 15_EM_MG_FD_202174 | JGI IMG/M metagenome (GOLD analysis project Ga0307513, IMG submission 202174) | Populus trichocarpa ectomycorrhiza microbial communities from riparian zone in the Pacific Northwest, United States - 15_EM | ecosystem: Host-associated > Plants > Roots > Unclassified | place...
GTGGTGAGAGAACTGTTCTGGAGTTGCGCGATGGTGGGATGCAAAGCAGCGTTCATGCCCTGAATTGAAGCACAAAAATGTAGATTGTCAACAATCTGCAATAAACAATTGACAAGATAGAAGGGTCGGCGTTAAATAAAAAATGAGCTGGGTTGATATGACCTGAACACAGGTTGGTCATCGCAGTGTCACTGCCCCGACACGATCAAGTCACAACATTGCAGGTTTCCAATAAAAGGATTTTTTATGCAACTGGCTACCCCACTCAAATCCCTGTCAAAGGCTGTCGCCCTTCTCGGGCTTCTCGCGGCCACCACCGGCGCCTTCGCCCAGAAAACCCAGTTGCTGGTTTACACCGCCCTGGAAACCGACCAGATCAAGGCCTACCAGGAAGGCTTCAACAAGGTCTACCCCGACATCGAAATCAAATGGGTCCGCGACTCGACCGGTGTGATCACCGCCAAGCTGCTCGCCGAAAAATCCAATCCCCAGGCCGACACCATCATGGGTGTGGCCGCTTCCAGTCTGGCCCTGCTCGACAAACAGGGCATGCTCGAACCCTACGCACCGCTAAATCTTGACGGCATCATGAGTCAGTACCGTGACAAGAAAAAAGTCCCCGCCTGGTTCGGCATGGACGTGTGGGGCGCCACCGTATGCTTCAACACCGTCGAAGCCAAAAAGAAAAACATTCCCACACCCGAGACCTGGCAAGACCTGACCAAGCCCATCTACAAAGGCCAGATCGTCATGCCCAACCCCGCCTCCAGCGGCACCGGCTACTTTGATGTGACCGCCTGGCTCACGCTCTTCGGCGACAAGGACGGCAAGGGCGGCGGCTGGAAGTACATGGACGCGCTGCATGAAAACATCGCGCAGTACACCCACTCGGGCTCCAAGCCTTGCAACATGGCGGCAGCAGGTGAGTTCCTGGCCGGCATCTCGTTTGAATACCGCGGCAATGCCAACAAGGCTAAGGGCGCGCCGATTGATCTCGTGTTCCCGAAAGAAGGCCTGGGCTGGGACCTGGAAGCCTTTGCCATCCACAAAGGCACCAAGAAGCTGGACGCCGCCAAGAAGCTGGCCGACTGGGCTTCGAGCAAGGACGCCATGATGTTGTACGGCAAGAACTTTGCCATCACCGCACAGCCGGGCCTGGCGCCTCCCCTGGCCAATGTGCCCAAGGACTACGAAGCCCGTCTGGTCAAGATGGACTTCACCTGGGCCGCCGACAACCGCGAGCGCATCCTGAATGAGTGGACCAAGCGCTATAACTCCAAAACCGAGAAGAAGTAGCCCCCTGTAGGCGACCTGGCGGCCGCCTCTCCCCCTCAGGGGGACACCAGCAGTGGCCCGGCAAAGCCGGTTCCACGCTGATTGCTTGCATTCAGTATCGGCGTACCCCAGGCACCCAGGCAATACCCACGAATGAACCACGACACTTTTCTGAACCTGCGCCATATCCGCAAGGAGTTCGGCGCCTTCACCGCGCTGCAAGACATCAACCTGGACATCCGCAAGGGCGAGTTCGTGTGTTTCCTCGGACCCTCAGGATGCGGCAAGACGACCTTGCTGCGGATCATTGCGGGGCTGGAAGTGCAGACTTCTGGTGAAGTGCATCAGGGTGGCCGGGACATCTCCCGGCTGCCACCGGCTCTGCGCGACTACGGCATCGTGTTTCAGAGTTATGCGCTGTTTCCGAATCTGAGCGTGGCCGATAACGTGGCGTATGGGCTTGTGAATCGCAAGACGCCCAAGGCCGAGGCGGCCAAGCGTGTGAGCGAATTGGTCAAGCTGGTGGGCTTGCCTGGCAGTGAAGCCAAGTACCCCAGTCAGTTGTCGGGCGGCCAACAGCAGCGGATTGCGTTGGCGCGGGCGCTGGCTACCTCGCCGGGTTTGCTATTGCTCGATGAACCTTTGTCGGCGCTCGATGCGCTGGAACGGGTGCGGCTGCGCCAGGAAATACGCGCGCTACAGCAAAAGCTGGGCGTGACGACCATCATGGTGACGCACGACCAGGAAGAAGCCTTAAGCGTGGCCGACCGCATCGTGGTAATGAACCATGGCCTGATCGAGCAGGTAGGCACGCCGATGGAGATCTACCGCGAGCCGGCATCGCCTTTTGTGGCGGACTTTGTCGGCAAGGTCAACGTGATGCCGGTGCGCGTGAGCGGCGGCGAGATGAAGTTCGGCGCCCTGTGCCTGCCTTGCGACGGCGCCGACCGCGATGCCAAGATTTACCTGCGGCCCGAAGACGTGCTGGCTCGCCCGATTGCCGCCGGCGACGCCCATGTGTTTGACGCGACCATCGAGAAGATCGAGTTCCTGGGCTCTTTCTGCCATGTGCATGTGGCTTCGCCCGCACTGGGCGGGCACAAGCTCACGGTCTACCTGTCGCTCAATTTCCTGTCCGAGCAGTCTTTGCAGATCGGTTCCTCACTGCCGCTGAAACTGCTGCCTGAGCGCATCAAGGTGTTTTGATGCCGGTGTTCACTGCCCCCGCTCCTGCCGCGGTGCGCCAGAAAACGCACTGGATTGACCACCTGGCCTATGTGGCGCTTGGGCTGGTAGCTATTGTTTTAATAGCATTCCTGGCGGCGCCGCTACTGGCCATCCTGCAGCAAGCCCTGTTGGGCAAATCCGGCGACTTCATCTGGTTCGACAACTTCATCGAGTACGCCAAAACGCCGGCGTTGCTGGAAAGCCTCTGGAATAGCCTCTGGGTGTCTACCGCCGTCACGCTGATCGCTGTGCCGCTGGCCTTTGGGTTTGCCTATGCGCTGACGCGCTCCTGCATGCAGTACAAGGCACTGTTTCGCGGCATCACGTTGATCCCGCTGCTGGCGCCTTCGCTGCTGTCCGCGATTTCGCTGATCTACTGGTTCGGCAACCAGGGCGTCCTCAAGGGCTGGATGCAGGGCCTGGGGATCGAGCAGATCTACGGCGCACCCGGCATTGTGGTGGCCGAATGTTTTGCGGTGTTTCCGCATGCGCTGATGATCCTGGTCACGGCGCTCAGCCTGTCGGACGCGCGCCTCTATGAAGCCGCCAATGCCATGGGCACCAGCGCCAGGCGCAAGTTCTTCACCATCACGCTGCCGGGCGCCAAGTACGGGCTGATCTCTGCCGCACTGGTGACCTTCACCCTGGTCATGACCGACTTCGGCATTCCCAAAGTGATTGGCGGCAATTTCAATGTGCTGGCCACCGACGTGTTCAAGCTGGTCATCGGCCAGCAAGACTTTGCCAAAGGCGCGGTCGTTGCCATCTTGCTGCTGGCGCCTGCCGTGCTGACTTTCGCGGTCGACAAATACGTCAGCAAGCGCCAGACCGCCATGCTGACGGCGCGCGCGGTGCCTTACCGGCCCACGCCCTCGCGCGGCTACGACTGGGTCATGACGCTGTACTGCTGCGCGATTGCTTTCCTGGTGCTGGCCATGCTGGGCATGGCGGTGTTCGCCTCTTTTGCCAGCTTCTGGCCTTACAACCTCTCGCCCAGCCTGCGCCACTACACCATGGGCCTGGTCGATGCGGAGGTCGGTGTCGGGTTTGTCAACAGCCTGAAGATGGCTGCGGGCACCGCCTTCTTCGGCACGGCGCTGGTGTTTTGCAGCGCCTACCTGCTGGAAAAGACCAAAGGCATGGACGGCCTGCGCGGCTTTGTGCGCATGCTGGCCATGCTGCCCATGGCCGTGCCCGGCCTGGTGCTGGGCCTGGGCTACATCTTCTTCTTCAATGCGCCCGACAACCCGTTGAACGGCCTGTACCACACGCTGACACTGCTCACGCTGTGCACCATCGTGCATTTCTACACCACCGGGCACCTCACGGCCGTGACGGCGCTCAAAGCGCTGGACGGCGAGTTTGAAGCCGTCAGCGCCTCGCTCAAGGTGCCCTTCTTCAAAACCTTCTGGCGCGTCACCCTGCCGATCTGCACGCCGGCCCTGGTCGACATCGCGCGCTACTTCTTCATCAACGCCATGACGACGATTTCCGCCGTTGTCTTTCTCTACTCGCCTGAAACCAAGGTCGCCTCCATCGCCATCCTGAACCTCGACGAAGCCGGCGAAATGGGTGCCGCAGCGGCCATGGCAGTGCTGATCGGCATTGCATCGACGGTTGCCACCTTGCTGTTCATGGCGCTGGCCTGGTGGATCAACCGCCGCACGCAGGCATGGCGAGGCGGCGCACGCTGAGCACGGGCATGCAAGACCACCGCAGCCTTCGCCTGCTGACGCGCTACACGGCCTGGGCGAATGACCGTCTCTACACCGCGCTGGACCAATTGCCACCCGGTGAAGTGACGGCACCGCGCGCCACCTCTTTCGGCAACATGCTTCGCACGCTGAACCACGCCTGTGTGGTGGACCAGATCTGGCAAGCGCATCTGCAGGGCCGGCCGCACGGCTTCACGTCCCGCAACACCGACACCACGCCAACACTCGCGCAGTTGCGCGAGCAGCAGCAGGCACTCGACGACTGGTACATCCTTTACGCAGACGGTTTGACCGGTGCCATGCCAAGTGAAGTCGTGCACTTTAAATTTGTCGATGGTGGCGAAGGTGCGATGACCCGCGGCGACATGCTGCTGCACATCGTCAACCACAAGACGTTTCATCGAGGCTATGTGGCCGACATGATGTACCAGGTGCCGGCGAAGCCGCCCAGCATGGACCTGCCGGTTTTCCTGCGCGATGCCGCCCCCGATCTGAGCTGAATGAATTGAAACGAACACCCCACAAGCAATAAAGAGGCAATCCATGGACAGAGACAAAATCCTTTTAACGCCTGGCCCGCTGACCACCACCTTGCGCACCAAGCTCGCGATGCTGAAAGACTGGGGCTCCTGGGACAGCGACTTCAACGCCGTGACGGCGAGCGTGCGCAAAAGCCTGCTGGCCGTTATCCATGGGCAGGACTCGCACGTGGTGGTGCCCCTGCAAGGCAGCGGTACTTTCAGCGTCGAGGCCGCGGTGGCTACCGTGGTGCCGAAAGACGGCCATGTGCTGGTGATGGACAACGGCGCCTATTGCAAACGTGCGGCCAGGCTCACCACGCTGATGGGCCGGCGCTGCACCGTGATGCCGTTCGACGAGGCCGCCCAGGTCTCCCCGGCTGCACTGGACGCCATGCTGGAAGCCGACACCAGCATCACCCACGTCATGCTGATCCACTGTGAGACGGGCGCCGGCGTGCTCAACCCGCTGAAGGAAGTCGCCGACGTCTGCAAAACCCACGGCAAGGGCCTGCTGGTCGATGCCATGAGTTCTTTTGCCGCCATCGAGATCGATGCGCGCAAGGTCCACTTCGACGCACTGGTGGCCGCCAGCGGCAAATGCCTCGAAGGCGTGCCTGGCATGGGCTTTGTGTTTATCCGCAAGGCCATCCTTGACGGCTGCGCCGGCCGCAGCCAGTCACTGGCCATGGACCTGCACGACCAGTACGTCTACATGGAAAAAACCACGCAGTGGCGCTTCACGCCGCCCACCCATGTGGTGGTGGCGCTGGCCGAGGCCATTGCCCAGTTTGAAGAAGAGGGTGGCCAGCCCGCGCGCCTGGCCCGCTATGAAAGCAACTACCGCACGCTGATCACGGGCATGGCGAAACTCGGCTTCAAGCCCTTCCTGGATCCGGCCATCCAGGCGCCCATCATCGTGACCTTTCATGCGCCGGCCGACAGCCGCTACGACTTCAAGAAGTTTTATGCCGCGGCAAGAGATCGCGGTTTTGTCCTATACCCGGGCAAGCTCACGCAGGTAGAAACTTTCCGGGTGGGCTGCATCGGTGCGATCGGCCCGAATGAAATCGAGCAGGCCGTGCTGGCCGTGGCGGGCGCCTTGCAGGACATGGGCATCACGTCCGCAGCGCCTGCCTGACCTTTCAAGCGGCAGGGCGTGCATGCGTTCGTGGCTGGTGATTAGTGATAGCGGCGAAATGCTTCAGAGGGAAGTTCGCCAAACATTTCCTGGTAGTCGTGCGCGAAATGACCAAAATGCCAAAACCCCAGATCCGTTGCAGCAGCCGTCACAGACGTAGCGGTCTTCAATGCTTGCCGGGCGGCATTCAGGCGCACGGCGCGCAGATAAGCCAGCGGGCTGATGCCGAGCGCCGTCTGAAAGCCGTTTTGCAAGGTTCGCCGGCTCACGCCGAGTTGCTCACACAGCGCCAGCACGGTGGGCGGCTGATCAAGCTGCGTATGCACGAGTTCACGCGCGCGCCGCGTCAGCGTCCAATGCCCGTGGGTGCCGACAGCGTCCGCGCTACCCGTGGGCGCAAGAACGCGGCCGAGCTGCTCCATCACCGTATCAAGCATGGCGGCCTGCACGGCGGGCGACTGCAGCAGCGCAGGGGCCGCTTCCACCGTATCCAGCACGCCGGTCAGGCACTGCCTGAGGCCAGCCTGCGCCGCGCCGTCCAGCCGGCGCAAGCCCGCCTGCGCACCGAGCCGGGCCTGCAGCGCCGGGTCATGCTCGCCGCAACGGCGCCACGCCGCCTCATCAAGCTCCAGGCCCAACATTACATGTCGCCGGGACGAGCGGAACTCAAAACCCGACGCGCCCGAAAACACATGCAGCGCCCCCGCATCGCTGGGCGCACCGCAAAACACACTGGGCCCATCCACCTGCAGCGGCAGCCCCAGGGCCAGCGCACCTTCACGGATCTGGCCGGTCTGGTACACCGACTCCCGCAGGCCTTCCACAAAGAGCCGCAAGCCCGCGAACTCCAGTTGGCGCACTTCGCCGCCAAAGGCGCCGCGAGAGAGCTGGAGGTAGCTCTGGTTCCAGCCCGTGAGCGCCGCGGCCTGCTCGTCCGCGTCGGCAAACGACGCGTGAGACAGCAAGGCGGGCTGGGCGAAATCGGAAGGATGTGCCATCGCCGCATTCTTGCAGGATTCGTGCCGCATGCAAGCTACGCTTTGAAACAGTTCGACTTACTTTCACTCACTTCGCCGGTGCCGCATCCGCGCAACTTGCCGAAATGGGATTTCAGCGCGCCCACCGCCGCCCTACGATGCAAAACGGCCTTACCGAGCCGCCAACCTTGCAACCTATAGGGAGCCACCATGTCAGAACGTTCCAGCGTCCAATACGCGAAAGTCGACGGCAGCTACTTTGAAAAGAGGGGGCTCAGACGCTATGCCGGCGTCTGGTCGCTCTGGGCACTCGGCGTAGGCGCGGTGATTTCCGGCCACTTCGCCGGCTGGAACCTGGGCCTGGCCAACGGCTGGGGCAGCATGCTGCTGGCCACCATCATCATTTCCGTGATGTACCTGGGGCTGACCTTTTCGCTGGCCGAAATGTCGCCCGCGCTACCGCACACCGGCGGTGCCTACTCTTTTGCGCGCACCGCCATGGGGCCTTGGGGCGGCTTTCTGACCGGGCTGGCTGAAAACGTGGAATACGTGCTGACGCCGGCCGTCATCGTGTTTTTTATCGGTAGCTACATGGGCAGCATCTTCGGCACGCCGCCGGCTTGGCAGCCTTTGTGGTGGATCGGTTTTTACATCGTCTTCATCGGGCTGAACATCATCGGCGTCGAGCTGTCGTTCAAGATCACGCTGGCCGTCACGCTGCTGGCGCTGGCCTGCCTGGTGGCGTTCTGGATCAGCGCCTTCCCCAAAATCGACTTCGCACGCTGGGCCATGAATGTGGGCGCCGGCGGCGCCGTGCTGCCCGAGGGCCGCGGCCCCTTCCTGCCGCTGGGCTTCGCCGGCGTGCTGGCGTCGCTGCCCTTTGCGGTGTGGCTGTTCCTGGCCATTGAGCAGCTGCCGCTGGCGGCCGAAGAGTCGGTGGACCCGCGCCGCGATATGCCGCGCGGCATCATTGCCGGCATCTTCACGCTCATCCTCTCGGCCTTCATGATCCTCTGGCTCAACCCGTCTGTCGCGGGCATAGGCTCGCATGCGCTCAGCACCTCAGGTGAGCCGCTGCTCGACGGCTTCAAGGCGATCTACGGCGACGGCATTGCCAAGGTGCTGGCGCTGGTGGCCGTGCTGGGACTGGTGGCGAGCTTTCACACCATCATCTTCGCCAAGGGCCGGCAGATCTATTCGCTGAGCCGGGCCGGCTACTTTCCCTCAGCGCTGTCGGTCACGCACGGCAGCCGCAAGACACCGCACATCGCCATGATCGTCGGCTCGGTGGTCGCGCTGGTCGTCATGTTCGTGCTGTGGTTCTCACTGGGTGTCGAGAAGGGCTCGGCCGTGATTGGCGGCACCTTGCTGAACATGGCGGTGTTCGGCGCGATGTTTTCCTATGTGATGCAGGCGCTGTCGTTCATCCGCCTGCGCAGCAAGCTGCCCCACATGGAGCGCCCCTACCGCAGCCCGCTGGGTGTGACTGGCGCCGTGCTGACGCTGCTCATCGCGCTGGTCACCATTTACTTCCAGCTCAGCGACCCGATCTACCGCGTCGGCGTGCTGTGGGTGGCGTTGTGGTTTGCCATCGGGATCAGCTACTTTGCGGTGATGGGCCGGCACCGGCTGATCCTCTCGCCGGAAGAAGAATTTGCGATTGGCCTGGCCGAAAAGGGCCGGGCAAGCGCCCACCCCTAAAACCTGAAACCACAAGGCGCCCACAACCATGCCCAAAAAGACCTCCGCATCCTCCGCACCCCATCCAGCCCTCGCGATGTTGCGCAAGTCGGGCGCCAACAAGATGAAAGTCGCCGTCAGCGACATCGACGGCGTGCTGCGCGGCAAGTACCTGCACAAAGACAAATTCTTCGGCGCGGCCGAGCCTTACCCGGCCGGCGGCTTTGGTTTTTGCGATGTGGTGCTGGGCTGGGACATGATGGACAACTGCTACGACAACACCACGGTGACAGGCTGGCAGCACGGCTTTCCGGATGCGCTGGCACGGCTGGACCTGGCCACCACGCGCCATGTGCCCTGGGACAACAACGTTCCCTTTGTGCTGGGCGAATTCGTGAATGCCGACGGCACGCCCCACGCCGTGTGCCCCCGCCAGACGCTCAAGCGCGTACTGAAGCGCGCCGAAAAAATGGGCGTGATGCCCATGACGGGCATGGAGTTCGAGTGGTTCAACTTCCTGGAAACGCCGCAAAGCTGGGCCGCCAAAAACGGCGTGGGCGCCGAAAAACTCACGCCCGGCATGTTCGGCTATTCGTTGCTGCGCATGAACCAGAACCAGGACTTCTTCAATGCCATCATGGACGAGATGCTGGCCTTCGGCATCCCGATTGAGGGCCTGCACACCGAGACCGGCCCCGGCGTATACGAAGTCGCCATCGGCTTCAGCGAAGCATTGGAGCAGGCCGACCGCGCGATCCTGTTCAAGACCGGCGCCAAGGAAATCGGCGCACGCTTCGGCATCATGCCCAGCTTCATGGCCAAGCCCCACCAGCAGTTGCCCGGCTGCAGCGGCCACATCCACCAGAGCCTTTCCGACGGCAAGACCAACCTCTTCTATGACGCGAAAAACCCGCGCAAGATGAGCAAGCTCTTTGAAAGCTATGTGGCCGGCCAGGTCGCCTGCATGATGGAGTTCGGCCCCATGATCTGGCCCACCATCAACAGCTACAAACGCCTGGTCGACGGTTTCTGGGCACCGGTCAAACCCACCTGGGGCATGGACAACCGCACCGCGAGCTTTCGCGTGATCGCCGGCAGCCCCAAGGCCACCCGGCTGGAGACCCGCTGCCCCGGCGCCGACGTGAACCCCTACCTGGCGATGGCGGCCGTCATTGCGGCCGGCCTGCACGGTGTTGAAAAAGGCCTGAAGCTGGGTGCACCCATCACCGGCACCAACAGCGGCGCCGAGCACATTCCCCGCGCGCCGCGCACCCTGATCGAAACCACCCGGATTTTCCAGAAATCGGCCATCGCGCGCGACTGGTTGGGCGATACTTTCGTGGATCACTTCGCGGCCACTCGCGAGTGGGAGTGGCGGCAATGGCTGGACGCCGTGACCGACTGGGAAATGAAACGCTATTTCGAGATTATTTAACTTGAACCCTCATTCGAACCCCTTGATGCAAATTCGCCGCCTTGAGATTTCTGACGCACCGGTGTACCGGGAACTACGGTTGCGTGGCCTGCGCGAACATCCCGACGCCTTCACCTCCAGCTTTGAGGAAGAGAGCGTGCGATCGCCGGTTGAAACCGAAAAGCGGCTGTCCCCCACGTCGGACACCCTCATGTGGGGCGCGTTTGTCGAAGGCGCGTTGGCCGGCGTCGTCGGCATGACGCGCGAAACGCGCCTGAAGAACCGCCACAAGGCCACGCTGGTCGCCATGTATGTCGCCCCGGAGTACGGCGGCCAAGGCCTGGGACTGGCATTGGTCCAAACGGTGATCCAGGCAGCCAAGACCGCCCAGGTAGAACTGCTGGTCCTGACCGTGACGGACACCAACCGGCAGGCCGCCGCCCTCTATGCCCGCGCCGGCTTTGCGTCCTTCGGCGTCGAGCCCGACGCCATCCGCGTGAACGGCGTACCGTTTGGCAAACAGCACATGTATTTGCAACTCACTTCGGCGACCTGAAGCCGCCTTAACCAGAAAACATCCCCATGAGCACCACCAACTTCTCTTTTCCCACCGCCATCCGTTTCGGCGCCGGCGCCCGCAAACAGGTGGCCCAGGCACTGCTGGACGCCGGCTGCAAGCGCCCGCTGATCGTGACCGACAAGGCGCTGGGCGCGCTGCCGGTGCTCGCCGAGTTCAAGACCCACCTGGCAGGCCTGGACGTGGCGGTGTTCTCGGGCGTCTTCGGCAATCCGACCTGCAGCCAGGTCATGGACGGTGCTGCGGCGTACAAAGCCCACAAGGCCGACTGCGTGATCGGCTTTGGCGGCGGCGCCGCGCTGGATGTGGCCAAGGTGGTGGGGATTGCCGCCACACATGAGGGGGACATCCTGGAATACGTCTGGGATCACCCCCAGGTGCGGCCCATCGTGAAAGAGCTACCTTACTTCGTGGCCCTGCCCACCACCTCGGGCACCGGCTCCGAAGTTGGCCGCTCTTCAGTGGTCAGCGAAAACGACACGCACATCAAGCGCGTGGTGTTCAGCCCCAAGATTCTGGCCAAGGTGGTGTTTGCCGACCCGGAACTCACGCTGGCGCTGCCGCCGCATGTGACAGCGGCCACTGGCATGGACGCCCTCACGCACAACATCGAAAGCTATCTCTCGCCCGCCTACCACCCGCTGTGCGACGGCATCGCGCTGGAAGGCACGCGCATCGCGGCCCGCGCGCTGCTCAAGGCTGTGAAGGAGCCTTCCAACCTGCAGGCGCGCAGCGACATGATGATGGCGTCGATGATGGGCGCCATCGCCTTCCAGAAAGACCTGGGCGCCGTGCATTCGTGTGCGCATGCGCTGGGCACCGTTTGCGACCTGCACCATGGCCTGGCCAACGCGCTGATGATCGACACCGTGCTGGCCTGGAACTACGAATCAGCGCCCGCCAAGTTTGACGAGTTGGCCCATGTGTGCGGCGTCGCCGGCGGCGGCAAGGCTTTGGTGCCCTGGCTCAAGCAGCTCAAAGAAAGCGTCGGCATCACCGGCTCACTGTCGGCCCACGGTGTGAAGCGTGAGCATCTGCCGCGCCTGGTGGAGATCGCCACCGCTGACATCTGCCACCAGACGAATCCACGCCCTTGCAAGGCCGAGGACTTCCAACGATTGTTTGAGGCCGCTCTGTGATCGCCGCCAGCCGCCTCAAGATCGGGTTGTCAGCATGTTTCTCGCATGCCGATCCAACCCGTTCTTTCTTCACCGGCAAGACGCTGCAGTACGTCGAACAATCGATCGCACACTGGGTGATGTCCTCCGGCGCCATGGTCGTCATGGTGCCGTGCCCCACCGGCAGCACGCAGCGCGGTGACGTGACTTATGAACACTACGCGCAATGGCTGGACGGCCTGGTGCTGCACGGCGGGGCCGATGTCTGGCCCGGCAGCTACGGCGAGGAGCCGCTCCAGGAAAAATGGTCGGGCGACCGCGTGCGCGACGAATACGACAAGGCCCTGGTGGCCGCGTTTGAAAAGGCCGGCAAACCCGTCTTCGGTGTCTGCCGCGGCTTGCAGTTACTCAACGTGGCTTTTGGCGGCACGCTCTACCAGGACATCAACACGCAGGTGCCTGAATCTTTTGTGCACCGCGACGCAGTGACCTACGACCAGAACTTTCACAGCGTGAATATCGTGCAGGGTTCAAAGCTCTCGGCCATGTACCCCGGCGTGGAGCGCGTGCGCGTCAACAGCATCCACCACCAGGGCATCAAGGATTTGTCGCCCGAATTCGAAGCCGAGGCCTTCAGCGTGGACGACGGCATCGTGGAAGCGATACGCCGCAAGGACAAGACCAAAAGCTACATGGCCGCCACCCAGTGGCACCCTGAATTCCACAAACCCGGCTCCGACACGATTGACGACGCCGCCGTGCTCGACGACTTCCTGATCGCCGTGGCCGAAGCCAAAGAGAAAGCAAAGCAAGCATGAACACTCTCGCCATTCACAACCCCGCCACGGGCGCGCTGATCACCGAGTTGCCCGCGGACGACGCGGCCTCGGTGGCCGCCAAGGCGCAGCGCGCACGCACCGCACAGGCCGCCTGGGCGGCCGTGCCCATGGACGAGCGCAAGGCCTGCATCACGCGCTTTCGGGCGGGCATCGTGGCCGAGCTGAATGAACTCGCCGCCATCATGACGCGCGAAACCGGCAAGCCGGTCAAAATGTCGCGCAACGAACTCAACGGCCTCTTGGGGCGCATCGATTTCTTCCTGACTGAAGTGGGCGGCGCCACCGGGACGCAAACCGTCTTCAACGACGGCGGCATGACCGAGCAGATCGAGCACACGCCGCTGGGCGTGGTGGCCAATATTTCAGCCTGGAACTACCCGTGGTTTGTCGGCGGCAATGTGTTCATCCCGGCGTTGCTCACCGGCAATGCGGTGCTCTACAAGCCTTCGGAGTACGCCGCGATGTCGGGCCTGGCCATGGCGCGCCTGCTGCATGCGGCCGGTGTGCCGCAAGACGTGTTTGTGCCGCTGATTGGTGGCGGTGCGGTGGGTGCCGCGCTGATGGAGCAAAAGATCGATGGCCTCTTTTTCACCGGTTCGCACGCCACCGGCGCAAAAATCGCTCAGGCCCTGGGCCCGCGCCTGGTCAAGCTGCAACTCGAGCTGGGCGGCAAAGACCCGACGTATGTGACCGAAGACGCCGACGTGAAGAACGCCGCCGAATCGCTGGCCGACGGCGCGATGTACAACACCGGCCAGAGCTGCTGCTCGGTCGAGCGCATCTATGTGCATGAAAAGATCTACGACCGCTTTGTCGCTTCCTTTATCGACACGGTCAAAACCTTCAAGACGGGCGACACCCTGAGCGACGACACCTACATCGGCGCCATCACGCGCGCACCGCAGCTGGATGTGCTGGACGCGCAGGTCGCCGACGCGAAAGCCAAGGGCGCCACGCTGCTGGCCGGCGGCAAACGCGGCGCAGGCCCAGGCAACTGGTATGAACCCACCGTGTTCAGCAACGTGAACCACAGCATGGAGTTGATGCGCGAAGAAAGCTTCGGCCCCATCATCGGCATCCAGAAGGTCTCAGGTGACGCGGAGGCGGTGAAGCTCATGAACGACACACGCTACGGCCTGACCGCCGGTGTCTTCACACCCGACGAGGCGCGCGCCAAGGCCCTCTTGGCCCAGGTCAATGCCGGCAGTGTTTACTGGAACTGCTGCGACCGCGTGAGCCCGCGTTTGCCGTGGAGCGGTTATGGCGATTCAGGTGTCGGTCTGACCTTGTCTACTTACGGAATTCAGACGTTCACCCGCCCCAAAGCCTGGCACTTGCGTCAGGCATAACCATGAAGCTCACCCTCTTCGACCTGGACCACACCGTGCTCAACGGTGACAGCGATGTGTTGTGGTGCGAGTTCCTGATCGAAAAGGGCATCCTGGGCAAAACCGAGTTCACCGCGCGCAATGCCGACATGGCCGCGCGCTACCGGGCCGGCACCGTGGGCTTGAAGGAGTTCGCCAATTTTTATGTGGGCACTCTGGCCGGGCGAACGACCGAGGAGTGCGAACCGCTGCGGCAGGAGTTTTTGGCCGACTGGATCGTGCCGCGCGTCACGCCGGCTGCGCTGGCACTGGTCGACAAGCACCTGGAGGCCGGCGACCTGGTGGTGATGACCACCGCCACCAACCGCTTCATCACCGAGCTGACGGCGATTTACTTTGACATCGAGCACCTGATCGCGACTGAACCCGAGATGCAAGGCAGCCGCTTTACCGGCAACACCACCGGCGTGCTGAATATGCGCGAAGGCAAGGTCGAGCGCCTGCATGCCTGGCTCACGGCGCGCGGCCTGCAGTTCAAGGACTGCAAGACCACGGCCTACAGCGATTCGATCAACGACCTGCCGCTGCTGGAAGCGGTGAAGCACCCGGTGACGGTGAACGCGGACGCCACGCTGGCGGCCATAGGCGGCAAGCGCGGCTGGCCGGCGCTGCAGCTGCGCTGAGAGCAGCTCCACGATCATCGCAAGTCCGATAACGGCCAGCGCGACATCGCAGTCGTGGGCAGAATGACACTCTCATTCATGGTGCCTATGCAAGTCCCACTTCCCCTTCCCTTCCAGCGCCTGGCCTGGTCCAACCTCGCCGCCCAATCCGCCGAGCAGCTGAGCCTGGCGGCGGTGCCGCTGGTCGCGGTGCTGATGCTGGGCGGAGGGCCCGGCGAGATCGGCCTGCTGGCGGCGCTGCAGACCCTGCCGTTTTTACTGTTGTCCATCCCGCTGGGCTTGCTGGCTGATCGCGTCTCGCGTTGCCGCCTTATGGTGGCCGCCGAAACCCTGCGAGCACTGTCTTTGCTGGCGCTGCTGGCCATGGTGCTGTCGGGCCAGTTGTCGATCGCGGGGTTGGCGCTGCTCGGTTTTATCGGCGCCGTGGGCACCGTCTGCTTCAGCGTGGCTGCCCCCGCGCTGGTGCCTGCCATCGTGCCGCGCGAAGCGCTGGCACGCGCCAACGGCCGGCTGGAGCTGGCGCGCAGCATGGCCTTTGCGGGCGGGCCTGCGCTGGCCGGTGCGCTGGTGGCCTGGGCCGGTGCGTCGGCCGCCTTCGTCTTGGCCGCCGTGTTGTCAGCGTCGGCCGCGGGCCTGCTGTTTAGCCTGCGCGAGCCGGCGCGTACGCCGGCCACAGGGCGCCACGCGCTGCTCGAAATTCGCGACGGCGCGCAGTTTGTCTGGCGCCAACCTTACCTGCGGCCCATGGTGCTCACCGGCATTGTCTGGAACATCGCGTGGTTTGTGCTGCAGGCGGCCTACGTGCCTTACGCGGTGCGCGTGCTGGGCCTGACGGCGCAGGGCGTGGGAATCACGCTGGGCGCTTACGGCGCGGGCATGGTGATAGGCGCATTGCTGTCGCCGCGTGTGGTGGCGGCCATGGCCTTTGGCCGCGCCATCCAGCTCGGCCCGGCCGTGTCGGTACTGGCCGCCGCGACCATGGTGGCCACGCTGTTTGTGCCTAGCGGCCTGCTGGCGGGCACGGCGTTTTTCCTGTTCGGTGTCGGGCCCATCGTCTGGACGATCACCTCCACCACTTTGCGCCAGAGCATCACGCCCCATGCCATGCTGGGCCGCGTCTCTGCCGTGTTCCTGGCGGTCAACGCCGGGTCGCGCCCCATCGGCGCGGCGCTCGGTGGCGTGGTGGGCGCATCCATGGGCGAGGCGGCCTGCCTGTGGCTGGCGTTGGCCGGTTTCGCGCTGCAGGCGGGGGTGATCTTTGCCTCGCAGCTGCATGCACTACGGCAACTGCCCGAGCCGGCGGCCTGAACACGGCCGACAGGCCTGCCAAGGAAAAAAACCGGGCGGTGCGGCGGATTTTTACATCAAATTAGGCTCTAGCCCAATACCCGCCTGTACAGACAGCTATCAAAACAGTAGCAACCTCATTCACCGCTTGCAAGGCATGGCCAGAGCTTACGGGGCTTCTTACTCCGCGCTCAGGTGCTTGCCGACAATCCCGGCCAGCTCAAACATCGTCACCTGCGGCTTGCCGAACACCGGCAGCAGCTTGGCCTCGGCGTTGATGGCGCGCTTGTTGGCCGCGTCCTGCAGGCCTTCGGCCTTGATGTAGTCCCAGAGCTTTTTGATGACCTGGGTGCGCGCCACCAGCCCCCTTACACTGCAGACTCAAAAACAGCCGGGGGAGTGAGCATGTGGATAGTCGGTGTAATCGTCGGCCTCATCGTGGGCGCGATGGCGGGCTCGGGCATGCTGGCACTGGTGCTGGCAGGCGTTGGCGCTTTTGTCTTTCCCAAACTTTTCGGCGCGAACACGTCTGAACCCATTCCGGCGGCACGCGGTGCGTTCCCCGCCGAAGAAGCGGAGGACCAGGCCGATGAAGACACCGAACCGGTCAATGTCCACGCGCTGCAGCGGCGTGTAGCCGAACTGGAGTTGCGCATCGACATGCTGGAGCGGCGCGGCACGCAGAGCCATGCAGCCGCCGTGCCTGTCGCACCTTCGGCGCTTTCGCCCACGCCCGCCGCGGCCTCCCCGCCAGCGCCCTTCACGCCGCCGCGTCCGTCGCAGCAGAGCGCCGTGCAGCCGCCGGCCGCTTCGCTGTCGGTGCCCGCGCCTCTTCCCGCACCCGCACCCACCATCGCCACACCGGCCGCAGCTTACGGCGGCACGGGCTTCGACGAAATCACCATCCCTTCGCCGCTGGAGGCGGATACCGGCCCGGTGCCGGCCGTGCGCAGGGCCCCTCCTGCACCGCCGCCGCCGGCAGTTCCGTGGCGCGACCGGCTGCCCGCGCCCATCGCCGCGCTGATCTTCGGCGGCAATACGCTGGTCAAGCTCGGTGTGCTGATCCTCTTTCTGGGCCTGGCCTTTTTGCTGCGCTACACAGCCGAGCGCGTCACCGTGCCGGTCGAGCTGCGCTACGCGGCCGTCGCGCTGGTCGGTGCGGGCCTGCTGGGCCTGGGCTGGATGCTTAGGCGCAAGCGCGCGGCATACGCCCTCATCCTGCAGGGCGCGGGCATCGGTGTTTTTTACCTGACGACGTTGGCTGCCATGAAGGTATCCGGCCTGCTGCCCGCGACGGCCGGTTTCGCTTTCCTGTTTGCCGTGGCGGTGCTGGCCGCGGCCCTGGCTGTGCTGCAAAACGCGCCCATGCTGGCCATCGTGGCAGTGGTCGAAGGTTTTGCCGCGCCGGTGCTGGCCTCCACCGGCCAGAACCGGCCGGTCGGGCTCTTTACCTACCTGCTGATGCTGGACGTCGGCATCGTGCTGATGGCGTGGTTCAGGGCCTGGCGCGTGCTCAACCTGATCGGCTTCGTGGCCACCTTCACGCTGGCCGCGGCTTGGGCGCAGCACAATTACACCGACGACCAGTTCGGCGTGGTCCAGCCTTTCCTGATCGTGTTTTTTGTGCTGTTCACGGCCATCGGCCTGCTGTTCGCGCGACGCACGCTGGCCGATGCGCCGGCCGACGACGCGGCACAGCCGCTGGCCAGCCGCGCGGCCGCCACCTTGCGCCGCGTGGGCCGCGTCGACAGCGCGCTGGTCTTCGGCGTGCCGATGGCCGCCTTCGGCCTGCAATACCTGCTGATGCGCCCCTGGGAATTGGGCGCGGCGTTCTCCGCCATGGGCCTGGCCGCGATCTACCTGCTGCTGGGCCGCATCGTTTTTGCGACGCAGCCGCGCGGGCTGGCACTGCTCGCCGAGGCCTATGCCATCGTCGGCGTGATCTTTGGCACGCTGGCCATCCCGCTGGGCCTCGAAGGCCGGTGGACCGGGGCGGCATGGGCGGTCGAGGCGGCCGGCATGTACTGGCTGGGCGCGCGCCAGGCCAGGCCTTATGCACGGGCATTTTCCTTTCTTGTGCTGCTGGGCGCCGCTTTCAAGCTGCTGCAGGACACCCGGCTCGACGGTGCCCTCGACCATGCGCTGCTGCAAGGCTCCACCATCGGGCCTCTGCTGCTCGCGGCCGGCGCCTTGTCGATGTGGGCCATGCACAGGCGCAGCAAACTCGACCAGGGTAAAGACTGGGAGGCGCTGGCCGGTGTCGTGCTGCCATGGATCGCCATGGCTGCGCTCACGTTGCTGCAGTGGCAGTGGTGGGCGCCGCCCTGGGCGGCCGCCGCGACGGCGGTGCTGGCCTCCGCGGTTTTTGCCGTCGCCGCGCGCTTCGGCCTCAGGCCGCTGCCCTCGGTCAGCTACGGCATGCAGGCGCTGGCCGTGGCCGGCTTCGTCGCGACACTGCATCGCGGCGATGCCGACAAGGCGCTGGCCAGCGGCTGGCAGGGCGCGGCGGCCGGCGGGCTGATCGCCCTCTGCATTCTGGGCACGACAGCCTGGACCATGGCGCAGGCGCGGCGTGCGGCGCTGGCGCGCGGCCTGGCGCCGGACTGGTCGATCGCCAACATCATTGCCGTGCTGACCGGCACCGGCCTGCTGCACCTCGCGATGCTGTTCCAGTTCAGCCTGCAACAGGCCGCACTGGTCTGGCCGCTGAGCGCGCTGGTCGTGCTCTGGGTGGCGCTGCGCATGGCCCACGCGCCGCTGGCGGCGCTGGCCACCGGCCTGCATGTCGCGTCCGGTGTCCTGCTGCTGGGCTTCTCCCCGCCGCACACCGGTGCACTGCCGGACTTTGCGCACATGGGCTTCTGGACCGCCGTGGTGCTGGGCCTCAGCGCCCTGCTGGCCGGTGCGTGGATCCAGGAAGAAGCCCGCCCACGGGCCGAGGAGGCGCGCAAAAGGCGCTGGGTCAACCACTGGTGCGCGCAGGGCCTGTGGCTGTGGGCGCCGGTAGTCATCGGCCTGGGGTGGTGGCTGTTGGCCTTGCTGGTCGAGAGCATCAACGTGCTGCAACGCCATGGCTTCGCAGCCCAGGTCGCCGCGGCCTGTATCGCCATCGTGCTCGGCACGTCCCTGCTCTGCGCGATGGTGGCGCGCCGCCGCGACTGGAGCCAACTGGGCCGCGCCACCCTGGCCACCTTGCCCGGCCTGGCCGCCATCGCCGCCCTTGCCGGCCTGGGCAGCCACACGGCGTTCTATGTGCCGTCGAGCGGACTCGGCTGGCTGGCCTGGCCGCTGGCGGCGCTGTGGCATCTGCCGCTGCTGCGTGGGCAGAAGCAATGGGTGTCGGCAAGCGGGCTGCAGCGCATTCACGTGGCCGGCTTCTGGTTTTACCTGCTGCTGGCCGCGCGTGAATGCCAATGGCAATTCGGCGTTCTGGGCGACGCCTGGTCAAGCTGGGCGCTGCTGGGCTGGGTCATCGTGCCGGCACTGTCACTCTGGGCCCTGCGCTCGCCGGCGCTGCTCAGGCGCTGGCCGCTGGCCGAGTACCGCAACGCCTACCTCGAGGCTGCTGCGGTGCCGGTGGCGCTGTACCTGCTGGCCTGGACCTGGGTGACCAATGCGGGCAGTGCCGGCAATGCCTCGCCGCTGCCCTACCTTCCCCTGCTCAATCCGCTTGAACTCGGCAATTGGCTGGTTCTGCTGGCGCTCTTGCTCTGGTGGCGCGAACTGCCCGAGGCCTCGCCCGTGCGCGTGCCGCCGCGCGCGGCCCAGGGCATCGCCGGCGCCACGGCGCTGGCGATGCTCACAGGCATGGTGCTGCGCACCTGCCACCACTACGCCGGCGTGCCCTGGGACTTCGACGCGCTGTATGCGTCCTGGTTGACCCAGGCCGCGCTGTCGATCACCTGGGCGCTCTGCGGTGTGCTGGCCATGGTGCTGGGCCACGGCCGCGCCCTGCGCCCGCTCTGGATGGCCGGTGCGGCCCTGCTCGGCGTGGTGGTGCTCAAGCTGTTCTTTGTCGAGCTGGCGGACCGGGGCGGCCTGTTCCGCATCGTGTCCTTCATCGGCGTGGGTGCGCTGCTGCTGCTGGTCGGCTACTTCGCGCCGGTGCCTCCGGCCAAGCCGGACACCGACGTCAAGGAAGGAGAAAGCACATGAACCGGCACACCCTTTCGCTGGCCGCCACGGCGGCGCTGATGCTGGCGGCCGCACCGCTCCATGCCCAGCCCGGCGAGGCCGGCGCGCCCATCAGCCTGCAGGGCGCCGGCCCCTATTACCGCCTGGCCTTGCCGGCGGCGCTCTATGGCCGCGCGGCCTACACCGACTTGCGCGACCTGCGCATCCGCAATGCCTCAGGCAACGCCGTGCCTTACGGCTGGCTGCATGAGGAGGTTGCCATGCCGCGCAGCGCCTCGCAGAAGGTGCCGTTTTTTGCCGTGCCGCCCGGCGCCGGCCCCGCGCCGGCCGATGCGCTGCTGAGCTTCCAAGTGCGCAGCGACGGTTCGCTGCAACTCGTCAAACCGGCCGCACCGGCCACCGGCGCCGTACCGTGGCTGATCGATGTGAGCCAGGTGCGCGGCAACCTGTTGCAGGCGCGCCTTGAGGTCGCGGCCGGAACGCACGGTGTGTTCGCCTACCGCCTGGAGGCCAGCGACGACCTGCGCAGCTGGCGGCCGGTCGGTAGCGAAGAGCAGCTCGTCAAGCTCAGCCACAACAACCAGCGCCTGGAACGCCTGGCCGTCGACCTCGGCGGCCTGCGCACGCGCTTTTTGCGGCTGAGGTGGACGGATGCGGCACAAGGCGCGCAGCTCACGGCCGTGAACATCGACAGCGTGCAGGCCGTCGAAGCCGCCGCGCCGCAGGAATGGTCGCCGGCTATCCGGCCCGAGCGCTGCGAAGCCAGCCATTGCGATTACCTGCTGCCGCGGGGCTTGCCGGCGCGCAGCCTGCGCATCGCACTGGCCGACACCAACACCCTGGCACAGCTCGAGGTGCTGGGCTTGCCCGATCCGGCGCCCGCGGCCGCGGCGCAGCCCGTCCTGCGGCCGTTGCACAACCCCCTGTATGCGCTGCGGCGGCATCGCGACGCGACGCGGCCCACTGCGGCGCCCGGCGAGATCCGGCTGGCCGACAGCGTGGTCTACCGCCTCACGCAAGGCGCCGCCGAAGCACGTTCGCCGGACATCGCGCTGGACGGCGCGGTCTACCCCCGGCTGCGCCTGCGCACGGCCGGGCCGGTCGCACTGCTGGGTGCGACGCCGCCTGAGATCGCGGTGGCGACGACACCGCGCACCGTGGTGTTTCTGGCGCAGGGCCAGCCGCCATTCAATCTGAACTGGAGAACTTCCGCCGAGCCCAACGCCACGCCGGCAAGCGGCGCGGCGCTGCCGCTTGCGACACTGATGCCGGCTTATTCGGGCAACAAGCCGGTCGCAGCCGACCCGGCATCGGTGACACTGGCGATGCAGGTCACGGCCCCTGCCCCGCCACCTACCGCGATAGCGGCGACAGCGGACAGCACCGTCAAACGCAGCGCCTGGCTCTGGGCCGCCCTGGGCGCCGGCTTGCTGCTGCTGGCGGGTATGGCCTGGTCGCTGTTTGCCGGCATGAAAAAAAGCGCGTAGCCGGCTGTTCAATCCAGCCCGCCACGCGCTCTTGCCGTGAGCGCCCTGCTTTCTTAACGCTCTGCGGCTATTGCGCCGTCAGGTGCTTGCCGACAATGCCGGCCAGCTCAAACATCGTCACCTGCGGCTTGCCGAACACCGGCAGCAGCTTGGCGTCGGCGTTGATGGCGCGCTTGTTGGCCGCGTCCTGCAGGCCTTCGGCCTTGATGTAGTCCCAGAGCTTTTTGATCACCTGGGTGCGTGCCACCGGCTCGGCGCCGATCACCGCGGCCAATGCGTCGCTGGGCTTGAGGCCTGCGCCCGGCTTGGCGACGCGTGGCGTCTTGGGCTTGGCGGTTTTGGCCGCCGGCGTTTTCTTGGCCGCGACTTTTTTGGCCGCTACCTTCTTCGCCGCCGGCGTGGCGCCCTTGGCCGCGACGGTCTTGCCGAACGGCGTTTTCACCGTGCCCGTCTTGGCGGCCGCCGGTTTGCGCGGCGGGAATTTCGACGGTGCGAACTCGAAGTTCACCTTGTCGGCCTCCTTGTCCCAGGCCAGCATGGCCTTGAAGGGACGGCGCGTGCGCATCGAGACAAACTTGTCGAGCAGGTCGGTCTTGCCGGTCTCCAGCAGCTTGTGCATCTGCTCGCGCTCAATCGGCTGCTGCAGGATGACCTGGCCGGTCTTGAAAGTGCAGCTGGGTGTAGGCTGCGCCAGCGTGGGCACCGACTTTTCACAGACGTAGTTCTTGCCCAGCTCCAGCACGCGCGAGCCGCAGCGCGGGCAGGGGCCCAGCGACTGCTGCTCGCCGAAGTCGACGATCTCGCCGGTCTCGCCGTTCTTGTCGTCGCCGAAATCAAACTCGAGTTTGTAGTTTTTCGTCTCTTCGTCGAACTTGATCACCATCTCGGCGGTAAAAGGCCAGCCGGCTTTGGAGCGGAAGCCGTCCAGCGGGCCGATCTTCTTGTCGCGCAGGAACTGCTCGACCTCGGCCACTTCAAAGGTGCGGCCGGCGGGCGTCTTGCCAAAGCTGAAGCCGCAGCCGTCGTCGCCTTTTTTTCCGGTGCAGGTGTAGCGGCGGTAGTTTTCCTTGATCACGCCGCCGCAATTAGGGCAGGGCGCCGACAGCGTGGCGTAGTCGCCGGGAATCGTGTCTTTGTCGTAGCCCTTGGCTTTGTTGACGAGGTTTTCCGTCATGGCGGCGATCTCGGCCATGAAGGTTTCGCGGCTGAGTTTGCCGTGCTCCATCTGCGCCAGCTTGTGTTCCCACTCGCCGGTCAGCTCAGCCTTGGAGAGCTCTTCCACGCCCAGGCCGCGCAGCAGCGTCATCAGCTGGAAGGCCTTGGCCGTGGGGATCAGCTCGCGGCCTTCGCGCAGCATGTATTTCTCGGCGATCAGGCCTTCAATCGTGGCGGCGCGGGTGGCCGGTGTGCCCAGGCCTTTTTCCTGCATGGCCTCGCGCAGTTCGTCGTCGTCAATCGTCTTGCCGGCGCCTTCCATCGCGCCCAGCAGCGTGGCTTCCGAATAGCGGGCCGGCGGCCGGGTCTTCAGGCCCTTGGCCTCGACGACTTCGGCGCGCACCATTTCACCGGGCTTGACCGGCACCAGGCTCTGGCCCTTGTCGCCGTCCTTGGCGTCGGCCACTTCGTCGGCGGCTTCCTTGCCGTAGATCGCGAGCCAGCCCGGCTTGACCAGCACCTTGCCCTCGGTCTTGAAGCTGTGGCCCACGGCCTGCGAAATGCGGGTGGTCACCAGGTATTCGGCGCTCGGGAAGAACACCGCCATGAAGCGGCGCACCACCAGGTCGTACAGTTTTTGTTCGGCTTCGCTGAGGCCGCTGGGCGCCTGCAGCGTGGGGATGATGGCGAAGTGGTCGCTGACCTTGGCGTTGTCGAAGATGCGCTTGCTGGGCTTGATGTAGTTGCCCTTGATGGCCGTCGCCGCATGCGGCGCCAGGTGGCGCATGCCGCTGTCGGCCAGCATTTCAAAGGTCTGCTTGACCACCGGCAAATAATCTTCGGGCAGCGCGCGCGAATCGGTACGCGGGTAGGTCAGCGCCTTGTGGCGTTCATACAGGCTCTGCGCGATCGACAGCGTGGTTTTGGCCGAGAAGCCGAACTTGCCGTTGGCCTCGCGCTGCAAGGACGTCAAGTCAAACAGCAGGCCGGCCGCCTGCGTGGTGGGCTTGCTTTCCTCCGTCACCGTGGCGGCCTTGCCGCGCACGGCATCGGCAATCGCCAGCGCCTCGCGCTCGGACCAGACGCGGTCCGCCCTCAGCTCGGCGTCGGGCTCCGTGTTGTCGGCATTGGCCGCGGCTTTTTTCCATTTCGGGTCGAACCACTTGGCCGGGTACTCACCGGCCTCGGC
>Ga0307513_10002839_pt1 | contig 23740 bp, 22 predicted proteins | sample 15_EM_MG_FD_202174 | JGI IMG/M metagenome (GOLD analysis project Ga0307513, IMG submission 202174) | Populus trichocarpa ectomycorrhiza microbial communities from riparian zone in the Pacific Northwest, United States - 15_EM | ecosystem: Host-associated > Plants > Roots > Unclassified | place...
AGTAGGCGTTGGCGATGATCACCTCGTGCCGGGCCGAACGCAGCGCAGCGCGGTAGTGGCGCTCGATGTCGTTGCGGTGGTCCTGGTTGTCGCGCGTGACCAGCATCGCGCGCGCCGAGCCGGCCGCCGGCCGCACCGGCGCCGGCGCGTCGGCCTCGCGCCGCTGCCACCAGTGCCGGCGCGGGCGCTCCTCACCCAGCGCATTGCAGGCGAAACGCTGGATCTCGCCGACCAGCGGCCCTTCGATCTGCACCGCGTAGTCCTGCTTGGCCGCGGGGCCGAAATCTTCCAGATGGTCGGCCGAATAGTTGATGCCGCCGATGAAGGCCACCGTGCCGTCGACCACCACCAGCTTGCGGTGCAGGCGGCGGAACGCACGCGCCCGCAGGCCGAGGAAGCGCGGGCAGGGGTCGAAGACGTGGATGCGCACGCCGGCCGCGGTCAGCGGCTCGATGAAGTCCGGCGACAGGTCGGGCGAGCCGTAGCCGTCGATCGTCAGGTCGATGCTGGCGCCGCGCCCGGCCGCCTGCAGCAGCGCGGCCTGCAGCGCACGGCCGACCTTGTCGTCGAACAGGATGAAGGTCTCGATCAGCACCTCGCGCCGGGCGCCTTCGATGACGCCGAACACGCGCGGAAAGAAGGCCTCGCCGTTCTCCAGCAGTTCGATCCGGTTGCCCTCGACCCAGCGCGAGGGTTTGCCTTCGCGGTTCACAGCGAGATCTCCGCGGCCAGCGGGGCATGGTCCGAGAGGTGCGACCACGGCCGGTTCGGCAGCACCACCGGCTGGTGCGACTGTGCGTTGCGCACGTAGATGCGGTCCAGCCGCAGCAGCGGCCAGCGCGCCGGAAAGGTCTTCGCGGCGCTGCCGGTTTCGACGACGAACACCTCCCGCAAGCCGCACTGGCGGCCGAGCCAGTCGTGCCCGCGCAGGCGCCAGTCGTTGAAGTCGCCGGCCACCAGCAGCGGCGCACCGGCAGGCACCGCGCGCTCGATCTGCCGGCACAGCAGTTCGAGCTGCCGCTCGCGCTGCTGTTCGCGCAGGCCCAGATGGACGCAGATCGCGTGGATCTGTTCGCCGCCGGGTCGGTCGAGCACGCAGTGCAGCAGGCCGCGTTTTTCGCCGCCGTCGCCGCCGGTGATGTCGTGGTTCTCGTGGTGCTGGATCGAGAACTTGGACAGCAGCGCGTTACCGTGGTCGCCGTCGGGATACACCGCGTTGCGCCCGTAGGCGAACTGCGGCCAGATCGTATCGGCCAGAAACTCGTACTGCGGCGTCGTCGGCCAGTCGGCGTAGCGCAGCGAATGGCCGGCATGCGCGCCGAGCACTTCCTGCAGGAAGACGATGTCGGCGCCGACCGCGCGCACCGCTTCGCGCAGCTCGTGCAGGATGAACTTGCGGTTGAAGAACGTGAAGCCCTTGTGGGCGTTCACGGTCAGCACCTTCAGGGAAAGGGGCAGGGTCGACATCGGCCGGTGGCTGGGGAATCAACGCCCCAGTGTCGGCGGCGCAAGGGCCCCGCGATGTAGGCACCCTCCCCGGCGTGCTGTGCGCGATGGCCTACAAGCGCAGCCGCCCCTTCGCCAGCCCGCGTTCGCGGGCGGGGCGGGGTCTCAGTCGCTGGCCGTGAAGCGCGTCACGCGCCGCGGTTTCAGGTGGTAACTGCCGCCGACCTGCAGGCCCAGCCGGTCGCGCAGGGCCACGTAGTCGGCGCGCAGCATCTCGACGTCGATCGTGCCTTCGTCGCCCGGGCGGCGGAATTCGAGCCGGGTGTGCGGGCCGATCGTCAAAGTCTGCGCCAGCGTTGCCGGCAGCGTGCCGTCGGCCGATTCGGGCAGGATGTCCAGCTCATGCGGCCGCACGTAGCCGGCCTCGCCGGCGGCCAGCCCGACGCGGCCGTGGAACAGGTTCACGTCGCCGAGGAACTGCAGCACGAACGGTGTCGCCGGATGGTCGTAGACCTGGTCGGGCGCGCCTTCCTGTTCGATCCGACCCTGGTTCATCACGACCACGCGGTCGGCGACTTCCATCGCCTCTTCCTGGTCGTGGGTGACGAACACGCTGGTCACGTGCACCTCGTCGTGCAGCCGGCGCAGCCAGCGGCGCAGCTCCTTGCGCACCTTGGCATCGAGCGCGCCGAAGGGCTCATCAAGCAGCAGCACTTCGGGCTCGACCGCCAGCGCGCGGGCCAGCGCGACGCGCTGGCGCTGGCCGCCCGACAGCTGGTGCGGGTGGCGACCGGCCAAGGGCCCGAGCTGGACCAGTTCGAGCAGTTCGGTGACCTTCTTGCGGATCGCGTTCTCGGCGGGCCGGGTCGCCTTCGGCCGCACGCGCAGCCCGAACGCGACGTTCTCGAAGATCGACATGTGGCCGAACAGCGCGTAGTGCTGGAAGACGAAGCCGACGTTGCGCTCGCGAACGTCGGTGTGGGTGGCATCCTTGCCATGGAAGTGCACGCTGCCGCTGTCGGCGACTTCGAGCCCGGCAATGATGCGCAGCAAGGTCGTCTTGCCCGACCCCGAAGGCCCGAGCAAGGCCACCAGTTCGCCGGCCGGGATGTCCAGGCTCAGGTTGTCGCAGACGACGGTCTGGCCGAAGCGCTTGTTGAGGGCGCGGACTTCAATGCTCATGTTGAACCTTCATCGATGCCTTGACGCGCTGCTCGACCACGTACTTCAGCACCAGCGTCACCAGCGCCAGCCCGGCCAGCAGCGAAGCCACGGCGAACGCGGCAGCGAACTGGTATTCGTTGTAGAGGATCTCGATGTGCAGCGGCATCGTGTTGGTCTGCCCGCGCACGTGGCCCGAGACCACGCTGACCGCGCCGAACTCGCCCATCGCCCGCGCATTGCAGAGGATCACGCCGTACAGCAGCGCCCACTTGACGTTCGGCAAGGTCACCCGCCAGAAGATCTGCCAGCCGCCGGCGCCGAGCACGCGCGCCGCTTCCTCCTGCTCGATGCCCTGGGCCTGCATCAGCGGGATCAGCTCGCGGGCGACGAACGGGAAAGTCACGAACACGGTCGCCAGCACGATGCCCGGCACCGCGAAGATGACCTTCAGGTCGTGCTCGTGCAGCCAGGGGCCGAGCCAGCCCTGCAGCCCGAAGACCAGCACGTAGATCAGGCCGGCGATCACCGGGCTGACCGAGAACGGCAGGTCGATCAACGTCAGCAGCAGGTTCTTGCCGTGGAAGTCGAACTTCGCGATGCACCAGGCCGCGGCTATGCCGAACACCAGGTTCAGCGGCACGCTGATCACGGTGGCAAGCAAGGTCAGCTTGACCGCCGACAGCGCATCGGGCTCGACGATCGCCGCCAGGTAGACCGCGGCGCCTTTCCTGAAGGCCTCGTAGAACACGGTGCCGAGCGGCACGAAGAGGAACAAGGTCAGGAAGGCGAGCGCGCTGCCGATCAGCAGCCGGCGCACCCAGGCCGGCTCGTCGGTGGACTTGCGGCGCGGGACCGACGGAACGCCTTCGCTCGCCGCCGCTGCGGCCAAGCCGGGTTTTGCGCCGGGCAACGACTGCGCACTCATACGCCCCCCTGGCGTTTGCGCGCCCAGGCCTGCAGCGCGTTGATCACCAGCAGCAGCACGAAGGCGCTGACCAGCATCACGACGGCGATCGCGGTCGCGCCGGCGTAGTCGTACTGCTCGAGCTTGGTGATGATCAGCAGCGGCGTGATCTCGCTGATCATCGGCATGTTGCCGGCGATGAAGATCACCGAGCCGTATTCGCCCAGGGCGCGGGCAAAGGCGAGCGCGAAGCCGGTCAGCAGCGCCGGCATCACGATCGGGAACACCACCTTGGTGAAGGTCTGCCAGCGGTTGGCGCCGAGCGTGGCCGCGGCTTCTTCGAGTTCGCGGTTGACGTCTTCGAGCACCGGCTGCACGGTGCGCACGACGAACGGCAGGCCGATGAAAACCAGCGCGACGAACACGCCGAGCGGCGAATAGCTCACCTTGAACGGCAGCCACTTGCCGATCCAGCCGTTGCCGGCGTAGATGGCCGTCAGCGCGATGCCGGCAACCGCGGTCGGCAGCGCGAACGGCAGGTCGACCAGCGCGTCGACGACGCGTTTGGCCGGGAAGCGGTAGCGCACCAGCACCCACGCGATGATCAGGCCGAAGAACGCGTTCAGCAGCGCGGCAGCGAACGAGGCGCCGAAGGTCAGCCGGTACGAAGCCAGCACGCGCGGCGAGGTCGTCGCGGCGATGAACTGCGGCCAGCTCAACGTGAAGGTCTTCAGGAACGCCGCCGACAGCGGGATCAGCACGATCAGCCCGATGTACAGCAGCGCGAAGCCAAGCGCGAGGTCGAAGCCCGGCAACACGCTGTGCCGGCGTAGGAGGGTGCGGCGAAGGAACATCGCGGCAACCTCTAGCGGGTCTTCGCGGTGGCGATGACCTGGTCGTACAGGCCGCCGTCGTCGAAGTGTTCCTTCTGCGCCTTCTTCCAGCCGCCGAAGACCTCGTCGACGGTGAAGGTGGTGACCTTCGGGAAGTCCTTCGCATGCTGGGCCAACGCCTTGGCATTGCGCGGCCGCAGGTGGTGGCGGGCGGCGATCTCCTGGCCGGCGTCGGTGTACAGGTAGTTGAGATAGGCCTCGGCGGCCTTGCGCGTGCCGCGCTTGTCGACCACCTTGTCGACCACGCTGACCGGGTTTTCGGCGAGGATCGTTCGGGTGGGGTACACGACCTCGTAGCCGCCGCCGAACTCGCGCTCGATCAGCGGCACTTCGCTTTCGAACGTGACGAGCGCATCGCCCAGGTTGCGCTGCGCGAAGGTCGTCGTCGCTGCGCGGCCGCCGCCATCGAGCACCGGCACGTTGGCGAAGATGCGCGTCACCAGCGCCTTCGCCGCCGCCGGGCTGACGCCGTTCTGCAGCGCCGCGCCCCAGGCCGCGAGATACGTGTAGCGGCCGTTGCCCGAGGTCTTCGGGTTCGGGATGATCACGCTGATGCCGGCGCGGCCGAGGTCGCTCCAGTCGCGCAGGTTCTTCGGGTTGCCCTTGCGGACCAGGATCACCGAGACCGAGCTGGTCGGCGAGCTGTTGAACGGCAGCCGTTTGGCCCAGTCGGGCGGGATCATCTTGCCCTGCTCGAACAGGATGTCGATGTCGTTGGCCTGGTTCATCGTGATCACGTCGGCTTCGAGCCCGTCGACCACGCTGCGCGCTTGCCGGCTGGAGCCGCCATGCGACTGGTTGATCGTGATCTTGTCGCCGCCCCCCTTCTTCCAGGACTCGGCGAACGCGGCGTTGAAGTCCTTGTAGAACTCGCGCGACACGTCGTAGCTGACGTTGAGCAAAGTGATCTCGGCGGCGGCGGCGTTGAAGGCCGCGGCAGAGAACAGCAGGCTGATCACAGCGCGGCGGCGCCGTGAGATAGACGATTTGCTCATGGAAAGATCCGGCGAAAGGCGTTTTCCGAATCGTAGGCACGGCCGAAGCCGCGCGTACGAAGGCTTTCGCGAATCGTTATGCGGAAAGCGAAGATCCCCGCGTCTGCGGGGCTTCGATCTCGTGAACTACTTCTTGCTGTAGATCTGGTCGAACACGCCACCGTCGGCGAAGTGCGTCTTCTGCGCCTTGGTCCAGCCGCCGAAGAGTTCGTCGATGGTGAACAGGTTGACCTTCGGGAACTGCTTTTCGTACTTGGCCGCGGTCTTCGGGTCGATCGGCCGGTAGAAGTTGCGCGCCGCGATCTCCTGCCCTTCGGCCGTGTAGAGGTACTCGAGGTAGGCGGTCGCGACCTCGCGCGTGCCGTGTTTGTCGACCACCTTGTCGACCACCGACACCGGCGGCTCGGCGAGGATGCTGCTCGGCGGGTAGACGATGTCGAACTTGTCGGCGCCGAATTCCTTCAGCGACAAATGGGCTTCGTTCTCCCACGCCAGCAGCACGTCGCCGACGCCGCGTTCGGCGAAGGTGACGGTCGATCCGCGCGCGCCCGAGTCGAGCACCGGCACGTTGTTGAAGAGCGCGGCGATATAGGTCTTCGCCTTCGCGTCGTTGCCGCCCGGCTGCTTCAGCGCCCAGCCGTAGGCGGCCAGGTAGCCCCAGCGCGCGCCGCCGGAAGTCTTCGGGTTCGCGGTGATCACGGAGACGCCGGGCTTGACGAGGTCGCCCCAGTCCTTGATGCCTTTCGGGTTGCCTTTGCGAACCAGGAAGATGTAGGTCGACGTGTACGGCGACGCGTTGTGCTTGAGCCGTTTCTGCCAGTCCACCGGCAGCAGCTTGGCGCGCTCGGCGATCTCGTCGATGTCGTAGGCCAGCGCCAAGGTCACCACGTCGGCTTCGAGGCCGTCGATCACCGAACGCGCCTGCTTGCCGGAGCCGCCGTGCGAGTTCTTCACCGTCACGTCGTCGCCGGTCTTGCCCTTCCAGTATTTGGCGAATGCCTTGTTGAAGTCCTGGTACAGCTCGCGGGTCGGGTCGTAGGAGACGTTGAGCAAGGTGACGTCTCTGGCCCAGGCGCCGGATACACCGGCGGCGCTGGCGGCGATCAACAGGGACAAAAGCGAACGGCGAACGAAACGGGGATGCGAAGTCATGGCGTGGGCAATCGAGGAGCGGGGACAGCGCATCCTAGAAACACCTCGTCACTCGCCGAACGAATCAAATCGCCAATCGATATGAGAAAACCGAGCTAAATATGGGGGGGATTTCCGCCGAGTTTCTACGCGTGCTGCAACACGCGTTGCAGCACCCGCTCTTCGATTGCCGCCAGCGCCGGGTTGGCGCGTGAACGCGGGCGCGGCAGGTCCACGCGCTGGTCGAGCGCGATGACGCCGTCTTCGATCAGCAGCACACGGTCGGCCAGCGCCACCGCTTCACCGACATCGTGGGTGACGAGCAATGCAGTGAAGCCGTGTTCGCGCCACAGCGCTTCGATGAGCCGCTGCATCTCGATGCGGGTCAGCGCGTCGAGCGCCCCCAGCGGTTCATCCAACAGCAGCAGCCGCGGCGCATGGACCAAGGCGCGCGCCAAGGCCACGCGCTGGCGCTGGCCGCCCGACAGCAGCGCCGGCCAGTCGTGCGCGCGGTCGGCCAGGCCCACCTGGGCCAGCGCGCCGCGGGCGCGCGCCGGTGCGTCGCCGCCGGTCAAACCGAGTTCGATGTTGTCGGCAACGCGCTTCCACGGCAGCAGCCGCGGCTCCTGGAACATCACGCGAACGGCATCGCGCGGGCCATCGAGCGTCAGCACGCCGGCGCTGGTCGATTCCAGCCCGCCGATCAAGCGCAGCAGCGTGCTCTTGCCGCAGCCGCTGCGGCCGACGATGGCGACGAACTCGCCCGGCTCGACCTGCAGGTCTATGCCTTGCAGCACCTCGCGCTGGCCGTAGGCCTTGTTGATGCCTTGCAGCCGCAGCGCCAGGCCGCGCGGGGCTGGCGTGCGCAGCGCCGTTTCGCGCAGGGCCGCCGGCGCCGGGGCCGGCGCGACCAGGCGCTGGTCTTCCCAGCTTCGCAGCAGCAGCGCGGGGGCGTCGTATTCGCTCAGGATCATCGTGGCCTCGTTCAGGTTGGGGCGGCTTGCTGATAGCCCGGGTGCCAGGGCAGCCACCAGCGTTCGAGCCCCTTGGCGCCGAGGTCGGCCAGCTTGCCGAGCAAGGCATAGAGCAGGATGCCGACCAGCACCACGTCGGTCTGCAGGAACTCGCGCGCGTTCATCGTCATGTAGCCGATGCCAGCCTGCGCCGAGATCGTCTCGGCGACGATCAGGATCACCCACATGAAGCCGAGCGAAAAACGCACGCCGACCAGGATCTGCGGCAGCGCACCGGGCAGGATCACCTGCCGGTACAAGCCCCAGCCCGACAGCCCGTAGATGCGCGCCATCTCGATCAGGCCCTTGTCGACCGAGCGGATGCCGTGGAACGTGTTCAGGTAGATCGGGAAGAAGACCCCCAGCGAGACCAGGAACAGCTTGGCCGCTTCGTCGATGCCGAACCACAGGATGACAAGCGGGATCAGCGCCAGCGGCGGCACGTTGCGCACCATCTGCAACGTGGAATCGAGCAGGGTCTCGGCCCAGCGCAGCGAGCCGGTGAAGAGGCCCAGCGCCAACGCCAGCCCACCGCCGATGGCGAAACCCGACAAGGCGCGGCCGGTGCTCGTCGCGACGTGCTGGGCCATCTCGCCGCTGGCCGCCAGCACCCAGAACGCCTTCAGCACCGCCCACGGCTCGGGCAGTATGCGCGTCGACAACCAGCCGGCCATCGACGCCACCTGCCACACGGCGACGATCGCGACCGGCAGCAGCCACGGCATCCAGCGGCGTTCGGCGATCGACCCAAGGCTCATCGTCGGTCCTCAGCTCTGCGAAACCTTGGGTACATAGGTGTTGGCGACGATCTCGCCGAACGGCCCGGTCAGCATCCGCTGCGGCAACTGGTCGCGCAGCGCCAGCGGCAGCAGCGGAAACACCAGTTCGGCGAAACGATGGGCTTCTTCGAGGTGCGGGTAGCCCGAGAGGATGAAATGGTCCAGGCCGAGCGCCGCGTACTCCTTGATGCGATCGGCCACTTGCTCGGGGCTGCCGACCAGTGCGGTGCCGGCACCGCCGCGCACGAGACCGACGCCGGCCCACAGGTTGGGCGAAACCTCGAGGCCGTCGCGAACGTCGCTCGGGTTGAAGCGGCCTTTGTGCAGTTCGGCCATGCGGCGCTGGCCGACCGAGTCCATCTGCGCAAACTTCTTCTGCGCCGCAGCCACCGTCGCCGGGTCGAGGTGCCGCACCAGCTCGGCCGCGGCGCGCCAGGCTTCGTCTTCGGTCTCGCGAACGATCACGTGCAGGCGGATCCCGAAGCTTAAGCTGCGGCCGCGGCGAGCCGCACGCTCGCGCATGTCGGCGACCTTGGCCGCCACCGCGGCCGGCGGCTCGCCCCAGGTCAGGTAGGTGTCGACCTGCTCGGCCGCCAGCTCGTGCGCTTCGTCGGACGAGCCGCCGAAAAAGACCGGCGGGTACGGCCGGTTGACCGGCGGGTACAGCACCTTGCCGCCCTTGACGCGAAGCTGTTCGCCGTCGAAGTCGAACGGCGTGCCTTCGTGGCTGCGCGTCAGCAATTCGCGCCAGATGGTCAGGAACTCGCGCGACAGCTGGTAGCGTTCCGCGTGCGGCACGAAGAGGCCGTCGCCTTCCAGCTCTTCGGGGTCGCCGCCGGTGACGAGGTTCACGAGCAGCCGGCCGCCCGACAAGCGGTCGAGCGTGGCCGCCATGCGCGCCGACTGCGAAGGCTGCACGAGGCCGGGCCGCAGCGCGACCAGGAACTTGAGGCGCCGGGTCGCATCGAACAGGCTCGCCGCCAGCACCCACGAGTCTTCGCACGAACGCCCGGTGGGCAGCAGCACACCTTCATAGCCCAGGCTGTCGGCCGCTATCGCAACCTGCTTGAAGTAGTCGAAGGTCGCAGCGCGCGCGCCTTTGCTGGTGCCGAGGTAGCGCGAATCGCCGTGGGTGGGCAGGAACCAGAGCACCTTCATCGTCGACTCCTCAGGAATTGCGCGCCACACGCGATGTCGGTCCAGGCCAGGCCCGCCTTGTCGACCGCGCGCACCATCAGGTAGTGCGCGCTCGATCCCTTCTGCAACGCGACGCGGCGGCCCTTCAGGTCGGCCAGCGTCTTCAGCGGTGAGTCGGCCTTGACGAGGATCGCCGACGACAGCGGCTTGGCCGGCTCGGCGCCGACGTAGAGAAGGTCCTTGCCGGCAGCCTGCGCGAACACCGGCGGCGAATCACCGGTGAGGCCGAATTCGAGGCTGCCGACGGCCAGCGCTTCGAGCAATTGCGGGCCGGCCGGGAACTCGGCCCATTGCACACGGCTGCCAGGAAAGCGCTTCTCCAGCGCGCCCTGCTGCTTCAGCACCACCAGGTTGAGCGCCGACTTCTGGAAGCCGATTCGCAACAACGCCGGCGCAGCGGCACGTGTGTGCAGCGCCGGCGCGGCGAGCGCGGCGGCCAACAGCAGGCGGCGCTTGGCATCGATCGTCATCGCACGCTCCCGTTCAGCGCGCGGCGGTTGCCAGCGCCGGCACCGCATCGGCGACGCGCAATGCCTTCGGGATCAGCTTCAACTCGAAGAACGCATCGGCGATCTTCTGCTGTTCGGCGGCGACCGCGGCGGTCAGCGGCACCACGCCGTACTGGCCGCGGCGCAATGTGTTTTCGACGACCTCGACATCCAGCCCCTGCTGCGGCGCAATGATCGCGGCGGCCTGCTTGATGTTGGCCTTCAGCCAGCGGCCCTGCTCCTGCGTGTCGGCGAACAGCGCCTCGATCACCTGCGGGTTCTTGTCGAGATAGCCGCGCTCGGCCAGGTAGTAGGCGTAGTTGTTGACGGTGCCGCGGCCGTCGGCCAGCACACGCGCGCCGGTCTGCTTCTCGACCGCGGCCAGGAACGGATCCCAGATCACCCAGGCGTCGACCGAACCCTTCTCGAACGCCGCGCGCGCATCGGCCGGCGGCAGGAAGACCGGCTGGATGTCGGTGTATTTCAGGCCGTGCTTGTCGAGCAGCTTGACGAGCAGGTAGTGCACGTTGCTGCCCTTGTTGAGCGCGATCTTCCTGCCCTTCAAGTCGGCCACGGTCTTGATCGGCGAGTCCTTCGCCACTACCAGCGCCTCGGCCTCCGGCGCCGCCGGGTCGTTGCCGACGTAGACGAACTGCGCGCCGGCGGCCTGGGCGAAGATCGGCGGCGCTTCGCCGACGAAGCCGACATCGACCGAGCCGACGTTCAGCCCTTCGAGCAGCTGCGGCCCGGCCGGGAACTCGACCCACTTGACGCTGGTCGCCAGCGGCGCGAGCCGCTTTTCCAGCGAGCCTTGCGTCTTCTGCAGCACGAACAGCGCGGCCGACTTCTGGTAGCCGATGCGCAGCACCTTGCCTTGTGCAAACAGCGGCGGCGCCAGGCTCAGCGCGAGGGTGGCGATCAGGATCTTCAACATGTTCATCGTCGGTTCAGCACAGAGGAAAAGCGCTCCCGTCGCCCGCCCAGCGCGGGCGAGGGAGCCGAACGCACGCTCGATTCGTGCGGGAGACGATCAGCTTCGCCGGCGCTCAACAGGGCTCGGCTTCGACCACCCGCCGGACCGCCGGCAAATGCAGTCCGCGCAGCGCGGCATCGAGGCGTTCGATGACCTCGGGGCCCGGCACCGGGCCATGCAGTTCGTGCGTGCGCCAGGCCGAATCGAGCACGTAGACGGCATCGAGCACGTCCCGCGCACCGAGCGCCGCGAGCACCGGCTTCAGCGCGTATTCGAGGGCCAGCAGATGGCCCGGGCTGCCGCCGGTGGCCAAGGGCAACACGGTCTTGCCGCGCAGCGCGTCGGGCGGCAACAGGTCCAGAAAGACCTTCAGCAGCCCGCTGTAGGCGGCCTTGTAGATCGGCGTCGCAACCATCACCAGATCGGCTTCGCGAACCGCGGCCACCGCCGCCCGCAACGCCGGCGCGTCGGCGCGGCCGAGCAGCAGGTCCGAGGCCGGCAGCTCGCGCAAGGTGATGTGGCGCAGTTGAGAAGCCTGGCCGGCAATGCGGCGCTCGATGAAACGAAGCAGCTTCGCCGAGCGCGAATCGGGCGACGGGCTGCCGGAGACGCTGACGACATCGTAGGTTCGGGGCTGGGGCATGAACCCGATCATCGAGAAACGAACGGCGGCGAGGAACGAAGCCTTTCGGGTATGGATATTGCGCTGCCGCATATCTGCGCGACGAATCTGCACGATGAATCCGCACGACGATCCGCAGACTGCATACTGCCGCGAGCCCCCGACCCAGATGACCCAACTCACTTTCATCCGCCACGGCGAGACCGACTGGAACCGCGAGCTGCGCTTCCAGGGCCAGATCGATGTGCCGCTCAACAGCACCGGCCGCGAACAGGCCGCGCGTCTGGCCGCCCGCCTGGCGGCATCACCGCCCGATCTGCTGTTCAGCAGCGACCTGCAGCGCGCGCGCGAAACCGCCGCGCCGCTGGGGCGCGCGTGGGCGATGTCGGCGCAGGCGGTGCCGGGGCTGCGCGAGCAGAGCTTCGGCGTCCTCGAAGGGCTGCAGGTGCCGACGATCCAGGCGACACACCCCGAGCTGTGGGCGCAGTGGCTGGTCCATCGTGCCGACTTCGCACTGCCCGGCGGCGAGAGCCTGCGCGAGTTCCACGCCCGCGTGATGGCGGCCGTGCGCGCGCTCGCGGTCGAGCACAGCGGCCGCCACCTGGCGATCGTCACCCACGGCGGCGTTCTCGACATGCTGTGGCGCAGCGCGAAAGCGCTGCCGCTCGACGGCCTGCGCGACTGCGCGATCCCGAACACCGGCATCAACCGGCTGCGCTGGCTGGGCGACGGGCTCGAGATCCTGTCATGGGCCGACGACACGCACCTGGGCTGATGCGCGGGCCGGTCTGCGCGCTCGCGCTCGTGCTCGCATCCGTGCTCGCCGCACCGGCGCAGGCGCGGCCGCCGCGCAAGGCCGCGGTCACGGAGGCGGCGATGTCGGCGATATCGGCGCAGCGCGGCTCGCTCGAACGTGCGCTCGACACGAGCGGCGCCGTGCCGGGCACGATCGCCATCGCCTACGAGTTCTACCCGCAGCGCGACCCGTCGCGGCCGAACGAAGGCACGATCGTCGCCGCCGAGGGCGGCCCCGGCTACCCGAGCACCGGCTCGCGAGCCAGCTACCTGGGGCTGTTCGCGCCGCTGCTTTCGAGCCGCAACCTGCTGCTGGTCGACAACCGCGGCAGCGGCGGCTCGGCCGCGCTGCGCTGCCCGGCGCTGCAGCGCGACGCCTTCTACAGCCCGGCCAGCGTCGCGGCCTGCGCCCGGCAGCTCGGTGGCACCGCGGCGCTGTTCGGCAGCGCGCTCGCCGCCGACGACCTGGCCGCCGTGCTGGATGCGCTGTTGATCGGCCGTATCGACCTCTACGGCGACTCCTACGGCACCTTCTTCGCGCAGGCCTTCGCCGGCCGCCACCCGGACCGGCTGCGTTCGCTGGTGCTCGACGCCGCCTATGCGGTGGTCGGCGCCGACCCCTGGTACCCCGAAGCAGCGCCGCAGGCGCGCGCCGCCTTCGACAACGCCTGCGCGCGTTCGGCCGCCTGTGCCGCGCTGCCCGGGCGGTCGATGGACCGCATCGAAGCGCTGCTGCAAAGCGTGCGCGCAGCACCCGTCACCGGTAGCGCGCCCGACGGCGATGGCCACCCGCAGACGGCCACCGCCGATGCGCGCGGACTGGCGTACGCGATGTTCTCCAACGCATCCGGCCCGCTCGTCTACCGCGAACTCGACGCCGCCGCGCGCGCCTGGGGCCAGGGCGACCACGCGCCGCTGCTGCGGCTGGTGGCCGAGAACCAGACCGTCGCCGGCAGCACCGGCGGCGCCGCGTCGGTCTTCAGCGCCGGCTTGTTCACCGCCGTCAGCTGCGCCGACTATCCGCAGATCTACCGCATCAGCGACCCGCCGCTGCTGCGCCGCCAGCAGGCCCGTGCCGCGATCGCCGCCAAGCAGATCGACGAGCCCGGCGTCTTCGCACCGTTCACGATCGCCGAGTTCCTGTCGCTGCCGCAGGACTATGGCGTGGTCGAGCTGTGCATCCCGTGGCCGGTGCCGGGCGCCGCCCACCCGCCTGGCGAGCCGGTGCCGCCGGGCACACGATTCCCGGATGTTCCGGTGCTGGTGCTGTCGGGTGATCTCGATTCGCTGACACCGCCGGCGCAGGGCGCGCAGGCGGCAGCGCTGTTTCCGAACGCCCGCCAGGTGGTCGTGAAGAACTCGTTCCACGTCACTGCGCTCGGCGACAGCGACCACTGCGCTTCGCAGCTCGTGCTGAACTTCGTCGGCACGCTCGCGCCCGGCGACACCGCCTGCGCCGAGCAGGTGCCGGCCTATCGCCTGCTGCCGGCCTTCGCACGCCGGGCCGCCGAGCTGCAACCCGCCGCACCCGCGCCCGGCAACCAGGGCAGCGCGGCCGACCTGCAAACGGCCGCGGCAGCGCTGTACGCCGCCGGCGACGCGCTCGCCCGCTGGTGGGTCAACTACGACGGCGATGGCGTCGGCCTGCGCGGCGGCAGTTTCGCCTACACGACGCAAGGCGGGCTCACGCGATTCACGCTGGCCGGGCTGCGCTGGACCGAAGACGTCGCGGTCTCGGGCGACGTGGCCTGGAACATCGCCAGCGGCGAAGTCCAGGTCCAGCTCACCCTCGCCGGCGGCCGCATCGAGGCCCGCTGGCGCGACCGCGTGCCGGACGCGCTGGCCCGCATCGCCGGCACGCTGAACGGCCGCCGCATCGCCGCCACGATGCCGGCGCCTTGATGAGAGGCTGAGCGCGCCGGCAAGGCAAGGCCACCGACCCCCTCGTTTGCGCGGCCGCCTGGCGCACGCGCCCCGCTACGATCGCGGGCCCCCGGCGACCCGCTGGGGCGAGACGACACCAACAACGGAGTGAGTTCATGAGCACAGACAAATCGCTGCCGCGCGCCACAAGCCTGCGCAGGCTGCCGATCGCCGCAGCGCTGGCGCTGGCCGGCGCCGCAGGGCTGGCCAACGCCGCCGACAACGAAGCGGCGTTCAACCGCGCGCTGGCGCACATCCAGGCCTTCCCGGGCCGCAGCTTGCACGGCGCCGAACAGAGCTACACATCGCGCGACGTGCTCGTCGATGCCGATGGCGCCGAGCACGTGCGTGTCGAGCGCCTGTACAAGGGCTTGCGCGTGATCGGCGGCGACATGGTCGTGCACTCGAACCGCGCCGGCGCCTTCATCGATGCCTCGCGCACGCTGGCCCAGCCGCTGGCGCTGGACGTCGCCGCCCGCATCCCGGCCGCCCAGGCTCTGGCCGCCGCGCTGCAAAGCCACGCCGGCGAAGCGCTGGCCCGGCCGCAGCTCGTGGTCTACGCGCGCGGCGACCAGCCGGTGCTGGCCTGGGACGTTCGCCTGTCCGGCGAGCAGGCCGACCAGACGCCGAGCGAACTGCACGTGATCGTCGACGCCCACAGCGGCGCGCTGCTCGAAGCCTGGGACGACATCCACACCGCGCCGGCCACCGGTAGCGGCAGCAGCCTGTTCGACGGCACCGTCACCTTGACCACCGAGACCGCCAGCGGCGGCTTCAGCCTCACCGACAACTCGCGCGGCGGCCAGGCCACGCTGGACATGAACAACCTCGCCTTCGGCAAAGGCAAGCTGTTCACCGACGCCGACAACCTGTGGGGCACCGGCAGCACGGCAAACCGGCAGACGGTGGCGGTCGACGCGCAGTACGGCGCATCACTGACCTGGGACTACTACAAGCTCGTCCATGGCCGCAACGGCATCGCCAACGACGGCAAGGGCGCCAACAGCCGCGTGCACTACAGAAAGAACTACGCCAACGCGTTCTGGGACGACGGCTGCTTCTGCATGACCTACGGCGACGGCAATTCGAGCCTCTACCCGTTGGTCTCGATCGACGTTGCCGGCCACGAGATGTCGCACGGCGTCACCTCGCGCACCGCGGGCCTGGTGTATTCGGGCGAATCGGGCGGGCTCAACGAAGGCACCAGCGACATCTTCGGCACGATGGTCGAGTTCTACGCCGCCAATGCGAACGACGCGCCCGACTACCTGATCGGCGAGAAGCTGTTCAAGAATGGCACCGGGGTGATCCGCTCGATGATCCAGCCGAGCAGCGACGGCAGTTCGGCCGACTGCTGGTATTCGAACGTCGGCTCGCTCGACGTGCACTACAGCTCGGGGGTGGCCAACCACTTCTACTTCCTGCTCGCCGAAGGCACGACCGCCGGCGTGCCGAGCAAGACCTGCGTCGCCGGCAACACCCGGGTGGCGAGCGGCAACGGCACGCTCGCCGGCATCGGCCGCACGAAGGCCGAGAAGATCTGGTACCGCGCGCTGACCATCTACATGACCTCCAGCACCAACTACGCCGGCGCGCGCGCTGCCACGTTGTCGGCTGCGGCGGACTTGTTCGGCGCCGGCTCGCCGGAGGTGAATGCGGTGGCGGCGGCCTGGACGGCGGTCAACAGGAACTAAGAGGAACCGAGAACACGAGAAGCGGGGCGCTCTGTGAGCGCCCCTTTTTTTTTCATTGCCAGCTGATCGCCGCCAGGTCGTTGACGAACACCGGCACGTCCTTCCACAAACCCTTCAGCCGCGCGTTGGCGACCGTGATGAAGGTCGGCTGGTACAGGTAGGCGGCCACCGCGTCGGTCGCGACCAGCTTCTGCGCCTCGCCGAGCAGGCGGGAGCGTTCTTTCGGGTCGATCGTGGCGTTGGTCTTCGCCCACAGCGCATTGAACTCGGCCGAGTCGTAGTTCCAGTAGTAGCCGGGGCGGGCGAAGTTGCCGAAGTCCAGGGGCTCGGCGTGCAGGATGACCGTCAGGTCGTAAGCCTTCTGGCCGTAGACGCCGGACAGCCACTGCGCCCATTCGACGTTCTCCATCTTCGCCACGATGCCGACCTTGGCCAGCTGCGCGGCGATGACCTCGCCGCCCTGGCGCGCATACGGCGTCGGCGGCAGTTTCATCGTCAGCTCCAGCGGCAGCGTGACGCCGGCCTGGTGCAGCAGCGCGCGCGCCTTCGCCTGGTCGAAGGGGTTGATGCCGGTGGTGTCGACATAACCCGGCGCGCCGGGAACGTAGAAGCTGCCGATCGGCACGCCGTAGCCGTCGACCGAGCCGTCGATCACGGCCTTGCGGTCGATCGCCGCGGCGATGGCGCGGCGCACGCGCACGTCGTCGAGCGGCTTGCGCTTGTTGTTGATCGCCAGGATCGCCTTCGCGCGCGAGCCGCCGATCAGCACCTGGTACTTCTTGTCGGCCTCGAACTGCTTCAGGCTGCGCGCGGCCGCCACGCGCGGAAAGTAGTCGACATCGCCGGACAGCAGCGACGCGACCTGCGCCGCCGGGTCGCTGATGAAGCGGATCGTCACCCGGCGCAGCTTGACGTCCTTCGCATGGCGATAGCCGTCCCAGCGCGCGAGCACGACCGATGCGCCGCGGTTCCAGGTCTCCAGCTTGTACGGCCCGGTGCCGACCGGCTGCGTGTTGTTGCCAGCCGCGCTTTTCGGCTCGACGACGATCGCGGTCGCCTGGCCGAGCTGGAACAGCAGGTCGGGGTTGCCGTTCTTCAGATTCAGCACCACGGTGTTCGCATCCGGCGTGTCGATGCGCTCGATGTTGGCGAAAACCGCCTTGTCCTTGTTCGTGCTCTCCTTGGCCGCCGCGCGCTCGAAAGTGAACTTGATGCTCGCCGACGAAAACGGCTCGCCGTTCTGGAAAGCGACGCCCGGGCGCAGCTTGAAGGTCCATGTCTTCAGCTCGGGCGAAACCGTCCAGCTCTCGGCCAGCAGCGGTGTCACGCGGCCGTCGCTGTTGATCTTGGTCAGCGTCTCGAAAACGTTGTACTGGACGATCTCGGCAATCGCCGACGCCGCGCCGGCGGTCGGGTCCAGCCCCGGCGGCTCCAAGGTCATCGCCAAGGTCAGGCTGTCCTTCTTCGGCTGCGCCTGGGTCGGCGCAGCCAGCAGCGCCAGCGTGGTCAAAGCGGCCAGCGCAGCCGCGAATCGGAATCGTCGCATCGGCGAACCTCCAGTGAGGCGCCGATCGTAGGCCACGTCAGAACGGAATGTCGTCGTCCATGTCGTCGAAGCCGGTGCTCGACTTGGCCGCGGCCGGCTTGCCGGCAGGGGGGCGCGGCGGCGGCGCGCTGCGTGGGGCGGGCGCCGATGCGGGTTCGTCGCCGCCGGCGCCGCCACCCATGCCTTCGCGGCCGCCGAGCATCTGCATGTCGAGCGCGTGGATCTCGGTCGTGTATTTCTCGACGCCGTCCTTGTCGGTGTACTTGCGCGTCTTCAGCCGGCCTTCGACGTAGACCGAGCGACCCTTCTTCAGGTATTCGCCGGCGATCTCCGCCATCCGGTCAAAGAACGTCACGCGGTGCCATTCGGTCTCTTCCTGCTTTTCGCCGCTGGTCTTGTCCTTCCACTGGCGGCTGGTTGCGATCGTCACGCTGCAGATCGCCGAGCCGCTAGGCATGTAGCGCACTTCGGGATCTTTGCCGAGATTGCCGACGAGAATGACTTTGTTGACCGAGGCCATGGGGACGCTCCTTGCTTGGGCGGTGAGTGCGGGACGGGATGCGGCCATGATAGCGGCGCGACCGCCGGCGCCCAGCCCCTGACAGGGTGTTCGGCGGGTGCCTGCGAAAGAGGGCCCGCCTCGTTCGGGCTACGGTTCGCCGTCCCAGTAATCGAGCGTATTCGCCTGCCGCTGCAACACGTCGAAGCCGTTCGCGCCGGCGAGGAATTTGCCCGAATCCGGGTATTCGCAGATCTCGGGCTTTTCGCGGGTGCTGACGCTCAGGTACTTCATCGGCGCGCCCGAGGTGTTGATGAACTGGTGCGGATAGTCCGGCCCCGGCGGGATGAAGACGACGTCGCCGGCCGTCACCGGCAACAGCTCGCCGGCCACGCGCAATGTTCCTTCGCCTTCGAGCACGATGAACATCTCTTCCTGCGCATGGTGCAGGTGGTACGGGCAGCCGCGTTTGCCGGGCGCGAGGATGTCGACGGCGACGCCGAGTTTGGTCGCCGCGGTGCCAGGCGCCAGCCGCGCGCACAGCGTGTCGTACAGCGGGTCGCGCTGCTCGCGCTGCAGTTCGACGGTGTTGAAGTTGCGGATCAGCTGGGCGCGCAGTTCGCTCGCTCTGTCACTCATGGTGGTGCCTCCATCGGCGTGATCGTCGCACCATTCGTGCTGGCTTACCATCGACGCTGCCCATGACCGAGATCACCGCCGAAGCCGAACCCTCCGTGCAGGCCCTGCAAGCCCAGCAGGTGCTGCACGAGGTCTTCGGCTACCCGGCGTTTCGTGGCGCCCAGCGCGAAATCGTCGAGCACGTGGCGGCCGGCGGCGACGCGCTGGTGCTGATGCCCACCGGCGGCGGCAAGAGCCTGTGCTACCAGGTGCCGGCCATCCAGCGCCACCGCGCCGGCCGCGGCGTCACCATCGTCGTTTCGCCGCTGATCGCGCTGATGCACGACCAGGTCGGCGCGCTCGACGAAGTCGGCGTCAAGGCAGCGTTCCTGAACTCGTCGCTCGAAGGCGACGAGGCCCGGCGCGTCGAGCGCGACTTGATGAGCGGCCGGCTGGTGCTGCTGTACGCGGCGCCCGAACGCATCCTGACGCCGCGTTTCATGGCAATGATGGAGTCGCTGAACGAACGCGGGCTGCTGTCGCTGTTCGCGATCGACGAGGCGCATTGCGTCAGCCAGTGGGGGCACGACTTTCGCGAGGAGTATCTCGGCCTGTCGGCGCTGCACGAACAGTTCCCCGGCGTGCCGCGAATGGCGCTCACCGCCACCGCCGACGAGCACACGCGGGCCGACATCATCGAGCGGCTGCAGCTCGCCAAAGCGCGCCTGTTCGTCGCCAGCTTCGACCGCCCGAACATCCGCTACAGAATCGTCGAGAAGGACGAGCCGCGCAAACAACTGCTGCGCTTCCTGCGCGACGAACACGAAGGTGCGGACGGTAACGACAGCGGCATCGTCTACTGCCAGAGCCGCAAGAAGGTCGAAGAAACCGCCACCTGGCTGAACGCCGAGGGCCTCACGGCGCTGCCCTACCACGCCGGGCTCGACGCCGACGTGCGGCGCCGGCACCAGAACCGTTTCCTGCGCGAAGACGGCATCGTGATGGTCGCGACGATCGCCTTCGGCATGGGCATCGACAAGCCCGACGTGCGCTTCGTCGCCCACCTCGATCTGCCGAAGAACATCGAGGCCTACTACCAGGAAACCGGCCGCGGCGGCCGCGACGGGCTGCCGGCCAACGCCTGGATGACCTACGGCCTGGCGGACGTCGTGAACCAGCGCCGGATGATCGACGAAAGCGATGCCGGCGAAGACTTCAAGCGCCTGCAGCGCACCAAGCTCGACGCACTGCTGGCGCTGGCCGAGGCGCACGACTGCCGGCGGGTGCGGCTGCTCGGTTATTTCGGTGAAGCGAGTTCGCCCTGCGGGAATTGCGACAACTGCCTGCAACGCCCAGCCACGTGGGATGCGACCGAGGCGTCGCGCAAGGCGCTGTCGTGCGTCTACCGCTTCCACCAGCACGGCGGCCAGCGCTTCGGCGCCGTCCACCTGATCGACGTGCTGCGCGGCAAGGCCACCGACAAGGTCGCCCAGCACCAGCACGAGCGGCTGTCGACCTTCGGCATCGGCGCCGATGTCAGCGAGGCGCAGTGGCGCTCGGTGCTGCGCCAGTTGATCGCCCTCGGCCACCTGCGCGCCGAAGGCGACTACGGCACCCTGGCGCTGACCGCCAGCGCGCGCGACGTGCTGCGCGGCGGCGTGCAGTTGCTGCTGCGCGTGCCCACCGAGGCGCCGGCGCGCGGGAAAGACGGCAAGAGCAGCAGGCCCGGACGAACCGGCCGCACGAAGGCACCGCCGCTACCGCTGGACGACGCCGCCGGTGCGCGCTTCGCGGCGCTGAAGAGCTGGCGGGCCGAGGTCGCGCGCGAGCACAACCTGCCGGCCTACGTGGTCTTCCACGACGCCACGCTGGCCGAGATGGCGCGCGAACGGCCGGATTCGCTGGACGCGCTGGCCGGCATCAGCGGGGTCGGGGCGAAGAAGCTCGAGGCGTATGGGGCAGAGATCTTGCGGGTGCTGGCAGCGAACTGAAGCTGGCGAAAATCCGCGGCCATGCCTGTCTCCTGCAACCACCCCGATCCGGCTCGCTTCAACCCAGCACCGGCGCTGCCGTTCAACCTCAGGTTGGAAGACTTTCGCCTCGCGATGCAGGACGTGTACGACTTCTTCTTCGACGTCAACACGAACCTCGTTGCCAAGGGTCTGGCGCGGCTGGACGACACGCTGCGTCCGGCGATCATGTCGGGCGTTCTGTCCGACATGCTGACGGCGAGCCTGGCCAAACACAGCCGCAGCCTGGTCGTGAATGCGTACTTCAACGGCCACCCGGACTTGCTGGTCAAGGGACACTATGCGAACGATGCCGTGAAGGCCGGCGAGCACGGCGTCGAAATCAAGACCACACGCAAGGCGGGTGGTGCAGTCGATACGCACGGCGCGCGCAATCAATGGATGTGCGTCTTCGTCTATGCACTCGACAATCAAACGGAGCCGGCGGTCGACCGCCGGCCGATGGCGTTCGGAGAGATCTATCTCGGCGAAGTTCGGATCGACGACTTTCGCCGTAACGCGCGCAGCGAACTCGGAACCCGCACCGCGACGCTGCACGCCGCCGGCATTGCCAAGCTGCGGCAGAACTGGGTCTACCGGGATCAGCCGCCGTCAACGCGCAAGCTGGCCAAGCGCGGCAACGCTCCGCAAGCCAGCGAGAAGTAGGCCGGGTCGCGCTCGACGCCGACGCTTTCATAGCCGACCGCTTCGGCCGCAGCCAAGGTCGATGCCGAGCCGGCAAACGGGTCGAGCACCACCCCGCGCCCGAGCGGCAACACACCGCGCACCACCTTGCGCAGGAACGCCTGCGGCTTGAGGCTCGGATGGTTGGCCAGCTTGCGCTCGGCGGCTCGCGTGGGTGCCGATTCGACGACGTCGCCGAACGGCCTGCCAGCCGAAATGCGGCGGAAGCCTCCGGTGCCCCACTTGCGCAGGTTGTCCTGCACCCGCCCTTCGATCGGCTTGCGGAAAAGCAGCCAGGGCTCCCACATCGAACGCGGCATCACGCTCACATCGTTGAACTCGACATGCGCTGCCTTGGGTCTATCGCCGCCGCGCATCGTCATCGTCAACCGAACGAGTTCGCCGCGCCGCTCGAGACCGGCGCGCGACAAGGCTCCGGCCACCAGGTACGACAGCAACGGGTTGCTCGCCACCACGACGTTCGCGCCCGGTACCAGCACCCGGATCAGGCTGCGGCCCCAGGCCAGAAAGAACCGCTCCAGTGCATCGAGGTCGCTGGCCTTCAACACGGTGAAGCGCGGCAGCGGCGCGCGTTTACTGCCGTCGAAGCTGGGCGGAATCCGCCAGATGCCGCCTTGGCCCTTGCGCAGCTTGCTCTGTTCGATGTCGGAATATTCGACCAGGCCGTAGGGTGGGTCGGTGACCACCGCATGGATCGCGTTCGCGGGCTGGCGATCGAGCCACTCGATGCCTTCGTCGAGCAGCAGCGTCGCCCGGCCGAACTTGAACGCCTGCGGCTCGGCTGTCGAGACGCGAGCCGCTGGAGCTTGCTCGGCCTCTAGGCCGTTCAGTGTGTATTGAGCGCGATCCATGCGAGCGAACAACTCCGGCGTGTTCAGGCGAAGGTATGAGCGAACCGACGACGCGGGGACGTCACCGATCAACTCGATCACCTCACTCGTGATGGTCTGAACGGACGCGCTGCCTTGGCGGCTTTCCAAAACCTGCACGATCGCGTCTCGCACTTCGCCTGGCCGTCTGCGCATGTCTTCTCGCTTGGCTTGTCGGCGAAGTATAGACGTCTGGACGTCAAACGGACGCCCGAGCGGACCTTAGACGCGACGGCGCAGCCGCAGCGCGAGGCCGCCCAGCCCGCACAGCATCAGCAGCGCCGCCGACGGTTCGGGCACCGGCAGCAGTTGCAGCGCAAAGCCTGACGAACCCGGGCCGACCGGCAGCCCGCTCATGTTCATCGTCACCGAGATGGTGCTGAAAGCGATGCGGCTCATGTCCAGCCCTGCGATGTCGGTGCTGAGCGCGACGTTGGCGATCGCAAAACCGGGGGCCAGGTCGAGAAAGCGAAAGCCGCTGAACTGCACCGGGTCGAATGCGGCGGCCGGCCCGGAATAGGCATAGACGATCGACGAATCGCGGATGTCCAGGGTCTGCGTGCCCGCGGTGAGGAAGGCGCAGACGGCAGCGTTGCCGGTGCCGCCGCCGGTGCAGGTGACTTCGATGCCGTCGGTGACGGGAATCGCTTCCACCGTGCTCGGCACGCCGATGTAGTCGTACTCGAGCGTGATCGTCGTGCCGATCAATCCGGCATGGGCCGCGGGCGCGAAGCCGGCCAGCGCGACGAGCAAGGCGGCGAACAAGCGATTCGTTGTCATCTCGGCTCCTGGGGCGCGACACGCGTCACCGAGTATCCGTCTTCCGCCGCCGCTCGGGCAAACCCCGCGCGCGCCGGACGTGCTCGCTATGATGCTCGGTTTACCTCCACCGAGCCGATGTCTGCCGACCGCCTTGTCCGCCCGGAAGCACAGGCCCCGCGTGTTCCGCATCAAGAGGCGGGAACACTCCGTGTCCCGAATCAGGAAGCGCGAACGCTGCGCGTCCCGCAGCAGGAAGCGCGAACACTGCGTGTCCGCGGTGCCCGCACGCACAACCTGAAAAACGTCGATGTCGACATCCCCAAGCATTCGCTGGTCGTGATCACCGGCCTGTCGGGCTCGGGCAAGTCGAGCCTGGCCTTCGACACGCTGTACGCCGAAGGCCAGCGGCGTTATGTCGAAAGCCTTTCGGCTTACGCGCGCCAGTTCCTGCAATTGATGGACAAGCCCGATGTCGACGTCATCGAAGGCCTGTCGCCGGCGATCAGCATCGAGCAGAAGGCGACCTCGCACAACCCGCGCAGCACGGTCGGCACGATCACCGAGATCCACGACTACCTGCGCCTGCTGTTCGCCCGCGCCGGCACGCCGTACTGCCCCGACCACGACCTGGCGCTGCAGGCGCAAAGCGTCAGCCAGATGGTCGATGCGGTGCTCGCACTGCCCGACGAGACGCGGCTGATGGTGCTGGCGCCGG
>Ga0307513_10002840_pt1 | contig 23731 bp, 30 predicted proteins | sample 15_EM_MG_FD_202174 | JGI IMG/M metagenome (GOLD analysis project Ga0307513, IMG submission 202174) | Populus trichocarpa ectomycorrhiza microbial communities from riparian zone in the Pacific Northwest, United States - 15_EM | ecosystem: Host-associated > Plants > Roots > Unclassified | place...
CTATCTATAAATAGATTTACAGATTAATAGATGTAGCTTTGGTTGAGGTATTCCTATTTTAGTATGTGGGACACTGTAATTGCCAAGTGTCCCATATCTAGTGAGTGTCCCATTACTAGGTCAAATACATTATCACTTATTAGAAATTAAAAATTTGCCACGCCTTGTATGAGGTCTTGACGTTGAAATATTATTTGATATGGGGGTATTAATAATTGGTTCAACAGATCAGATCGTATTGAGAGAGCACTTTTTAGTAAGCGGCGTTGGGTACATAATAGATTGTCCGGGAACAGAGGCTTAAAATTGCGATAAATAACTGCATCAATAGTACATACCCCCCTCCGCCCCACTGCCCTACACTAGCAGAATGGAGTTGGGAATACCAACTCAACCAACGGTTAATACCCATAAATGCTGATGCAGGGATGTATATGCTAGATCACAAGCTTTGATCAGGATGATATGCGAGGGAGAATGTAAAGAAGAATTCGGAAGAAAGAGAAGGGGGAGGAACAGAAACAAATGCGAGAGGTGAAGAACAGAAACAAATGCGAGAGGTGAAGAACAGAAACACGTGAGAGAGGTGTTGAATGTTGGTTGGGCGCTCTGGGGTGGGATTCGGGGTCGGCTTGGGGGGGGGGGGGGGGTGGAGAACGGAAACAAATGAGAGAGGTGAGGAACAGAAACAAATGCGAAGAGGTGAGGAACAGAAACAAATGCGAGAGGTGAGGGACAGAAGCAGACGAAAGAGGTGTTGAATGTTGGTTGGATGCTCTGGAGAGGGATTCGAAGCCGGCTTAAAGGAGAGATAAGCGGCTGGCCGTATACTTATGCAAATACCGAAAAGGAGTACTCGAGTACATTTGTGCTTTTAAGAGCGATAGTCAAGAGTTTGGCCTGGTAGTGTCAAACCGCATTGGGGTTGACATCTTCACGTCGCAGTAGTAGCTGAACTACTCCAAAATGGCCTCAGTAGGCAGTGTGAATGTTTTGGCGTTTTAACAATTTCACTACCCCATCATGCCCCGCTCTAACGGCTAGCGCGAGCGGCGTTCGGCCAATATCATCCGGGATGTTGGGGTTGATATCTTCGCGTGCTAGCAGGAGTTGAACTACTCCAAAATGGCCTCTCTCGGCAGCCCACGCGAGTGGTGTTCGTCTCTTGCTTTCTGCCATCATGGTGTTGGCGTTGTCCTGACTTTCCAACTGTAGTTCCGGTACTGAAGGGCGGCAAAGGGCCGGGAAAGAGAAAACAAAGGATTGGCAAGCTCAGTCACTTGAAGGAAGGCAGGCAATTGACGCCTTTGAGGAAATAGAAAATCATCCAGTTGAGGGATTCGGGATCGCGGGGGGTTGGTCAAATAGGCTGCCTCTGGCAAAAGTAGATGAGGGTAAAGGTGATGGAGGTCTGGTCGTAGACCGCCGCGCAAGCACCGCTAGGAGGCTGCCGTTGCGAGCGTCGTGAGAAGAGACCCGGAATGAATGTGGTAGGAAAACTGAAGTGTTCGCTATTCGATGGGTAGGGTGATGATGGTTATCATACAGGGCGACTAGAACGCAGCTTCGACTAAATACAGTTTGTGGTAGCCACTCGCACAGTGGGCTCTCTATCACACACACACTAGAAACAACTACGAGTAATTAATCGCCCTCGACAGGGTGACACTCCCACTCGCCTGCTAACTGATACGGGTATGCCCTAACATGTGATCCCACCCACGATGGGTTATCATATGATACTCCATCGAAAGGAGGGAATGGAGAAATCGACTAATAAATGTGCGGCCCTGTTGTCGATGGTGTTCGTCATTGCCTTAATCTCAATTGCAAAAGCAGCACTGTTAGTGCTAACCAGAAGCGGAGGAAAGAGAGCTTATAATTTAACCTTCTAGGACCTTTGCAGAATAGTCATATTTACTAACTATCCCTTCGTTTGATTTCCCTATACACCCCGAGTAAGGGTAGTGTAGCAACAGCACTTGCACGAGCGCGCAGGCGATAAGGTTATCATTGACAATGCAATTGACAATTACCCTCAAAACCTTTGACACCCACCCGAATTTGAAATTGTGGACCCTAGCCGGTTTGCGTGATGGGAGGAAATATACGCAGACAATCTTGTGTTCATTATGGGCATGCTGAGTGCTCCTGATTTCGCTCCATTCTGAACACTATCGGTAGACTGGTTCCTAACAATATAAAGGGGCCCAAACATCATGGCTGTTCAAGATACTGTACTTTGTTGATCACTGACTGGTCATTGCCGATCGCAACACTACTAAAACTCTAAAATTCGGCATCGAGAGAAGGGATAGAAACCTAACTAAAAATCAGTTAGTATCATACATACAACTATGATAGTAAAGCCTGAGAGACCTCGAGCATCCCTACTTGCTCCCATCTGTTAGACTAGGAGGGGGGTCAACGAACACGGGGACTCAACGAACAATACACTAAAGTGCATTGACCGCTGAACCCCCGTGTTCGTTGACCCCTCCTAATCTATCTCACTGTAGTCTTCTGCTCGATCTAGTGTTTTGTGAGGGCTTTTTTCTTTTGTGTTCTTTTCTTTTCTTTTCTCGCTTTTTTTTCTTCTTTTCGTTTCCTTTTCTTGTTTCTATCTTGCTGGACGGCGTTCTGCCGGGCTTTTCAGGGATGCCTTATTATTGCCAGGTAGGGGGGATCCGTCAAGCAGGCAAGTATCATAAGTATCATTATTATTTTGATATTGCTCCCAGTACAGCCGCGTTCGTATAGTTCTCGTACCCTCCCGAGTGCCACGAGTAATTAGAAGCGCTTTGCTAACCCTCTCCCTTGATTATTCGGTATAGTAAATAGTGATAAGGGTTTACAATGCCCATAGGGGTATATCCGAAAAATAGTTATCAGAAGGCTTCTTGTTGTCCTGTTGTTGTATCATAAATAAGTATTGTTCTTGAGGTATGATACAAGTAGGGGTGCGAGAATTTTGCGGACGCGGCTGTAGATAGGGTAGGGTACTGCCGGACGAGTAAATGGGATAGAGAGAAGTGGTGAGAAACACCACGTAATGTTATCGTGGTTTGGTGAAAAAAAAGCTTGGCACTTAACATAGGTTTGTGGGAGAAAAGGTGCTTGTCTGTGAACCGGGCAAGGAGAACGACAACTGCAATTCTCAAGGGTAGTTTGACCTTTGAGTGTGGTTTTTCTTCGTGTCTATCTCTCGTTTTCTGAGCCGTCTTTGATCAACTGAAAGTCATTTGCCAAACAGCCACCAAAGAACGCCTTCACCGGAAGAGATACGACAGTACCATATCATACCATATATCACTGATTAGAAATCAAAATTTGCCACGCCTTGTAGTACGAGGTCTTGGCATTGAAATATTACTCGATATGGCGGTATTAATAATTGGTTCAACAGATCAGATCATATTGCGAGAACTTTTCAGTAAGCGGCGTTGAGTACATAATAGATTATCCAAAAACAAAGACTTAAAATTGCGATAAATAACTGCATCAATAGTACATACCCCGCTCCGCCCCACTGCCCTACACTAGCAGAATAGAGTTGGGAATACCAACTCAACCAACGGTTGATACCCATAAATGCTGATACAGGGATGTATATGCTAGATCACAAGCTTTGATCCGGGGCGATGATTCACGAGGGAGAATGTAAAGAAGAATTCGGAAGAACGAGAAGGGGGAGGAATAGAAACAAATGCGAGAGGTGAAGAACAGAAACACGTGAGAGGTGTTGAATGTTGGTTGGGCGCTCTGGGGGGGGATTCGGGGTCGGCTTGGGTGGGGGGGGGGACGGGGACGGATGGGGGGTGGGGAACGGAAACAAATGAGAGAGGTGAGGAACAGAAACAAATGCGAAGAGGTGAGGAACAGAAACAAATGCGAGAGGTGAGGGACGGAAGCAGACGAAAAAGGTGTTGAATGTTGGTTGGACGCTCTTGAGAGGGATTCGAAGCCGGCTTAAAGGAGAGATAAGCGGCTGGCCGTATACTTATGCAAATACCGAAAAAGGAGTACTCGAGTACATTTGTGCTTTTAAGAGTGATAGCCAAGATTTTGGGGTCAAACCGCACCGGGGTCGACATCTTCACGTCGCAGAAGTAGCTGAACTACTCAAAATGGCCTCAGCAGGCAGCCCACCAGAGCGGCGTTCGGGGCGCGATATCGGTCATATCAGGGTGGGCGTTTAGGCGTTTTAACAGTAGGCTCACTACCCCATCATGCCCCTCTATGACGGCCCGCGCGAGCGGCGTTCGGCCAATATCATCCGGGATATTGGGGTTGACATCTGCGCGCCCTAGCAGCAGTTGAACTACTCCAAAATGTCCTCTGTCGGCAGCCAACCAGAGCGGCGTTCGGCCGGCCTCATTGGTCGTATTAGGGTTGACCTGTTGGCAGTTTAACAGTAGCATCACTGCTTCATCACGCCCCTCCCGAGCGGCCCATGAGAGCGGGGTGTCGCCAAATGGATCTTGGATATCGGGGGTGATGTCTTCCCTTGCCAATAGTAACTTTACGATTCGTTTATCCCCACGCTTGGCAGCCCATAGGAGAGGTGTTCGGTCCAACATATCGGCGGTATTAGGGTTAACATCTTCGCGCAGTAGCAGTAGTCGGACAACTCTGAAATGGCCTCTCTCGGTAGCCCACAAGAGTGGCGTTCGGCGAATGATATCAATCGGATCAGGGTGGACATCTCGGCATTGTAAAAGTAGGTTCACTACTTCATCATTCCCCTCCCGAGCAGCCCACAAGAGCGGTGTTCGGCTACTATTGTCCGAGATATTGGGGTTGAGGTCTTCGCGCCCTAGCAGTAGTCGCACTATTTCCAAATGGCCTCTCTCAGCAGCCCACCAGAGCGCCGTTCGGCCACCCTCACTGGTCATATTAGGGTTGAGATTTCTGCATCCTACCAGTAGCTTTACGACTTCATCATCCCCACTCGCGGAAGCCCACATGAGCGATGTTCGGCGATAATTGTCCGGGATGTTGGGGTTAAGATCTTCGCGTGCTAGCAGTAGTCGCACTACTCCACGATGGCTATTCATGACAGCCAACAAGAGCGGTGTTCGGCCATAGGCACCGGCGATATTAGGGTTGACATTTGGGTTTCTTAACAGTAGCTTCACTATTTCATCGTGCCCCTCCCGAGCGGCCCACGTGAGCGGTGTTCGTTTCGAATCGTCTGACATAATGGAGTTGACGTTGTCCTAAATTTCTAACTGCAGTTTCAGCACTTAAAGCGCGGACAAGGGCCGGGAAAGAGAAAACAAAGGATTGGCAAGGGCAAGTTACTTGAAGGAAATGTAGGGAATCGACGCCCTTGAGGAAATAGAAAATTATCCACTTGAGGGATTCGTGATCGCGGGGGGTTGGTCAAAGAGGCAAAAGTAGATAAGGGTAAAGGTAATGGAGGTCTGGTCGTGCGAAGGGACAACTGCCGCCGTGCAAGCACCGCTAGGAGGCTGCCGTTGCGAGCGTCGTGACAAGAGACCCGGAGAATGAATGTGGTAGGAAAGCTGAAGTGTTCGCTATTCGATGTATAGAGTGATGATGGTTATCATCCAGGGCGAATAGAACGCAGCTCCGACTAAATACAGTTTGTGGTAGCCACTCGCACAGTGGGCTCTCTATCACACACACACTAGAAACAACTAATTAATCGCCCTCGACAGGGTGACACTCCCGCTCGCCTGCTAACTAATACCGGTATTCCCTAACATGTCATCCCACCCACGATGGGTTATCATATGATACTCCATCGAAAGGAGGGAATGGAGAAATGGACTAATAAATGTGGTGGCAGTGTTGTCGATGGTGTTTCGTCATGCCCTAAACTTAATTGCAAAAGCAGCACTGTTAGTGCTAAACAGAAGCGGAGGAAAGAGAGCCTATATAACTTTCTAGGACGTTTGCAGAATAGTCATATTTACTAACTATCCCTTCGTTTGATTTAGCTAGTCTACGTGCCCCGAGTAAGGGTGGTGTGGCAGCAGCACTTGCATGTGCGCGAAGGCGATAATGTTATCATGGACAATGCAATTGTCAATTACCCTCAAACCCTTTGACACCCACCCGGATTTGAAATTGTGGACCCTAGCCAGTTTGAGTGACGGGAGGAAATATACGCAGACAATCTTGTGTTCATTATGGGCCTGCTGAGTGCTCCTGATTTCGCTCCATTCTGGACACTATCGGTAGACTGGTTCCTAACAATATAAAGGGGCCCAAACATCATGGCTGTTCAAGATACTTTGTTGATCACTGACTGGTCATTGCTGATCGCAACACTACTAAAACTCTAAAATTCGGCATCGAGAGAAGGGATAGAAACCTAACTAAAAATCACTCAGTACTAGTGATGGACGCGATCATGCTCGATCATAAATTTTTGGTCTGATCGAGCTCGATCAATGCTCGAGCATGGGCCAAATTTTCTGCTTGAGCATGATCGTGTCCATCACTACTCAGTAACCGTGCCAAGGTTGTGGCTCCGCCACACCCCTCGATTGCTCGCTTGCTCGAAATCTTGGGCACTCTCCCAGAGAGTGCCTGACGGCTCAACGCCAGTTCTCAATTTGTATGTGAATTGGAGAATTACGAACGACTACCGAAAATTCTCTAATGCTTTAAATGTCCTTTTGGCTTCCTCACACATTGTTTTAAGTCTTTGCAAATATGTCTTCCTTTTTTTTCCCCCTCTTTTACAACTTTTATTTTCGTGTGGTGGGGCTTCGGTTTGAATTTGCGTGAAATCTGTCGTTGAGCCGAATCTGGCGTTGAGCTGTCAGGCACTCTCTGGGAGAGTGCCCAAGATTTCGAGCAAGCGAGCAATCGAGGGGTGTGGCGGAGCCACAACCTTGGCACGGTTACTGTACTCGAGTACATACAACTAGCAAAACCTGATTCGAGACCTCGAGCATCCCTACTTGCTCCCATCTGTTAGACTAGGAGGGGGGTCAACGAACACGGGGGTTCAGCGGTCAATGCACCTTTAGTGTATTGTTCGTTGACCCCCCTCCTAATCTAATTCATTTCAAAATTTCGCGTGGGGAAATCCGTCCTCTGAGCTATGATACTGCCCCCGCACAAAATTAACCGCCCACCAGGCAGTAGCAGAAATCTGGGCCATGACAACCGCACTTCCACCAATCTTGTAAACCAAAAAAAATTACAAATTAAAAATGTAAATACATAGTAGAATTCATAGCAGATATTGATCTAGAGAAATCCCTTCAGGTGGTGTAGGAAGTGCTCGGTGATGGGGAAAGTTGTGTTGCCATCGATCGTGGCGAGGCAGTTAATTTTGTCCACATACCATACATGTTGTGTTTGTGTACTTTTCCACAATCTCCACGAGCATTCTTTCACCTCTTCACACCTATCATATTTCCTTTTCTATGAGAACCCCCCCGCATGAACTTGGTTTATAGCAGAGGAGGGCCGGTGGGAGGGGGGGGAAAGAAAGAAAGGAAAACAAGGTCCTCACAATAGTTTACCGGCAGGGGAAGTAAATGCGATAAGGGGGAGGGAAAGGCTACACTGTATAACTATCATCTCTCACGTTATTACTCATTCACCCCATAAACCAGACTCTATCGGACTACGAAAACGGAAATGAATAGATCGTCACTCAACCAAGATGGACACGTAGCTTCAGACGGGAGTAAGAAAAATATGTACATTTCCTATCCAGAGGGATTTCCTTCATCTATGCAGTATGAGGTCTAAATTCATTCCCTAATAGCAACATCGTACGGGATCGGGGGTGGGGAGCGATTTCGTGGGGGCGGTGCCCGGGGGGGCTCGAATGGCGGTGGGGGGCCCTTGGTGAACCTAAAGCAGTACCATCACCCTCTGATGGCCACCCCTAGCTGCGTACATGAGCGGTGTTTGACCACCAGTATCGGGCCTGTCAGGGTTGACTTCCTTCCGTCCCAGCAGCATCTTTACGACTCCCGCATGTCCCTCGCGAGCTGCCCAGGATAGTGGCGTCCTGCCTACATTATCTGACCCATCCGGGTTAACCCCTGCCTGCTCCAGGAGTATCTTTACCACTCCCTCGCGTCCCTTGTGAGCGGCGAAAGAGAGCGGCGTTCTGCCAGCATTATTAAATCTATCAGGGTTAACTCCCTCATGCTCGAGTAGTATCTTTACCACTCCCTCACGTCCCCCCTCCGCTGCCACTGAGAGCGGCGTTCGGCCGCGCTTATCCGGCTGGTCGGGGTTAACGCTTTCCATCTCTAGTAGTAGTTTCACTGCTTCCGCATGTCCATAGCACGCAGCAACAAAAAGTGGTGTTTCGCCGTCAAGCTCTGGTCTGCTGGGGTCGACCTCATCCCGCAGGAGGAGCATTTTCACTATCACTTCATATCCACTGGAAGCGGCAAAGTAGAGCGGTGTCCAACCGTAAGCATCAGCCTTGCCGGGATTAACCTCCTCCCGCTCAAGTAATATTTTGACCACTTCTTCATCTCCTGCGTCAGCCGCCCACATGAGAGGTGTTCTGCCCGCATCATCAGCCTTGTCGGGTTTGACCCCATCCCTCCCAAGCAGTATTTCTACCACGCCCGCATTCTCCTCCTGAGCTGCCCAAGCTAGTGGTGTTAGTCCATCATCATCTGGCCTATTAGGTTTAACTTCTTCTCTGCCAACTAGTATTTTTACCACTCCGTCATGTCCATTCTCAGCGGCATGCGACAGCGGTGTTCGGCCTTTAGCGTTTGGCTTGTTGGGATCAACTTGCTCAAGCTCGAGTAACATTTTTACCACATCCTCATGTCCGTTGTGAGCAGCCCATGCAAGTGATGTATGCCCCCCAAAATCTCCTGAGTTGATATCATAACCCATCTTGATCAAGGAAGCCACCACCTCAATTATTCCGAAAAACGACGCACAGTGGAGTCCACTGAATGGGGAAAACGTAGTAAATGGTCTCGCTCTCAGGCGCTCCACTTTCTCTAAAACCAATTTTTTGGATATGTGGGAATCATATTCACGAAGAAGATCCAGGGCAAGTGATGTTCCATTGTCCGAGAGTTCCCGTTTAGCATGGACTCCCCAGTTGACTGAGCAATAGGGTAGCAAGGGTGTATCAGTGCAATCGGAAGAGGTATCGGTTGGCAAGCCCTTTACCGTCTCAGAATTCAGATATGTGAGGCAGATCTCTGCCATTGTAGCATGAGGTCTAGAGAAAATATCTGGACTGGAAGAAAGATACTCTTTGAGACTAACATGGATTAATCGTACCGTTGATCCATCCCCATCCACAGTAATAAGGCCTTGGCAGCAGCCCACCACTGTGAGTATTGAAGGGGCGTTGTCGCTATTGAAATCGGTGGAGCCAAGCTCGACAGCGAGGACTTGGCAGAGCTCTCCCCGTGTCAACGGCCGTTCCGCGTGACAGATCCACATTAAAGCGTCCATCCCAATTCTCGATTTACTCGCTCCCTGCGCCCTTATGCGTTCGATCATGGTGCCGTAAGCATCTCCCAACTCTAATCCATCGCTGATTTTGCTGAGCCTCTCTCGTCGCTGATATATCGTCGGTTCTTGTAAGATTGCCTCGATATTTACCGAAAGGAGTAGAAACCTAAACATATCTGTTAGCCAATAGTGTATAGCAGAATCCTTGGCATCGCTGCTCCTACTCACATTTGAGATATCCTTTGAGGAACCTTCACTAGAATATCTGCCTGGAGAATCTCATCCATGGCATCTGGTGTTTCGTCCTCTCTCAGCTTGGCACGAATGTATCTGGTAACGTCACTCTTGGTAGGAGCTATGGATACATTAACCACTTGCCCAACCAGAGCCGTTTCGACCTGGGCCTTTATATGGAACCTTCCGGATAAAAATATTCGAGTGGCCGGGGACTTGTCCAGAATTTGTTTGAGCGAATCAATGATCCTGACTAGCTGCGCCCCTGAACACTCATCTAGACCGTCAACACAAATGAATGTGGGCTGTAAGGAAGCGGCGAGCTGCAACATCTTCACGATATCAACCAGCTGCGGCCCGCGCCCACCAATGACCTTCTTGTCCTCTTCAAAGGCCCTCGATATTTCCTCTGGAATCATCTCCATTCGGCTAACCATCTGTTTCAGCAAGGAACCTAGCATCCAGGTTGGAGACTGATCTTTCCCAGCTGCCCAGTCAAAGTAGAAACATGTGACGGCAGTGTTCTGTCCTCTAGCCTGATCGCACAACCGGTCTATCACTAGCGAACTTTCCTCCCAGCTTGTTAGCTCAGCCTCACCCTCCATCCCCGGAGAATAATCCTACTTACCTGATAAATGTCTTGCCGACTCCCGGATCTCCGTAGAAAAAGAGAATGGGCTTAGAACTTTCACGTTCCCCACCCTGTCCGCACCAATTTCTAAATTCCTCAGTTTGGAAAACCCATCCTCCGACATCGTTAACACGGCGCTCCTGAATGTCACGGTGCTGTAATCTGGGCTCCAAGGGTGATAGCCAAGTCAGGAGTTGAGAGCGATGATCGGCAACTTCCCAGTTTTTCCCCAGAGTGTGAGGAGAGTTCATGCAATTGAAGTAATTGTTTCCACCATTGATGGTATATTGAGCCATGTTCCACCCTCTATTTCTTGAACTGTTGAAGAGTGGGAGTTGTGGGTATAGTCGGTTGAGGTGTTTGTGGAAGTTAAAGAAGTGGGAGGTGCACGTTTGTAGTCGCAGAAACCACCATCTTGTGAGGAAGCAAACTCTGGTTAAGCCACCGGGAATGGATGAAAACTAGGCCATCCCCGACGGTGCAGTGCCAGTGCAGCCACAGTCCTGTAAGCAACCACAGACCCTATGCAATATTATGCAACACAGCAAGGGTATCATACTTCTACAATACGATTCTTAGCCGAAACAAACAATTGGCAAAGATTTCAAAATGCGACCCGCAACCAAATGTTTCCATACTTTCGATATCTTCCTACCCCTGAAACAAAGACAGCGAATTTTAAAACGAAATCCCCAGGAGAAATCGGAGATTGCATGAAGGCATGCCCGCACTTCCCTCATTTCGTTTACCGAGTGTCTTTTGGACAGGTTGACGGTGACGGCAAACGAACAGCGAGAGTTAACACCAATATACACAGCGACCAGCTCACAGCTGTGGAGTCAGCATCGAAGTTCGCCTGTCCTCTATGTCTCGCCCTCTCTTGTTCTCTCTCAACTAACTACTGGCAGGCCGCAGTATCTATCGATCACAGCCGACCCATCGTCCACCCCTTCGACAGATCACCATACATCTACTCTTGTGGAGGCATGTCTCCCTTTCACTTTTGCATACTCACTATTACTAAAAGAAAGGCAAAGGTTCCCACTTTTCTTTGTCTCCCGGCGTCCGGATCTTTCACACTCACTACCGGCTCTTGGAGCTTCTTTGCGGCGCATGTATCAAGTTCATCCCAGTGCATTGCGGAAAACCATCCGAGGCGAAAAAATAACTTGAGCATGTCCAGAAGCATCTAACTCGCAAAATTAGGCTATGTTCGATAGAGAATGTCCCGGGATCCTTTTGATTTTATGTCGTCTGCCCTGTCTTATATATACACACAATCTTGAATTTACAAAAAAAAACTCTTCTACCCCATGATCGCCCATAATTTCTCCCTTCTCTCCTCAACCTCTACATACCTCCACTCAACTCTCCCGAGCTTTCGCGAAACGCTTATCCCCTTTCCCTGTTTCGTACTCTTCTAACACTGTCTCCCTCCTCTTCTGCAATCCTCTGCAGTCCTGACACCGTCATTTGTTTTCCAACCACAGCGCGACACTGGTCTGATCTGTTCCAGCCCTTAGAAAAAAATAATTTTCCAAGCCTCGTTTATTCCCTTGTGCTCTTCCTAAAACATCCCGAGCATTGCTGAAAGCCGATCCAATGACACCATGACCCTTCTGGTATATACCATATTCCTCCATCATGGAACATTTTGAAAAAAAAGTCTTCTCAGCCGTGCGCCATGTTTGTTTCGACCATATGCGAGATAGGGAAGTTTGGGGAACTTTCAACTGGCCATTCAGTCTTGGTCTAGGATATACGGGAAGAGTGAAATTGTTTGTCACTATCCATAACAACCTGTCTTCATGGTGGGCTTGCAACAAACATGCTGCATGCTATCAAGTAGACCCCTCCTTCCGTGAAATTGGTGAGCGCCGTCAGGTACCCATCGAGTAGGCTCCCTTCACCTTTCATGCTAACGTGTTTCGCGGGGGGGGGGGGCAATCAGGTATCCTCGAAGGGCAATATCCGCGCAACCAATAAAGTCAAGTCATTTACGGTAACTGGTGGCTTATATTAGGTAAGGCAGGGGTATGGCTTACAATTATCTTAACAATCTTCGCGTTATTCTACACCTCCTTCCCCGTCCAAAAAATAATAATACTGTAAATAGCTTATCTATCGCTCCGAGAATTATATTAGAGGAAATAATAGGTAAGGGAGAGGATGAAAGAGGAAAGGACAGAAAAAGAAAGAAGGCGGGGCAAGAAGATTGAATAGGATGGGATGGAAACTGCACGCGATAAACCGAGCCTTCTCTAAATAATAAACTATTTCACCCAGCCCACTAGACGCTACTATACTCTCTAAGCAGGAAATTGCACTCCCACACATCCAAGTCAGAGCCGGAGTTTCAGATGAGTGTGATCGCAGCCATTTCAAATGCGCACTGTGGGTTACCGCTCGTGATGTTGCAGTAACTCCATCACTCCATGATAGCCATGCTTAGCTGCCTACTGGAGTAGCGTTTGACTATCAGGTTAGTTAAAGTTTACCTCTTTCTGCCCAAGTAATATTTGTACCACTCCTTCAAATCCGCCTTGAGCAGCAATCGAGAGCGGTGTTTGACAGGCATAATTTGGCTTTTCAGGGTTAACGCCTTCCTGCTCGAGTAGTATTCTTACCACTCCCTCAGACCCACCGACCGTAGCACATGCGAGCGGTGTCTCGCCATCATGATCATGATTCTCGGGATTGACCTTTTACTCCCGAAAAGTATTTTTACCACATACTCATGTCCACACTCAGCAGCAAGGGAGAGCGGTGTGCTGCGGTGATTTTCTGGCTTGTCAGGGTGAACATCGTCCCGTTGGAGGAGTATTTTCACCAGTCCCTCACGTCCCTCCCGAGCCGCATACGAGAGCGGTGTCCTGCCTGAATCGTCTGGCTTGTTAGGGTTGATCTCTTCTCGCCACTCCCTCATGTCCCTCCCAAACGGCATTTGAGAGCGGCGCGCTGTCGGAATCATCTGGCTTGTTAGGGTTGACCTCGTCTCGCCAGAGCAATATCCTCACAACTCGCTCATGTTCCTCCCGAGCGGCATACGTGAGTGGTGTCCTGCCTAAATCGTCTGGCTTGTCAGGGTTGACCTCTTCTCGCCCAAGTAGCATTCTCACCACTCCCTCATCTCCCTCCCAAGCGGGATTTGAGAGCAGTATCATACCGAGCCAATCTAGCCTATCAGGGTTAACATCTTCCTGCCCGAGTAGCAATTTTACTACTTCCACATGTCCGCTACCGGCGGCGCGCCAGAGTGGTGTCCTGCTGTCATTACCTGGCTTGTCGGGATCGATCTCTGCTGGTCCAAGAAATAATTTCACCACTCCCCCATGCCCATTACAAGCAGACCATGAGAGCGGAGTATATCCCCGACAACCTTCTTCGTTGAGATCGCTACGCCCCATTTCTACCAAAGCGGCCACAATCTCAACAATTCCAAAAAAACGACGCGCAGTGCAGCCCATCGAAGGGAAAACAGGCACTAAAATTCCAATTGTCCAAAGCCAGCGGTCTACTCACAAGAAATTTGGTCGATTGATGACCCGGGCCACCGTTTTCCTGAAAGAGCTCCAGTGCAAGTGACTAGGCGTGGTGCGAAAGTTCCTTCTTCGCATGGGCTCCCCAGTATAGAGAGCAATATTCTAGAAAGGTCGTTTCTCGGGAGTTGTAAGAGCGGTAGAGTGAAAGGGTTTTTTGACCTGGTTCGAAACCAGATAGGTGAGGCAGGTTTCTGCCATTACCGCATGAGAAATTACTGATAATATCATGATGGGTGGAGAGATATTCTTTGAGGGTAAAGTGGATCAGTCGCACAACTGACGCCTCTTTATCCAAACGAATAAGGCCTTGACAACGGCTCACGGCTGTCGATATAGAAGGTATGTTGCCGGCATTGAAATCCTCGGAGCCTAGTTCGACTGCTAGGGCGTGGCAGAGCTCATCCGCCATCAAGGGCCGTTCCGCATGACTAACCCACATCAAGGCCGCAATTCCAAGCCATGATTTGCTCCCACCCTGTGCCGTTATCCGTTCAATCGTCGTACAATAAGCGTCCCCCAACCCTAACCCATCCGTGATTCTGCTAAGTTGTTCTCGTCTCCGATGTATTGTCGATTCTCCTAGGATTGCGTGTATGTTTAAGGAAACGAGTAGAAACCTATATATAGTCATTAGCCGATAGTGTAGGGCGGGATTCCCGGCATCACAGCGGTTACGCACATTTCGGATATATTCTCACGAATCTTCCCCATAATTTCTTCCTCCAAGCTCTCATCCATGGCATCTGGTATTTCATCATCTCTCAGTCGAGCACGAAGGTATGTGATGATATCGCTTCTGGCGGGGCCTACGGATACACTTATCACTCGTCCGACAAGACGCCTCTCGGTCTCCACTTGAATATAAGGCCTCCCGGTCACGAATATTCGGGTGCCTGGTGACTTCGCAAGAATTTCGCACAGCGCATCAAGGAGTCTGGCCCGTTGTGGTCCGGCGCACTCATCCAAGGCTTCAATACAAATAAATGTGTTCTGTGAAGACGTAACGAGCTGTAGCATCTTCATGCCGTCCGCGTGTTGAGTCTGTGTCCGCCGATGGTTTTTTTCTGCTCTCGGAAGGCGCGCCATATCTCCTATGGGACCTTCTCCATTCCGCTGACGATCTGCTTCAGCAAGGAACCTAGCATGCTAGCCGCGGACTGCTCCTTTTGCACGGCGGGCGAAGTCGAAGTAAAAACAGGTAACGGCGGTGCTTTGTCCCGTGGCCTGATCGCACAGCCTGTCCACCACGAGCGAACTATGACCACAGTCTGTTAGCATTATTTGAACTCTTTGTCCGGACAAAGAACAATCATGCCTACCTGATGAATGTCTTACCCACCCCCAGATCTCCATAGCAAAACAGAACAGCATTTTATCAGCGTCAAATTCCCCACTCAATCCGCACCACTTTTTGAATTCCTTAGTTTGTATTAGCCATTCCCCAACATCCTCCACACGGCGCTCTTGGATGTCCCAATGGCGTAAGCCCGGATCCAAGGGTGATAACCAGGATAGGAGTTGAGATCGATCGTCGGCAACAGAACAGTTGTTCGACACATGAGTAATACAAGAATTCGTAGTATTGAGGCAGTTTGCATCATCCTTGATGGTATATCGAGACATCTTCGACTGTTTATTGCTTTCTCTGTTGAAGGGCTGGAGGGTCTGAGTATCGGTGGTTGATGATATTCCCGGCTGTGGAAGGAATGCGGGGCCTGGTTAAAAGAAAGTGGGGTTGGCTGGTGTCACGCCAAATTCATAGAGGGGTACGAGATTGGTGACAAAATTCGTGGCGGAGCGAACCCGACAGGAATGAGGCATCACCAGCAAGCCAGGCGGAATGCAAGTAAGAAAGAAAAGAAAAGAACAGAAAGAGAAAAAAAACCTCCACAGCACAGTACAACGAGCAGAAGACTATAGTGATATAAGACACATGGGAGCAAGTATGGAGGCTCGAGGTCTCGAGTGGGGCTCTGGGGCTTTGTTAGCCGGATCGTGTTGTCAACCACTTAAAGTTAGACGAAAGTCCCGACCAACTCGAGATTCACTAAATTGGGTTTAGCGGGGGAGAAGCCGACAGCTCCAACGTTCAAGTCTTCGAGTGATGTCACTTGGTCATCTTCCGCTTCCAAAGTGAATCGCCTCGCTCCCTCTTCCCCTCTTCCTTCCTTCCCCATCCAACATTTATTTTTCCTCACCGATAACTTGTGTGAGATTGCTTCATTATCAAACCTTGCATATTTTTCAACTCAAATCTTTTCCCAAGTGTCTAGCGTTATCCAAGGGCCCTTTGTTTTTTCCTTCTTGGCTACGGTCGTGAACATCATGGTAAATGGCTATTCTACCTTGTTATTCCTTACTATGTGGCAATCTTTACATGGTATTGAGACTAGTTTACACTGATTAATATGGAAATAGCGATCCAAGGAAGGAGCGGGCAATGGTGAAACAGAATTTAGTGCAAGCGATTCCGTCAATGGGACCCGTTCGAATTGGACCATTGAGCAATCCCGAGACTGCATACGCAAATCCAGAACGGCGGCCCATTCCTGCTATCCATTCGTCCGATGGAAACGAAAATTGAACAGCTAATAGCAAGGATGGAAGCCCTGCAGAGGCAAATTACTGTCCTCCGTCCCCTCCTGTAACTTACACAGCGGTTGGTATCCCAGACATATTCCTTACCACATTTTTGAAGAGCATGGTTTTGACAAATATAGGGAACCCTTCCGCAATTAAGGTGGGAAATGAGAAAGCGCACGGTGGTGACGTCGTCACCGATGTTTGCCTGTTCCAAAATGGGCTGACCACCTACCCCGATACATTCCGCTGGCTCTATGGTCTCCATTGCGAGGAGGCAAAGAATCTTCTCAGTATGTTGCTTGATTTCTCTATGCGTTCCTAGGCCAGGGCTGTTGCTGACAGAAGGTACTGATAGTCTTTCCACATATGCAGTCTTCCCAAGCGTCCCGTCCGCCCCGTAGGCACCACCAGAACTGCTGTCCCGGGCGTGTCTCTCACGTTGTAGGGCATAGTCGTCCGCCCTTTTGGAAAGACTACCGCCTAAGAGGGTGATTGTAGGGCCCTACAGTCAATGGGCAATTGACCGGATTGATTGATGGAATAATACTATCTTTACTTTTCCCCCCAAATGGCTTTTCCCTCTTTTCTTTTCTCTCGTCCCTTATCCTCGGTGAGCCTGCCCCCCCATTATGGTTTCCTGAATCATATATACTGTGAATTCTCGGGGTTAGCGGCTTGCTAAGTGCTAATTTAAACAATGCTAGCGGTGTCCAGGTTCAAAACAAGCGTCTAACTCATTACAAAACCCCGGATCCGAAAGTCCTGTTGAGACAGCAGAGAAATGTGTGGGATTCCTCGACTGATTGGTAACTCGCGAACCGTACCTGTAGTCCTCACCCGCCATCTGCAGGCCTTACCCGTAATCTGCAGTCCTCGCCAATTACCTGCAGGGCCCGTTGATCACCTGCAGGGCCCGCCCGTCATCTGGAGTTACCCGCAAAATTGCCTCACCTGAGACACCTGTGGTCCCCACCCATCCGTCTCGGGCAGTCGTCCGGGAGGACATCAGGGCACTAGTCCGTCCCGGGCGCCCTTTGAGGTACTTCCGTCTCTCCCGTCAGGATCCGAAGACGGACGGACTGGAAGATTGAGACCACTGAGCACGATAGGTTCCCCTCCAATTATCTCACATTCCCGATAGCCAACGATAAGACCCGCCAAGAGCAAGTGATACGATCGATTTTAAACCCTGTCATGTTCCCAGGATGTGAACTACCTGCAAGGCACTGCGGGAAAGGAAAAGAACGAGAAACCGAAAATCTTCAAACCTTACTGTTAAACATCGTAATGGCTTCAGTGTACAAATCAGTGTCGAAAACCGCCGCAGAACCCACCCCCGCCGATGAACCGGATAAGAATAAACAAATGGCTCTAGTCTTGACATCCCGCGGCATCCCATACCGGTTTGTCTCTTTTTCAGCTCCCCAACTTCGCTCGCAATGATCTTGTTCACGACTAATGAAAGTGCGATTCAGTCACCGGCACCTGCTCAATGACCTGGTAGCCATGCTCCCAGACAGTCGCAAGGACGCAAAGCTGAATACTAGATCAAAACTCTACTACCTGAACGAGATTGCGGACCTCCGCGACCGCAATAATATCCTCTTCTTCGAAGCGCGGAAACGTCAAGATCTCCACGTATGGCTAAGCAAAGCACCTAACGGACCGTGTGTCAAGATGCATCTTCAGAACTGTTTGCTCCCTCCCATCTACCACCCCTGGCCTCCACTCCTCGGGATAAGTAAACTAATTGTGGGATGGAAAAAGTGCATACAATAGAAGAACTCTACTTCACCGGGAACGCTCTCAAAGGCTCCCGCCCGCTCCGCAGCTTCGACGCGACCTTCGTCACATGTGGTGAAGACCATATTTCAGGGCAACCCGGATTGCAAACGGATGTGGGTAGGGGCAGATGCAGGGCGAGTTCAATGAACTAGTAATCTGGACCTGAACCCCGAATTCCGAGGACATAGAAATCTTTAACGCAGATCGCGTCGGCAACACCCTCAAAAAATAACCTTTTTATACACCTCACCAATAAAACTTGCGGCAGACACTGAATGCTGTGCTGGCGCGAGCGAGAGCGTCAATTGATCATGGAGGGATTTAGTAGATCCCCCTTGCTGGACTGCTGAGTACTGGAAGCTCCTGGAAGGAAGTCCTTGTTTGATCACTGCTTGTATTATTAGAACCAATATTTTATTCCCGAGAGGAATGGCAAACTTTGATTTCTTGATTTTTAACCACCCAAGAATTTTCAACAGAGACTTGTAAAGGTACCTGGGGATATGTTTTCGCACACACTACTTTGTGACCTCAGCTGTTTTTATCGAGTTTTTGCTAGTAAGCCACTTTCGTGCGTGCGAAAGCATATCCCCTAGCACTTGTACATCCCCCTTCCTCCTCCGCTAATTTAGACAAGAGGTTTACCGCAATGGGTTGGTTCAAGGATCATGGTGACTTTTCCTAGGGAAGGAGGTGATGGTGGGGCCTCGGCAAGCACCAAAGAAGCACGACATGATTCTAGGAGAGGAAGATCTACATTGGCGATGAACTATTTGGAGGAGTAGCGAGAAGTGTTCTAGAAATTGTGAGGGAAAGATGGGATGTTGACAAAGGGATCATGAAGTAGGGGAAGTGCATCCAAAGCAGGGACCGGTAGTCGGAGGAGACTTGTCAGAGTTAACATCTTCCTGCTCGAGTAACACCCTCACCACTTCCCGATGCCCACGGAAAGCAGAATTCGAGAGTGGTGTTTAGCAGTCATTACTTGGCCAGTCGAGGTTGACCTCTTCCCGCATGAACAGTATTTTCACCACTCCCTCACGTCCGAACCAAGCAGCACGCGAGAGCAATGTTTCCCCGAAATCATCTTGTTTGTTGTGATCAAACTTTTCCGGTCCGAGTAGTATTTTCACCGCTTCCTCGCGTCCATGACTAGTGACATGCGAGAGCGGTGTTTGGCCACGATCATCTGGTTCGCCGGCATTGGCCTCTTCCCGCCCGGGCAGTATTTCTATCACTTCGACATGCCCATTATGAGCAGCCCATGCAAGTGGCATATACCCCGAAAAATCCCTTTCATCGGCGTCACAGCACTCCATCTCTATCAAGGCAGCCACAAGCTCAACAACCCGGAAGAACGACGCGCAGCGCAACCCACCGAATGGAGAACAAGTATCAAATTCCCAAAGACTTAGGTACTTCACATGCACTAACAGCAATTTAGTGGATATGTGGCCATCATACTCTTGAAACAGATGTAGCGCAACTCATTTCGCACGGTCAGAGAGTCCCCTTTTCGCATGGACTCCCCATTAGACAGAACAATAATCTAGAAAGGGTGTCCGGGGTGTCAGAAGAGGCATCGGCGGAAAGGGCCTTGACCGATTGGGAATACAGATAGTTCAAATAGATTTCTGCCATTGGCTGAAAATATCGGGATGAGTATAAAGATACTCCTGGAGAGTAAAGTGAACCAGCCGCACAGCCGATACCTCTTTATCTACAGTAATAATTTCTTGACAGCAGCTTACCAGTGTCGAAATCTAAGGGGTATTGCCTTCAAAATCTACTCGTATAAAGCATAGCTCGACTACTAAAACGCGACAGAGTTCGCCAACTTGTAACGTTCTTCACAACTGATCCACATTAGAGCTGCCATCCCGAATCTCGATTTATTCCCACCCTGGCCTTTATCGGTTTTATCGTCGCACCGCAAACCTCTCCCAACTCCAATCTATCTCAGAGTTTGTTGAGCCTTTCTCATCTCCGATGGATTCTAGATTCTTGCAAGATTGTCTCGATATCTAAGGAGACAGGTAGAAACCTAGATATATGTCTTTGTGTATAATATGAGGTAGGATTCGTAATACTATTCCTCTACGTACATTTCCGATATATTCCCGGGAATCTTATCCAGAATGTCAGCCTCCATACCCTCGTCCATAGCATCCGGGGTCTCGTCCTCGCTCACTTTAACACGAAGATATCTGATATCATCTTTTTAGCCCCCAAATACATTTATTACTCGTCCACCAGGACGCCTTTCAATCTCCGCCCGAATATGGGACCTCCTGGTCATGAATATCCGTGTACCCGTGGAATTCTCAATGGTTTGCTTCAGAGAATCGAGGATCTTTGCTCGATGCACTGCCACACATTCGTCTCGCTCGCCAATGCATATAAATGTGGGCTGTGAGGACGTGATGGCTTGCAGTATCTTCACGATATCAGGAAGTCACAGCGCCCTTCCACCAATGGCCTTTGAATGCTCCTGAAAGGCCCGCGATATTTGCTCTGGAATCCTTTCCATTCCGTTAACGACCTGTTTCAGCCAAGAACCCAGCATGCTCGTCGTGGACTGTTCTTTCCCGGCCGCAAAGTCGAAGCAGAAACAAGTGACGATGGTCTCTTGTCTCCCTGCCTGATCACACAGCCTGCCCACTACCAGCGAACTGACATCACGGCCTGTTAGCACTCCCGCTCTTTCTCTTCCCTGGAGAATAGTCTTGTTACCTTATAAATGCCTTACCGACCCCCGGATCCCCTTAACAAAGCAAGACTGCCTTATCAACTTCACCTTCCCTACTGCAATCATACCAGCTTATAATCTCCTCAGTTTGTATGAGCCAATCCCCACATTATCGACACGGCGTTCTTGAACATCTCGATGCCGTGAACTGGGCTCTAGGAGTGATAGCCAGGTAAGGAGGTGAGACCGAGCATCGGCAGCAACATAGTTATTCTGCATATTAAAGCAGTTGCTATTATTGGACAAGGCGGTGCTATTCTGAGCGGTATATTGCAACATCTACTCTTTACCGCTCACAGTATGATACCAAATAGGAGGAGTTATTGATGGTTGGTTGGTTAGTGTTCCTGAGAAGTGCTCAGCGATGCAGCACCCTAAGCGCGGCTTGGCGAATACCCGCGCATGAATTTGGTGTCAAACAATGACTCGCTTCGCGTGTTTCCTCGCAGCGCGCCCACCCCGTCTAAAGAGAAGCGCGGTCACGTCCAAAGCGAAGTTTGCTGGAGTTGAAGCAGCCCCGCGGCCAAAGCCTAGTGCTCCAGATAACCCATAAACAAATGCACTACATAGCACGAACCACGAGCTTTTGCTTCCTTAGCCCGCTGTGATAGACACATAACAAATTTATAATAATCAGAGCTTAATATTTCACCCTGAGACCTGCACCTCAAACCGATATTCCTTTCAGACCTCCCCGGGGTGATTAGGCTCCGGAAATGAGTTTTCTCGCCCCCAGTCAGTTGGCCCGCCATATAAAACCCATGCGAGCAAGCGAAAGGACTAGCACAGCAATTAACTTGAAGCACAACAGCAAAGTTCTACCTGGGTTGTCCAAGGATTGGAAAGCTCTTTCTCATAATAAGGGGGCGGTCTGTGAGGACACTTTGGGGATTCAATTTTCTAATCACTATCCATTTATCGCTGAACACAGTAAATTACGGCATTGGCGATCACCCCCCAATTCACGCCCCCCCCTACTATAATTAAGGCAAATCTGTAAAAACCGAAATACCTACAGAAAGTAGTGTTCACCAATAGGCGAGCTGATTGGGAGGCTCTAATCACCGATAAAACGCTCCCATCTCGGATGGCTCGAGCTCAGCCCTCATTGAACTCCGGCATGAAATTGATATTCAGTTCATAAAATATCACTCGAGAGCTGAAACCTGCAACCGAGATGTTGAGAGCTATCGGGTGCGAAGGAGTGGAAGCGAGTAGTTTCACAGGTTCAGAAGGAGAGTGGTCACCGGAGAAAGCGAAAGACTTGTATTGCTTATTGACAAGAAGAGAATTGAGAGGGAAAAAGAAGAAGAGAAGAAACAAGAAACAGAGAAGAGGGGAGAGGATTTGAGAGGACAGGGGGTGACGTAAGCGGTCACGAGATATCACTCGTAACCACAGCAACAGACAAGAAGAGAGCACGCCCGTAACTACATTTTCCAACACGAGAGAAGGAAACTTCAATACTTGGCGCAGAATTCAGGCTTGATAGGTGCAGTATCATAGTAGGCCCTGGTCGCGCCTACGCTGGTCATACCCCTAATTTAATTCACCACACAGTTGGCCGCATCATAATACCTCACAATCCTCAGCACAACCGATATCATAATAACCATCGTTCCAAAAGAAAGGACACCACCTCCCTCATTCCGCCTTCCCTCCTCTCCTCCCCTCTCGTCTCCGGTGCGCTGGCACATAGAGCCGCACCGCGCCGTGAGCTCTTTGGTTCTTTCTTTTTGCAACCTAGATGAGGGCATCCCTTGTATTAGAGTTTGAAGACTCCCGCTTGCTTTGTCTTGATGCTTAAATATCGAGATGGGGTAAAAGCTCTGCTGTCGCTAAGTAGCCTTTCAGCAAACCTCCCGAAGATACTCGTTCCTACCGATATCGCAGGGCGCGCTATTGGGGTGTTGGCCATTCGGTGGCTCAATACGGGTCTACCGGGAGAGTCCCGCAGCTTCTAGACACCTGTTGGAGCATCCTTTTGGGTACATTTTATGCTATCAAATTATTGTTATGAGTTCTGGATGGGGGATGAAAGCGCTGGCTAGGTGGAGAAAGACAAAGAAGTCAAGAGAGAAGCGTATGTATATTGGTCGGAGGCGTGGCTTTCTTACATTCTAACTATGGCGAAATACAGGGCTTATATACACAAGATGAAGAGGTCTTTGCCACCATGATCGCACCGGAAATCCATCCGGGGATCCGCAGGGCGAATACATATCCTGTCCCCGTTCCGTCACCAGTTCTTGACCATCCACCGGTTTCCTGCCCGGTTCTGCTCCGGCTTTCCTCTCCGGTTATCTTCCTCGGTTCCCTCTCCGATTCACACCGGCCATGTATGCGACATATCCTATAGTATACCTTCAAGGTATCCCCGCTCCTCCTCTTGATTTAGAATAAGTCACAAAGGAAACTAATTACTAACAGGAAATAAAATGCGAGAGGAAGAAAGGAAAATACGTAAGTATGGAATAATCGCCGGTGTTCTTCAACACAAAATGGTGGGTTGGAACAACCCAATGCCAATTGGGAAAGCCCATTGGACAGCGCTGGGAGCACGGGTTCGGCTGCAGGGAATGGCGGAAAAAAGTATATCCGGTTGCTGGGACAGTGCGGGGTCATAGCTCAGAAGCTATAGGTCCGTGGACCCCCTAGACATATCCCACAGCAGAATCCCGTGCCTACGACATCACTATCCTCTCTACACCTCGCGGTTATTAGTCCCTATACCACGCGTTCTTTAGTTCCTTACATCTCGCGTTCTTCATT
>Ga0307513_10002841_pt1 | contig 23730 bp, 18 predicted proteins | sample 15_EM_MG_FD_202174 | JGI IMG/M metagenome (GOLD analysis project Ga0307513, IMG submission 202174) | Populus trichocarpa ectomycorrhiza microbial communities from riparian zone in the Pacific Northwest, United States - 15_EM | ecosystem: Host-associated > Plants > Roots > Unclassified | place...
AGAATCGATGTTGGACACCTTGACGGCAGGGACGCCTCCGGCAGTCTCCATTAACCTGCCTCGGACTTGGAGATATCGGCCCGGGTGCCAACAATCTCTAACGACAAGGGCAGCAGCACACCCAGCATAGCCTCCGACAGTGGAACAAGACAACTAATAAGAGGGGGACTGATAGCTTGTGGCCGCTTCTCATACCTGTTTTTATTTTCCTTCATTGGTTGGGTTATCTTTTATTTTCCTGGTTGTCATTTCCTAATAGTTATTACTGAATATATACACACCTGGTCTTTGAGCAATTGGCGCATCGCTATGCCGGATGACATGGACAAAACTCCACTGCCGTCGGCTCTCTCCGAGTAACAGGACGGATCTGTGAGGATCCTACACTGTCGGGACACTGTAATTTTCACCGCAGCGTGTCCTGGTGGCCCGACATTCCTCCCACCCTCCCCTCTATCTGGCTCCTAGAGATCTGCAGCCGTTGAAGGAAAATCAAGACCCATCCTGGAAGCACTTCACCAATTCACCCATTCCCCTTCGACCCCTGCTTTATCACCGCCTCACTCAATCGCCTTTTTGCTGTGGCCCTTCGGATCCTGCCTTGATATTAGATATATTCGTCCTCTATTGGTAGTTGCCACGGGGAGGTTGGCACTCCCAAGGCCTCCGTCCATCTACATGTAAACAGGTTTTAATTAGTGCGGTTTTTCTATTTTCCGCTGGCCATTTGCTATCTGTCTTTTTTATCTTTTCTCTTTGCCTTTTCCTTCTATTAGAGTTCCGGTTAGACTTGGTTCTTCTAGCGCTGGTGTTATTGTTCATTCCTTTTATTTATTATGTTGGTATTTGCTTTTGGTTTTGTAGACAGTGGTATATAGTATGGTGTAGTATATAGCACCGCGGTTACAAGAAATTAGGCAGGAATAGGTGGTAAACTAGAAGACATTCACCCTAAGTTCGTGGGTAGTTGATCAATCTCCTTTGAGTAATTTCTCACCACTGTCAAGTGGTATCCAGCGGTCTCCTTCATAGACTATCATACTCCGATCCTGGTTCTGCTACATGCTATCCCACGTAGTTTTCAACCATTGAGATACAATCCTAACCTTGATATGCCGGTTATCCCTCTAAGGCCGGTAAATGGTCTGGTGGTACCAATAGGATTCTGGAGGCAGTGATTCTGTGCTACCAGTAGTTGAGCTAGATTCCGAAACTGTATGAGATGGTGAGTTCGCTTGCCCTTTTGGGACCATTTGTGGTGTACGATAACAGGTGTATCAAATTCAGATACAGGCTTCATTTTTTGAACGCCAACTGTTTTATCCGGGCACTTTAATTTTCTAGTATTGCTCTCGTTTGGATGTGGGAAGGAGCTGATTGAGTTCTATTTCTGAGGTTTAAGTCTTGCTAACTCAATAGGAATGAACAAATTAGTAAGATGCATGGTTCAGATGGTTCATGCTCTTTTTTTTTTTTTTTTTTTTTTTTTTTTATATAAAATATTTTTTTTTAATGTAAAATAAAAAGCATGGAGCGCTAGCTATTGCGAAAACAAAACCCAAAATCCAAAATGAACAAACAAAGTAAACATCAGGCACCAAAATACTTCAACTGGGGTCCGTACCGGTCCCAGGCCCACACACGGGCGCGAAATTCAAACAAGTACTTCAAAGGAAACCCTCCTTAGACCAGCGGACAGCATGAAAAACAAAGTACATGAACCTAGCTCTCTTGAGATGACATAAAGTACCCAAAGGAAACTACATTGGACGAGCGGGAAGCAATAGAGGAAGCAGCGGATGTCGGGCGCGAAAACATACCCGGGGGGAAAGCTGTAGCCGTAGACTTGATGAAGCGGGTGAGTGCGCCCAGGAGGGCAGCTGAGGACCAGACGGGGGCATCGGGACCGATGTCGAGGACTCCCTGAAGGTGGCGAGTCCTGCTTGGTTCCTTGGCCGAGCAGTGCAGGATGGCGTGTTCAAATGTCTCGGGGGCATTCTGGCACCTGGGGCAGGTTGGGGGGACGTCGCTGTCCCAGGAGGGGTGGGCACGGAGGTAGCTTTTCCCAGATCTCGTCTGGTGGAGGCGACCCGCCGAGAACTTGTCGAGGCCCATGAACGGGTGGGGTTTAAGGGAGGGGCGGTATGGGTATTTGGCCAGGTCGGGTGCGGCCGCTACCCATTCCTCCATGAGGAGGTTCTTGCACAGTAATTTCAACTGCGGGAATGAGCGGCCCGGAGGGGGTTCGGGGTAGTGATCGATCAGCAGGTGTTGGGAGGTGACTGGGAGTGGGCTGAGCCCGTCGGGGCCCAGGAGAAACATCATGGAATGTGGGAGGGCGTCAAGGGGGAGGTGAGCCCGGTTCTTCGAGGGGGGCCTGGGTTGAGTCCACGGGAGGGGAAGGCGGCTGCCCGCGTTCCTCGCGCTCAAGACCCTGTAGTCCGGCGAGTGTCGGTGAAGGGATGGGGTCTGCAGGGAGAGTGGGAGCCTCGCGGCCGCGGGGTTGATCTCCGGGGGGGAGCACATGATCCTAAGGTGCGCCAGGCGTCGCTTGTACGCTAGCAGAAGGTCAAGGGGAGGGAGGCAGGCCTCGATGGCTAGGATATCCGTGGGGGTTGACAGGAAGCAGTTGGTTGTCCACCTCTGGACCTTATGCCAGAAGACGGAGAGCTTCCTAAACGCGTAGGCGGTGGGCATAAAAACGTCCGCACCATAGCTCAGGATGGGGAAGAGGAGGGAGGATGCCAGTCTGTGGCAGAGGAAGGGGGGGAGGCCGATTCCCGGGTGGGAGAGACGCTTGATAGCCACGAAGGCCCCTTGGGCCTTGGCCAGCCTTCTGACAAAGTGTGAGGTAGTAGAGATCGAGGGGGTGAACCAGTAGCCCAGCCACCGGACCTCCCCTTTGGGTGTGAATACCGATCCGTCAAGATGGACCGGGGCGTTGGAGATGGGGTCCCTGTCCCTGGGCGTGCGCCAGTGGATGAGTTCCGTCTTGGGGACAGAAAAGCCGACCCCCACCCTGGACCCCCTGGACTTCAACCTGGCGTACTGCTTCTGTAGCATCTGGATGTTGCGCCGATAGGACGCTGAGGAGACCGTGAGACCGAAGTCGTCCACGTAGGAGAGGGAGAGCCCGTGGGGGATCTCGCAGTGGAGGCGGGAAACGTAGATAACAAACAACAGCGGAGAGACAGGGGATCCTTGGGGTGTGCCCACCGAGACAGGGGCGAACACTCTGGGGGACCCTTGGTAGAGGAGCCGGCACGATCTGCCAGAAAGAAAGGACCTGGTCCATGACACGAGATACGGATTGACCCCCTTGGCCCGAAGAATGCCGCAGAGGGAGGAGGGGTTGACGTTGTCGAATCCCCCTTTTATGTCAAGAAAGAGCGTGGAGACTTTTCTTCCAGCCATTTGGAGAGTTCTCACCTCATGAGTGAGGGTGGTGACCGCGTCCGAGGCCGAGAGACCAGCCAGCGAGCCGCATTGGTGTGGGTTGAGGAGGCCGGTCGCGCGGGCCACACAGGAGAGTCTCGAGTTCATTATCCTCTCAAGGATCTTCGAGAAGGTTTGGAGTAACACAATGACGCGGAAGGATGACAGATGGTTCATGCTCAACGCCGGCTATATATAATACGCTTTCCACAATACAGTGAGAGTGATTGCCCAAATCCTACAACATAGAAACAGGAATCCAGGAAAAAGTACACGAAAAATGTAGGATATCGGCGGAGCGAAGGAACATCCTGGGCGGTCCAGTAGGGATCTATTCACATTGTCCGCTTGGGTTTATACTATATCTATTACCTCAGATACGCTTATTTTAGCAACCAGGCTTGCAGTTACCGCCAGTCGTGGGAAAAAGTGGTGTTCAAACCGGCCATTTGACAAACCACAACCACCAACTAACTCTTGCTTTCTAAGAGAGAATGACTGCACCTACTACACCAATGAAACTTATTTACAATAAATGTTTACATATTCTCCCGAGTGATAAACTCTCGTCTTCTGCTATTATTATTAGAGAAAGGCAGTTTGTCGCTGAGGAGCAAAGCGTTGGGAAAGCGGTCGTATTACTGCCACACTTCGCTGTGTGCCAAGCCATCAGTTTGAACTCCACTTTTTCCTAGGACTGCCTGTAAGCCGGAGGCACAGATCACTGCTTGTATCGGAGGAGTTTTTTTACCCTCATGATTATCTAATAATAGTTTTCAATCCCACACTTCTTGGCTTTTGGCTGTGATTGTAATGAAGGCATAAGGACTTGGATTCCGGAAGGGCATACGGGGCGAAAGATTATCGGGGAGGAAGTATCTCCCTCCATTCAGTACTTCGTGTGTGACTACAGTACACTGTAACACTAAAGTTATAAGCTGCAAACGAGTAAATCTAAATCTGGGCTCAGAAAAATCAACGTGGGAACACGACACCCAATGCGACCCCCTTGAATGGATAATATAACTATAGTACAGTACCTCCTCTTGTGAGAAAGGGGAAATGATAATTACAAAATGCAACTGCAACTATTTTTGTGGCTCAATTTGCAAGTGAACCGGGGCACTCTTTTCTCTACGGGTCAATGGACGCTGATTCGAAGAAGCCTAACCATGCTCAGGTCAGCCCGGCAGAAGCCTCGGCGTATAGGGAGCGTTTCAAATTTCAAGGTCTAGGGAATTAGGTGGGGGATAGCACACAAAAGAATTGCTCCGGTAAAGGCACTGATTTTCGCCAGCACAGACTTGTCTCTCTGTGCCAGCGGAGAAACCAATCAACATTTCAGCCGCAGATCATTACAATACGATAATTGCGTCGAGGTGGGGGGGCCGGCGATGCTTCTTGTAGTCGGACATGAAGCAGATGACCTTGTGCTGTAACCCTCTTCAGAGCCTGTTTCCATATGGACGGTTGTCTGTGTCTGAGGTGGTGCCGACTGTTAAGGGGGGCTTGACGGCTGTGGGCTTGCGGAGGTGTTCGGGCAGGTAGATGTGTTTACCTATAGTACAAGCGCGGCCCACAGATATACATACTGCTGTCTTTACCGTCAGTCAGTGGTGAGAGAGCGTTGAAGAGAACGAGGGAACTTCACCATTTCTAAGTTGTGCGCTGAAGATCGCATTTTGCTGTGTGAACCCTAGGCTTTTCGTTTGGTTGTCGCCGTTGATCTGTTGATCTTTTGAACATTGATAGCTGCTCGAGAGCTGTCGTTGTGCGACATGAGCCTGTGTCTCTTTTACTGCAAGATTATCTGATAATAAATCTCAAACTTATGCACTTCTCCGCTTTTGGCCGTGACTGCAATGAGGGCGCAAAAACTTGGATCCTGGGAGGTTATAGTGAGCGAAAATTCTTTCTCAAAGCAAGTATTTGCACCCATTCAGCATGACATGCGCGGCTATGCTGTAAGACTATCGGCTGCACCGGACGGGTAAATCTAAATCCTGGGTTCCAACCATTACCCCCCATCCAGACATGATCTTAAGACCACGATATCCCATGAGAGCCCTTCCGATGGGTAATACATTGTGGTACCTTCGTTCGCCAAAAGTGGAAAAGAAAATGTAAATAAAAGTGCACACTGTGACTAACTAGCTCAATGGCGCATTTTACCAAGTGAAGCACAGCACCCTTTCTCCGTGGGCTAATAGACGCTGATTCGAGAAAGCCCAATAATTCTCAAGTCAGACTGGTAGAGCGCCGGTGCGTGGGGAGCCTTCCATATCCCAAGTTCAGTTAATTACTAGTTAGAAACATTCGCCCGGGTTCCTAAGCAGTTAGTATGGTTCCTTCATATATATTTTTCCCACGACCACCAGCGGGTTCCCAGCAGCTTCCTTTACCTGTGATCGTACTCTGATACCTCTGCTCTACGCCTTGGGAGATCCCTGATTATCACACTTCAACCCTAACCCTACCCCATGGCAGATCCTTCCAATATCATACCGGCAGGGGCTCTGGTGGTATGGTGCCGGTGGCCTTGAGTACACGATATCCCATGCGACCCCTTCAAATGGGCGATATGCGAGGGTGCATCCTCTCATCGGAAATTGAAGGGGAAAAAAGACCAAAAACAAGTACAAACTGAAACTACCCGCAGTACCACAATAGCTCATTTACGCAGTGTTCGCAAGCGGCCAGTTCGGCTTTGAGAGCCTATCCGGCCGGGCCAGCCCGACTGCAGATATCTGCAGGCTTTCGAGTGATAAGGTGAAGCATGAAACGAAACGCTAAGATTACGGCCAGTTGGAAACAGCGATACGCTGCTCGGCATGCTTACATGATGGTTCGAGGAACGCTCTTTGGCTCCGGGCATGTGTTTGTTGTTGCAGAGAATAAATAGTGTAAGGGTCAAACGGTCAAAGTAGCTAGGACTGAAAAGCAAGGGTAGGTATAATCGGGAACTTCATTCGCTTCTCATCTTCATCAAAACTGACTGACTAACCAAACATAAATCTATACGTGAATAATAAAACCATCTCAATAACTCTATCATCTGCCACACCTACTAATCTCTCCTTCATGAATAATAGCATTTGCCTGCTTACTGTGAGGTTACAGATTGGTCTATGGGTTTACTCAGATGGCTGCTTCCATCCCATGGGTGGGGATGGGTTACATTGTTAACTAGTTAGCTTGAAAGAAAAGCGGCGGGTGCGGCTCCTAGGACATGAGTGATTGGTAATCACGTACTAGCAAGGATTGTGGGGTTTCTATGCAGGGGGCAAGGATAAGGAGAGACGGTGAGGACTTGACTTTGTATCCACACTCTTCGCTCTTTAATTCTACAGTTTACGGTTTTCGTTCACCTGCCTTCTCCCCCGACCATCATGGATGAAAGTTTAACTCTTCCTATCCCTTAGTCTACTGAGACACTCGTAAAATCTCTCTCATGCATTAGTGCGAGGAAGTTAGCCGATTGTAGCTAGAAACCCATGTGACTTGCAACTACATCACTTAGATGGTCAGCCCCAAGCTGAATAGATTCCTTCCGTCCTCTCCCAAGATCACGGAAGTCATGTCAGCAAAACGATCACGCAAGCCACTTTCTGCATATGGTCCAAATGTCAATCCTACTGCGAAACGAGCCAAAACCAGTGCCGGCTCAGGGTCTACAGTCAATGCTCCTGAAACCTTTGATCCTATGGGATACACAGCGCATGAAATGGACTCCCGAATACCACCCGATATCGGCCTCATACCGGGCAGCATTTTTGGCTTATTTTGGGACGATACAATAATTACGAAACTGGTTCAAGTGACAAATGCATATGCGAAAGCGAAAACAGCTTCCTTACAGCAAGGGCCCCACCCTACCACTGTACTTGAGTTTCGGAGGTTCTTGGGCATCACGATTCTCATGGGCCTTACTTGGCTAGGAAAGATTAGTCGCTATTGGTCCCATGGTATAGTTTCAGCAAGACGTTTAATGAGCTTCAACCGCTACTGTCAAATTAAGCGATTTATCCATATCTCAATGCCTCAGGATACAGTCTCATTATCGCGATGCGACTGGTGGAAAAGGCTTGAGTCCCTCAGTAGCTATCTTCGACTACAAAGTCAGCTTGGCGTCCTTCCGGGTACTCACCTATCCGTAGATGAGATGATTGTCCCATTTACTGGCAGAAGCCTTCACACAGTCCGGATACCAAGCAAGCCACTACCAGTAGGTTATAAAGTGATTGCCTTATGCTGTAGTGGATATACGATAGATTGGATACTTACGTCGCGAACGGAATCCTTTCCTGGACTCCAGAGAAAACCAGAACTTTCACCAACAAGCTCTGCAGTTTTACAACTGTGTTGGACTCTAGAAACTAATATATATAACTTTATAGTATATACAGATAATGGATTTACAACAATTCCATTATATAGGACTATGGGAGAAAAAGGAATTGGTGCTTGTGGGACTAGCCGAGTCAATAGAGTTGACTACCCTTCGGCTCTTAAGAAACACACACTACCAGAATGGAATTCAATTAATGGCTATTTTAGGCGCACGGACTCCCCGTAAGGATTAACGGGGCAGAGTTACCCTACCTTGACACGCACGAACTTCGAAGGAAAAAGATAACACCCCCCCCCCCTCCTGCCCCTGCGTTGGGACAGCGCGTCATCACTGGCAGCCTGGGTAGTTGCGTCCCAACACCAAAGACCACTATCAATGGAACACATCTTATAACACTGTATACGTCGCGGCCGTCTGTCCGACCGGATCCTGTTTGCAGGATACATGAGGGGAGACCCTCGGACACCTTATGCAGGTGGAAGCAGGCGAATCAGACGACGGCGCATAAAGTTACAGACAGTTGAAGAGAGCCCATCGGAAGAGTGGGTCGGAAGTAACGGGATGTTTTGCACGAAAGTTAGTCCCCTCTTTCCTACAAAGGCGTGTAGAGTATGAAGGAGGTAACTATGCCCAGTAAGTGGATCAGGTACATCCACAAGGAACAGGTTGGTGTAAGATGGAGTCCGAGGAAAAAAGCAAATAGGTATGATCCCGAGGACAAGTCGTGTAATGCTGGAAGAACAGAATACGATATGAGGTCGCATGCCAAATTCTCGACCGAACCAACCAAAGAAGATTGGCCATCTTCTGTCCAGCGAGTTAGACTACCCTCGGTGAGCATGGGGGCAAGATAATTGGTAACCATCCTTGTCAACGGATAAATGGATGAGCTAACACCTGACGTGGTCTCCACACCATCCGGAATAACAGAAGCGCAAACCGACAAGTGGGCCATGGGAGCAAAAGGTGTTGTAGAGAGTTATTCATGGTCTACAAGTGTTCGCACTCAGGTGAAGTTCGCCGTATTGCGGGCAAGATATTAAGTCAGTATAGAGTTAGCATGTATACCGCGATTGCTCAGACGCGGAATATAAATATCGAAGCATCTTGGCTGCTATCTAAACACAACAAGCACGGCCAAGAGATCTTATCAATATAATAAGTTTCTACCTCATTGTTACCCATACTTCGAGGATCTATCCCGAAGTATACCATTATATCTAGCCTACATTACTCGTGTCTTCTTAGCGAGTTCTCCGATATAAAGCGATTCAGGTCCTAGCTGTTGGAATACCTCACACCGAAGCTACCACCTAACAGGCTATGCAGTCGGCTTGCCTCCCAATCAGGTTTTGTGCTTTCGCTGGATGGATAACAACATTGTAAGAATGCTTACTACAGTACATCCATGGAATAAGGTTACACACAGCCTTCGGCGGAAACCTCGAAAACAAGTACCAATGCTGCTCTTGTCCGAAAGGCCTTTGGGAACCATGATCGTGCTGCATTCTTTATTCCTACAGCAATTGATGACCACAACCACAATATGGGTGGTATAGATAACGCTGACCAGCGCCGTGCAGGTACCACTCCTACTTCTACTACAAATAGCATGACAGAACAATGTCGCTGACAGGATAATGCCGCATCTCTAGAAAAATTTAATGTATCAGTTGAAATAAGATACTAACAGTTACTTTACCGGATTCACAACACACCAGCGGGCTCGGCGCAATTGGCTAGCATTTTTATATTTCTTTCTTGACATATCAGCTACAAATGCACATATCTTGATGAATGTTGCTCAGACCAAGCAACTTAATCAGCTCCTAGATTCCGGAGAATTGTGGGAAGATGAGATACTATCTCACCCGTAGGTGCGGCCGATCTCTGCAGCAGAGTTCAGGCATACACTCTTCAAAAGCCTCTCAGCTCAAGGTCGAAACCTTCAACAGTCTCCAAGATGTTTTTTCCAAGGATGTCACTCAAAGTCGTATTATCGATTAAAACCCTCACGAATCTATTTTACGAAAAACCGAACCTCACATACACCATGGGTGAATGAAGCACTTATTAGATGCCAATCTAATCCTCCCAGTGGCATACATCAAATACAGCATATGGAAAAGCGTCGCGAACGTTCAATCTGCAGATCCGATTGTTGAAATGGCAAGCGAAATGGCCGATCTCGCCCTAAACTAACCCATTTTGAGTGTCGTACCTGCTTACCACCAAGTGCACTTTGTGGAGGTGATATGCTATGCTTTTCCCGCTGGCATAGTCCACTAGAGCGCTGCTAGCAAGCTTTACCCTCTCCCCTATTCTGAGAGTAAGTCACTACTAGCTATTTGGTAAGATCCTCCATCCTCTGGAATCTAGAAGCAGCTAAGAGAATGATGGCAGGTCCCTACAATTCTCTCTGATTACTTCTTCAATTGGCGATTGGGTATTACTAGTTAGATGGTAGTGAGGCTATATGGCTCTTCGGGTATGAGATTAGAAGATATATGATTATCGGGAATATTGTTTTCTGCATTTAGTTCACAGTTTCACGGATTTCCTTTTTTCCCTGCTCCTCTCTGTTTTCTGGGTCTTTTTGGGATGCTTGAGCTCGTGGGATGATGTTATTCATTAAGGCACACTCGCCTAACTTCCCATATGCAGATATGAGAATTCAAGAGTAAATATCAGCACACATGCCTTTGATATCACTCGAATGCCAAGGCGCTAGTTGGGGGCGCTAATGCATGAGCGAGATTTTACGAGTGTCTCAGTAGACTAAGGGATAGTCTGAGCGGCGATTTCCCACTATGTTCTTTTAAGCACTTTCCCACGGTTCAATAATTTCTTACCTTGTTTCTTTCTTCGCCAGGTTGGGGACTCTACATCGGGATTATTTGGCTCCGAACGAAAGTCACCGCCTTAGCACCTGGGTAATAATAATAAAGGAAGGACATGACAATACACCCTTCCTCTATCCTCCTGTCAACCCCTCCTTCTAAAACAAGCGAAATCATTAAAGCTATTATCCCGTCTTTTCCCTAATCTGTCAGCTTTCTTGATCTATCACAACTATCCACTTCCAACAACTTTGATATTTGTGTTTCGGGAAAGCATTCCGAAGGTAGCAGTGAGTGGCAGTTTTGGACTCGTGCCGGCACCGGGGGCGACTCGAGGTAAGGCAACTATCTTTTCACTTCTCACTTTTTTTTTTTCCACCACGGCACCACGACACAGCGAAGGAATGGCTTGGACTATTGGTGGATAAAGAAAATTTTGGGAAAAGTGGACAGGAGGGGAGGATCACTTGGGGATAGTAGGACATCTGGAAAGGGTTCGGCCCTGGGTTTGAATTGCGTGAAGAGTTTGCGAATTACCAAGAGCAAGTTGAATTGATTGTGAATAGGGAAACCTTTTCCAGGCAGGTTTGTTTTCTGTGATAGTCGGTGACCCTTGGCTTCCCCGCTTTAGATAGATGCACAGCCGCCCGGTTTCCTTGTTTTTCGGTACTAGTACCCGTAATTTTCTAACGTTTGTAAAGGATTTCGGTGATATGTAAGGGCAGTGGTGTTCACAAATACCAGAAAATTCTGAGTACTGTTACGGTTGAAATTTGGCTTTCCTAACTTGCAGTTTTTTTGCTTATCCGCGCACAACATAGACTAAATAGATAGCTCTTCATGATCTTGGCTTGGGGAGGTGTCATGTTTTTACGGGGGTAGCTATTGCCCAGTGTTGGAAGTCAGGGGACTCGATGTAAGTGAGTTTCTTTGACTTCTCTCACGCTTCCCTCCCCCACGACAACGACAACGAGGATCGTGAGGAAGGGAACACAGCACGACAGAGAAATGGATTGTGAATTGAGGAAGGAAAAATTGGTCCTGTGCCTAGTTAGTCGGATTACCTGTAAGGTTGGGCTCTCTTGCCGTGGGATTTTTCTCTCTTGTGCGGTTCTCTGGATTGGTTATGCGAAGTAGCTTAGTGAACTTGAATTGATTGTGACTTGTGTGGTTTTCCTTTCTAATTGGGATTTCTTGAAAGTGACAGTTCTTTGCCCGTACTCCTCCCGTTCCGCGGAGTAGATACTGCTGCCCGGTTATTTTGTTTTCAGTATCATATGCTCGAGCTTATCATCCAAGCACTTACTTTACATGGCAATTTTGCTTGGGGCCCTTTACTTGCGATTTTCACAAGTGTCCGGATGCCGTCAACTGGCTTGGCGCGAAGGTCCCGGCAATGCTGGTGCTGAGCGCCCATTCAATACGGGTGGGTGTCGGTAAAATCCTTGATTATTATTAAACATTAGGAGAGAGAACAGGAATCTGGTAATGGGAGAAGTATAGGAGCATCGGGTTTGAAAATTATTCCCTCCTTTTTTTGGCCATACAAGGGTCAGGCAATAAAGAGTGGTACTGTTCTAAGCAATGTCTCAGCAGCAGTGGTACACTTTGGAGCGCGACATTCTCAGAATCACTGAAAGGCGCTTGCTGAGTGTGGTGCCCAAACCTCTAAACTGACATTCTTTTCATTCTGTCCTCATTGTTGTTTAGCCGCGAACCCAGTGGCTCATTCAGGAGACCAACATTCTTTGCTATTTATGTGTAGGAAATACTCTTCTCTATCATATTGTAGTGTATATTTTCCTGTCAATAGGAGCATTGGCCAAAGATACCTAAACTTTGAAGGTAGGGACCTGATGGTGAAGGGTGTGGTTCATTCAAGAGGTACTTCACTATTGCAGCATATTTTCTTCAGAAGGGCAGTTCGGTTGCAACGTTCCAGACTTTTGTCCAAAATCAACCGATCCCCTCTGCGCCGTTCCACTCTGAATTGCCTGACCCTTGTGCATCGTCCCAGAGCACCGAGTCCGGAATTATGTCGAGGTGACGTTAGCCAGGGATTCCGATCTAGAGTCGATGAACAATGGTTTGCGGGCGAATATTATGAGAGTTATTTGGAACAAATATCAGATACGTGCGTAGGACTTAATCATCTCCCATTTTCGCTCTATCTATGATGTATACCTACTAACGGTTATGTGTAGACCTCTCCTAGTTTTTCTCAGCATCGACGCCATCCTAGGAGAGATAAAAATTCGTCAAAGCAGAATGAAACTAGAAGGGGTGACACAAGGCCATGTATTTGGTGAAGCTTACACGGCAACTCTAATGCGATTGAAAGCACAGAAAGGACATAAATCAGCACTCGGGCTGAAGGTCCTGATGTGAGTCAGAATTGAAGCCAGACACTCACGGTGGCAACGCGCAAACAAAGTGCTCAGCTTCAATTCCGCCGCGCAGGTATTCTACCCACTATAAGATCTAACATTCGCCTTTGGACCCCTGTTTCGCTTCTAACAATCTTATTACACTGACAGAGGAGCGGGGTCAGCTAACCGGGTGGCTCAATAAATAGGCCAAACAAAATCACCGCTGACTGAAGGCTCCAGTAGAAAAAATCAGGAAATGGGGATCGGGCCTCTAGGGGTTTGATTGGAGTGCTCGGTGTCCTCGAGCTGGTCCAGCAACCGCGTTGCTTATTGAGGCTAATCGACGACAACTGGCGAAGCCAAACAAAATGTCAAGATTAAAGCAACAACTAGGGACAGATCGTCAACACCCAACTTAGAGGGGGGGGTTCCTCTCATCCACGTGCTCGCTCACACTCACAACTCCGGATGCTCAACTAACTAAATTACCTGGCCGTAAAGACAGGAGTATAAATAAAACAACAACGCAGCCTTCCTCCTATCCTTCTATCGAGCGCAACGCAGATCCATTCCCTTCCACGCATGTCCCCCTTACCCTCCCGCACAAATATCATGTTAACAAAGAAAGCCAAACGTCACAGAGAAAAATTCACCCTCCGCAGCCTCCACGCATCCGACGCTCTCCAGTAACAGACGCATTCAGAGTGTCATTCCTTCCGCCGCTCCACTGATTCCAAGCGCTTATCCAAAGCGTTGTCAGAGGGGTAGAGGGATAGGATGTGTGCGCATGGAGTACCGCAGGCTCTGTGGTATTGCTTCCGCTACGGGGTAGATCCAAAGCCAGGTTCCAAGTTTTTTTTTCAAACAAAGAAACGATCGCGGAACCCAGTACTCGAGTATACGCCGGTATGCGACGTGACAAGCATGGTGATCAGCCGCACCAAAGAATTTCAACATTTCCGACATTTAATTTCCATATCTTCCCATTTTTTTGACAAGAGGCTGTAGGTGACTTTTCGCGTAGTATCCGCCATGCCCCTTGTTTGTCGACTCTCCTCCTGGTCTACCGCTTTCAAATAACTATTCTCTTGATTGGAACTCATCATTTCATGGATCATTCAGCATACCTACTGGGTACTCACTCTCTCTACCCTCCTGCTGCTTCTAGAATAGTATAATAATCCGAGGAGTAGAATGTTGTGTTAAGAGCAGAGAGGAGTGCAGGAAATAGGAAGCACACGAGTGATGGAGGAACACCAAAGAGTGGACGAGTCAACTTTCAACCATGAACTAATGTATATGATTATACCTGTTGAGTTTTCACTCCTTAAGGTGACCATTAGCTAGCAACCTCCATAGAGAATAGATACCACGCCATCCTTCTCCTGTTACTCCCTATACGATTGCGCCACCACCACCATCATTCTAGAATATCATTAAATTTCCTACACCGATCGCAATCATGGCTGCACTTATCCGGCTCAAGTCAGAGGGCGTATTGACTATTGGTTTCCTTTTTCGGCATAACATGGCCTGGCATATGAGACCTTTTATAGACTGGTCTGGAACTGGTCAGGCTCGGTTGTTGACCGACGGAGAGATTCTGCCTCCTAAGACTTGACCAGTCGGACTGTTCAGAACCCTGTGTAATACTTAGGCTGAGAGTTTCATATTCTACAATTGTTCAAAGCACATAAGTTTTAAAAAAACTAGGTAGAATCCCATGCTAAAGACTCCCATTAAAATCTACAAAATTAGGAAGAGATACACCCCCCTTGCTGGCAAAATACTAAAATCTAGCTTTTGGTGGGATAAGTATTCGTTCCCAGGTAAACATCCCATGAAATACCTAGTCGGTGAGTAGTTAACAAGGCAAGAATCGACTCACCCCTGTCGCAACTAGCTGGAGCCAAGGAGCTCAATTCACGCTGACAGTGGGTTGGTATTAAGCGATCTGTCATATAGGGCAGTATATTTAAAATTCCGGTCTGTGGGAACTGGGAGATTGGAAAACCTAGCCCTCATCGATAGGGCTGCAGGCCTTGTCAATCCTATCCGACTCGCGACCTACAGGTTGGCGATCAGCGGGGTAGCAGAAATGAAGGTAAAAGTTTCTTTTTATCCACAAGGCTTGGCAAAGCAGTTAGGGGTTATCAAAAAAGCTATAGAAATATTAGCTGTTTTCGCTCCCACAAGCTATTAATACTATCTGTTTGTTGCCTTGTGAACACACTTCTTTCCCTACAAAAGACAGATATAGGTAGTGCGTAGTGAAAGATATATCCGGACAGGCACAGCTAGGATAAACATAAGATGTGGATATAAGATGAGCACTGATTAGAGGCCAATGACATACGGAATCATATCACTTGATTGGCCAACCGATGGATTTATGTTTCTGGCTCCTATCTTGAACTCGAAGGATTGGTGGTTCGAAGAGGAGGATCTCCTCTACTATTATCATACTGGTAAAAACGAAGCAAACACCGAGATGGAAATTTCTCATGAACACCACTACCGTAAAAACTTAAATAATTGGACAGTGTGCTATCCCTTCTCTTGAAATGGGGTAAAAAACACACCAAAAGCACGGCCCCTTTCCCCTATCCGAGACAAGGGGGAAAAAAGTTTTCTTAACCTTAAATAGTTAGACATGCAGAGTGTGTACCCTACTCCTTAGGGTGACCTTTAGCTAGCAACCTTCATAGAGAATAGACCCTATACGATCGCGCCTCCACCATCATTCTAGAATATCATTAAATTTCCTAATACGGCCTCGCATATGCGACCTTTTACAGACTGGTGCGGCTCGGTTGTTCACATCAGCCATGACCGACCGAGCCGTCCCACCTCCCAAGATTGACCAGTCAGACTACACGGAACCTTATTAGTTATAATACTCCGGCTGACAGTTTCGTATTCAGCAATTGTTAAAAGCACCAATTATGTTTTAAAAAAAAATCAAAGAGACCCTCATGCTAAAGACACCGTTGGAATCTACCGACAACTTGGTAAGAGATATGTTACACAAACCTTGCCGAAAAAATACCGAAATCTGGCTTTTAGTAGAATGAGCATTTGTTCCCGGTGAGAGCACTCCGGGAAATGCCTATCTAGTGAGTAGTTAACATGTCAAGAACGGATCGACCCCTGTCGCAATTAGCGGGAGCTAAGGAGTTCAATTCACACTCACTGTGAGTTAGTATTGAGCCATCTGTCATGTATGGTAGTGTATTTAAAACCTGGTCTTCGGGGACTAGGAGATTGGAGAGCCTAGACCCCATCGGTAGAGCAGCGAGCCCTGCCAACCCTGCCAGCTACCAAGTAGGAGAATCCGACTGGTTGCCTTACAATTGGCGACTGGCGGGTTAGCGGCAAGGAAGGGAAAGGTTTCTCCCGCCCCACGAGTCTTAAGAAAGCGGTTATGGGACATCAAAGCCATAGAAATATTGGCTGTTTTCGCTCTAACAAGCCCCTATCTATTCATTACCGTGTAAAGATCTTTTCCCCAGCAAAGCGAGGTACAGATATTGCCTAATGAAAGACGCAATACCTGTAGCCACCAGACAGGTGCAGTTAGGATAAACATATGCTGTAGATATAGGATGAGCACTGATCAGAGGCAAAGGGCATACGGAATCATATTACTTGATTGGCCAACCGATCGATTTCTGTTTCTGCAGCCTATTTTGAACTTGAAGCATTGGTGGTTCAGAGCGCATGATCTCCTCTACTATTCGTTAATTTTGTTTGCTGCATACTAGCTAGATTCTAGGACTGAATTCGCCAGGATAAAATATATGCCAAATCTGCAAGCTCTCTTTCAAGTAAGTCTTGAGCCAAGTGCTGCGACCGGTGATGTCAAGAACCTCCTTGTAACACCACGAGACCAAATGGCTGCATGATAGTTACTAACTTTACATTCCACTATCTTACGGGTAAAAACGAAGCAAAAACCAAGATAGAAATTTCGTCCTATGGATTGGGGACCAGTTACATGCTCGCGATCGGTATCACTTCACAATGGCACTCTTAAACATGATTGATTCTTTGAACACCACTACCGTAAAAAGTTAAATTATTGGACGGTATGCTACCCCTTCTCTGGAAAGGGGGTAAAAAAACACACCAAAACACTGCTTCTATCCCCCCTCCCAGACATAAAGAAAAAGTTTTTTCATGACCTTACTGAGAGAGCGGAAAGTCCAAAGACGTAGCAAACGATCCAATTATTTAAGCCCTTACGGTACGACCGTTCAACCTTCCTCCGGGACCAGGAACCAGCAGTATTGGGGCCTGTATGTGCGATATGGAAGACTCAGGCAGTGTTCTTGTAGCTCCATAGAAAGTCTTTGTGTGACATAACTCTTATTAGTCATGTCATCGCCTCACGCGGGGGAAATTATGGGATAGTGATTTTACCACAGCAAGCCACATCGCCCCGCTTCTTCAGCTCTGGTCACCCCCTGTTTATGAACTCCCCTAGTCTACCCACAAGTCGTTGCACCATTTCTACATCTCACCAACATTTTGGATAGGATATCATGGCCTAATTTCACATTCGGTTAGCATCGGCCACGGCAACATAATAGGTAGTTTCAACACCGCCGTCTATAAGTCCGACAAGGATACACAGATCATGCGCTCGCTCTCACCCCTAGGGCCAAATAACTGGCACCAAGGGGTGCGCACCGACGGGTCCGAAGGTGTAGGGGATTGGTTTTACAAACGCGCCACTTTCGGGAGTGGAGGGGTGATCAGGATGGAGACGATAAGGCGGCCCTGTTTTGCTCCGGAAGTGCGGGAGTGGGCAAGACATACCTGCGGTAAGTGGGGGGATTCATTGAAAGAAGCGAATACCGCTGACGGCCAGAAATACTTGTTCGTTGGTGATCCGCAGCCTCCTCAATCAAGCAGGGGACCAAAATATCGCGGTTGCAGGCTTGTACTGCGACTGCCTTGCTCAACGAGAGCATACAATCAACTGCGTCATGGGCTCGATTCTGAAGCAACTGCTTGATAGAGGGGAGGTCGCGGAGGATCTGCGAAAGGCATTTCAAGTCCAAAAAGGAGTTTGGTGGCAGAGGGCCGCAACTTGCTGATTTGATGGGAATGTTGAGAAATGCTATTGCGACGATACCCCGGGTTTTCATCTGTGTCGATGCCTTGGACGAATGCTTGCCGAAGTACCTACCAGAGCTTCTCAGATCTCGGAGAGATATTATTCGGGGGTCTCCTACCACCAGAATATTCTTCACCGGGAGGCCGCCTGTTAGGGAATTGTGCGTTGACCAAGTTAACAGAACACCCGGGCGACCAAGGTAACCTATCACCTCGACCTAGCTCCCAACAAAAAACCCTTCAAAAACATCATTACCACAGATATTTTTCAGCATGCTCACGCTGTTGTTTCATTGCTTGGATTCTTTTCAGCGGTGTACTTGGGCTTCGGGAATGCGCCTGGTACAGTCGATCTTCTGGAAGGAAAGTTTAAGGAGGGCGGAAGAGCCAGAGAGCAGCGCGAAGGAGTCAGATAACCGTAGGCTATAAGCAGCGGGAGTCTTTAAATATCTATTGTTAACGGGGGAGTACCCGAAAGTGAAAGGGAAGCATACCAGTACGGCGAAGTGAAAGGATATGTGTGGTGATCTATGGAAAAATCTGAAAACAACTTCATTGTGGCCTGTATCTACTCCTGTCCCTACCGTTAGTTAGCTGAGCGCGCGAGAGCGATAGAGGGACAGATAATGAAATGAAGAGAGAGAACGGGCGAACTTCCCCGCTCATCCCAAAGCTGTGGGCTGGTGATGGTATTTTTTAGTGGTGTGAAGTCTTGGCGTTTCGTTTGCTGGTCAGCATCAAGCTGCTAACCCGTTTAAAAGTTGGAGAATCCAATGACAATAAGGTTAGCAATCGGCAGGGTAGCAGCAATGAGGAAAATTATCTTTTACCTCCTTGGCCTAAGAAAGGTATCTGGGGGTCCTGCAAGCTATAGACGGGTTAGTTACCCCGACTCGGGTAAGCTACTCTCTGTTTGTAGCTTGCAGGCCGATCTCTTCCGCAAGACAAGATCGATAGATAGTGCTCAGTGAAAGGCATGATATCGGTATGCGTGCGATAGATGGCCAGGAGAAACACATGATATTGGGATGGGATCTGCGCTGTCCAGAGGTCAAAGACTCGGATAATCTGGCAAAAGTCGGATCAGATGAGAAAGAAAACAAGCGATAAAGTGAGACCAAGGGAACCGAGCGAACATGAGGGCAGGAGCAATACCAATTCGCCACAGTTTAAAAGGCTCACAACAGTTTACCGTATTCCACGATAGCGAGCGCCCGGCGTAGTGAGCCACCCACCCAAAATACTAGCCACTATTTAAATCCGGACCAAGGGTCAGCCAATCACATTGATCAAACCTGCTGATGGCACGCTAAGCCAGGGCGCTCGCTATAGTGCTGAATACGTTACTTGCACTGCAAAGATACAGAAGAGCAACGACTGGGGGGGGTGTTTAAGAAAATCTGCACTAGCGTCGATCCGACTTTTGCTAGATTATACTCGTCCAAGTACGGTAGACTAACTTGCTGGTATTCCAAGTCAACAATCTTGTTCCAATCTTGATCTGGGGTTGGGATTGGTGATTCTAAGAAGCTCATTAAAATGGCTCGAGATCAAATACCGTAGCTACATACCTGATAGATACTTGTACTTGTACTAACCTTATTCCACTACAGGCACCATACAACACAAAAAAACAAAGCAAGCATTTATAGTACCGCGATTTCCATCCGGCTATCTGAGGTCCCCTTACATGCTCCCTACTGACATCACCCCACCAGAGCTCTCTACTCTGAAGCACAATTGAACCCCTCCTGGTCCTGGAGCCCTCAATATGTGCTGGGGCCTGAATGTAGGGGAGGCTCTTTATGTTCTAAGGGTGATAACTGGTCAAAGAAGGGAGAGGAACCCAAGCAACATTTAACCTCTGTTGATTGTTAGAAGCCATGAGATGCCGCTTGCGCACTACTCGGTATTGTTTATTGTTTGCGGGGATGCTCCCTCATTTTAGCGATGCGGCTCTTCAGCGGATCGGCGGATCAACGGCGGTAACAACCAAACGAAATGCCAAGAGTTCCGGGGACCAAAACATGATCGCCTCCTCATAACTCGGGAGTGGGGGGGGGGGTTCTCTACTCTGCTAACTAATGGTAGGGGTCAGAGTATATATGAACCCCAACGAAACTATCCTATCCTTCCATGGACCACAACCCATCATTCTCGCCTAGATGTTCCCCCTTTCCCCTTTCTATACTTCCATGCTAACAATGGAAAGACACGGACTCCCACCGTACATAGCCCCTAGCCATCATCCAACATCTGCGCATTCGGCTCTTTCCCTTCCGTTACAGCTTTCCGCACAGCTTTCACACTTTCTTCTGGCGAATGCATCGATTCAAAACTCAAGCGCATTCCCGCAGCTTTAGTGCTTCCCCGAAGCCAAAGCACGTTCCAAGACTATCCGAACAATAAGGCAATCATCGTCAGCGCATGCTGGGCAGCTCTTGACGACTTCTAACACTCGCGCTTCAGGAATATACTTGGTACATCGGCCGAGGGGAAGGATGGAGGGCGGGTGTGTGTGGGGGGTACAGGAGCCGGGAAGGAGGCGTCAAGGAGCTGGATGTCCAGAGGCTATGGAAAATAGAGGCTTTGTCTTTTCTTTGTCAGCATGGAAGGACGGGAAAGAGGAAAGGGGGAGGTAAAGCACCTCCCCAAAAGTCTTCGTGAAATGGTCTTTTTGCACCAAAACTCGCCATGTCTAACCAACCTGGAATTGTTTCAAATAATGTTCATAACTTACCTGGCTATTTTCACCTTCATTACAGCTTTCATCTGATGCCACTTATCAGGTCGATTTACGCTATGGGTCTAATCTACAAACCTTCAAAGTGGATCATACCCGTTGCAATGCCAATTTTGTATGTAAAATGGCACTTTTTCACAGACTCAAAACTTTAGAACTCCATAAATTTTCCAATTTTTCACCAAATTCATTAATAGTTGTTTAGAAGTAGGAGAAAGGTATTGTAACTATATATGAGAAATTATGTGGGAAAATGCTTTGTGGTTTATGAGCTACAAGTAGCTAAAAATCGCTGTTTTTGGTGTAAAAAGCCCATTTCACGAAGACTTTTGGGGAGGTGCTTTACAGCGAAAGGGAATGGATATGTGTGTGGGCTACGGAAGGATAGGAGGATTACATTGCGGTTTATGTATACTTCTGTCTTTACCGTTAGCTATTGGTGGGTGAGAGAACGTTGAAGAGAACGAGGGCTCTTCTCCACTCCTAATTTGTGCGCTGAGCATCGTTTTCGTTGTTTGAGCTCTTAGCCTTTCGTTTGGTCGTCATCGCCGTTAATCTCTTGATCTTTTTAAAATTCCTAAGCATGCGGCTGAAGTTTTTGTGGGACATAACCTTATCACGCATCAGCGATGCACCTTCATTAAAGGCAAATGATTGGACTATGATTGTGCCACAATAAGCCACATCGCCCCCCTTTTTTCAGCCCTGGCCACTGAATATTTACGAACTCCCCTACCGCTAGTCCCACCACAAAACGCTCTACCATCTCTACATTGCACCAACATTTTCGATAGCATACCATGGCCCAATCTTCATATTCAGCCCGCTTCGGCGATGGTAATGCTAACTGCGGGAACATAACCGGTAGTTTCAACATCTATATGTCGGACGATGATGCAAGGATCATGCGCTGGCTCTCTCCGCTGGAGCCGAATATCCGACACCAAGGCGTGCGCACCGAGAGGTTCGACGGTATAGGGGATTGGCTTTTAGAAACAAGCGAGTTTCGGGAGTGGAGAGATAGTGAGGGTGGAGCCGATAAGGCGGTCCTGTTTTGCTCTGGGAATCCGGGAGTGGGAAAGACATATCTGAGGTAAGGGTGCGAATCTTCGAAAGAAACGAATACTACTGACTGCTAGAAATACTAGTTCGTTGGTGATCGACAGCCTGTGTAATCAGGCAAAGAAGGAAAATATCGCCGTTGCCGTCTTCTACTGCGACTTCCTTTCCCAGGAAGAGCAGTCCATCGCCAACATCGTGGGTGGGATTCTGAGGCAGCTAGTAGCAAAAGGAGGCATCCCAGATTATTTACGCGAGATGTTCCAAGAAGCGCAAAAGGAGATTGGGGGTAGAGGGCTACGACTTGCGGATCTGATAGGAATGCTGAGGGTTGTTATTGCTTCGTTACCCCAGGTTTTCATCTGTGTCGATGCCTTGGACGAATGTTTACCAAAGGGCTTGCCTGAGCTTCTTGGCTTGCTGAGAGATATTGCGTCCCCTACTACAAGAATATTCCTCACCGGGAGGCCCCATGTTACTGAAGATGTCCAAAGATATTTCACGAAGGCGGTTGTGATACCTATCAGTCCTAACACCGATGATATCCGGAATTATGTTGAGATGAGGTTGGACAGAGATTCCGAGCCGGAGGCGATGAGCAATGATTTACGGGCGGAAATTGTCCGAGTTGTACTGGAAAAGATGTCCGATCTGTGCGTAGGACCATATAGCATATCTTCCCATCAGTGATGTATACTTACTAGAGATTGTGGTTAGATTCCTGCTTGTTTCGCTCCACATGGACGCCATTCTAGGAGAGGTGACAATTCGGCAGAGAAGAGAAAAACTTGAAGAGATGACACTTGGCGATGGATTGAATGATGTGTACACGGCAACTCTAACACGACTGAAAGCCCAGAAGGGATACAAATCAGTACTCGGGATGAAGGTCCTGATGTGGGTACTGTATTCGGAGCGACCTTTACGATCCCCGGAGCTCTGCCATGCCTTGGGAGTGCAGATAGGATCTGCGGATCTAGATCAGGAAAACGTTCCTGCCTTAAGGACGCTCCTATCATCTTGTCTGGGTCTTGTCACAGTCGAGGCGTCTTCATCCACAATCCGACTGGTGCACTTCACTCTTCAGGAGCATCTCTCTCGTGACCCGACCCTATTCCATTGTCCACACTCAACAATTGCCGAGGTTTGCTTGACTTATCTCAATTTTGGATGTATCAGGGACCTTTCTCCAATTCTTCGCTCGGCCCCCGCAACCACTCCCCTTTTAGAATATGCCTCCATTTACTGGGGCAGGCATGCTACGGAGGGAATGACGGAAAATGGCAAAATACTTGCGCTGAAGCTTCTCGATAGATTTGGTGAGCATATATCTGCACAGCTACTATTATTTCACTATAATCAGGACCGCGGTGGGGGGCCGTACTTTGATGGAGCAGGAGGGCCCAAAGGGTTTTCAGGCCTCCATGGAGTAGCATTTCTCGGGATCGTGGAGATAGTTTCTACTGTGTTGGGTATGGAGGAATGGGACGTCAATGCATACGATTGCATGGGGATGACGGCTCTCACCTGGGGATCTGGAAAAGGGTATGAGGGGGTAGTAAAGATGCTTTTGGAACGAGGCGACGTCAATCCCGACCAGGTGGACACCATTTATGGCCGGACACCACTCTCGTGGGCGGCTGGGAACGGGCATGAGGGGGTAGTAAAGATGCTTTTGGAACGAGGCGATGTCAATCCTGACCAGGCAGACACCGTGTATGGCCGGACACCACTCTCGTGGGCGGCTGAGAACGGGCATGAGGGGGTAGTAAAGATGCTTTTGGAACGAGGCGATGTCAATCCCGACCAGCC
>Ga0307513_10002842_pt1 | contig 23726 bp, 28 predicted proteins | sample 15_EM_MG_FD_202174 | JGI IMG/M metagenome (GOLD analysis project Ga0307513, IMG submission 202174) | Populus trichocarpa ectomycorrhiza microbial communities from riparian zone in the Pacific Northwest, United States - 15_EM | ecosystem: Host-associated > Plants > Roots > Unclassified | place...
TAGGCATAAATAGTACCAATGAGGAGAGGTAGTAACTCGTAGCAATTGGTAAGGCAAAAGTCCATAGAGTATCAGGCAAAATGCAAAATGCCTGGAGGCTGGGTGGCAAGTCAACCAGGTCAGTTGGACGCGAGCGAACGCTTCGCTCGTTTCATCCGAAGCGCTTACGTTCAAGCTTCGACAATGTCCATATTGACACATGGCCTAGAAATAGAGGTAGCTAGTGGTGTATGTACTCACAACGATTTGAAGGCTGATGATCGTCTCTACGAGCCAAACGTGAATTAAAAGAATGAGGAACTATTAAATCTAACCTCTTGGACATTTGTTCTTCGAAACTAGCCCGCAGTAGCCATGTTTCACTGAAATGGGAGACGACATTACAATATCCCGGTCCCAGATTGCCGGCGACAGTCATGATAGTCACAATGAAGATCTAGAAAGTGGTTCGGATCAGTATTTGGAATTCTCTCTATTCATCCGCTTCCGTATCGAGCTGGACCCGACCACAGCTGACTCATATCTGGCGATGCTCTGCGCGGATTGTTCCAGTGAGGGATGCTGTGCTCTGATAGTTTGTTGTCCTACGGCACCATCATGTGTCCATTCGCGTCGTTTGGCCGAGACGATGTAAACGAAGTTACCGCGGATTCACGACACGACTTTCCTTTCAACCATAACCTCAGTCCACCGGGACTGCGGTTCGACTGCTTGCGGATCCATCAACAAATCCGTCCACAAATCCGCCGCACATATGAAACGGGGCAGATTAGCAAAGCTAGGACAGCAAACACGCACATTCTTGGAAACTTGAGCTTCTTGTGCAGTGCGGTTTCCAAAAGCATCGTCTATGGCTATGAACCAAAGGAAGCGAGATAAGGAAGACTTTTCTGAGGCTTGCGAAGAAGCAGCTAGCTACCGTGTTTGATCGATTTTCACTATGGCTATCACTGTGTGATGCACCAACATTTCGGGGGCTGCAGCTTGATCCACGTACCCGGTGGAAAAAACGGACTAGGCACAGATTCGGCGCCTGATTATCATTACAGAATCTCAAGACGCAGTCCAACCTTAAGAGCGTTGATCATTTGTTTTCATTGAGGAACCAGTTATGTTAACCTTACATAAACAACGCTCTGATTCTAAATCCACCCCGCATCTTTGTTCTCGGGAGGCCGATTCGCACCAAGCAGGGGCAAGGGGCGAATCACGAAACTATTCCACACTACGTCTGGCATTGTTACTTTGTGCTCACTTCTTTGACCACGATATCTGTTTTATTCATGGATTGCGGTGTCAAGATAAGCTTAGGGCATGTCACACCTCGGCAAATAGTCCACATTCCCATTTAGGGTGCATTTCCTCATTCTTGTGTGTTCCACTGGATATTTCCGTCAATTTCCGGTCTCCGAGTTGCGGGGTCCAGCCTTCAATTTGTCCCTGCAGTGGAATTGGACCTAAGTTGTTAGCTTACACGTTCGACTGCACGTACCTACACAGAAGATAATCGACGACATTTTATTCAAGGAAGGTCATGTGGCCCATTATTTCTATTATCCAGGTGCTAACTCTCAAGTCACCCGACCGATTGTCAGCCTTGAGAGAGTTCGGAAACTCATACCTTCTAGATTGGGAAGAGTGGCTGCCGTTTTGGAATCAATGACCAATAGCGGCAGCTTCTGCGTGTGTGTGACGATCCGACAGTTAGGCTTCCTGGTTAGAGTGTCTTATAACATGTGCATATCTCGTGCGTACACCATGTGATCACCTCCGACGGAGGCTCTCTGCAGCGTGCCTACAAGAATTATCGGCAGGCGATTCTTTCCCTGACGGGGCCCCTCGTGCTGAGGTAATGTCGTCCCACTCGTGATTTTTGAGCTGTCGACAATCCCGATATCGGGGTCCTGGTTCCACTAGGGGGCGAAAGACAATAATGTATAGAACCCCTCCCTGGTTTTTGTTTACCCTAGGTGGAGCGATCTATATCGAACCAACTAGGTTGGTTGACAACTACAGTGGAGAGGGTTTTTACTCATAGCATGGGGACAAGGGAGGCAAAGACTCCAGCGGAGCAAAAAATAGGAACAACCTGATCTAGGACCATTTTGCTCCCACTGAAACCAAGATCCCTTTAGCCCAATCACCGCGTGCATGCTTCCCGACTGAATTGTTTGATGCTATTGCATATGGCGTTGAGCGAGACATGAACTAGTCCAGTATTTACCACCAATCCTCCAGCGTACAACGATTTATAAGTCCTAATTTAGTGTTGAACGACACAAGTTGATTGGACTTCTACAACTGGCCTATAAACATATAACACGGGTTGGGGCAATGAATATCGCAAAGCCTTGCCTGATACTGCGGCCTTTAACCAAACACTACCAAGTTATTTGGTAGTTGTAGTCGCCTCTTGGCTCATTCCCACCTCGTTGGCACGGTGGATTAAAACTGAGAGGGCGGCAAGTACCAAATATAACGTCACTAGTAAGAGAGGGTCATAGGGCACGAAAATTTATTCAAATTATATTTTGGCGTTTCCTCGATTATCGAAGCAGATTTGGGCCATGAAATTCCCACAAACTACAGCGCGTCATTTTCCTCCAATACTTGCTTGGCATGTTGTTTCGCCTCCTCACTCACGTTGGGATTCTAGGCGTAACAAGAATAAGTGTTTGGATCGATACGCAGACCAAATGAACACATGCCTTCAATGTTGCCTTGTAGCCACCAAGAACTCGATGCGAATGAATTTCCTCTTCGTCGTCGTCGTCGTCGCGTGCAATACTGTAGTTGGCATTGTCGAGCTCCTCTCGGGCTTGTTGCTTCGCCTCCTCGGAAGTGTTCGGATCTTTAACACACAAGAGTCATTCTCCGCGCAAATGCAGGAGGAAAGTGTCATACTCTTCAACGTAGCCTTTTTCCCACCAAGATGACGATTTTGGAACTCCTCGCCGTCAGTGCGGGGACCCAGGCGGTTGGGAGCGGCTGAGCGAGCGAGAACTCTCTGAGCATGTTCCTTGGCCTCAGCAGATACACGAGGGTTGTTGATGGTGGATTTATAGCCGCGGACTTGGTTATCGGTGAGTGCGGTGGACATTGTGATTGTAAAAGTTGTTCTTGTCGACGGGGTTGTTAGCGGTCAGTGATTGATAGGTTGCAGGGAATGGACCGGAATGTAAATGGAGTTGAGAGTGCGTGTTCTTGGTTTACCTTCAAGTCGCGCAAACGAGGATTATATACCACCCGAAACGTCCATATTTACGCATCTCATGACATAGTGAATACGACTACGTTGGTACACAGGGGCCTGAGGAGTTGGAGTTAGAGCGCCAGCCGCGGAACGATCTCGGGGTGTTGCCCTGCTGAAATTGTTGCCGCCTCGTCATACATCAGGACTCCACGTGATGCATTGAATAGTTCAATTGGCACCGCGGTAGCAGCCGACTATTGCGCACTAACAATGAACATCAGGAGATCAGCTGCGGATTAATTTTGATTGATTGCTCAGATATTCGCTCCGCTATATCACTCTTGCATCGCATTCTTTGGGTCATTGCCGCGCTGCGGGGTCCCGACAGTGTCTTCACAGAAGCTATTGCCATTGATCCTATGTCTATCAATCTACTTGTACAGCAACATTGGCCAATAATGGGTCTTGTCATGCGGCGCATCGGGAGACCTCTGCGGCTTCCATTGGGTAGGTCTCGAGATCGGTCTAGGAGGGAGGTTCGATGTCGAGTATGCTTTCTTCGCTGTGTAGAGATTGCTGATTGCCTCTGTAAGATCTGTCTGTGCAGTGAATTGTGCGGGGAGGTCACTCGGCCCTTCTTTCGCGTCACTCTTTGTAGGCGGAGGAGCGATGCTAATTACCGACAAAGAGGAGCTGGTCAGTAAAGCGAGAAGTAATCAATGGAGTCATTAGAAGCGTAACGAGGTGAATTTGCAACTTACGCCCGATACTCCGGCGAAGCCACCAGAATGTGGGCCATTTGCGATTGGGTAATGACTGAAAGTTGAGGGTACATTCTCCGAACGTCACGTTTCCAGTACTGTATTTCAGGAGGCCTTCCGTTAAACTTCCTCATGACTGGCAAAAGACTCGTGGAGGAAACGCACGGGATTCTGGGCCAAATCCGAGGCTATATAGCAAATGAGGGTCAAGGAATAGTTAACTCTTGTTCAACACAATGTCTGAGCCGCGTACCAAGGGTAGCAGGGGTGCTGTATGTTTCTGTTCTCGACCCAGGCGGGGGCTGGCGATTCACACTTTGCAGTGGGAGACCGGAAGATATCTCTGGGTTCACAGCCATGACGTCTCCTGTTATTCACGGTCCCGTATCAGAACCTCTAACGTATCCTCGTCCACCTGAGGTCGCAGCAACGCACGGAATTTCTTCCAAAACCCCTTGGAGCTGAGATGGTAAAGTGTGTGGTCCACCGCCTTCTTTGTCGCCATCTTGCCTGCTCCCCGCCGAGTAACCAACAAGAATGATTCCAAGTGTGTGATGTGTGTAAAGCAAAGCTCGCACCACTTGCTTCCCTCAGTTTGAAAATTAACGATAAAGATAAATTTAGATAGCTCTGTACTATTCTAGACAAGCCCTGCACGGGCTCTCCAAGCGCCGTCAAAGCCTTTTGTGAGTAGGCCCCTCCACCAAGCCTTGGCGAGCACCAAACGGGCCTGCAAATCCATGAATATCTCGACTGCGCGAAAGCCAGCGTGCCATGCCCTGTACCCAACCCAATTATTTATCTGATGGAAAGCGTAATTCATAAAGGAGCGAGTGCCAATATGGAATTCTTGGATAAGGCGGAGCTTTTTGTCTTTCCAGCTGGCGACCGGACACGTCAGAGGGATAACGTGGGTCAAGAATGGAAACCTACACAGCAATATTGCAATATTGCGCCACAACAAGGAATATTCGTGCCTAATCTGAGATTAGAATGATTTCTTCTTGTATCGGGTGGTGCCTACAGGAGGATGTGTGGTTGATAATGCGTGGTCCAAAGATCTATACAATGGGTGTCAGCATCCGTGCCACAATTCTCCCCAGCACTTGCCTCGTCAAGTCATTCAACTTTAAAATCATCAACACCCTCCTTGGTACCTTTCTTAGGATATCGAATATGGAGATCATAAGCCCCTCCTTGGTCATTACCGCTACTCGTAGCTTCTCCAGTTCCTCCTCGCCAACTTCAGAAATGTCGAGTATGCCGACCGTGCGTTTGAGACAGGCTTTAAACCCCTCGCCAGTGACATCCTTGCCTTCCAGTGTTCCAGATGCGCGACCTGTTATCACAGTTTCGAAGGTTGGGTACTAGTTCGGATGATTAGCAAGCCACCAAATGGGTTTGTATATGGAGACCCACCTGCTCCGGAGTGATGTTACCAACGAGCTCGGCGTACTTTCTTCGCTCTGCTTTATTGTGTTCGGTCGGTGGAGAAAGGAGGTTTAACCAAAACCGAGACTGCGCAAAGTCAGGAAGTGCGTCACAGATAAGTTAGATACTGACATAGTTTACACGCAATTCGTCGTTGATATCAAAATATAGACCTAAAGTTTGGCCGTAAATACCAGATCGATGCGTGATTTCGGGAGTCAACATACCGTGGTCTAATAACACAACTTCAAAGTTATAAGGGCTCTGACTTCCAGGAGGGGGTGGTCTTATCAGGACATTTCCTATAACATGTAAGAGGCCCTCATCTATTCGAGCTATAGTCCCACTCACCAGCATGAGGATCAGCATGGAAGAACCCATGCAAATGCACCATCTCCGCAAATATCCTCGTCAATTCCAACGACACATGATTGCGGTCAATAGAGTGGTACGCAAGGTATTCTTTCGAATCAGCTCTTCCTCCATCTATGAATTCCATGATTAAGACGCGCTGCGTTGCGGAGTGTACTTTTGGGATGTAGAGAGGAGTCCTTTTGACACCCTTGAAGTTTTCCGTGACCTTTGCGGCGTTTTCTGCTTCGTGAACAAAGTCCATCTCGAGCGGAAGATTTTTTCGCATTTCGTCTCCCAACCAAGAGAATTCAAAGTCAGGAAAGATACGCTTGATGACCTCAAGGAGCCACTCTGTTGTTACTAGACTGTCAAGAACGGTATTAGATATCGTATTTCAGAACGGTTCGGAACTGAGCGCGCACTCGAGGTTTGTAAATTCGCGCAAATGTGGGTGCTGAATTTTCACGGCCACCCTCATGCCATCCTTTAGTGTTGCTTTATGTACCTGAGCTAAAGAGGCAACTCCAATGGGATTAGGATCGAATTCCGAGAACAAGGCGTCGATCGTAGTGCCCATGTCCTCCACGAACAGCTGCTGTACCGCCTCCATAGACGATGGCTCGCATTTATCTTGCAGCGGACGCATGGTTGCTCTCCACTCAACGGGCAGGACGACGATGGAAGAAATATGCTGGCCCTTTGGAACGTCGAGAAAAGGTTAGCAGGTCAACCAACCAAGAACAAAATCTCTCAATCCAGGTACTGAATGAATGACTGACGAGTTTAATGAAAATTCCGCCATTTGCGAGAAGGGCTTTCAAAACGCGCCGAGCACTGCGAGTGTGACATTGACTATACGCCTCGAGCTGCTCCTCGTTGGTAGGATACGTCTTCTTGAACGTATTGTGATAATCCCAAGCCCCCTGGAACGTTGCTGTTGCAATCCTGGTGACACGGGTCGTCGCGTATCCCACATGAAGGAGCGTTTCTCGATGGTAGGCGGCATATCCAACACCACTGACGAGCAGCGCAAGTGTAATATATATTCCGTTTATCCGTTGTCCGTCGTGGGTCGTCGTCGTCGCAGTTCGATCTGGTGACACAACCTTATAGGCAGCAACTAATTGGCGGCGGGAAATTTGTCGAGTCCGTGTCCGACTCTGGTGCCCAGCCAGTGCATGCGCTCTGCACGCCTTCATCACGGCGCCGCACACTGCAGAGCCGAGAGTAGTCGGGGTGGGTGTGATTAAGTGCAAATGATTCAGTGGAGACACCAGTAAACTGTAAAATACAAATGCTTCGTCTTTCTGGTATTCTGTCCGGTTCATCCCGATCACTAGTGTCCTTATATCACGCGAATCCAAAACCTTCTCCGCCCTCGTTGACGGCCAGCATGAGCTGTTGTCGCAGCATTTCATATGAAGAGTACTCCGGCAAGTCGACTGAGGGGATAAATCAGAGAATGCCGTACTGGGTTCAAACGTCAACGTACTCTGATTGAAGCAAGTATGCGCCTGAGGTAGTCTGTTCATCGGACCCGGGTCCTTGTGAATCGAGAACCGCTGCACTCCATCCATTCCCTGGGGCACTCTCAGTAATATCCGTGTTACGATTCTCCAAAGGAACGTACCGGAAGCTCGGAAAATCCTCCAAGTGGAACTTTGGCTGTTCCCGTTGCAAAACTGAGCACCTTGGCTCGATCGGCCTTGGAGAACGACTTAAGAGCACGCCACCACCATACGATTACTGCATCTGAGGCATTGTAGCCATGATATTCTGTAGCTGATCGCCAGTCGTCTACGTCAATCTCTGGTGTTCCAGAGATCAGGAGCTCAACTTCCTTCTCGTTGAACTGGAAGCCAGGTCAGGGGGTTGCTCGGAGAAAAGCAATATGTGGGGAGGCTCACGATCGAAATGTGTTCCTTTGGAACGATCTCATAGAAACCCTCGAGGAAAGCGTCGAGTTGCGGTTTGATTGAAGTAGTCAACCGGTACTCAGCGATGAGTTGAATATACTCGTCCTTATTCTCGTCGGTGACAAGAATGTTTCGTCCATTCGGCTTGAGGTCCACAATGACAGCCTCGCCCAACTGGAAAAAAGATGAATATATAATGTGATGGTAACGGGCCTTGGCAGCAAAAGACTCACATTCTCCTGGTGCTCGCTGAATGTTAGCTCCATTTGCTCGACCGAATGATCCAACAGCCATCGGAGGGAGTTGTAGTACGATGGATCTGACCACTCAAGGTCGGTATAGTCAACAGGCTTGCCCAACAATTGACGGTACATTGACCTCGCGAAGTGCCCATCAAGCAGTCGCTGGTCGAAAATAGCCTTGCCGATAATTCGACCGACAAACTTGAAGTACCTCAAGTGGTCAGGGTTGATACCAGATAATGGGTTTGGTTGGTAGGTGAGGCGATCTGCGCCACAAGGGGCGAACAACGCATAGTTGGGGTTGAAGATTTCCCGCGCGAGGATACGGAACCATTCTCGAGTGACTCCTCCAGCGTCCACACCCTCCTCACCAACAAAGCGTACGTTGAGCTTGCCGTACTTGAAGTCTTTCGCCTTGACCCTTGTCACCGCCTGGAAGCTCTCCTCGAAGACGCGCACTCGTCTCACGTTAATTGCGACTGTCGGGTAGCTTTCCCTTTCGCGTTCTGACCTTGAGCGATATCGTAACTTGTGAGTGAAGTAGCTTCGCTTATTGTCGAAGTCGAGAACTCTGGGATTATTCACAAGCAGACAGAAAGAGCCGTTCATCAACGATGGCTTGTTCCGGACCATTAAATTGAGGACCTTCCGGTGCTGATCGGTAAACGTTAAGAAAGTCTCTGCAATAGTCTCTCTACGGTATGTGTATTGAGCAACCTCGGGTGAACGGGGCGAGGCAGAAGCACGAAGGGCACGTGCGGCGACAGCTGCGACTTGTTGTGTATGTGTCGCAAATGGCTTGCAGGTCACCATGACAGCCTCCATGAGCGGGAGTAGGAAAGTGGCCACATGGGTAGCGTCTGGGCGCTCTTCAACAATAGTGAGACAGTCACTGAGTCGACGCCAGAGAGAACCGAATGGTAGGGACTCGTAGATGAGTTGCACCTTTTCGTCGGTGTTGGCAGGTTCAGCAGCCTGGGCGGATCGGCCAGGGACAGATGTCGAGTAGATATTCTCCATCGTCTTGAGGATTCGAAGCAGCTTGGCTTGATTCGACGATGGCAATGAGAAATTCGCAGTGATGGTTCCAGGCAGTTCGTCTCCTTCCTTCGCTACCGTGACAGCTTTGGAGAGACCATCAAGCTCCTGTAAGATTCGAGTCCCTAGTTCCTCGGCTTTTACCTTCAGCTCAGCGATGATGACATCCCGGACACCATTGAGAGAAGCGAGGTGGAAAATAAGTGCTTGGGTGTTCTGGAAACATCTTGATGAGCATTCTCCTACAGTCAGGAGGTTGACAACGAGACGTAGAGCAGTCTCAGGAAATTGAGGAGGCCTGGATCGGAGGACTTGTTCTCGTGAAGGCGGTGAAGGCGGTTTTTTCAAAGGCTCTGAAGTTGACGCAGCTGGGGCGGTGGAGTCCGCCGAAGGGTCTACATAAAACAGTCAAGAAAGGTGTTAAGAGCATCAATGTGCGAGATCTGACCGTTTATTGGCGTCTCCGCTGGCTGAATGGCTGCCTCAGCGGATTGCTGTGGCTGCTCGGGGGGAGGTGCCTCAGATGGCTGAGCAGGAACTTCAGTGGCTTGTGGTTTCTCAGCAGGCTTTTCTTCTTTCGACTTGTCTTTTGGTGTGTCATCCTTGACCTCGCGCAGGATTGCAAGCGGCTTCGTAACTGTGCACAGGAGACTGGAGATGGCATCGAGCATGTGAGATTGTTGGAGCAGATGGTGGCGTTCAAGGAGAATAAGGAGCTGTACGAATGGATAATGCGCGGGCGATTCTTGACGTTCCTTTCCTTTGCCTTTCTTGGACGGACTCCTCTGGAGACTGTGAGGGAGCTCCTGCTCAGTCAAGAAGTAGAGAGATGCAAGTTCGTTGGCGTTGACTATGGCAGTGAGGGTATCAAGACTACGCTGGACAACAACCTCGTCGGGTAAGGTTGAGGCCGTCGAGGCCGTCGCGGGATGTGAGTCGATCTCTTTGTGCTTTCCTTTGCCAGAAGAATGAACCTTAGCAGGAGTTCGGACCGATAATTGTGAGAAGATCTTGTCCACTCCACCGATGTCGTTCTTCCCGCCTTGGAGCATGACGAGCAATAGGGTTAGAAGGTCATTGCGAGACTTGCTGTTCTCTGAGAGGTTAACGAGGACCTGCTGTAAGGCTGTGCGGCGGTTGGTGTCCGTGTAGAAGAGGAGTCGGACCAAGTTCGCGATGCCAGACTTGTCAAGGAGTTGAACCGCTTCACGATGCGTCGGCGGCTTTCTGGATACGGGTGGGTTTAACTCCCGATCTGGCTGCAACATCGAGGCGGGCATTCTTCGGGACTGTTGCTGAGCACGCAGTGCGTTCACTTCTGCGATCACGCTCGAAGGCAGGGCCTGAAGAGTGCCGTCATCCTGCTCAAGGAGCACGGTTTGTCGGAGCTCCTCAGGAAGCGTTGCCAAGACTGATGCGGCATCCATCTCTGCAGGAACCCCTGTGATTTGGGCAGCTTGCCCTCGAAGGACATCTTCACGTATGTCAGCCGGAAGTGCGTTCAGGAAATCCATGTCCATCTCAGCCTCTGCTGGGCGAGAAGGGCGAGCCTGCCGTTGCTGCTCTCGAACGTAGTTGCCAATGATTTCGTCTCTGATGTCTTCTGGAACAGCCTGGAGAAACTCCGGGTCGATGTCTGCGTCTGTGATATCAACCTCTTGTCCCTGATATATAACAACGATTCGTGCTGGTGCAGTCGAAGGTAGAGGCTGAGTACTGGATGTGGAGGCGACCGGTTCGTCAGGGATGATTGCATCTGGTTCAGGGGCGCCCCTCGTGCTAGCCTCAGCGCTCATAGTGGTATCCTCTAGTTGAGAAGCGGCTTGTGCAGCGGCTTCGGCCTCAGCAGCGGCTGCTGCTGCTGCTGCTGCTGCTGCGATGGCAGCCTCTTCCTCCTCCCGTTGTCGTTCGGCTACTTCTTCAGCCTCGCGCTTCTGTTGAGCTTCCAGTTCTTCTTTCGCCTTGAGCTCTGCTTCCTCCCGTTCTGCCTTGGCTTTCTCCTCTGCCTCTTTGGCCTCTCTTTGAGCCTTCTCAGACGCAACCTTTGCGGTTTCTCGAGCAGCAGGGAGGAGCACAACGACGACGTGGTTGCCTAAGTTATCTAATCGCTCTTGGTACGCAGGGCCAGCATTGATTCTGGCTTCATCGGCCCAGCGGCCTTGAGTCGAGAGCATCGCGGATGAACCATCTCGTGTGTCTCGCCCTCTGCGAGGTGGTCGGACGTCGAGGTACTGAGTCACGCGAGTGCGCATTTGTGGGTCGAGAGTAGGATCAGAGTTGAAGAAGAGATGAGCAGCGTTACCGCTGAAGGCGAACTGAATATCTCCTGGGTGCATGCGGGCCATATCCTGGAGCATCTGAACGGCCGGCCCACCCAACCCGCCGAGCATATCTTGGAGACGAACGTTGGCACGCAAGCGGCGATTGTTGGAGCGAATAGGAGCAAAGTCGAGGAAGTGGTCAAAAGTGGGCGCCAAGTCCCAGGGAGGCTGAAGAGGATCCTGGCCGCCAGGTGGGAGAGCTTCTCGGTGTTGACCAAATATCATCTCCAAATCTAGAGCGAGACATAAGTGCGCGATCCCGTAGACCTAATCAAACGTACTGAAAATTCTAGCTGGGTCAGCGAGGTCCGGTGGCGGAGGGAGGATACCCATGGCCGGAGGATTTTCAAAGACTGGGGCGTCTGCCATCTCATCAGCGATATCGAGGAAGCCCATGCTGGAATTTTTCTGTGAGAAACCAGCTAGTTTCTGGAAAGATACACGCACTCGTCGACGTGAGCACCCATTTGGTCCATTAGGCCTGCACCCAAAGTTGGTACCATGATGAGAATCTCTTGAGGGTTTCGTGTTTAATCATGCAGCTCACCTTCCTCAATTTCATCTTCGTCCTCATCACCAACGGCACCGATACCGAGGAGATCGCCACTACCATCCATCTGTTCGCTGATGTGCTAACATAAAATTGAGTCACCGACGTAACCCGACAAGGAAATAAACTTACCTGCCACAACATGTCTGCCTCATCTGCACCATCTTCCTCCTCTCCGCTCTCTCCGTCGTCATCCTCACCGTCATCTACTCCTTCGTCACCCCCATGCATTTCATCCTCGTCGCCATCGAAGTCTTCCTCTTCTTCCTCGTCGCTATCGTCTCCGTCGACATCTTCGCCTTGAGCTAGGTTCATAACCTGATCCTCCTCATCGGTTCCACTGTCGTCGGTTGCGAAGTCGTTCTCTGGATACTCCATGTCGACATCTTCATCCTCATCCTGGACCGCATCGTCCTCGACCTCCACAAAGGCATTATCCGTTTCCTGGATGTCAAGTTCAGGCATGTGCGACATGGAAGTTGGCAGAGTCCTTACCCCGCCGTACATTCCCAAGGCCGATGTGCTATATGGATCAGGCGTTCCTTCGGATTCCGTCAACATATCCTCGTCATCACCTCCTGATGATTCGCTTATGAGATCAGCAAGTTCAGATGGGCCTTCCTCTTCCTTATCGCGAAGTCGTCCGATCTTAGTTGCGACCTTGGTGCTGTATGGCACAAGTACTGTGAGAAGGCAATTTAGATTAGATGGTGATGGAAGCCTACAGGTTCTCGAGAGGTGCCAAGGCTGCAGCGGTTAGGTTTGAGGCAAGCGGGTGGTTTAAGTCGATCTCTGACAAGATCCCAGAGAGAATGGACACGAAATTCTTCTCCAGCATCAACTTCGATATATGGATGAGTGAGTCCTCATGAGCCTTAGTTGTAGCGAGATGCAGGTTGACAGTGAGTAGTCGTTCGCAGACCTGGGCGAGAGCATGGTATCGACCATAACGGGCTTCAATGCCGTCGGATGGATTTGGGGAGTGATTTTCCTTGATAGCTTTGGCGATCGCATCAAGGACGGCTTTGCGAACAGCGGTTATCACTGGACTGACAGCTTTGACGTCGGCAGTGACATTGATGTCAGCACATAGAGCCACAACCATGGTATGCAGATGGTTTATCTTCGCTTGCCTCTTCGGCCACTCCGATGGGTCCCCCTTAACTGAGGTGATCTCTTGCAGGAGATATTGGAGAGCAGGAGACTTGACTTTCGGCGTGGCATCCTTTTCCTTGTTCGTGGTGTTCGCAATCTTCTTCCGTGTGTAAGATAGAAAGGCAAGCTTGCAGCTATCATAGGAAAGGAGAAGCTCAGTGAGGATGTCGGTGATAAGTCTGGGGTAGTCGAGGTCTTTCGGGGCACCAGGAAGAGGAAGAGTTGGCGCAGTTGGTTCTTGCACTCCTGTCGAGGTATCCGTCGAGTTCGTAGTGGCTGCCAGAGCCGTGGTGGTGGCAGTAGTACTCGAAATGCCTTCGGCGCTATCTTTGATCTCTGTTGGAGGCTTCGCCTGAGACATCATCTCAGAGATGAGGCAATGAATCACGGTCACGACGAGCTCATTTGGTTCGGCCTTGTGTTGCATAGATACATCACCTTTTTTGGGTGTACTTCCATCTGCAGCGGATCCAGAAGTCGCTGCTTTTTCACCATTTGCGGGTATCGGCTCCTTAAACTTGATGCGATGAGAGCCATTGGAGGGGTGAGGCTCGGTCAGTTCGCAGAGCTCCTTGGTCAGGTTCAGGAATACGGCAGGGTCGCGGAGGGCAGATGGCTGCATATAACGCATAAAGGTTGGGATATCAGCAGGTCTACCACGAGGCATCTGGTTCCATCTCTTGAAGTCGTGTCGCATGATATCCTCTACGGTGCCTGGGTCCTCCATAGCATGACGGAATATGTTGACGACGAGAAGCGTACACTCATCTGGCTGAGGGTTGGTTTTGAAGTATTTGAGTAGCAAAGAAATGCCATCCTTCTTGATGAATTCGGCAGCAACGGTATGATCGCGAGTGAGGAATACAAGCACACCGATGAGGGAGAGTAAGTCTTCTTTTGCGAGGTTGGGAATGTGGAGGAGGCGCATGCAGAACTGGAAAAGAATCTCCCGACCTTCCTTGTATGACGGGCCGACATATAAGTCCGTCGAAGAGATCTCTTCGTCTGGTTTCGGTACGGTGACAACTTTAATATCCTCGCCACTGCAGAGGACACGATCAGTGACCATGAGATGATTGGAAAGCCACTTGGGAATGACTGGTCGCTCAGGAGTCCCGGGAGCAGGGCCAGACAAGAGAAGAGCGAGCATTCCATCCAGTAGTTCGGTCGTTTCTGCCTCAGAGAAATCTACGCTCTTCAGCCCGACCTTCAAGAGCACGCCGGCGAGCAGACGGCAGCGCACTTTGAGTGGCGCCTCGTAAATATCGTACGCAGCTGGAGAGAATTTCTTGATATCCTCGAAGAGTTGGCGAGAATAGACCTTTGCGTGATCGCCCACAAAGACCGCACGGATGTCCTCGATGAATTCGTAGTTGAAATCCGCGAGCCGGAGGGCGTGCTTGACCAGAGAGGCTTGGAGTTCCTCTCGAGCAGCCGCCAGCTCCTTGGCATAGTCTCGAGGCACAGTGGCTGAGCCCATTTCAGCAGCAGAATCAATAGTCTCTCCTCCGGCCTCTGTCTCCATTGCTTCATCATCTGTGCCCGAAGGCTGCTCGGCACCTTCTTCGCTCTCAGCTGCCTCGTTGCCTCCGGCGTCACCTCCAGGTTCAGGCCCAAGCTCTTCGAATAGATGTGCATTGGTCAGCAAGAACTCAGTCGCAACGTTGACATCTCCGTGGGCCCGCGTCAATGCTCCACGAACCGCTCGCTCAGGGAAGCCCATGTCCATAAGCTGCTGAACAGACTGTTGCGAGATGACTGGGCGAGGACGACCGAAGATGGGAGGGATGGCGTTGTTGAGCTCGTAGGTAGGGAGCTTCGTTGGATCCTCGTACTCGCCCTTCATAATTGCAAGTAAACCATAGACGACAGCTCGCCGGATGCTCCCAGTCGCCTCCGTTAACCACTTCGATTCCCAGCACTGCTTGAGCAATGGCAGGCTTTCCAACCGCAGTTGCACCAGGGTCTGCGAAGGCTCGAAGCCTGGGATGGTCTTGTTGCGGACGATGTCGGCAGTCTGAGGTGAGTCGACAAGAGCCTTTCCATTCAGAATATGGTAGAACCAAATCAAGGGATTGTGGAGGAGCTCCTGAGTGGCCGCTTTGACATTCTTCTGGTGAGGTAGTCGGGTTTCGAGGGGATATTGCTCGAAAGTGCTGAAGACGTTAACGGCATATTGGCAGACCTCGATCATTACTTCGATCCCTCCTTTCTTGTGGAACTCGAGGAAGAGTGCTGTTTGCAGATTCTGGCCATGTCTCGGATCGGGGCCGAAGCATGTCAGGCACGAGAGCACGAGAGTGCTGTAGTCCATGGTAGCGATATCGTCATCTAAAACTAAGTTAGCCTAATTTGCAAACCGGTCTCGTCGTACTGACGGGCGAGAGAGTAGCGGCGCAACATAGCAATTAGGTTGTCTGCCAACAGCTCAGTTACAGTCTTCGAGTCTTTCTTGTACTTGTTGCTATCGGGGGCAGGGAGCCGTCGAGGTGTGGGTAACCACTTGGCAACGCCTGTAGTCTTGTTAACAAAACCCCATCACTCACTGGTCGTACTTACTAGAGAATAGTGAAATCAACGATGTAGATGTGGCATGTAGCAACGACCTCGCGCTAAGGTAGTTCTGCATCTGTGGCAGCATTGTATGCGGCTTTTCCGGTTTACCGCCATTCAAGACTGCGTCCATAGCGGAGGCAAAAGCGTTTCGCTGCGTAGGTACCGGCGGTGGGGGAGGAGAGCGTCGGGAGGGTTGTGTTTCGGCGTTCATGTCCCCTTCATCGATATCGCGTACGCTATCTGGAGGCGAGCTAATCGGCCAGGGTGGAATGTCGAGCTGTTCACTCGGTTGGGTCTCGAGAGAGGGATCAGACCCATCAGCTGGGGGGAATCGCAGGTGCAGCATCTCCCATGACACCCCACTAAATGCTTCGCCCAATTGCGAGATTAGTTCAGCGTGTTCGATGAGTGGCTCTAGCACGTTAACGGTTTCGCGGCGGTAGGGTTGGTGGAACGAGTGAGAGGACCCTTGTGAGTAACAGTCATGGAGGAAGGTAAGACGCATATGGAGTGCCCGCATGTTTGCGAATACCACATTCGCTTCAAGCTCATCCTTATCTGGAATGTGTGTTAGGAAAGGAAGGGCTATATAAGTGGCTCCAAGACTGACCGTGCAGCCAGACATAAGGGTTCAAGCGGACCTCTGGTCCTTTCGCCTCTCGCAACGACTTGTTTGCCTCCAACGATAACTTGACCTTCGTAATATGATGCTTGAGAACAACCGTGGGATTGGAGTCCATTAGCCTTCTGCTGACCACAAAGACGTTGTCAAGATTACGACCCAAAGGGAAACCAATGGGCCACTGAGGTGCCGTGAGTAGCCGATCAAATCGTTCCAGGATATCCGTTTCTGCGAGCAATTCGCGACCGTGTTGAGCATGTGAGAAGAACCCAATGAGGAACTGAAGGCCGTCAGGAACCATTCCCATGGGAGGAGTACGACCAACCTTCGAGAAACAATTCAAGTACTGGTAGGGAGGGATCTCTGTGATATGGTACGAGGAATCGCCGTTTGAAGACGTTTGTGGCGTCTGTGCACCACTATTGGGTAATGCAGCCTCGCTCGAGGTGGTAGGAAGCTGATCTGTCTCCATTTTAGCATCTCCAGAAGACACCCCCGCTTCAAGTTCAGGACTTTTCCCAAGTAGCAGTCGGAAGTAGCCTTCCATCCCAGCCTTAGGAATATATTGCTTGATCGCTTCTTCAATCTCACCTAACGTTGAAGTGATGGCTGCGAAGATGCTGGGTTTGAGCCACGGGTGGTGTCGCACCAGCTCATCGACATCGCCACCGATTAGGTTGGCATTGGATTTTTCTTGCAACGCGATGATGTGTACGTCGGAGGTGAACACACGAAACACGAGGTTAATCACACCAGATCGTGCCTGCAAGAGATTTTGACCAGCTTGGTTGAGAGATAGTGCACCCATAGCGTTCAGGACGCCATGGATGACTTCTATCGTCGGTTCGATACCCTCCTCAACGGCATTGTAGAATGATTCAGGAAGCTTGGTCTCCTGGATGATGGATAGACAGCTCGGCTCGTTGTGAATCCAAGTCGCGATCGCAAGGGTCGCTATTAAAGAAAGTCAACCTCTTTGTAGGATGACGCAAAGGCATGAATTACCTGTAGCGACGATAGTGGATCCAAATACGGCGCGGTGATCGAGAATCCTCTTGATAGACGAATTGAATGACGAGTCGGGCAATTGCCTCAGGACTTCAGCCGAGCCTTGACTCTGCAGCATCCTCTGTATCGTCCGAATGAGATGCTTCAGGACATTGACCCTGGGGGTAGCGATGCGGCTGTACCCCAATGTCGAGGGAGCTGCCTCGTTTCCTTGGCCATGCTCTTTGAGGTCGGTGTCGATCTCAAACTACAAGCAAAGCGTCAACACCCAGGACCCATGTAACTACGAAGAACCCTACCTGGATCCGATCGAGCAGGAACTGGATGCCTCCCTGACTCAAAAATGACTGAAAGGGGCTGTTGTTGCGAGGGAGAGCGGCGGAGGATTGTGGTGGTCCATACAGAGAGTTCTCCAACAAGGGTACTGTCCGCGCTACTACAGTGAGAAGAGATGGTTGGCGGTTCCCGATAATCTTCATGAGATGTTCAACCAAGCCGGCACCAATGACCATGTTATATGAGATGTCATGCGTTGACAAGAACTCCAAGAAGGTTTGGAGCGCTTCGAAGACGGGAATTGCCGGCTCGCTCTCAGTTTCGTCAAGTCTGGCTACAGTTTTACGGAACAGCGTCATAAGGAGACCATGGGCAACGCTGGCATTTACGGCAGTGAGAACTTCGGTGGCACGGCTGCGATGGTGACAGATGCCGTCGAGAGCCTGAATAGCCGCCGCTTGGATTTGGTCGGAGATGCCTTTGTCGACAACTAGCAAAGGGGTGATGTGACTGATGAGGTCGGGATCGGAGAGCAATTTTGCGCTCTGCACGGTGTTCTCGTTGTGGGTGTGACAGTAGATGGCAATTGCCAGGAGTCGGAGCGTTACGAGCTTGGAACGAAGCTCACTGGCATCCGGGACGAGTGCCTTGGCTGCGCGGACTTGACACAGGAGATCAAAGCGATCTTGTGGGCTGATTTGCTTGCCCTCAATAGCGTCTTTGACAATTTCTTCTGGCCTGCGCAAGTCGCTTGCGACGGATCGGAGATGGATGTGGTATGGCCCTGGGTCACTTTGGCTCCCCTTGGGGGAGTAGAACTGGAAGTGGACGTCAGACGCCTCCGGCTGAAATTGGATTTCCGCGCCGGGGGAGACGAGGTCCGCGTAGGTTAACTCGTACTCGCGGAGGACGGGCCATGTTCGTGCCAGAGTTTCGAGACCCTGGTGGTTCGTATTGAGAAGCTTGCTGAGGTTAATTTGCTGGGTGTATTGGTGCGCTGGACGGAGGATGAGAGCAAGTGCCTCAATCGCGACATCTGGATCGGGGCTTGCAAGGAAAATCGTCAGGCGCTGTAAAGAGTTGGAAAGGCTTTAGCGGGCGTATCCTAATCACAGAAACCGCGTTTTCTCACGTCATATGAGTTGAACAACTTTCTTGTAGTCGAATTGTCGAGGAGCATGCGCTCAAATCTGAGGATCTGCATAATGAGTTCCTTGTCGGAAGGGGTAAATGGAGTCATCTGGAGATCGTCCGAGTGGTAATCTTTGATCATTTGCGCGAGGATGTCGTCAAACCGATCGAGAACGGAATACCAGACCATAAGCTCGCAGCGGGGCCATAACCACATGCGAAATGACCCTAGGAGCTCTGCTAATTGGCCGGTAGGCGTAGTGAGAAGCTTGTCGACGAGAGCCGCGACATCGGGGCGCTGCAGCGGAAGCGGAAGACTGGTAAGACAGCAAGGATAGCAGAGATAACGAGGAGGAACTTACTGGGGGTATCGGTTTACGGTGGTGCTTGTGATTGATATGCATTGTCCCCAGCTACTCAGAAGTGGTTGGGGGCCAAGAGTCTGACGCGTAGGGAACAAACAAAGCCTCTCTCACTTCAACCACGACAGCATTCAATATTCGCTCGCTGCCACCATGGACTTTACGGTTCGAATTAGAGAGCTCGAACGCGACCGAGTCAACTTTGTCTTAAAGGGCACCAATCTTGGGTACTGGGCTGGACTTGAACGCGTCTCCCGTACTTATTGGTACAATATACAGCTTTGCCAACGCATTACGGCGCACTATGATGGCAGACTTACCGACAGTTGGTGGGTATGCATGCGAGACAGGCACTCATCGCGTATTTATTACCCCTAATCAGCAATTGACCTCGTCGAGTTCGAAACCAATACGGGAGTCCTTCCAGACGAGTTCATAGCACACCGTTTAGGCATGATTCCCCTCATCAGCTCTAATTGTGACGAGGGAATGAAATTTACACGAGTGAGTCACCGCCAAGATCTCCGTGTCGCACAGTTATCAACATGATCCCGAGGACTGCGAATGCTTCGAAGGGTGTTCTTTATGTATGATCCAACTCCGGCTCGATGTGCGTTGCGATACCCCTGGTGTGACCTTCGAAGTCACCAGCAATCATCTGGAAGTGCACCGAATGCAAGTTTTTGAAGGAGGTGGAACTGGGGACGAGCTTTCAAAACGTCCAGAATACTTTGGATGGCCTGTATCGAAAAGTGTGTTTTTTTTTTGTTTTTTTTTTTCACTCATAGCAGCCCGGCTGACGGATTTTAAGCGCCTGGTTACACTGGTCCTCCTATTACCATCGCCAAGTTACGGAAAGGGCAAGAGTTACGACTAAAATGTTTTGCAAAAAAGGCAGGAGGCACCCACAGGGCTGCAAAATTCTCTCTGATTAGGATGTAGGGCATCGCCAAAGATCATGCGAAATGGTCACCGTGTACAGCTGTTGGATTCGAATACGACCCGCACAACAAGATGCGGCATACTACCTACTGGTATGAGAAGGATAAGAAGACGGAGTGGCCGATGAGCAACAACTCACATGAAGAGGAACCGGAACGCGAAGGAGAGGCCTTTGACTTCATCGCTGAGCCGAACCGGTTCTACATTAATGTGGAAACGGATGGGAGTCTGACCGCGAAGGAGGTAGTCTTGAAGGTCCGATCCTTTCCCTCTCCTTCAGCGCAAATACTGTCGTAACGCAGTCATACAGGGATTGGCCGAGCTCAGTACCCGAGCGGCAATGATGATTCACCAGTTGAACAACCCGGGGCCAGCAGAGGACAGCGTTCTTCTACCTCCCCCAGTCGCACAACCTGCTACCAATGGTCATGGCGGGTACAGTGGCACGTCTCATACCTCGCCGGGGTGGGTTAATGCACCCAGCAGTGGTGGTGGAGCAGCCAATGGGTGGGGCTCTCCGCAAGGTGGTGCTCAGGGAGGTTGGGGCTCGCCGGTGCCTACTGCAGGAGGATGGGCGGTGTAGACTGGCATCTGGAGAAGCTACTTCGTCTTCGTGGCGAGTTGACTTCAGCGAATCTTATTCCATTTCATGCATACTTCTCTGGACGAGATGAATTTCAAAACACATTGCGTCAATGCCGGGGCTTGGGGTACGGCGCCTGTACCGCATCAGAGATGTGTGGGCGTAGGTATTACTGACGTGTTGTCAGGGATGGTATAAGGGCAAAGCTTGCGACTCTGAAGAGCCTCACAAATCGAGGCTCTTCAATCATTTCCAGTACCACCACAGAAACCGCACGAACCCCTATCATGTCCACTGAACCTACTGGAAACCAAGTTCGTGGCTATATGGCCACTCTTCATCTACGTTCCACTCTACGACTAATTTTAAGCATTCCACCCACGGACTATTCCGAAATGCGTCGGTCTCTGACGAGGTGTCAGCCAGAGTCCTCAGAAATGTCAGTCAAAAGCCCGGCGAATACCTTCAGACGAGTCAGAACGTGCGGCGTTCACCTCATCCAATGGGTACTAATCCTTTTGTGCTACATTGCGACTTGGTAGTTGTATTCGTGACATTCTTACTGAGTCATGTTACAGGCCCGGTCGGAAGGCAGAGACGGCCGGTAGTGGTGAGGAAATCCTTGAATACGGTGACCGGAAGGCGACGTTTACTCCCGGTAGCGGCCCTGTAGCGGCGTGAAGGGTGTGGATGATTTTGTCGCCGGAGACGAAGATCCCTTGATCGTCGTCAGATTGGACATATTACACACGTGCAGAATGAGTTCCTCATTGCTCACAGCCGTTATTGATAGCCTACGACCACTCACACAGACGCCAATGTCACTGAGGACTCGAAGCAGAAAAGCCGCCGGGTTTGTTGGGATATGGTACTGACACTGACTTCCGTCTACCGCACCGACGCCCAATGTATGACCGAGCTACCCGTACTGTCGAACCCGAACGCTAACTCGGTCACTCTCTGACACTTGTTCCTATTTGAGCCTTACACGTTTGGTATCCTAGCTAGATATATAAGCGCTATGTGATTCATACTTGCTGCTCAGCGTGAGAGTAACGAACGCTGAGGTTATTTCGTTTAGGCCACACTTTGTTGACGTTTTCGAGGTGGAGTCTGTGAAGTCCACATTTGTAGCAAGAAATAAAATATCTTGCACTACCTTGTCCGTATGATTATTTTTAATTAAGTAGACGTGACGGATTCAATTCAAGTTGCCTCTGTGATAAATATTTGACTAAGTACTCCTCACGTGATGATGATGACCCACAGCATGACGTCCCGAGAAAATGGACAATAATTGAACCTTACGCCTTAAGGCATTTTTTTCGTCAGATTTACACCTGACCCTGGAAGGCCAATGGCGCCACTCTTCTTGTTTTCATCGCATGGTAACAATATTATTTAATGACGTCGAATTTTCGAGAGAATGACGAGGTCCATGACAGATGACAAGTGAGAGGCAGTCCAGAAGCCTGGCTCTATTGAGGCTCATGTGTGGGTGGCCACGGGAGAGCGAAGGTCAATAAGACGTCAGACTTGCGTATGTTTGGTTCGAAGGAAATATATAATCTTATCCGGGTGTAGCAGCAAATAGGCCAATCGCGGATTGTATAGTTTATCCTCAAACGTCTTCACTTCACGAACTTTCCTAAGTACCTCGCAATTTGGTGTGGTACAGTTGTCCTAGTCAACTAGCAACTGCATCCTTCACTATGTCTACCGAGCTCACTGACAACCAAGTCCGCGGCTACAAGGCTACTCTTCACAATCCCCGTGTCTCTGACGAAGCAAAGGAGCATGCTCAGCAGGTCCTCGAAGGTGACACTGGGTTCAACCAAGCTGAAGAGCTGCAAGGCGAAGACTACCAGGACCGTCACCTTGGAGGGAAGAAAGCAACTCGAACTGGTACATACTTCCCTTCCGCTCCCGCTGAATTGTAACCTGACATAATGCTTTCTCGCGCAAATCCGAACGCGTGGCAAGAGGCCAAGCGGTAAGCTCAGGAGGAGCTTGACAACGCTGGCTCCACTGGCCACTCCTCTCGTAGTTTTGACGCCAGCAACGCTCCCGCTCAGCGCGCTCTTTCGCCTCATCGCTGACATTGGGATTCTGAAAGGACAAATACCAGTATCAGAGGAAGCCCATACTCGATAAATGGAGGTACCTTCAATGCGGCCTTATAACCAGCGAGGACGCGAGTCGAATGCCCTTACTTCAAGAGAATGATTCTATGTAATTAATGAATTAAATCGCTACCCGTGATGTCGTTTCAATCGGCACCACTTACGCCTCGGGGGACCGTTGTGTAAGATCAATGGGACGCTTTCATAGTTGAGCGTAGGCTACAAAGACCGTAATAGACTTGAGACTTAATACCAGCCGTATTGGTCCACGTCTTGCTCGAGACGAAAATACTTGCCGGCCCAGAGAGTCGATAGGTGGATTATCTCGCACTCCCTCACTATCTCATTCAACCTTGACCTCGTGCGTGCCGTGGAACCAATCCAAGAATGCCAACGCTCCGCCGTAATGAACCCTAAACTTCTTATGGTGCCTATCATGTCGTTTGGCCATCCCTTCATAGAAGTCGTATCCGCTGTGCACTGTTGCGGCCTCAAAGAGCATGATAGCGACAAAAGTCCAGAATGTCAAAATATGAGTTTGAAGGAGAACGGGTGGGAGAAACACAGGAATGATATTGGCAACCAGGTGTTCGAATGGATGTGCGTATTGAGCTGCCAGTGCGACTGGCGCGGTGAATCGATGATGAATTTTGTGGACATGGGGATAAAGCCCCTTGTAATGGAGTAGTCGGTGGATGTAGTAGAATAACCCTTCGCGAGCAATGAATGAAAGTAGGAGATCGCGGACCACAAGGGGCCATGGAGGGAGTTTCGAGGTGATCACGAAGGTCGAGGGGTGACCAAGTCGTTGCTGCAGGAATAAGGTGACGATATGAACGACGGTAGCTACAACTTGGTTGCGCAACACAACCAAGAGGCAATCCCAAACTTGTTTCTGAGTGGGTTGCTTGGATGACGGTTGAAGTTTATGTCGTGCGCTGAATTGTGGGAAAAGGCGAGGAAGGGATTGGTAGGCCGCACAGGGAATGTGGAATGCCATGGTCTGTATGATAATGGTTCCATATAGCTCGACGGCGAATGGAGTGTAAGACGCAAGAACCCAGTCCCAATATCTTTGGATGGCAAATGCGACGAACATGCTTGGGCCTGAGCAGAAAGAGGTGTCGAAGTTGGAGAGTCTTCTTGTGGGGTGGGTATTGTC
>Ga0307513_10002843_pt1 | contig 23725 bp, 14 predicted proteins | sample 15_EM_MG_FD_202174 | JGI IMG/M metagenome (GOLD analysis project Ga0307513, IMG submission 202174) | Populus trichocarpa ectomycorrhiza microbial communities from riparian zone in the Pacific Northwest, United States - 15_EM | ecosystem: Host-associated > Plants > Roots > Unclassified | place...
GTTGTTCGGCGGCGAGCTTCTCGCCCGGCACGACATAGCGCTTGGCGACGATGCCCGAGATCGGCGCGACCAGCGACGCGTCGCGCTGGATCACGCGGGTCGTCTCCAGCGCCGCCTGGGAGGCATTGAGCATCGCGCGCGCGGTGTCGACCGCGGCGCGCGAATTGTCGAGCGCGATCGATGAGATGAACTGCTGCGCCGCCAGCCGCTCGTTCGACGCGTGCGTGCGCTCGGCCTGGGTCAGCGTGGTGCGCGCCGATTCGAGGTTCGCGATGCGTTCGGCGACCCGGCTGGACAGCTCGGCGAGGTCGACCCGGCCGAGCGTCTGGCCGGCCGTCACGCGGCTGCCTTCGGCAACCGTCAGCGACAACAAGGTGCCGCCGGCCTTGGCGCGAACGATCGCCGTCTGCGGCGCGATCAGCGGGCCGGAGAACTCGACCATCGCCGGCATCCGGGCCAGCGCCGGCTGCACGACTTCGCGGCTGACGAATTCGAGCGGTACGTCGGGCTTGCCGTCCTTGCCCATCACCGCCTTCGGCGGCCCGCTGCGCGGCTGCAAGACCCCGCTGAACCAGGCCCCGGCAACCCCGGCGACCACCAAGGCCGCCGCCGCTCCCCCGAACAGCCATTTTTTCTGCATGCGCTCACCCTCTTGCGGTTTGGATTGTCACCCCTCGGTCGGGGGCGGGGCGCAGTTTAGGACGGCGAGCGGGGCGACGGCCCAGCGTGCGACGAAGCGCGGATTCCAGGCGACCAACTGCAACGCGTCGCGACGGTCGGCCGCCCGCGGGCGACGGCGGCGTAAGCCTCTCAGGCGGCGACCGTGCTGCGCGCGTCGAGCCAGCGTTCCAGCTCGTCGGCGGCCATCGGCTTGGCGAAATGGTAGCCCTGCCCGCGGTCGCAGCGCAGGCGCTCCATCAGCCCCGCCTGGCCGGCGGTTTCGACGCCTTCGGCGACAGTGGTCATGCCGAGCGTCTGGGCAACGCGGATCGTCGCTTCGATCAGCACGCGGTGGTACTCGACCGTCTCCGCATGGCTGACGAACGAGCGGTCGATCTTCACCGTGTCGACCGGCAGCTGGTGCAGGCAGGCCAGCGACGAGTAGCCGGTGCCGAAGTCGTCGAGCGCCAGCCGCACGCCGAGCGCCTTCAGTTCGCGCAGCGTCGCCTGCACGCGCTCGTCCTGCGCGGCCAGGCTTTCGGTGACCTCGAACTGCAGGTCGCCCGGCTGCATGCCGTGCTGTTCGAGCACCCACTTGACCTCGGGCACCAGCCCCGGCGTCTTCAACTGCGCCCGCGACAGGTTCACCGCCAGCTCGCGCGGCGCCCGGGCGCCGAGCTGCTGGCGCCAGAGCGCGAACTGGCGGCAGGCGGCCTGCAGCACCTGCTGGCCGATCGCGTCGATCAGGCCGGCTTCCTCGGCCACGCCGATGAAGCGCACCGGCGGCACGATGCCCAGTTTCGGGTGCCGCCAGCGAACCAGCGCCTCGACGCCGACCAAAGCTTCCGTGCCCAGGTCGACCACCGGCTGGTAGACGACGAACAGTTCGCCGTCGCGCAGCGCCCGGCGCAGGTCGTTCTCGATCTCGAGCGCCTGCACCACCCGTTCGTGCATCGAGCTGTCGAACACCACGCACTGGCCGCGGCCGGCGCGCTTGGCCTCGTACATCGCGGTGTCGGCGTCGCGCAGCACCTCGTCGGCGGTGGTCGCGGCGTGGTCGGCGGTGACGATGCCGATGCTGGCGGTCGATTGCACCGCGCGCCCGCCCACCTGGTACGGCTCGGAGAGCACGGCCTGCAGCCGCTCGGCGACCACCCGTGCATCGTCGGCCACGCGCACGCCTTCGAGCACCACGACGAACTCGTCGCCGCCGATCCGTGCCGCGGTATGCAGCTCGGAGGCGACGCGCGCGACCGCGTCGCCGGGCCGCAGCGTGTCTTCGATGCGGCGCGCGATCTGGCGCAGCAGCTCGTCGCCGGCGGCGTGGCCGAGGCTGTCGTTGACCTGCTTGAAACGGTCGAAGTCGAGGAACAGCACCGCGAAGCCATAACCGGGGTGGCGGCTGCCGTGGGCGATCGCGCGCTGCACGCGGTCGATCACGACCGCCCGGTTCGGCAGCCCGGTCAGCGCGTCGGTGCGTGACGAGCGCAGCAGTTGTTCCTGCAGCCGCCGGCGCTCGGTGACGTCGGTGCCGACAGTGACGAAGCCAAGCAGCAGGCCATCGGCGTCGCGCAGCGGCTGGATGTCGGCTTCCACCCAGTGCTCGCTGCCGTCCTTGTGGCGGCTCAGCAGCTCGGCCCGCACCGCCTCGCCGCAGCCGACCGCGGCTTGCACGCGCTGCAGCAGATCCGGATCGTTGTGCTTGCTGTGCAGAAGCTGCGCCGGGTTGCGGCCGCGCACTTCGTCGAGTTCGTAGCCTGTGTTGCGTATGAACGCCGCGTTGACCCACTCGATCTGCCGCTGCGGGTCGGTGATGACGACTTCGTTGTCGGTGCGCGCGGCAACCATCGCCAGCCGCGCCAGTTCATGGGCCTGCTCGCCGAGCCGGTCGACCTGGCGGCTGACCGCTCGCGCGCTCGGTTCGACGACGAACAAGGCCAGCATGCCGAGCAGCAGCAGCGTCGCCGCGACACCGCCTTCGAGGATCCGGACCTGGGTCGTGCTGCGCCCGCGCGCCGCCACCCGCAGGATCTCGGTCAGCCGGCGCGCCGCGCCGAACGCCGGCTCGACCTCGATCTGCACCGCCGCCGCGGCGAGCCCGGTGCGTTCGGCGTCGCCGCGGTCGAGCGTGCGCAGCAGCACCTCGCAGCGATACCAGAGCCGTTCGCGCGCGGCCTGCCAGGCGGTCAGCGCGGCGGCCGCCTCGGGCGCCGCTTCGTCGGACAGCTCGAGCTGCCGGGCCAGCAGCGCCTCGATCACCAGCGCATCGGAGCGCGAACGCTCGAGCGCCTGGGCCAGCTGTTCGGCCGGCGCGCTGCTCGTCGATTGGCCGCCGCCGGCGATTGCCGCCAGCCGCCCCATCTGCAGCGTGAACGCACGCTGGCTGCCGGCCATGTCGACGATGTCGGCATCGTCGGCGCGCACGCGTTCGAAGCGGTTCGCATGGCCGGCCTGGAACAGCGCCAGCGCAGCCAGCAGCGCAAACGCCAGGTACATCGAACGCCGCACCCGCCGATGAAGCCGGGTGTTGGTGCGTACGGACGATGGGGAACCGCTCATGGTGTCGGTGGTGAAGGGCCGGTTGCAGGCCACGCCCTCGCTAGCGGGACGTGCACTGCTCGGTTATCGGCCGCCTGCCACGCTTGTTGAACGCCGCCTGTCAAGGAACGGCCACCACCAGCGGCCGCGCAGCCGCCTCGGCCAGGCGCACCGCGTCGCGGCCGGCGCGCTTGGCTTCGTAGCAGGCGACGTCGGCGCGCGACAGCAGCTCGGCCAGCGACAGCTCGCCGCCATCGATCTCGACCGCGCCGATGCTGGCGCCGATGGTCAAGCGGCGGCCGCCGTGCTCGACGCCGATCTGCTGCGCGCCGAGGCGGATCTTGTCCGCGATGCGCAGCGCGACGGCACGCTCGCAGTGCGGCAGCAGCACGCCGAATTCGTCGCCACCGAGCCGCGCGACCAGGTCGCCGCCGCGCACCTGGGCAAGCAGCAGCGCCGCCATTTCCTTCAGCACTTCGTCGCCGGCGGCGTGGCCGGCGTTGTCGTTGATGCGCTTGAAGCGGTCGAGGTCGACGAACAGCAGCGCCGACGGCTGCCCGTGCGGCTCGCGCAGCTCGCGCGCCAGCAGCGCGGCTAGGCTGGACTCGAAGCTGGCGCGGTTCGCCAGCCGCGTCAGTGCGTCGTGGTTGGCCGACCACGACAGCCGTTCACGCTCGGCGCGCTGCACCGTCACGTCTTCGAGCAGCCAGATCGTGCCGGCGTCGGCATCGTCGGCGATCACCGGCCGGCCCTGCAAGCGGCACCAGACGGTGCTGCCGTCGCGGCGCTGGAACAGCATTTCGCCGACGTACGGGCGGCCGGCGGCAAAGGCGGCACGAACCTGCGGCCCGAGTTGTTCGTAGTCGAGCTTGGAGGCATGGATGTCGCCGGCCGGCCGGCCGACGAGTTGGCCCTCGTCCCAGCCGAGCAGCGCGGCGAATTCGTGGCTGACGAGCTCCATCCGCTTGCGGCGCGCAAAGACGATCCCGATCGGCGCCGCGGCCATCACCGATTGCAGCTTGCGCAGCATCCCCGCCGCGTCGCGCTCGCTGGCGCGGCGGTCGCGCATCGCCTGCCGCAGCACCGCGCTGAGCTGGCCGATCTCGCCGTGCACCGCGGGCCAGCCTTCGTCGATCGGCAGCTCGGCGTTGCCGAGCGCGAGCGCGCGCCGCTGCAGCCGGGCCAGCGGGCGCAGCAGCCAGCCGAGCAGCGCCAGCAGGACCAACCCGCCGGCGACGGCAACGACGGCCGCGACCCGCAGGCTGTCGCGCCGCGCCGATGCGACACCGCCGAGCAGCACTTCCTCGTCGGACAGGCGCAGCACGACCCAGTCGGCGGCCGGCACGCCGGCGCTGGCGACGATCTTGCCGCCGGCCTGGACCACATCGCCGACGGCTTCGATCGGCCGCCCCTGCTGAACCCAGCGCGCCATCGCCGGCGCCAGGCCGGGTTCGGTGTCGGCCGCCTTCAACACGCGTTCGGGCGAACGGTGCGAAAGGATCCGGCCCTGGGAGTCGATGACCAGCGTGGTCACCGGGTCGTCGGCGACATGGGCGCCCTGCGTCAGGTCGTCCAGCAGATGGCGCGAGGCCAGCCGCAGCGTGCCGGCGAGCACGCCGACGAGTTCGCCGCCGTTGCCCATCACCGGCACCGTCAACAGGATCAGCGGCTCGGGCATGACACGGCCGACGATCGGCTCCGAGACCACCGGCCGCTGCTGCTTCAGGGTCTGCTGGAAGTACGGCCGGTCGGCGACGTTCAGCGGCACCTCGCGCGGGCCGTTCTGGTCGCGGGCGGCGACCACGTGGCCGTCGGGCCGGATCACGACGATGCTCGCGAACATCGACAGCAGGACACGGTTGGACTTCAGGCGTTCGCCGGCCGCAGCGGGGTCGGGGGCGCCGGCGAGGTCGCCGATGAAGGCCGGGTCGTCGGCGAGCGAGCGCAGCGCCATCTGCATCGCGACGATGCGGCTCGACACCAGCCCGGCCATGCGTTCGGCATTGCCGGTCTCGAGGTCCATCACCGCGCGCTCGACACCGGCGTGCACGCGGTTCAGCGCAAGCTGCGTCGACAGCGCGACACACGCCGTGATCAGCACCACGCTGGCCAGCGCCAGCCGGAACTTCAGCGTCGCGGCCAGTTTGCGCAGCGGCTTCATCGCGGGGGTTTGGCGCGCCCGGGGGTTCAGACGTTAGCCGGCAGCTTGAACTGCGCAACCTCCGCCGCCAATGCGTGCGCCTGCGCCTGCAGCGACGACGCGGCGGCCGCGGTCTGCTCGACCAGCGCTGCGTTCTGCTGGGTCGCGGTATCGAGTTCGTGCACCGTGCGCGTGGTTTCGGTGACGCCGCGGGCCTGCTCGTCGGCGCTGGTCGAGATCTCGCTCAGCACGCTGTTGACGCGCTGCGTGGTCTGCACGATCTCGCCGATCGTCTGCCCGGCCTGCTTGACGATGCCGGTGCCCGAAGCGACCTGCTCGACGCTGGTCGTGATCAGCCCTTTGATCTCGCGCGCCGCGCCGGCCGAGCGCTGGGCGAGCGCGCGCACCTCGGAAGCCACCACCGCGAAGCCGCGGCCGGCCTCGCCGGCACGCGCCGCTTCGACGGCGGCGTTGAGGGCCAGGATGTTGGTCTGGAACGCGATGCCGTCGATCGTCGAGATGATCTCGCCGATCTTGCTCGACGAAGCGTGGATGCCTTCCATCGTGGCGACCATCGTGCCGATGATTTCGCCGCCGCGCGCGGCGACTGCCGAGTTCTCGCTGGCAAGCTGCGACGCGGTGGCCGCGCTGGCCGCGGTCTGGCGCACGGTCGACGAAATCTGTTCCATCGCCGAAGCCGAGGTCTGCAGGTTGGCCGACGACTGCTCGGTGCGCGCCGACAGGTCCTTCGCGCCGGAAGCGATCTCGGTGCTCGACTGGACGATGTGGTCGGCCGCGCCGCGCACCTGCGTGACGATGCGGCACAACGAGTCCTGCATGCGGCGCAGCTTGCGCATCAGGCCGGCCGCTTCGTCGGCGCCCAGCGCGTGCGGCGTGGTCGTCAGGTCGCCGCCGCTCATCGCGTCGATGTGGAAGGCGATCTCCTTCAAGCCGCCGTTGAGCACCTTGCCGAACGACATGAACAGGTACAGCGCCATCAGCAGGCTGCAGGCGACGACCACGGCGGTGATGTTGCGCGACAGGATCATTCGCGCCACACGCTCGGCGATCAGGCGGTCGAGTTCGGTGCTCGCGCGCTGGGTCAGTTCGAACATCGCGTCGACCGCCTGGCTGCCGGCCACGATGTGCGCGGCAGCGTCGCCCTGCATGCCTTCGGGGCGCAGCAAAGTGCTTTCGACGCGTTTGGTAAACGCCGCCAGCGCCGCCTTCGACGCATCGAGCTGCAGCGGCGCCTTCACGCTGTCGTTGTAGGCGATCGCCTTGTCGAGGCCGCTTTCGAGAGCCGCCTGGTTGACCGTCGTCATCACGGTCTGCTCGGCGATCCGGCGGGTCTGCGCCGCGTTCGCGGTCGGCACCGCGAGCATCGCCGCGCCGAAGCCGCGCACCTGGGCCACCGACTCGATCATCGCCGGCAGGCGGAACATCGCCGCGTCCATCAGGTAGTAGGTGTCGATGTCGGGGTCCAAGGTCAGGTTCGAGCCGTCGGTGGCGGCGCCGAGCAGGTCCAGCAAGGCCTGGACATGCGTGCTGTGGCCGTTGAAGACGGCGTCGATGCCGGCCGACGCGGCCGGCAGAGCGCGGCCGGTCTCGAGCAGCCTGGCATAGGCCTTGGCGGTGCCGAGGTCTGCGCCATCGGCTTTCTCGACCGCGGCCAGGCGAACCATCTGGGCCTCGATCGCCGGCCGCAACTCGGCCAGTTCAGGCGGCAGCGCGCCCTTGGCCGCTTCCTGGGCGGCCAGCATGCGCTGGCGCTGCAGCAGGCGCAGCAAGGGCATCACTTCGCGAGCGTAGGTCACGCCGACGCGTTCCTTCGCCGAAAAGCCGACCGTATCGGCCTTGTCGTTGAAGTAGTTCCAGGCCAGCACGGTGATCGGCAGCGCGAAGGTCAGCGCGATGATCAGCGCCTTGGCGGTGAAGCCGATCGCCCGAAACAGCCGCACGCCCGGCGCCCAGAGGCCGTGGTAGCGAAAGAACTCGGGCACGCCGCTGGTGGGTTCCACCGGGGCGCGGCGCAGCGCGCCGGGAGCGACCGGCGCTATCGTGGTGTCGAACGACATGTTGGGCCGCTCCTTCGAAGTCAAAAGACGAGCGCCGACGATCGCAGGCACCGGCGTTCTTCATTTTCGGCACGGCGCGGCCGGGCTTGATGCCGATCAAGGCCCGGAACGTGGCGCTATTCGCGCGCCGCCCGGCATTGCCGGGCCGTCAGCGGACGCCGGGGCGGGCGGCGGCGATCGGCGGCACCGCTATCGCGACGTCGCCGTTCTGCGCGCGGTGGCGCAGCGCGTGGTCCATCACCACCAGCGCGAGCAGCGCTTCGGCGATCGGCGTCGCGCGGATGCCGACACAGGGGTCGTGGCGGCCGAAGGTCTCGACCGTCGTCGGCAGCCCCTGGCGGTCGATCGACGCGCGCGGCGTGCGGATCGAGCTGGTCGGCTTGACGGCAATGCGGACCACCAGGTCCTGCCCGGTCGATATGCCGCCGAGCACGCCGCCGGCGTTGTTGGCGGCGAAGCCTTCGGGCGTCAGCTCGTCGCCATGGCTGCTGCCGCGCTGGGCGACGCAGGCGAAGCCGGCGCCGATCTCGACGCCCTTGACCGCGTTCAGCCCCATCATCGCGTAGGCGATATCGGCATCGAGCTTGTCGTACAGCGGCTCGCCAAGGCCGATCGGCATGCCGCGCGCTTCGACCTGGATCCGCGCACCGCAGGAATCGCCGGCCTTGCGCAAGTCGTCCATCCGCGCCTCCAGCTGTTCGATCAGGCTCGCATTGGGCGCGAAGAAGGCGTTGCCTGCGATGTGCTCGGCGCCCTCGAAGGGGATCTCGATGTCGCCGAGCGCGCTCATCCAGCCGATGAAGGTGGTGCCGTGGCGTTCCTGCAGCCACTTGCGGGCGACCGCACCGGCGGCCACCGTCGGCGCCGTCAGCCGGGCCGACGAACGGCCGCCGCCGCGCGGGTCGCGCAGGCCGTACTTGCGCCAGTAGGCGTAGTCGGCGTGGCCGGGGCGGAAGGTGTCGAGGATGTTGCCGTAGTCCTTGCTGCGCTGGTCGGTGTTGCGGATCAACAGGCCGATCGGCGTGCCGGTGGTCAGGCCCTCGAAGACGCCGGACAGGATCTCGACGACGTCGGGCTCGTTGCGCTGCGTCACGTGGCGGCTGGTGCCGGGGCGGCGGCGGTCGAGCTGCTGCTGGATGTCGGCCTCGCACAAGGCCATGCCGGGCGGGCAGCCGTCGATCACGCAGCCGATCGCCGGGCCGTGGCTCTCGCCGAAATTGGTGACGCGGAAGAGTTCGCCGAAGGTGCTGCCGGACATACCCGGATTCTAGGAGGGTGTCGGGCTGCCGGTTGCGTCTTCGGGCCAGTCGCGGATGTAGGCCTTCAGCAGCCGGTTCTCGAAGTCCTGCGCGTCGACCACCGACTTGGCGACATCGTAGAACGAGACCACGCCCATCAGCGTGCGCTGGTCGAGCACCGGCATGTAGCGGGCGTGGCGCATCAGCATCATGCGGCGCACCTCGTCGATCTCGGTCTCGGGCGTGCAGGTGAGCGGCGCGTCGTCCATCACCGAACGCACGTGGCGGTTGCCGAGGCTGCCGCCATTCGCGACGATCGCGTTGATGACCTCGCGGAAGGTCAGCATGCCGACCAGATCGCCGTGCTCCATGACGACCAGCGAGCCGATGTCGAGTTCGGACATCGTTCGCACCGCGGTGGCGAGCGGCTCGTCCGGCGAAATGGTGTACAGCGTGGAACCCTTGACGCGCAGGATGTCGGTGACTTTCATGCTTTCAATATAGCCCACAGGCGCCAACGGCGGGAGACCTCCATCGTCGCCAGGCTCCACTCACCGCTCCGTATCAGCCTCAACGCCGCCGCCCCCAGGCAGCCGCCAGCGTCGGAGGCAGAATCACTGATCCCCGAGCCTGCACCGCGTCGGCGAGGCGGGCTTCGAGCGTGTCGATGCCGATCTGCTCCGGCGTTGCAAGCCCAGCCGCGACGATCTGCGGCGCCATGGTTCGCGCGACACCGCTCAACAAGGCCGGCCCGCTGGGATCGCCCGTCGCGATGTAGCCTTGAATCCCGAAGCCTTGAACGTCCGCAAGGCCCGCTTCCGCCAGCAGCAGCGCCAGCCTCGCGCCAATGGCCGGGCTCGCGCCGGCGCTGCGAAACGCAGCCGTGACCCAGCCGAGCACCTCAGTCACCAAGGGCAGCGCCGGCTCGGCGCGGGACGCACCCAGATCAAAATCCAGTGCCAGCAACAAGCCTGCGGGTCGCAGCGACGCGGCGTGGTGCCGCAGCACGCTCACAGGATCGGCCAGGTGAAACAGGATCAAGCGTCCGACGATCGCGTCGAACGGCTCGGCATCGCGCCAACTGCGTACATCACCTTCGACGAAGCCCAGTTGCGCGCGCGTCGATGCTCTCGCAGCAGCCACATCGAGCAGCCTGGCATTGTTGTCGATCCCGACCACGCGCCCCTGTGGCCCGACCAGGTCGGCCAAGAGCATCGCCACATGCCCGATCCCGGTGCCGAGATCGAGCACCCGCATGCCGGGTGTGATGCCGGCGGCCCGCAGCAGCAAGCGGGTCGCGCCCTCGATGGAGGCCGACTGTCGATCCAGGCGCTCGATCTCGTGATCGCTCGATCCGAGCACATACTTCGTCGTTGCTTCTTTCATGCTGCATCTCCTGAAGTTGCATGCGCGGCACTGCGGGACGCCGCCGGCATGTGGGTGGTGTTCACGGGTTGATGCGGACCAAGCCGTAACCATCGACGCTGTTGCGCGCCTGCCCGCCGACGACGATTCGGCCGTCGGGCTGCACGAGCACGTTCTCGCCGACGTCGTCGGAGCCGAAGAAGTCGATCGACAAGGCGCCCGCATTGGCAAAGCCGGTGTCCAGAGACCCGTTGCTGTTATAGCGCGCGACGATGAAGTTCGCGTTCACTGAAAGCGCGCGCGTGCCGACCACCACCAGCTTGCCGTCTGCCTGCAGCGCAATGCCGCTGGCAGTGGCGTTCTCGCTCAGCGCCGTGCTCGCCGTGCCCGCGCTGCCGAAGGTGGTATCGGGGCCGCCGTCGGCATTCAGGCGCATCAGCACGAAGCGCGCCGTGGCCGGAGCGGTCGACTGCACCACGGTGCCCACCAGGACCAGCTTGCCGTCCGCCTGCCGCGCCAAGCCCTGGCCGACATCCACACCGGCCAGTGTGAGCTTGCCGCCACTGCCGAAGCTCGCATCGAGCGTGCCGTTGGCGTTGTAGCGCACGACGTCGGTGTGCTCGCACTCCGGCCGGCCGCTGCACTGCGGCGTGCCGCTGACCACGATCGCGCCGTTGGGTTGCAGCACCAGGTTGCGCCCGCTGTTGGCGGCGCCGCCGACGTCGGTCGCCACCTGCCCGGTGCCGCCGGTGCCGAAGGCCAGGTCGAGGCTGCCATTGGCGTTGAAGCGCGCGACTGTGAAGTCGCTGACGAAAATGCCGTTCGACTGTTCGAGTTCTAATTCGCCCGCGAGCACGATCTTGCCGTCGGGCTGGATCGCGACCGCGCGCGCGATCCCGTTGACGCTGCCGCTGACCTTGCCGCTGGTGCCGAAGCCAGTGTCCAGGCTGCCATCGCTGTTGTAGCGCGCGATGGCAAAGGTCGATGGCAGATCCGGAGCCGGTGGCGCGGCGTCGATCGCGGTGTGGCCGACGACGACGATCTTGCCGTCGCCCTGGCTGGCCACGGCCAGCGCTTCCTCCTGGCGCAGGCCGCTGCCCATGTCGGTCGTGACCTTGCCGTCGATGCCGAAACTGCGGTCGACGCTGCCGTCGGCATTGAAGCGCGCGAGGATGAAGTCGGTGAACGTGCCGCCGACCATGACGATCTTGCCGTCGGCCTGCAGCGCCATGCCGGAGCGGTCGCCACCGAAGCGCTCGAGCGTAGCCTTGCCGGCGATGCCGAAGCTGGTGTCGATGCCGGTGGGCAGCGTAATCGGTGGCGGCTTGTCGTCGTCGAGGATCGTCAGCACGGCGGTCGTCTGCGGGCCGAGCGCCGCGCAGCCGCCGGGCTGCGAGAGCGTGAGGTTCACCGTCTTGTCGGGCTCGACGATCGGGTCGGCGACGATCGGCACGACGACGGCGCGCGGTGTCGCATCGCCGTCGGCGAAGAACACGCTGACCTTGACCGCGGTGTAGTCCGCGCCGGCCACCGCGGTGCCGTCGCTGGTGGTGAAGGTCGCCGTCACGGCGCCGAAGCTGCCGCCGCTGCGCGTGACCCGCACCGTCGGCGTGGCGCCCGCGAACTCGCCGATGGCGTAGTTGGCGGCGCTGAACTGGAGCGTGCCGGCTGCGGGGTTAGGGCCCGGCCCGGGCACGCAGGCCGCAGGGGCGACCGGGGCTTCGACGGGCCGCACCAGCACCGGGTTGTTGGTCGGCTGCAGGCCGGTGAAGTTGACCGTGGTGCCGCCGATCTCCAGCGGATCGCGCAGGTAAGCCTCAGCCGCCGAGGCGTCGCAGTCAATACCATTCGGGGAGCCGCCGCCGCGGCGGTTGTGCGCCTGGACAAAGGCTCTGGACTGCAGTGTGAACTCGACGCCGACATCGATCGACGACAGATCGATGGTATAGGTGCGCGGCGCCTTCAAGACGAGATCGGCCCGGGAGAAAACGCAGGGTCCGTCGGGTAGGAGAGAGAGATCGAGCGGAGGAAAGTCTCCGTCGCGCCACAGCGGCGTCGTCGAGCCGGGCAAGTTGAATACATCCGAGAACCAGCCCTCGAATGAGCCTGAGACGTAGGCCATACCCTCAGTGCGGAAGAAGGTGCGATTCGGGGTGTAGGCCGTGACCTCCAGACGGAGCACGACGTCGATCGGCGCGGTGCCCAGGCTGAACTGGTAGTCGAGCACACTGATCAACGCGCTGGTCACCGTGAACGTCAGCGTGGCGTCGTCCGAGAGCTTGATGAAGCTCTGCGTCTGCTCGAGGCTCGCGGAGCTGCCGATCGGCTCGGTGCCGCCCACCTTGGCGAACGGCGCTACGGCATAAACGCCGTAGGTCACGCCATCGGGCGTGCCGAAGATGTAGCCGCGGGCCTTGCCGTTGGCCGGAAAGGTCTGGGTCAACGCGATGATGTCGATATCGCCCTGCCCCGCGTGGGGGCCGAAGTCGACGATCTCCTCGAGCAGCCCGCCAACCTGCGTCGCGCCGCCGAAACTCACCCCCGCGTCGCCGTTGCCGGGAAAGGCGGTGAAATTCCATACCCGCGTCGGGTCGCTGCGCAGCAGGCCGTTGACCTGCACCCACGAGAAGTTGGTGATCTGTGCCGTCACGCTGTTGCTACCGAAGCTTGCGCTGGGCACTTGCACCCACTGGTTGGCGGCGGTGGTCTTGTAGAGCGCCGGCGTGCGGCCGGCCGGCACCGAGGCCGGATCGAATGGCAGCGTCACCGTCACCGGCAGCGCGAAGGTGGTGCCGTGCGGGGTGAGTTCGAACATTGGCCCGGCCACCGAGAAGCCGCTGGGCAGCGGCGGCGAACCGGTCGAAGTCTGCTCGACGGTGATCGTGGTGCCGGTGCCGAGCGCGCCCGGCGGGATCTCGACCTTCGCGCCGTTCGGGCCGATCACGGTACCGCCGGCTGCCCCGACCACCGCGCTGGAGGGCGGTGTGCCCGTGTCGCCAACTCCGCCGCCGCAGGCGGCCAGCACGATGAGCAGCACGGCGGCTGCGGATCGGGTGGTTTGCAATGCGAGACTCATGAAATGCTCCCTCGAAGGGCGGATTGAACAGGGGGTACCAGCCGAATCACAGCCGGCTCCACAGGTCGCGTTCGGCCTCGGCGATGCGCTTGCCGAGCCAGGTGGGTCTGAGCAGCAGGTAGGCGAAGGTCGCGCCGGGTGCGAGCCGAACGACGCTGCGGCGGCAGTCATCGCCGATGCCCGTCAGCACGCAGTCTTCGTTGGCGCCGCTGAGTGACCAGCTTGTCGCTTGCGTCAGGTCGTTTGCCGTGGCCGTCTCGACAATGACGAAAATCTGGTGCACCAGCCGGCCCGCCTTGCCGGCCCGGCGCAGCATGTCCAGCGGACTGGTGCATTCGTTGGCTGCGTCGATCACGCCGCGAGGCGCTGCTTCCAGCTTGACCAGGCAGAGTGTCCTGTCGTGGAGCAGGCGCGCCACGGTACTGGCGCCGAGCGATCCGAGCTCGGCGACGGTGATATCGACATCGACGTCGCTGCCGCGGACCGTCACGCCCTGAAGGTCGATTCGCGTGACCCGTTCGATGGCCAGCTTGTCGCGTGGCAGCCTGGACCGCACCGCGAGGTGGCTGTGGCTGCCGGCTGGATCCCTTCTCTCGCCGATATCGCCGAGCTGTACGGCGCCGGCGTGACCACGGAAGTAGTCCACGCCGTCGAAGCGAAAGTGATCGTCGCGGACTGCGGCATCAGCGCCCAACTGCGGCTCCAAGTCATGGGGATGACCTGAGTCTGGGAGGACGGCCGTCTTGCAAACAGCGTGGCCGGTACCCGTTTGTGGCTGTGCAGTACCTAGTTTTGGAGGGCAAGGCCGGCGCGCTCGACTGCCTCGCCGCGGCTGGCCACGCCGAGCTTGCCGAGCAGCGCCGCGACATGGTTCTCGACCGTGCGCTCGGACCGATGCAGGTGCTCGGCAATGGCGCGATTCGAGAGCCGTTGCGCCAGCAACTGGAGCACCTCGCGTTCGCGCGCCGTCAAGCCCAAGGGATCGACGCGGGTGCGGGTGCTGGGTCCGCGTTGCGCGACCTGCACACCCAGCGCACGCAAGCGGCGGCGTGCCATGCGCGCGGCCGGCGCAGCGCCGAGCTCGTCGAGCAGGGCGAACGCCTGGCGAAGGTCGGCCACGTCACCGCCGAGCAGCGCCAGCGCCTGCTGGTAGCCACAGCCGATGGCGGCCCAGGCCAGCGCCGCGGCGCGCACGTCGCCTTCGAGCTCGAGCGCGCACGGCGCTGGCAGGGCCTGCGCGATCGGGGGCCGCGCGCCGCCGGTACGTTGGAGCCAACACGCCAGCTGCCCGATGCGCCAGCCCTCGGCGCTGGTCACGGCAAGCTCGAGGGCGTCGGTCGCGATCCGCCGCGCCTGCGCATCGTCTCCCCGCAGCCACGCCGCCTCGCAGCACGCCACCGGCAGCGGTGAAAACCAGTGGCCGACGCTGATGGCACGTTGGCCGTCGATCATCTCGTTCCAGTGCCGGGCCGAACGATCCCGGCCGCGGCGCAGGTCGATCAGTTGCTGCAAGGTCGTCGACTGGGTCGCGTCCAAGCGACCGAGCGTCGCTGCCTGCTGCGCCGTCGCGATTCGGGCGTCGGCCGCATCCCACCGGCCCGTCTCGAGCAGTGCATAGCCGTGGCGGACATGAAACGGAATCAGGTAGACGTCCAGGTCGTGGGCCTCGCTATAGGCGAGTCCCCGTTCGCAAGCGAGCTCGACATCGGCGTAGCGTCGGTGCATCAAGGACAGACTGGCCGTTTGCAGGAAGGCCCTGGCTGCATGGGATTCGAGACCGTGCTGCAGCGCGATGTCGCGGCTGCGGTCCAGGAGCTCCCAGGCCCCAGGAACGTCCTGCGAGCGCAGGCGCGCCGAGGCGACGGTGTTGAGCGCATAGGCGCGGCACTCTTCTCCGCCTTCCTGCCCATCGAGCAGCACCAGGGCCTTCTGACCCCAGTCGGAGGCGGCCTGCGAAGTCCCGTCTTGCAGGTGCATCTGCGCCTTTGCCGCATAGGCCACCGCCAGGTCGACTCTTGCGTCGATACCCTCGAGTTCGAGTACCTCGATGGCGGCATGCACGCAGGGCAGGCTGGACTGGACGCCTTCGCGGTACTGCTCGATGACCGCCAGCTCGCACAGATCCCGTCCTTCGCCCAGGCGATCGCCGAGTTGCCTGTGCAGCGCCAGCGCCGCGCGCCGCGAAACCATGGCGTCGTCGACCCGTTCGACGTGCTGGCACTCCAGGGAATGCGCCACATGCAGGGCGGCTTGTTCCGACAACGGGAGCTCCGCCGCGTGCTCGAGGACCAACGCATACAGCGCCGCGGCCTGGCGGTGCGCGCTCGCCTGCGCAGCCTCGCGTGCGGCTTGTGGCGCCAGCGCCAGCACCGCGCTCGACAAGCCGGCCTGTGCCGCGTGGTGAACCAGTCGAACCACCGACGCGCCGCGCGCGCTCAAGGCGTCGAACACGGCGGTGTGCAGCGCGGCAGCGCGCCCGGTCGAAAGCGACGCCTCGACGGCGCGCCGCGCCAGCTCATGGCGATAACGCAGCGCGCCGGCCTCCACCTCCAACAGCCCAGCGGCAGTGCACAAAGCGATAGCCGCCTGGGTGTGGCCGACCACCGCATCCAGCACGCCGACTTCGATCGGCGTCGGCGACACGCTGGCCACCTCGATCACGTCGCGCGCCTCGGCCGGCAGGGGCGCGACGCGCGCCAGGACCGCTTCGCGCACCGAGGCCGGTAGCGTCTGCGGATCGCCGGCCAGCAGCTCGGTGACGAAGAACGGGTTCCCCTGCGTCACCTGGTAGAGGCCGCGTGCACTGCGACCGACCCGCCGCGCCATTTCGGCAACGCCGACGCGCGACAACGGCGACAGCGCCATGCGAGTGCAACTGCGCGCAGGCAGTCCCGAGAGCACGCCCAGAAGCGGGTGATCGGCTCTCAGCGCGTCGTCTCGATAGCTCAGGATGAGCAGCGCACCCGTGCTTTCGATACGCCGGCCCACGTAGCGCAACAGATCGAGCGTCGCGCCGTCGGCCCACTGCGCATCGTCGACCACGAGGATGGTGGGTCGGGCCGGATCGCGCAGCATCGAGAGCACGCCTGAGAGCACTTCGGCGGCATGACGCCCCCCACGCACTGCAGCGGCCAGCGCGGGCGGCATGCGATCGAGCCAATCGACCAGCGGCCCCAGGGGCGTTGGCGACAGCATCGGCTCGCATGTACCCCAGAGCCATTCGATGCGGCCGTCCGCCTTTCGAGCGGCGGCGCGCAGCAACGTGGTCTTGCCGACTCCAGCTTCTCCACTCAGCAGGACACTCCTTCCGGACGAACTGCCCGTGCACAGCGCGGCGAAGCACTGGTCGAGGCTCGCCAGCTCGGAGTCGCGCTCGAGCAGAAAGTCGTCCGGCGGCCGAGGGACAGGTTCGATGAGCCCGGGCGTGTGCGTGACGCTGTGCATGCGTGGATGAGGCGAAGCACCGAAGTGGGCTGCGACCTTATCGCGAGCATTTGCAACGCCGCCATCTGTCGGCATGCTGACCCGGGCGCCGTGCTCCTTTCATGCGTTCAATATAGCCCACAATGCGGGCGTCTCCCGAGCGGAATCTCTTCCCATGCCCGGCTCTTCCGACCCCGGTTTCGACACCCTGGCGCTGCACGCCGGCGCCGCGCCCGACCCGAGCACCGGCGCGCGCGCGGTGCCGATCCACCTGTCGACCAGCTTCGTCTTCGAGAACAGCGAACACGCGGCCAGCCTGTTCAACATGGAGCGCTCGGGCCATGTCTACAGCCGGATCAGCAACCCGACGAATGCGGTCTTCGAAGAGCGCGTCGCCGCGCTCGAAGGCGGCGCCGGCGCGATCGCCACCGCCAGCGGGCAGGCGGCGCTGCATCTGGCCATTTCGACCATCGCCGGCGCCGGCTCGCACATCGTCGCCTCGACCGCGCTGTACGGCGGCTCGCACAACCTGCTGAGCTATACGCTGGCGCGCTTCGGCATCACGACCACCTTCGTCAAGCCGGCCGACATCGACGGCTGGCGCGCCGCGATCCAGCCGAACACGCGGTTGCTGTTCGGCGAGACGCTCGGCAACCCCGGGCTGGACGTGCTCGACATCCCGACGATCGCGGCGATCGCGCACGACGCGAGCCTGCCGCTGCTGGTCGACTCGACCTTCACGACGCCGTGGCTGATGAAGCCTTTCGAGCATGGCGCCGACCTGATCTTCCACTCGGCGACCAAGTTCCTGTCGGGCCACGGCACGGTGATCGGCGGCGTGCTGGTCGACAGCGGTGCATTCGATTGGCAAGCGTCCGGCCGCTTCCCGGAATTGAGCCAGCCCTACGGCGGTTTCCACGGCATGGTCTTCAGCGACGAGAGCACCGTCGGCGCCTTTCTGCTGCGCGCCCGCCGCGAAGGCCTGCGCGACTTCGGCGCCTGCATGAGCCCGCACACCGCCTGGCTGATCCTGCAAGGCATCGAGACGCTGCCGTTGCGGATGGCGCGGCATGTCGAGAACACGCGCAAGGTGGTCGCCTTCCTCGCCGCGCACGCGATGGTCGCCGGCGTCGGCTACCCGGAACTCGAAAGCCACACCAGCCATGCGCTGGCAAGGAAGCTGCTGCCGCGCGGCTGCGGCTCGGTCTTCAGCTTCGACCTGAAAGGCTCGCGCCGGCAGGGCCAGGCGTTCATCGAAGCGCTGAAGATCTTCTCCCACCTGGCCAACGTCGGCGACTGCCGCTCGCTGGTGATCCACCCAGCATCGACGACGCACTTCCGGATGGACGACGCGGCTCTGGTCGCGGCCGGCATCACGCCGGGGACGATACGGTTGTCGATCGGGCTCGAAGATCCCGACGACCTGATCGACGACCTGAAGCGGGCGTTCAAGGTCGCGGAGCGCGCGGCATGAACTGGACCGTCGACGGCCATGAGGCTTACGCCTACAGCGGCGGCAAGGTCTTCGACCCCGCCCTGCCCTGCGTCGTCTTCGTCCATGGTGCCCTGCACGACCACAGCGTGTGGACCCTGCTGGCGCGCTGGTTCGCGCACCACGGCCACGCGGTGCTGGCGGTCGACCTGCCCGGCCATTCGCAAAGCGCGGGGCCGCCGCGGGCCAGCGTCGAGAGCACGGCCGACTGGCTGCTGGCGCTGCTCGACGCCGCCGGCGTGCAACAGGCAGCAGTCGTCGGCCACAGCATGGGCTCGCTGATCGCGCTGGAAACCGCGGCGCGGGCGCCGGAGCGGGTGACGCGGCTGGTGATGATGGCCACCGCCTACCCGATGAAAGTCAGTGACGCGCTGATGGGCACGGCCCGCGAGGCGCCGCTGCAGGCGATCGAGATGGTCAACGTGTTTTCGCTGTCGAGCACTGCCGCCAAGCCGTCGTACCCGGGGCCCGGCATGTGGCTGCATGGCAGCAACCGCGCGCTGATGCGGCGCACGCAGGCGCTGGCGCAGGCGCGCCTGGGCATCAACCTCTTCGAACACGACTTCGGTGTCTGCGACCGCTACGCAAACGGGCTGCAGGCCGCGGCTGCGGTGCGCTGCCCGGTGACCTTGCTGCTCGGCGGGCGCGACCAGATGACGACGCCGAAGAACACCCGCGAAATCGCTGCGGCGCTGAAGGCCGAAGTCGTGACCTTGGCGGCCGGACATTCGCTGATGGCCGAGGCGCCGGATGGTGTGTTGGGTGCGCTCAGAGGCGCTCTGGCCTGAACACCTTCACCGCAGAGACAGGCGGCGGCAAGCCGGCGCCGTCTCATCCCTTGACCCCGCCGGCCGTCAGGCCGGAGACGATCCAGCGCTGCGCGGCCAGGAACACGAGCGTGATCGGCAGCCCCGACAGCACGGCGGCAGCGGCAAAGTCGCCCCACAGGAACTTCTGGTCGGCGAGGTAGTACTTGGAGCCGACCGCCAGCGTGAGGTTGGCCTCTTCGCGCAACAGCACCGAGGCGATCGGATACTCGATGATGGTGCTGATGAAGGCCAGCACGAAGACCACCAGGAGGATAGGAACCGCCATCGGCAGCAGCACGAACACGAAGGCCTGCCAATGGGTCGCGCCGTCGATCTTGGCGTTCTCTTCGATCTCCACCGGGATGGTTTCGAAGTAGCCGCGAATGGTCCAGATGTGCGTCGCGACGCCACCGAGGTAGGCCACGACCAGGCTCGCGTGCGACTCGATGCCCAGCCACGACACATGGTGCCCGAGGGTCTCGAAAATCGCGTAGATCGCAACCAACGCCAGCACCACGGGGAACATCTGCAGCAACAGCATGCTGTTCAAGATCGAGCTCTTGAAGCGAAACTGCAGGCGAGCGAACGCGTAGGCCGCGGTGGTCGAGAACGCAACGATCAGCAGCGCCGAAATCGTCGCCACTTTGATCGAGTTCCACAGCCACAGCAGCACCGGGAATGGCGGCTGCGTGACGCTTCCGTCGGGCGCGGTGTACGCCATGCCGAGCGCCAGTTGCCAGTGCTCGAAGCTGAGCTCGCGCGGGATCAGCGCGCCGGTGGAAAAGTTGCCGGGCCTCAATGAGATCGAGATCACGGCGAGAAGCGGGAACAGCGTGATCGCGATCAAAGCCCAGAGGGCGGCATGGGCGCTCCAGACTCTCCAGCGTTGGCTCCTTCCGGTGACGATGGCCACTCTGTTCGTTCCTTTCCCTCAGGCTCTCAGCTCTTGTCCGCCCGAACCAGCTTCAAGTGCGCCAGCGACATCGCCGCCACCAGGAAGAAGATCAGCGTCGATATCGCTGCCGCCAACCCGTAGTTCTGTCCCGAGTCCTGGAATGCGATGCGGTAGGTGTAGGAGACGAGGATGTCGTTCGTGCCCGCCGGCAAGCGGGTGTCGAGAAAGTCCGGCCGGCCGTTGGTGAGCAGCGCGATCAGCACGAAGTTGTTGAAGTTGAAGGCGAAGGCCGAGATCACCAGCGGCATCAGCGGGCGAGTGATCAGCGGCGCGGTGATCTCGAGGAAGTTGGTCAGCGGCTTGGCGCCTGCGATGGCAGAGGCTTCGTAGAGGTCGGCAGGAATCGCCTTGAGCATGCCCGTGCACAGCAGCATGAAGTACGGATAGCCGAGCCAGGTGTTGACGATGAGGATCATCACCTTCGCCAACCACGGGTCGGCGAACCAGGCCGGTTTGATGCCGAGCAAGGCGTCGAGGATGGTGTTGATCTCGCCGAAGTTCTGGTTGAACAAGCCCTTGAAGACGAGGATCGAGATGAAGCCGGGCACGGCGTAGGGCAGGAACAGCAGCGTGCGGTACAGCGTGCGCCAGCGCAGCGCTTCCCAGTTCAGCACGACGGCGAGCACCATGCCGAGGCCGAGCGAGAACACGACGGTGAGCGCGGCAAAGGCCACCGTCCAGACGAAGATCGAGAAGAAGGGTCCGCGGAACTCGCTGTCGCCGAACATGCGGGCGTAGTTGCCGAAGCCGATGCCCACCTTGAAGCCTGGTTGCAGCCGCTCGCCCGTCGCGCTTTCGAAGTAGCCGCTTTGCCGGTTGGGTGTGTAGACGGCGCCCACCTCAATCTGCACCAGCGAGCCATCCGGGTTCTTCTTCCATTGCGGGCTCGGTGGTGCGAACTCGCGCAGGCCGGCGTAGCTCAGCACGCTGCCGTCGGGGAGGCGCAGCTTCAACCGCATCAGCGCATCGCGGTGCTGGATCAGTGCTCTGAGCACGAGCGGCGGGCCTGGTGTGAAGCCGGATTCGGCCAGGGCTTGCAGTGCGATCGGCGCATTCGGCGCGGTGACCTCACCGTCGAGCGCAAGCGCAGGCGTGACCAGCGTGCCGGTGGCGCCCGAGAGAACGACGCGCAAACGCTCACCGTCCGCATGCAGCGTGGACGACCATGCGCGGTCCTCGTCGACCCGTACCTGGTCGAGCAGGTAGGCCTCGGCGCGTTCTTGCGACAGCAGGTTGTTCGACGAGTAGTTGGTGAAGCCCAACTGCATCGTGTAGAGCAGTGGAAAGGCGACGAACAGCAGCATGCCGAGGATGCCGGGGAACAGGTAGCGGTAGGCGAAACCGATGTCGCTCAGGTAGACGTAGAAGGTGATCGCCAGCAGCACCAGCAGGCCAATAGCCCAGACGGGCTGGCCGGCCGCATAGATGCCGAACACGAACCACAGCGCGCCGATGCCGAGCAGCGCGCTCGCGAGCGGCTTGAACCAGCCGGGTGCCGGCGACGGGCGCTTGGACGATGCTCGCATCGCGGCTACCTCGCCCGCATCCGCTCGGCCGCCGAATCGAGCGCCTCGCGCGGCGCCTGGCGGCCGGCGGTGATCGCTTCGAGCGCGGCGTCCATCGCGGTCCAGAACTTGCCGGTTTCCGGGATGTTGGGTATCGGCACCCCGGCCCTCGCGTTTGCCATCGTCGCGCGGATGTTGGGGTCGCTCGCGAGCTCGCGGTAGTAGGCCTTGTTGGCGGGTGTGCCCAGCGACACATCGGCCGACACGAGCTTCAGGCCGTCGACCCGCAACAGGTGGTTTTCGATGAACTCGCGCGCAATGTCCTTCACCTTGCTCGGCGCGGTGATCATGCAGCCGAGCACGCCGACAAAGGGCTTGGCCGGGCGGCCGGGCAGTCCCGGCACCGGCGCGACGCCGAAGTCGATCCTGCTGCGTCTGGCGTTGTCCCAGGCCCAGGGGCCGGTGATCATCATCGCCACTTCGCCGCGGCTGAAGCCGCCTTCCATATCGGCGTAGTTCGCGCCGCGCGGCATCTGGCCGTTGCTCACCAGACCGCGCAGCATCTCGGCGGCTTCGACCGCACCGGCGGTGTTCACGCCGACCTTGCGCGCGTCGAGCCCGCCCTTGTCGTCAGGCCCGAAGACGAAGCCGCCGCCGCCGGCCAGCAGCGGCCAGGTGAAGAAGCCCTTGTTGTAGTCCCACAGGATGGCCTTCTTGCCTTGCGCGGCGAGTGCCTTGTCGAGCTTGATCACGTCGTCGAAGCTCTGCGGCGGTGTCTTCACCAGCGCCTTGTTGTAGACCAGGCCGATGGCCTCGATCGACAGCGGGTATCCCCACGTCTTGCCCTGGTAGAAGAAGCCTTGCCAGGCGGTGTCGTCGATCTCGTCGCGCAGCTTGCGACTCGGCGTGATCGGAACGATGAGGCCCGACTTGGCCCATTCGCCGACCCGGTCGTGCGGCCAGCAGAAGATGTCGGGGCCCTTGCCGGCCGCGACCGCCTGCTGGAACTTGGCCGGCGCATCTTCGGGGTGCTGCACGGTCACCGGCACGCCCGACTCGGCGGCGAACGCATCGCCCACCTTCTGCAGGCCGTTGTAGCCCTTGTCGCCGTTGATCCAGACGAGCAGGCGTAGCGGGTCCTGCGCGGCCGCGGCCGTGCCGACGGCCAGGCTCGTGAGCCATCCGGCGGCGACGGCGCGCAGCCCGGCGCCTTCAAGCCGCATGACGCTGCGCATCAACGCCAAGGCGACGGAACGCCCGACCTTGCGCGTCGAACAAGTAGCACCACTCGGAAGGCAGGCCCAGCATCAGCGAATCGCCTTGGCGCACCTTCGAGCGGCCGTCGAGCGCGCAGGTGATGGCCTCGTCGGCACCGGGGAAGTCGCAGTAGGCCTGGGTGCTGCTGCCCAGCGATTCGACGAAGGTCACCGCGGCCTTGACGCGGTTGACCGGGCCGTCGGTCACGAAGTGCTCGGGCCGCACGCCCAGCGTGACCTTCTCGCCGCGTGTGCCGCCGCTGGCGTCGACATCGCAATGCACGACCGAGCCGTCCGGCAGCCGAACGTCAGCGCCGGCTGCGCTCGCCTCGACCCATTCGGCATCGATGAAATTCATGCGCGGCGAGCCGATGAAGCCGGCGACGAAAAGATTGTCCGGATGTTCGTAGAGCTGGAGCGGCGTGCCCACCTGCTCGATGCGGCCGGTCGACAACACGACGATGCGGTCGGCGAGCGTCATCGCCTCGACCTGGTCGTGGGTCACGTAGACCATCGTCGTCTTCAGGTCCTCGTGCAACTTGGCGAACTCGTAGCGCATGCGCACACGCAAGGCGGCGTCCAGGTTCGACAGCGGTTCGTCGAAGAGAAAGACCTCGGGCTTGCGCACGATCGCGCGGCCGATCGCCACCCGCTGGCGCTGCCCGCCCGACAAGGCCTTGGGCTTGCGGTCAAGCAGGTGCTCGATGTGCAGGATCTTCGCCGCCCGTTGCACGAGGCTATCGATCTCGTCCTTCGGCAGCTTCGCGAGCTTCAGGCCGAAGGCCATGTTGTCGTACAGATTCATGTGCGGGTACAGCGCGTACGACTGGAACACCATCGCGATGCCGCGCTCCGCGGGCGGCAGGTCGTTGACCACGCGGCCGCCGATCGTCAGCTCGCCGGCGCTGATGTCTTCGAGCCCGGCAATCAGGCGCAACAGCGTCGACTTGCCGCAGCCCGACGGCCCGACGAAGACCATGAATTCGCCGTCGCGAATGTCGAGGTCGATGCCCTTCAGCACAGGCACGTCGCCAAAGGACTTGTCCACGTCGGAAAGTTTCACGTCGGCCACGTCTTGGACCCCGATGATGTAGAAAAAAGTGGTTAGCGCGGCAGCGGCGCGAATCGGATGGCCTGGCCGCCGCCGGGCGCCAGACGCATCGTCAAGGTGTCGGTGGACCTCACGATCT
>Ga0307513_10002844_pt1 | contig 23699 bp, 23 predicted proteins | sample 15_EM_MG_FD_202174 | JGI IMG/M metagenome (GOLD analysis project Ga0307513, IMG submission 202174) | Populus trichocarpa ectomycorrhiza microbial communities from riparian zone in the Pacific Northwest, United States - 15_EM | ecosystem: Host-associated > Plants > Roots > Unclassified | place...
CTGCCGGGCGGACGATTTTCGTCGAAGGCGAGCCGGCGGCCGAGGCCGCCGCAGCCGCCCCGACCGCCACTCCGACGGCCGCCGCCGGCGCCACGCCCAGCGCGACCGCCGGCCGGCCCACCCCGACGCCCACCTCCGCGCCCACCACGAGCGCCGAGGCGCTGCTCCCGGGTGAGTCCGGCACGGCCAAGATCGTGCTCACCGGGCTGCGCGACGACATCAAGTCCGGCATCACCTACGAGGTCGTGCTGAACTTCCGCAACGCGGGCCCGCTGCGGCTGGCCGTCCCGGTCGCCGGCTCCGAGGCCGAGCGCAAGGACGAGGCCGGACACTGACGCCGTGACCGGGCGCGTGCGCACCGCGCGCAGCGCCGGCTACCGGTGCACGGCGTGCGAGCACCGGGTCGCGCAGTGGGTCGGTAGGTGCCCGTCCTGCCAGGAGTGGGGCACGCTCGAGGACCTCGGGCCGGCCCCGTCCACGCCCGCTGCGCGGGCACGCGTCGTCGCCGCGGGCGCACCGGCCACTCCGGCGCGCCGCATCGGCGAGGTCGGCCTCGATTCCGCCCGGGCCCGCCCGACCGGTGTCTCCGAGCTCGACCGCGTGCTCGGCGGCGGGCTCGTCCCCGGCTCGGTGGTGCTGCTGGCCGGCGAGCCCGGTGTGGGCAAGTCCACATTGTTGCTGGAGGTGGCTGCGAAGCACCCCGGTCGCGTCCTCTACGTCACCGGCGAGGAGTCGGCGGGCCAGGTACGGCTGCGCGCCGAGCGCACCGACGCGGTGCGGGACGAGCTGTACATCGCCGCCGAGTCCGACCTCGGCACGATCGTCGGCCACCTCGACGACCTGCGGCCCGACCTCGTGATCGTCGACTCCATCCAGACGATGTCCACCTCGACCGCCGACGGCAACCCCGGCGGGGTCACCCAGACCCGCGCGGTCACCGTCGGGCTCACCGGCATCGCGAAGGAACGCGGGCTGCCGATCGTGCTCGTCGGGCACGTTACGAAGGACGGCAACATCGCCGGTCCGCGCGTGCTGGAGCACCTGGTCGACGTCGTGCTCGCGTTCGAGGGCGACAAGCACTCCACCCTGCGCATGGTCCGCGGCGTGAAGAACCGGTTCGGACCGGCCGACGAGGTGGGCTGCTTCGAGCTGCGCGACTCCGGCATCGTCGGCATGCCCGACCCGTCGGGGCTCTTCCTCGCCCGCTTCGACGGCCCGCCGGTCGCCGGCACGGCCGTCACGGTGGTCCTGGACGGCCGCAGGCCGCTCCCCGCCGAGGTGCAGGCGTTGGTGACCGGCAAGGACATCCCCAGCCCCAGACGAGCCGTCAGCGGCCTCGACAACGCCCGCGTGGCGATGCTGCTCGCCGTGCTGGAGAAGCGTGGTGGCATCCGGCTGCACGACGCCGAGGTCTACGCCGCCACCGTCGGTGGCATGCGCGTCGTCGAGCCGGCGGCGGACCTGGCGCTCGCGCTGGCCGTGGCCTCGTCACGCAGCGACATCGCGCTCCCCCGCGATCTCGTCGTGCTCGGCGAGATCGGGCTGGCCGGCGAGGTGCGCCGGGTGGCCGGGGTGGACCGGCGGCTCGCCGAGGCGGCGCGGCTCGGGTTCACCGACGCGCTGGTGCCGCCGGGCAGCGGCACCGCCCCCGCCGGGATGCGGCTGACCGAGGTGGACAACGTGGGCGCGGTGCTGCGCGCGCTGCGTCCGTCCAAGAAGTAGGGCCCGGCTAAGTAGCGGGGTTGAGCAGGAACGGCACCGGTGCGCTGATGTCGTCGTCGAGGCGCGTCATCACGCGGTAGGCCCCGGCCGGCACGACCGTGCGCGGCCCAGCACACCCTGGCGCCGACGTCTTGCCCGCCCACGTCACCGCGGAGACCACCGGCTGCGCCGGCACCATGGTGCGCAGGTCCACCCCGGCGACCGGCGAGCAGTCGTTGCTCGACCACAGGCGCGACTTCCCGTCGCCGCTCCACACGACGATCTCCTGCTTGGCTGGATCCAGATCGCGCACGCACGGCTGGTCCGTCGCGTTGACGATCACGAGCCGCAGCACCGGCCGCTCGCCGACCCTGTAGGAGGGTCGGTCGATCTCGGCGGTCACGTCGAGCATCGCGTTGGTGCACGGCACCGGCCCGCCGGGCGGCACCGGCACCGGTGAGGCCACCGGGATCTCGCGACCGGGCGTGACGTCCGGGCGCAGCTGCTCCGAGGTCGCCGCCGTTGACGCCGATGCCGTCTGCGCTGGGTCCGTCGTCCCCGGCGTCGCGACGGCCGGGGACGACGGATCCAACTGGGGAGCGGACGGATCGGGTGCGGTGAGGGCGACGTTGGACGGGGCGAGGATCGTGGTGCCAACCGGTTGGCCGGCAGCGGCGCGTGGTGCGAGCAGCAGTGCGGTACCCCAGATGGCGGCGCCGATCAGCAGGACGGCGACGGCGACGGCAGTGCACCGCCTTCGCCAGTAGACCGAGGCGGGCAGCGGCCCGATCGGCTCCCACATGTCACTCAAGGTATCCGATCGACTACCACACGTTGCGACATTTGGGGGTGTCGGCGAGTCGCATCTTGCTCTGTTCGATACAACTCGAGAGACTCATAGCGTGATGCGCATGTTGCTGGAGGCCTTCTGGCCCAGCCGTCGCATCGACGCATTCGACGAGTTCTGTCTCCTGGCCGCGTAGTCGGCGCACCACTGTCGGCACGTGGCCGCAGTCTGCCCTCAGCAGCCCCTCATCCAGGAGATGAACCCCATGTCGGTCACCGACGAACTCCTCACCAACAACGCTTCCTACGCCGAGTCCTTCGAAGGCCCGCTGCCCCTGCCGCCCGCCAAGGGCGTCGCCGTCGTCGCCTGCATGGACGCCCGGCTCGACGTCTACCGCATCCTCGGCCTGCAGGAGGGCGAGGCGCACGTCATCCGCAACGCGGGCGGCGTCGTCACCGAGGACGAGATCCGGTCGCTGGCCATCAGCCAGCGCCTGCTCGGCACCACCGAGATCATCCTGATCCACCACACCGACTGCGGCATGGTCACGTTCACCGACGACGGCTTCAAGAAGTCGATCCTCGACGACACCGGCCTGCGTCCCGCCTGGTCGGCCGAGGCGTTCCCGGATGCCGACGACGACGTCCGCCAGTCGATCGCGCGGATCAAGGCCAACCCGTTCGTCCCGCACAAGGACTCGATCCGCGGGTTCGTGTTCGACGTCGCGACCGGGAAGCTGAACGAGGTCGTGTGAGTCCAGCAGGACGGCCGGTGGCACCCTGTCCGGGTGTCACTGGCCGTCCTGACCCACGACTGGTACGTCGAGAACGCGCGCGACCTGCCATGGCGCCGCCCGGACACCACGCCGTGGGGCGTGATGGTCAGCGAGTTCATGCTCCAGCAGACGCCCGTCGCGCGCGTCGAGCCGGTGTGGCTGCGGTGGATGGCCGACTGGCCCACGCCGTCGGCGCTGGCCGCGGCCTCGCGGGCGGACGTGCTGCGGGCGTGGGGCAAGCTCGGCTACCCGCGGCGCGCGTTGCGGCTGCACGCTGCCGCGGAGGCCATCGCCACGCAGCACGGTGACGTCGTGCCGTCCGACGTGGAAGCGCTCGAAGCGCTGCCCGGCGTCGGCGCGTACACCGCGCGGGCCGTCGCAGCGTTCGGGTACGGGCTGCGCTGCCCGGTCGTCGACACGAACGTGCGGCGCGTGGTCGCGCGGGCGGTGCACGGGGCGGGCGACGCGGGGCCGGCGCGGGTGAAGGCCGACATGGCCGACGTCGACGCTCTGCTGCCGCCCGACGATGCCACCGCGGCGCTCGTGTCGATCGGGTTCATGGAGATCGGCGCGCTGGTGTGCACGGCGCGCACCCCGCGGTGCGGGATCTGCCCGCTGCACGCCGACTGCGCGTGGGTGGCGAACGGCAAACCGTCCTACGTCGGGCCACGCAAGCCCGTGCAGACGTTCGCCGGCACCGACCGGCAGGTCCGCGGCCGGCTGCTGGACGTGCTGCGCGCAGCGGAGACACCCGTCGAGCGTGCGGCGCTGGACGCGGTCTGGGACGACGCGGGGCAACGCGACCGCTGCCTGCTCACGCTGCTGGACGACGGCCTTGCGGAGCAGACGGACGACGGCCTGTTCACCCTCCCGGCGTGAGCTGGGTGGCGTTGATCAAGGGCAAAAGGTCGTTCTTCGATCTTGTTCGGCAACCTTTTGCCCTTGATCGACGAGGTGTCGTGTGGACGTCGTGAGCTTCCGGCTCGATCCGGCCGCCGTGAACGCCGTGCGCGCGCTGCGGGAACGAGTCGGGGGGCCTTCGGGTGAACCGCGGGTGCGGGTGGCCGCCGCGGCCGCGATCCCGCCCGCCGCCCGGACCGCGCTGGCCGACGAGATGCGGGTGCTGGCGCTGCCGTCGCTGTGGCTGGCCACGCTCGGCACCGTCGCCGGCCGACCCGACGAGCTGGTGCTCGCCGCCGTCGTCGACGCCGAGCTGCTCGCCGTCCACCAGGCGGTGCACGACGCGTTGGCCGGGCGGGTGAAGGGCCCGGTCGCGGCCTACCTGCCGGGCACCTGGCTACCGCACTGCGTGCTGGCCGGCCGCGATCCGGCGGCCGCGTTCGCCACGCTGCACCCGGTGCCCCCGGTGCGCGCCCGGGTGACCGGCGTGGAGATCGACTAAGGACTGTGGAACAGCCGCGGCAGCCGCGCCGCGAGCCATGGACGGCGCCCCCACACCACCATGCGCCCGGTCAGCACCGGTACGACCGGCCCGATCCGCCCGTAGTCGGCGAGCAGGCCCGTCACCGGCTCGACGCTGATGTGCGCGTCGATCGGGCCGGACTCCGGCGGGTCGACGGTCAGCTCGCCGTCGACGAACCGGTAGATGTAGCTCGCGTGGCGCCGCAGCCGCATCTCGTACGTGGCGGTGTGCCCGGCCGAAGCGGCCCGATCCACCCACGCGGGCAGCACCTGGTGCTGCCCTGCCTTCACCAGCGGGACGTCCGCCGGGTCGATGACCCACGGCAGCCGGCAGGCCTTCGCGATGTCGTACCCGTGCACGAGGAACTCCCCGAGCAGCGTGCCGACCGCGAGATCCGACCGCACCCGCACCTGCCCGTCGAACAGCATGAACGGCACGTCGTCGCCGAACCCACGGATCAGCTCGACCAGCGCGACGGTGTCGGCGCGAGTCCGCTCGGCGAGCCGGGACACGTCCTCGGACGGCTCAGCCGCGATCCGTTCGGCGTTGAAGGCCGGTAGCCCGGCCGCGGTGTCGGGGACGTCGTCGCCACCGCGGGCGAGCGCCGCGTAGCGGGCCGGCTCGGTCGAGACGTGCCGCACGACGTCGAGCACCGACCAGCCCGGCGTCGCGGGCACCGGGACCGCCGGGTCCGGCACCGAACGCACCAGCTCGCCGAACCGGTCGGCAGCTGCAACGACCGAATCCAGGACGCGCACGAGCGGTTCCTACAACTTCGCGGAATCGCGCGACCTGGTCGTGTACACCCCCAACGCCACCACGATGATCGCGATGACGGCGGTCGCGAGGATGTTGGTCCGCTGGTCTTCGTCGAACGCCATGTAGACCAGCATCACCGGGATCACGATCACGACGGCCCAGGTCAGGTACGGGTAGGCCCACATCCGCACCGGCATCGCGGTGCCGGACTCCTCGAACTTGGCCCGCATCTGCAGCTGCGAGATCGCGATCACCAGGTAGACCAGCAGCGCCACCGCTCCCGAGGTCGCGAGCAGCACGTTGAACACGTCCTCGGGGAAGAGGTAGTTCGCGATCACGGTGAGGAACCCGACCGCCGTGGACGCGAGCACGGCGACGCGCGGCACGCCGTTGCCGGTCGTCTGCATCACCGCCGCGGGCGCCTGGCCCCGCTTGCCCAGCGAGTAGATCATCCGCGACGCCGTGTACAGGGCGGAGTTGAGGCAGCTCGCGACCGCAACCAGCACCACGATGTCGACGATCGCCTTGGCACCCGGAATGCCCAGCGCCTGCAGCGCTGTCTGGTAGGAACCGGTGCCGTCGCCCAGCGCCGGGGTGTTCCAGGGCACGATCGCCACCACCAGGAAGATCGACGCCAGGTAGAACAGGCCGATCCGCCAGATCACCGAGCGGGTGGCCCGGCCGATCTTCTCGTCGGGGTTGTCCGACTCGGCCGCCGCGATCGTGACGATCTCGGTGCCCATGAAGCTGAACATCGTCAGCAGCACCGCCGCGACGACGGCCTGGAAGCCGTTCGGCAGGAAGCCACCGGTGTCCCACAGGTGGGCCACGCCGGAGGTCTCGGTGCCGAACACGCCGAAGACGGCCAGGATCCCGATCGCGATGAACGCGATGATCGCGATGACCTTGAGCAGCGCGAACCAGAACTCGAACTCGCCGTAGTTGGCCACGCTGAACAGGTTGGTGACGGTCAGGACGAGGGTCACCGCGAGCGCCCATACCCACTGGGGCGCACCCGTCCAGCTCTCCAGGATCGTGGCCGCCGCCGTGGCCTCGACCGGGATGACGAGCACCCAGAACCACCAGTACAGCCAGCCGACGGTGAAGCCGGCCCACGGCCCGATCGCCCGGTCGGCGTAGGTGGAGAACGAGCCGGTGTCGGGGTTGGCCGCGGCCATCTCCCCGAGCATCCGCATCACCAGCACGACGAGCAGCCCGGCGAACGCGTAGGCGAGCAGAACGCCGGGTCCGGCCTTGTTGATCGCAGATCCGGATCCCACGAACAGCCCGGCGCCGATCACCCCGGCGATGCTGATCATGGTGACGTGCCGGTTCTTCAGCCCCGCCGACAACGCGTTCTCGGTGACGGTCATGCGGTCCCCTCCCCCACGACGTGAAGCGGCCATCCTCACACCGGATCACGAGCAATGCCAACGGTGTCAGGTGATCTCTGCGAGGAACTCCTCGACATGGCGGCGGTAGGTGGCCGGGTCGGCCTCGTGCACGAGGTGCCCAGTCCCGGGCAGCCGGACGTGGCGGGCGTCGGGCATCCGGCGGGCCATCTCGGCCATGTGCCCCGACGGGGCAACGCTCTCCTCGGCCTCGACGAGCAGCGTGGGGCACCTGACCTCGGGCAACACGTCCCAGCGGGCGATCCGCGCCCACTCGGCCGCGATCTCCACCGTGTGCTCGACGGCGGCCAGCAGGTGGTAGCCGTCAGCGCGTTCCTCGACGCACTCGGCCATGTAGTCGCCGAACTCGGGGCGGGGGAAGCCGAACACCTGCCGCACGTGCGCGAGGGACTCGAACGGCTGCGGCAGCGCGGTGAACCACGCGCGGGCGTCGTCGGCACTGCGGTCGGTGAAGTCGACCGCGATGTCCTCCACCACCAGCGCCCGTACGAGCTCCGGGCGGCGCGCGGCCAGCACCAGCGCGTGCAGGCCACCCATCGAGTGCGCGACCACGATCGCAGGCCCCAGCGGCTCCAGCACCGACTCGATGTCGGCGACCATCCGACCCGTCGTCCACGGGCCGTGGGCCTGGGAGCGGCCGTGCCCGCGCGCGTCCGGGGCCAGTACCTCGCCGTGCCCGACCAGCCATTGTGCGACCGGCCACCACGTCGTCGCGCGACCCATCAGCCCGTGCAGCAACAGGATCGGTGGGCCGTCCCCGCCGAACTCGACGACCTGTAGCTCCACCCCGTCGTCGGTCCGCACGGTGCGCCGCATGGTGGGAGTGTCCCGCGCCCGTTGCGCGGCTAGGTTTCCGGCATGTGGAGCCCTCGCCACCTGGTCGGAGCGCTGGCCGCGGCAACGGTGCTGACCGGCTGTTCCAGCGGCCCCGCCGTCTTCGATCCGGCGAAGGAGGAGCCGTGCGCCTTCCTGACCATCGAAGACCTGGAGGACCTACGGATGCGCGCGCAGGTGGCCGAGCCCCGGGACTGCATGTATGCCCCGAAGATCGGTTCGATCATCGGCATCGAACAGGGCCGGGTCGGCTTCCGCCAGGTTCCCGCCGCGCAGATGGCCATGGAAGAGAAGCTGATCGAGACCACGGACTTCGGCCCGCGCATCGGCTACCGGAACCGGTCTCGGATCGCCGACGGCGGCCGCGCATCGTGCATCCTGGTCGGGCGCATCGACGACGCCACCTCGCTGATGGTGTATTTCCTCATCGACAAGTCCAACGTGGTCGCCGAACTGGAACCGCAGCATGATCCGTGCAAGTACCTGATGGACACGCACCGACGCATCGCAGACCGGTTGGGAGTTCCCGAGGACTGAGCGGATCCGCACGACGGTCGGCACCTTGGTTAGCCTGTGCACATGGCCGTCGTGAAGATCAATGCCATCTCGGTGCCCGAGGGATCGGGGCCGGAGCTGGAGAAGCGGTTCGCCGCACGCCTGCACGCCGTGGACGGGCAGCCGGGGTTCCTCTCGTTCGAGCTCCTGCGCCCGGTCTCGGGCGACACGCGCTACTTCGTGATGACGCACTGGGCGGACGAGGAGTCCTTCCAGGCGTGGCGCAACGGGCCGGCGATGGAGGCGCACGCCGGCGAGCGCGCCCGCCCCGCCGCCCCCGGCATGACCGCTGACCTGCTGGAGTTCGAGGTGATCCAGCGCTCGGTGGCCGGCTCTGAGTGAGCTCGACCGCGCCGCCGAGCTGATCGACGGCGCCGGTTCGCTGCTCGTCTGCGCGGGCGCCGGGATGGGCGTCGACTCCGGGCTGCCCGACTACCGCGGCACCGAGGGGTTCTGGCGGGCCTACCCGCCGTACGCGCGGTTGGGGCTGGCGTTCGAGGAGATCGCCGATCCCGTCCACTTCGCAGCCGACCCCGAGTTCGCCTGGGGCTTCTACGGGCACCGGCTGGCCCTGTATCGCGCGACGGTGCCGCACTCGGGGTTCGCGGTGCTGCGACGCTGGGCTGATCGCCTGCCGACGCGGGTGTTCACCTCGAACGTCGACGGGCAGTTCCAGCGCGCCGGTTTCGCCGAGGACGATGTCACCGAGTGCCACGGATCGATCCACCACCTGCAGTGCACGGCCGACTGCGGGCAGCCGGTGTGGCCGGCCGACGGCGTCGAGGTCGTCGTCGAGGAGGAGACGATGCGCGCGGCAGCGCCACTGCCGGCCTGCCCGGCGTGTGGGGCGCTCGCCCGTCCCAACATCCTGATGTTCGGCGACTACGACTGGACCCCCGACCGCACGTCCGCCCAGCTCGCGCGGCACCGCACGTTCCTGCGCAGCGGCGACCGCACCCGGCTCGTGGTCATCGAGCTGGGCGCGGGCTCGGCAGTCCCGACGGTGCGGCGGGAGTCGGAGCTGGCCTCGGCCACGTCCGGGGCGCTGATCAGGATCAACGTCCGCGAGCCGCACGTCCGCCACGGCAGAGGCGTGGAACTGGCAGCCCCCGCGGCAGCCACCCTCGCCGCACTGGACCGGCTGACGTTCCGTTGATCAAGCCTCGGTCGCCAGCAGCGCGATCGTCGCGGGCTGGTCGAAGTGTTCCGCCCAACCCAGCGGGGTGGCGTCGAAGCGGAGGTCGCGCACGGTCGGGTCGGCGCCGAGTTCGAGCAGCAGCCGCGCCATCGCGACGTCCCCGTTGCCGGCCGCGTGGTGCAGGGCCGTCTCCCACTCGTCGTCGCCGGGGGTGTCGGTGCGGGCCCGTGCGGAGACGTCCCATCCCAGCTCGACGGCCAGCGTGACGGCGGCGGTGGAGCCGTGCACCGCCGCCCACACGACCAGCCCGGGCCGCGCCGCACGAGCGGTGGCGACGGCATCGGCGCCCAGCCCGTCCACGGCCGCCCGATCTCCGGCCAGCACGGCGGCGAGCACCTGCTGCGTGACGTCCAACGGCGGAGCGGCCACCCCGTGGTCGACCAGCCATTCCGCGATCGCGAACTGCCCACTGGTCACGGCGGCCTCGTACGGGGTGCTCCCACGCATCGCGCCCCAACCGGGCAGCGGCGCCACGAGATCGACGCCGTGGTCGGCCAGCAGCGCGACCCGATGCTCGAACCCGTGGGTGACGGCCCACCCGAGCTGCTTGCGCAACATCGTCTCCGGGGAGTCGGTGGCGTCGCCGAGCCGGCGCCGCCACGGCCCACCGTCGCCCGTGCCGAGCCCGCACTCGAACAGCAGCTCCAGGTGGTCGTCGGCGGGGCGGAACATGCGGTTGTAGAGCGCCTGGCCGTCGTTCGGATCGGCGCCGGCCGCGAGCAGTGCGCGCGCCAACACGGTGCCCTGCGAATGCGCCGGCTGGCCCAGCTCACCGCCGCCGAACGCCCCGGTGAGCAGCGTGAACGGGGTGGTCAGGCCGTGCCACAGGTACCCGGAATCGGGATCGGCGCCGTGCCGCAGCAGCACCTGGACGGCACCGCGGACGGCGTCGGCGGTGAGCGTCGGGTCGTGCCGTGCGTAGGCGAGGTACGTGATCGGCGGCCACCGGTGCGGGCCGCCGAGCCGCGTCGCGAGGCCCGGGTCCGCGGCGAGCAGCCGTTCCAACGCCTCGACGTCGGCGCAGGCCGCGGCCACCCACACATCGCCGGCGGGTGGCGTAGGCACCGCACCGTGCTCGACGTCGGACGTGCCGTAGGTGAGGCATGCGCGACGCAGGAATTCCGTCGCCGGATCGTCCGACGGCTCGACGCGGTCGGGGTAGCGGCGGTGCTCGGCGATCACCCCGACATGCCGGACGAGCGCGGGCCAGCTCGGGAACCGGTACATGCGGGCGACGACGAGCTGCGCGGTGGACAGCTGCGCGCCCGCCGGGGCACCGAGCTCCGCGGCCAGTGCGAGCGCCTCGGGGGCACCGGCACGCAATGCACGCTGGAAGTCCTTGGCCTGCTTGCGCAGCTGGCCGAGATCGGGATCGTCAGGCAGGGCGATGGTCGGCACGGCGACCTCCTTCACGGGGCCCACGGTCCGCGTCGCGTGGCCGGAAGGAGGTGTGGTGACCTGCTGCCGGATCGTGCTCCCTGGTGGGCTCTGCCCTTCCCGCGGACCGGTGGCGCCCGGGGAGCGCCGCCGCCGACTCTAGGGCACAACTGTGTGGAACCACTCTGGGCTCGCCCCGACCCGGCCTTTAGCGTGTGGGCAGCGCGATCATCAACTCCGGGGGGAATGTTGAAGAACTTCGCACGAACAGCCACGCGTGTCTCGGTCACCGCGGCAATCGGCCTGACGCTCGCGGTGACGACGGCCGGTCCGGCCGCCGCCTCCAGCTGGCACTACGTCCGCACCTACCCCACGGCCGCGGCGTGCAGCGCGGATGGCCACCTGGCCGTGCGGGACGGCAGCGCCGACAGCTACCAGTGCCGCAGCGGCGGCAAGGCCCTGTGGCTCCTCTACTGAGGCACCTCCTCCACTGAACAGCACACGGGGCCTCAGTCCGGGATGCCCTTCCCGTCCGCCACGACCAGGGCGAACAGGTCGGCCACCGCGGCGAGGCTCGCGGCCTGGACTGCCGCCGCGGCGACGTCGCCGTCGAGTCCGGGCAGTGCCCGGGTGGCCGTGGCGTTCGCGACGACCGTCGGCGCGTAGCCGAGGTTGAAGGCACCGCGCGCCGTCGAGTTGATGCACATGTGGGTCATGAACCCGGCGAGCACGATGTTGGTCGTGCCGGGGCCGAGCCGTTCGTGCAGGTCCGTGTGCACGAACGCATTCGGGAAGTTCTTGACGATCACGGGCTCGTCGCCACGCGGTGCCACCCGGTCGACGATGGCGCCGATGTCCGCACGCACGTCGTACGGGGAGCCCGCGCCGGCGTCGTGCTGGATGTGGATGATCGGGATGCCGGCAGAGCGCGCCCGGTCGAGCAGGTCGGCGGCGTGGTCGATGGCGTCCTGGACGCCCTCGAGCTCCATCACGCCCTCGGTGTAGGTGTTCTGCAGGTCGACCATGATCAAGGTCGAGTCGGCGAGCCGAGCCGGTTCGGCGGGCAGTCCGGACAGGGCCCGCAACGTCGTCCGTTCAGGCATGGGTGCCTCTCGGTAGGAACAGCTCAGTGCCCGGACCTCGAAGGGGACCGGGCACTGAGTCTGGCATCAGACGCCGTTGAGCGCGGCGCTCTCCTCGTCGGTGAAGAGCCGGGAACGGATCATGAACCGGACGCCTTCCGGCGCCTCGACCGAGAATCCACTACCGCGCCCCTTCACCACGTCGACGGTGAGATGGGTGTGCTTCCAGTACTCGAACTGCGACTCCGACATGTAGAACCCGATCGGCGCGAGCCCCGCGACGGAGAGGTCGGCCAGGTGGACATCGGAGCCACCGATCTTGAAGTCCCCGTCCGGGTAACACATCGGTGAGCTGCCGTCGCAGCAGCCGCCGGACTGGTGGAACATCAACGGACCGTGGATGTCGGTCAGCTTCACGAGGAGTTCCGCAGCGGCCGGGCTGAGTGCGACCCGGGCGATGCCGGACTCCGGCAGCGCGGCCTCGATCATCAGAAGAAGCCCTGAGCGTTCTCCGAGTAGCTGACCAGCATGTTCTTCGTGTTCTGGTAGTGGTCGAGCATCATCTTGTGGTTCTCGCGACCCACCCCGGACTGCTTGTATCCGCCGAACGCCGCGTGCGCCGGGTAGGCGTGGTAGTTGTTCACCCACACCCGACCGGCCTGGATGTCCCGCCCGGCGCGGTAGGCGACGTTGCCGTCACGCGACCACACCGCGGCACCGAGACCGTAGAGCGTGTCGTTGGCGATCTTCATGGCATCGGTGTAGTCGGAGAAGCGCGTGACCGACACGACCGGGCCGAAGATCTCCTCCTGGAAGATCCGCATCGAGTTGTCGCCCTCGAAGATCGTCGGCTGCACGTAGTAGCCGCCCGACAGGTTGCCGCCGAGGTCGGCGCGCCCGCCACCGGTGAGGATCTTCGCGCCCTCGGCGCGGCCGATGTCGATGTAGGAAAGGATCTTCTCGAGCTGGTCGTTCGACGCCTGCGCACCGATCATGGTGTCGGTGTCGAGCGGGTTGCCCTGCTTGATCTGCTCTGTGCGCTTGACGCAGTCCTGCAGGAAGTCGGGGTAGATCTCCTGCTGGATCAGCGCGCGCGAGGGGCAGGTGCACACCTCGCCCTGGTTGAGGGCGAACATCGCGAAGCCCTCGAGCGCCTTGTCGTAGAAGGAGTCGTCGGCCGACGCGACGTCGTTGAAGAAGACGTTGGGGCTCTTGCCACCCAGCTCGAGGGTGACGGGGATCAGGTTCTCCGACGCGTACTGCATGATCAGCCGGCCGGTGGTGGTCTCACCGGTGAATGCGATCTTGCGGATGCGCTTGTTGGACGCCAGCGGCTTGCCGGCCTCCACGCCGAACCCGTTGACGATGTTGAGCACACCCGCGGGCAGCAGGTCGCTGACCAGCTCGTTGAGCACGTGGATCGACGCCGGCGTCTGCTCGGCGGGCTTGAGGACGACCGCGTTGCCGGCCGCGAGCGCGGGTGCGAGCTTCCAGATCGCCATGAGGATCGGGAAGTTCCACGGGATGATCTGGCCGACCACGCCGAGCGGCTCGTGGAAGTGGTAGGCGACCGTGTCCTCGTCGATCTGCGAGATGCCACCCTCCTGCGCACGGATCGCTCCGGCGAAGTAGCGCAGGTGGTCGATCGCGAGCGGGATGTCGGCGGCGAGGGTCTCGCGGCACGCCTTGCCGTTCTCCCAGCTCTCCGCGATGGCGATCAGCTCGAGGTTCGCCTCGATGCGATCGGCCATCTTGTTGAGGATGTTCGCGCGCTCGGTCACCGACGTCTTGCCCCACGCAGGGGCGGCGGCGTGCGCGGCGTCGAGGGCGAGCTCGACGTCCTCCGCAGTGCTGCGCGCGACCTCGGTGAAGATCTGCCCCGTCTGCGGCGTGGGGTTCTCGAAGTACTGCCCCTTGACGGGTGCGACGTACTCGCCACCGATGAAGTTCTCGTACCGGGACTTGAAGCTGACGACGCTTCCCTCGGTGTTCGGCGCGGCGTATACGGCCATCTGCGGTCCTCCCTTGGACACGGCGGGCAGGTGGGTGTTCGGACGCTAGGAACACGGGGGTTGCAACTGGGTTGCACGAAAAAGCGGTTACTCCCCTTCTGGTCAGCCGCTTCCGCGAACTTGGGATAGGCAGGGTTGCCTTACCTGGAGGCCCGCGCGGATCCTGGGTTGATGGGCGCCACCGATCCGGTGCGGGACGCGCTCGCCCGTACCCGCGAGGCCGTCCTGTCCGGTGGGCCGGTCCGAGAACCGCAGCGGGACGTCGTCTCGCGGTCGTGGCGGCGCTCGCTCGCCGCGCACGTCGATCCGGAGAACGACGCGCCGAACTACGAGCACGAGCGCGCCGAGGTCGACCGCATCCGCCGCTGCCATCCGCTCTCGCCCGCCCTGCCGTTGCTGCGGCAGACGCTCGTCGACATCGCCGACCAGGCGATGCACATGATGATCGTGACCGACGAGCAGGGGCTCATCCTGTGGCGGGAGGGCCAGCGTGACGTGCTGCGCCGGGCCGAGCAGGTCGGGCTGGTCGAGGGCACCCGCTGGTCGGAGGAATCGATCGGCACGAACGCGATGGGCACCGCGCTGGCCGCCGACGAGGCCGTCACCATCCACTCCGCCGAGCACCTGGTGCGCACTTATCACCCGTGGACGTGCGCGGCGGCCCCGATCCACGATCCCGAGACGGGCGAGCTCATCGGCGCCGTCGACGTCACCGGTTCGGCGCGCACCTTCCATCCGACGACCCTCAAGCTGGTGATCGCGGCCGCGCGGCTGGCCGAGTGCCATCTCGCGGCCCAGGTCGCCGTCCGCGACGAGCGGCTGCTGGCCCGCGGGTTGGCGCACCTGACGGCGCTGCGCGGCGAGCCGGGCGCGCTGCTCGCCCCGAACGGGCGGGTGCTCGCGGCCCAGCCGGAGGGCTGGCTGCCGCCGCGGATCGCGCTGCCGAACGGTGGCGACCGCGTCTGGTTCAGCGGCGGCGAAGGGGTGCTGGAACCGCTGGCCGAGGGGTGGCTGCTGCGGGCCGCCCGCACGACGGTGGACGGGTCACCGGCGCTCACCATGCCGTTCCTGGGTATCGACCGCCCCGTCGCGCACCTCGACGGGCAGCCGATCCGGCTCACCCTGCGCCACGCCGAGCTGCTGACGATGCTGGCTCTGCACCCGGACGGGCTCACCGCCGACGCGCTGGCGACGATGCTGCACGGCGACGACGGCAAGACCGTGACGATCCGCGCCGAGGTGCACCGCCTGCGCACCGCGCTCGGCGCGCGGGTGCTGCGCACGCAGCCGTACCGGTTGCACGCGCGCGTCGACGCCGACTTCCACGCCGTCCACGACGCGCTGCTCGCCGGGCGGATCCGTGACGCCGCGCTCGGGTACCGCGGTCCGCTGCTGCCCCGCTCGGAGGCGCCTGCGATCCGGGAGGAGCGGGAGCTGCTCGCCGCCGCCCTCCGCACGGCGGTGCTCCGCAGCGGCGACATCGACGCCATGTGGTCGCTGGCGCAGAACACCGGCTCGACCGACGATCCCGAGCTGCTGCACCGCCTGCACCAGCGGCTGCCCCGACCCGACCCGCGGCGGGCGATCCTGGGCGCGCAGCTGAGCACGGAGACCTAGTCCTTCGGAGGGCGGGAACGGGCTTCGAAACGGCCGCTACGTGCGGTTTCTTGTAGCGTCGGTGCCTTGTCGCCACTGTGATGGGAGGGCAGCGTGGTCCTCGTCGAAGCCGCAGTCACGGAGCCGCCGCGCCCCCAGCTGGCGAAGTTCCACGCCCCGGAGATCGTGTTCGGCTCCGGCTCGCTGTCGGAGGCGGCGCACGCGGCGCTGCGCCTGGGCGCGCGCCGCCCGTTCGTGGTCACGGATCCCGGCCTGCTGGCCGCGGGCTGGCCCGACGAGCTGCTCGGGCACCTGCGTGCGGCGGGGCTCGCGCCGCAGATCTGGCACGACGTCACGCCCAACCCGAAGGACCACGAGATCGAGGCCGGCCACCAGCAGTACGCCGCCGCCGGCTGCGACGTGGTGCTCGGCATCGGCGGCGGCTCGGTGATGGACGCCGCGAAGGGCATCGCGCTGCTGTCGTCCAACGGCGGGCAGATCGTCGACTACGAGGGCATCGACAAGATCGTCTTCCCGATCCCGCCGATGGTGATGATCCCGTCGACGTCGGGGACCGGCGCCGACGTCTCGCAGTTCTGCATCGTCACCGACACCGATCGCCGCAACAAGATCACGATCATGGGACGGGCACTGGTCCCGGACGTGTCGATCATCGATCCGCGGCTGCTCACCACGATGCCCGACGACCTCAACGCCGCCACCGGGCTGGACGCGTTGACGCACGGCATCGAGGCGTACGTGTCGCTCGCCCACAACCCACTCACGGACACCCACGCGCTGCACGCCGTGTCCCTGGTGACCGGCAACCTCGCGCACACGATGGAGCATCCCGACGACGCGGCCGCGCGGCAGTGCATGGCGCACGCGGCGCTGGAAGCCGGGTTGGCGTTCACCAACGCGATCCTGGGCGCCACGCACGCCATGAGCCATCAGGTCGGCGGGCTGCTCGACCTGCCGCACGGCGTCGTCAACGGGGTGCTGCTGCCGCACGTCGTGCGGTTCAACGGCTCGGCGGAACCGGCGCGGTTCCGCGCGATCGCGCTGGCCATGGGCATCGACATCCATCCCGGCGCCCCGGCGCAGGACGCGTCCGAGCTGGTCGCGCAGCAAGTGCGCCGCCTCGCCGACGACGTCGGCGTTCCGAAGGGGTTGACCGAGCTCGGTGTCTCGGCGGCGGACGTGCCGCGGCTCGCCGAGCTGACCCTCGGCGACGCCTGCCTCACCACGAATCCGCGAACGGCGTCGGCCGCCGACATCGAGACGATGTTGCGGGCAGCCCTGTGAGTGACCGCGCGCGGACCGCGCCGGATCTCTTCGCGCTGACCGGCATCCGGTCGAGCAAGCCGTCGTTCTACCCCGAGTTCCGTAACTCGGCGGAGCGACTGCGCCGGGTCATCCAGGCGCTCGACCGCATCTCGGCGGCGCTGGTGCGCACCCACGAGGGCTCGGAGGCGCTGGTCCGCGCGGTCGTAGCCGCGGCGGCCGATCACCTCTCGGCCCGCTGGGTGGCGTTCGCGCTGGTCGACGGCGAGATGATGGACGCGCAGCCGCGACATCTGGTGCTCGGGCCGGGCGGGGTCGAGGTGACCGATCGGGCGGCGATCCCGGAGGAGATCTGGTCGCACGTCGAACGCGTGGCGGCCGCCGATCTGGCCCCGGTGGATCACCTGCACGCCGGCCGCGGCCAGCACTGCCACGTCGCGGTCAAGTCGGGCTGCACGACCGTCGGCAGCTTCGCCGTGTGGACCACCCCCGACCGGGAGATCGATGCGACCGACGAGTCGGTGCTGCGCATCCTCGCCGGCCAGACCGCGGCCGCGCTGCAGAACTGTGCCCTCTACCAGCGCGGGGAGGCGTTGTTGCGCCGCTCGGAGGCGTTGCGGGACGAGTCGCGGCGCCAGGCGGAGGACCTCGCGGAACGCAACAGCCAGCTGCAGGCCGCCCACGAGGAGCTGTTCGAGGTGCGCCAGCACCAGGTGCTCGACGAGGAGCGCCACCGCATCGCGCGCGAGCTGCACGACTCGGTCACCCAGTTCGTTCTGTCGGCTGGCATGCAGATCGAGCTGTGCCGCGGCGAGCTGACCGAGCCATCGCAGATCGAGCGGCTCGACACCGCGAAGGACCTCACCCGGCGCGCCGTCGAGCAGCTGCGCTCGGCGATCTACGCCCTGTCAGACGACGCGCACGGCGAGCGGACGCTCCCGGCGATGCTGGAGCGGCTGCCCGGCGTGCACATGCCGGAGGACCTGCGGGTGCAAGTGCGGATCGGTGGCCATCCGGTGCCGTTGCCGGCGCAGGCCGAGCAGTCGCTGTTCCGGGTGGCCGGGGAAGCGCTGTTCAACACGGCGGTGCACGCCCAGGCCGAGCAGGCGCTGGTGCAGCTGGTCTACCGGCGCGATCGCGTCGTGCTCACCGTGGCCGACGACGGCCGCGGCCGCCCCGAGGACGTCCGGCGCCGGCTGCGCGCGGCCGCCCGCACACCGTCGGGCGAGCACCGCGGCATGGCCAACATCCAGACCCGGGCCCGCGAGCTGGGCGGCACCCTGACGCTGACGAAGTCGCGGCTGGGCGGCCTGCAGGTCCAGGTGAGCGTGCCGCTACCGGTGGAGGCCCCCGCATGACCACTCCCCGTCGACCACCCACGCGGATCGTGCTCGTCGACGACCACGCGATCATGCGGCAGGGGCTGCGCGCGGTGCTCGACCGCGAGGACGACATGGCGGTCGTCGGCGAGGCCGGCTCGGCCGACGCGGCCACCGTCGCCGTCGCGCAGGCCCGTCCGAACGTGGTGCTGCTCGACCTGAAGCTCACCACCGGCCCGCAGACCGACGGCATCGACCTGTGCAAGCGCCTGACCAGCGACCATCCCGGCCTCGGCGTGCTCGTGCTGACCACGTTCGCGGAGGACCGGCTCGTTGTCGAGGCGGTGCAGGCCGGCGCCCGCGGCTACGTCGTCAAGGATGTCGACACCACCGAGCTGGTGCGCGCGATCCGCGCGGTGTCACGCGGGGAGAGCGCCTTCGACGCCCGCAGCGCGTCGGCGATGGTGCGCAGCCTCAGCAGCCCGGCGACGGACCGCGAACGGCTCACCGAGCGCGAGCTGGAGGTGCTGCGGTTGCTCGCCCGCGGCCTCTCCAACCGCGCCATCGGCAAGGAGCTCTACATCTCGGAGACCACGGTCAAGTTCCACGTCTCCAACGTGATGCGGAAGCTGCTGGTCGGCCGACGGGCCGAGGCGGTGTACGCGGCGAGCAAGCTGGGGCTCCTGTAGGCCGCGGTACACCTCGCGGCGCGATCAGGTGGTTGCCACGCGCGGGGCGACCCAGTGGTGCACGTCCCCCAGCCCGACGATGCGCGGCGTGGGCAGCCCGGCATCGGAGAGCGCGTTGAGCCACGCATCGCTGGTGATGAACTCCGCATGCGCCTCGATGTCCGGGCAGGAGTCGTAGACGGAGATGCCGTCCGCGGTCGCGACGCAGGCGTGCAGCAGCAGCGCCTCGTCCGGGAAGTTCGCCACCATCCGGTCGTAGCGGGCCAGCAGATCGGTCGAGTCGCCGTCGAAGTGGTAGACGCTGAGGTACATGGCGTGCTCCTGTCGTCGTAGGTGTCTCGACGAGGAGGCGCGAGTTCGTTCCTCGCGGCCCGCGAGTCGGCGGCTCGCGCCGTCCGGGTGTGCCGGCACGGGCTGGCCGCGGACCTCACGGAGGGCACGATGACCGCAACGGTCGAGGAACAGGACCCGCAAGCCGTGATCGGCCGGTTGGTCGTGGAGCTGGGCAGCTCGCTCGGGGTGTTGCTCATCGCGCTGGGCACCCGGACCGGTCTGTGGGCGGCGCTCGCCGACGGGGAGCCGACCGCGGCTGCGGAGCTGAGCAGGCGCACCGGCGTCCATCCGGCGCTCGTCCGCGAGTGGTGCCGGGCCCAGGCCGCGGGCGGGCTGCTCGCCTACGACGGCACCACCGACACGTTCCGGATGCCGGCCGCCGTGACCGGTGCACTGCTGCACGGTCCGGGTGCTGCCCTGGTGGACGCGTGCACGGACATGTTCTGCTCGCTCGGCGCCGGGTTCGCCGAGTTCACCGCTGCGGTGCGCAGCGGGACGGGGTTCGGCTGGCACCAGCACGACGCACAGTTCTGGCATGGCAGCGACGCGCTGACCAGGGTCTCGCTGCCCGACGAGCTGATCGGGGCGGCGCTCGACCAGCTCGGTCCGGTCACCGCGGCTCTGCAGAGCGGCGGTTCGGTGCTCGACGTCGGCTGTGGGTACGGGACGCCGACGATCGCGATCGCCCGGCACTTCCCGTCCGCCACCGTGCTCGGCATCGACTACCACCCGGAGTCGATCACCACGGCCCGCTCGGCCGCGGACGCGGCGGGGGTGGCCGATCGCGTGCGGTTCGACGTGGCGGCGGCGAGCGACCTGCCGGCCGGCGGCTACGACCTCGTCACGTTCTTCGATTCGGTCCACGACCTCGGCGATCCCGTCGGCGCGCTCGTGCAGGCCCGCGAGGCGCTGGTGCCGGGCGGAGCCGTGCTGCTCGTGGAACCGCTGGCCGCCGACCGGGTCGAGGACAACCTCAATCCGTCCGGCCGGATGTTCTACGCCGTGTCGACGATGATCTGCACGCCGAACGCGATCTCGCAGGCCACGGGCGACGGCGGTGCTCCGCTCGGCACTCAGGCCGGCCCGGCGCTGCTGGGCGAGACGGCCGCCGCGGCCGGCTTCTCGCAGGTCCGGCGCGTGCCGCTGGATGCGCCGCTCAACCTGGTGTTGGAGCTGCGTCCCTGAACCCGCGATGATGAACGCCCCATGGACACTGCACGCGCCGACCTGCACGGATCCACCGGCCGGCGGCTCGTCGGCAGGGAGTCGGCGCTGCACGCGGTCGGCGCGGCAATGGCCGAGGCGGCCCAGGGATCGGGCGGGACGCTGCTGGTATCCGGCGAGCCGGGGATCGGCAAGTCGGTGCTGCTCGCCGAACAGGCGCGCCGGGCCACGGCGAGCGGCATCCGCGTGCTGCGCGGGGTGTGCTGGCAGGGGGCACCCTCGTACTGGGTGTGGACGCAGGTGCTGCGCGGGCTCGACCCGACAGAGCTCGGGGCCGCGGCCGTACTGCTCGACGCCGGCCACGATCCCGGCGAGTCGCGGTTCGCGGTGTTCGACGCCGTCGCGCGTGCTCTCGCCGCGGCCGCGCCGGTCCTCGTCCTCCTCGACGACCTGCAGTGGGCCGACGACCCAGCTGTGCGCCTGCTGGAGTTCCTGCGCGGCCCGTTGGCCGCGAGTGGTGTGCTGCTGCTGGGCGCCTACCGCGAGGGCGAGGCAGGCCCGGCACTCCAGGCGCTGGCCGGGGCCGTCCCCGGCGTACCGCTGCGCGGGCTGGACAGCGCCGGCGTCGCCCAGCTGATGGCGACCGTCGCCGGCCCCGTCCCGACCGCCGAGGACGCCGACGACGTGCGCCGACGATGCGGCGGCAACCCGTTCTTCGTCCGCGAGCTCACCCGGCTCATGATCGCGGAAGGCGGCGGGCCGACGGCCGTCCCCGACGTCGTGCGCGACACCCTGCGGATGCGCCTGGCCAGGCTGTCCGGTCCGTGCGCCGAACTGCTCGGGATCGCCGCCGTAGCCGGCGTCCAGGTCGACGTCGACGTCGTCGCCGCGGTCGGCTCGGCGGACCCCGCGACCGTCGCACAGCTGCTCGACGAGGCCGAGCGTGCCCGGGTGCTGGTGCCCGGAGCCGCCGGGCGATCGTTCGCGCACGATCTCTACCGCGAGGCGGCGGTGGCGCTCGTCCCGCCGGAGCGGGCGGTCGCGTTGCACCTGGCCGTCGGACGCGTCCTCGCCGATGCTGCCGTGGACGGCGCGGACCCGGGAGCTGCGGGCGGGGCCGCGCGGATCGCCGCGCACTTCGTCGCCGCCGGCGCCACCGCGGATGCAGTGCGCTGGTCGGTGCTGGCCGCTGAGGACGCGACCGGTCGGTTGGGCCACGAGGACGCCGCGCGGCACTACGCGACGGCACTGCGCAACACGTCCGATCCGGCCCAGCGCTGCACGCTGGTCCTGGATCTCGCTGCCGCGCAGGCGCGGTCCGGCCGGTCCGCGGACGCGCGGGAGAGCTTCCTGCGCGCGGCAGCGCTGGCCCGGCACCGCGACGACGGCACGGGCCTGGCCATGGCCGCGCTCGGGATGGCCGATCTCGGGGTGCGTGCCGGAACGGAGGATGTGGCGGGCCTCGACCTCCTCGAGGATGCCCGAGCGCGGCTGACCGGCCCGTCCGACACCGCGCTGCGGTCCCGGCTGGTGGCGGCGCTCGCACGCGCCTACCGGCACGCGAGCGGCGGCGAGGTCGACGCACGGGCGACCGCGCTCGCGGACGAGGCCGTGGCGCTGGCCAGGGACTCGGGCGACCGGACCGCGCTCGGCCAGGCGCTGCTCGCGCTGCACGACGTCCTCTGGCGGCCCGGCACCGCCAGGCAGCGGCTGGAGGTGCTCGACGAGATGGCCGCCGTCGCCGAGCAGGCCGGCGACGCGGAGCTCTCCGCGGAGGCCGAGCTGCTCAGGGCGACGGCCCTGATCGAGCTGGGCGATCCGGCGGGCATGACCGCCCTCGCCCGCCACGTCGGCCTGGCCGACCGGCTCGGCCATGCCCGCGGACGCTGGCAGGCGCTGAGCAGGCGGGCGACGCTGGCGGAGATCGTCGGCCGTGTCGACGACGCCGCGGCGCTCGCGGCGGAGGCGCACGCGCTGGGCCTGGCCATCGCACTGCCCGACGCGGACGGCTGCTTCAGCACCCTGCGCGGCAGCCTCACCGCGATCGGCGGGGAGCCGCTGCAGTTCGCGGATTCGCTCCCGCGCAGCGATCCGCTGTGGCCGGCGTACCCGCTGCTGCGGGCGTGGATGCAGATGCGCTCTGGCGACCTCACGTCGGCAGCGTCGATCCGGTCGGTCCCGCTGCACACCCTGCCCCCGCAGTACGACCTGGAGATGATGGGGGCGGCCGCGGTCGTCGTCGCGGCTGCGGGCACCGCGGAGCAGCGCGAGTACGTCCACGGCCGGCTGCTCCCGTACTCGGGCCTGCACGTGATCGTCAGTGGCAGCGCCGCGTACCACGGCGCCGTCGATCACCACCTCGCGACGCTGGAGGCCGCACTCGGCCGGACCGACGCGGCGGCCGCGAACCTCACGTCGGCGATCGCGCAGCAGGATCGACTGGGTGCAACGGCGTGGGCGCAGCTCAGCAGGGCCGCGCTCGACGGGCTGCGACCCGACGGCGACGCGTTCCTCAGGGTCGGCGACACGTGGCAGCTCGGCTTCGACGGCGTCGTCGCCCACCTCCCCGATGCCAAGGGACTGCACGACATCGCCGCGCTCCTCGCCGTCCCCGGCCGACCCGTGCACGTCCACGCCCTGCTCGGCATCGACATCCCGCCGACCGGCGCCGATCCGGTGCTCGACCGGACGGCTGTCGCGCGGTTCCGCGAACGGATCGAGCTCCTGGACCGCGAGCTCGACGAGGCCGACAGCGCCGGCGACGCGACCCGGAGCGCGCGGATCACCCGGGAGCGGGCTGCGCTCGTGGACCACCTGAAGTCCGCCGGTGGCCTGGCCGGACGCGCCCGGCGCCTCGGCGACGAGACCGAACGCGCCCGCAAGACGGTGTCCGCGCGCGTCCGCGACGCCCTGCGCCGGATCGAGCGCACCCATCCCGCGCTCGCCGAGCACCTCCGCGCGAGCCTCCAGCTCGGCACGACCTGCACCTACGCGCCCGATCCACCGCGCCGCTGGCAGCTCCGGTAGGAGGGCTCACGCGGCAAGGTGGTTCGTTGATCAAGGGCAAAAGGTCGCTGAACAAGATCGACGAACGACCTTTTGCCCTTGATCGACGTCATATCGCCGGGCCGCTCTCAGGAGGGGACGAGCCCCTCCCACGACCACCTCGGGATCGTGAGGCCGTCGGGCACCTCGTCGGCCGATGCGTGGTAGCGGCCCATGGTCTCCCGGGTTGCCCAGGCGAAGAAGTCGTGCAGCACCTGCCGGAGCCGGGCGTCGGCGATGCCCGCATCGACCAGCGCGACGTCGAAGCAGGCGATCGCGCGGCTGTCCATCTCGTCGTGCGGGCCGTTCCCGCTGTGCATGCGCACGACCTCGGTCTCGTCGCCGTACGTGCGC
>Ga0307513_10002845_pt1 | contig 23699 bp, 16 predicted proteins | sample 15_EM_MG_FD_202174 | JGI IMG/M metagenome (GOLD analysis project Ga0307513, IMG submission 202174) | Populus trichocarpa ectomycorrhiza microbial communities from riparian zone in the Pacific Northwest, United States - 15_EM | ecosystem: Host-associated > Plants > Roots > Unclassified | place...
GGTGATGCGGCGGCCGATCCAGTCGAGGTCGAACTTCAGCGCGGTCAGCGAGCCGCCGACATCGTCGTGGATCTCGCGCGCGATCGCATGGCGCTCGTTCTCGACGCTGGTCTGCAGATGCTGGGCCAGCTCCGACAAGCGCAGCCGGGACGCCTGCAGGTCGCGGTCGGCGCGCAGCCGGGCGCGGCTGGTCTGGCTGGCGGCGATCGCGTGTTCGATCGCCGGCGCCAGCCGCGCCAGGTTGTTCTTCAGCAGGTAGTCGCTGGCGCCGTTGCGCATCGCCTCGACGGCGGTGTCCTCGCCGATTTCGCCCGAAACCAGGATGAACGGCATCAGGCGGCCGCTGTCGCGCAGCATCTGCAGCGCTTCCAGGCCCGAGAAGCCGGGCAGGTTGTAGTCCGACAGGATCACGTCCCAGTCGTCGGCCAGGGCTTGCGCGAACTCGGCGCGCGACTCGATGCGCTCGGGCTGGACGACGAGGCCGGCGCGGCGCAACTGGGCCATCGCCAGCGCGTGGTCGGGTTCGGCGTCTTCGATGTGCAGCAGGCGCACCGCCTGCGGGGGGCCGCTCATGGGGCGAAGTATGGCCCAGCGCGGCGTTCCGGGCCGGGCCGGCAGGGCTCGGCGAAGAAATGAACCGGGAAAGTCTCGATCTTTCGCTCAATGTTCGACCCAGTGCTGCCGAAAATGGACCGGAAGACAGTCTGAAAGTGATCGCACGCCACCAACCGGGTGTGCGGTGGCGAGACCTCGACCCCGTGAACAACAAAGCCCGGAGCCACGATGCTCACCCACGAAGCCCTGCCCCCAACGCCTGCTAGCGGCATGCCGCTGCTGGCCGCCGCCGATTTGCAGGACCACCTGATGGTTGCCAGCAATGACCTCGAACGGCTGCAGCGGCTGCTCGACGACGCCAGCACCGCACTGATGGACCACTTCACGAGCGCGACCGAACACATCGAGGCCGCGCTGCGCGACTTCGCCGGCGTGCACGAAGGCGATCCGAAAGCGATGCACGACGCACGCCACATGCTCGGCGGCGCGATCACCGCGCTGCAGTTCCAGGACATGGCGACGCAGTTGATCGCGCACACCACGCGCCGGCTGCGCAACTGCGCCGACCGCCTGGCTCGCGATGCCTTCACCGACGACGACGACGGCGAAGCCTTGATCGAAGAGGCGCCGCTGCGCCCCAACCCCGTGACCCAGGACGAGATGGACGCCGGCTCCGTCGAACTGTTCTGAATCGACCGCCGCGCCGACCGAAATTCCAAGCCTTACCCCGGAGATACAAGATGCACTCGATCCTTGCCGTAGACGACAGCGCCTCGATGCGCCAGATGGTGACCTTCACGCTGAAGAACGCCGGCTTCAACGTCGTCGAGGCCGTCGATGGCCAGGACGCCTTCGAAAAGGCCAACAGCCGCGACTTCAATCTGGTGCTGACCGACCAGAACATGCCGCGCATGGACGGCATCAGCCTGACCAAGAAGCTGCGCGAGAACCCCAAGTTCAAGAGCACGCCGATCCTGATCCTGACCACCGAGTCGAGCGACCAGATGAAGCAGGCCGGCCGCGCCGCGGGCGCCACCGGCTGGCTGGTCAAGCCCTTCGACCCGGCCAAGCTGGTCGAGGTCATCGGCAAGGTCATTCGCTGACCTGCGGCCTAGCCGTTTGCGAGGAGCATTGCCATGGCTGAAATGACCAACGACAACTCACACCAGTCCGCCGGCATCGACTTGAGCCAGTTCTACCAGGTCTTCTTCGAAGAAGCCGGCGAGAACCTCGAGACGATGGAGCAGAAGCTGCTCGGGCTGGACATCGTCAACGCCGACGACGAAGAGCTGAACGCCATCTTCCGCTGCGCGCATTCGGTGAAAGGCGGAGCCGCGACCTTCGGCTTCACCGACGTCGCCGAGCTGACGCACCAGATGGAAACGCTGCTCGACAAGCTGCGCCGGCGCGAGATCGCGCCGAACGCCTCGATGGTCGACGTGCTGCTGGCCTCGGGCGATGCGCTGAAGGCGCAGCTCGGGCGCCACCAGGGCAACGGCGGGGCCGCGGTCGATACCGCCGAGCTGCTGAACTCGATCCGCGCGCTGGTCGACGGCCGCGGGCCGAACACGGCGAACACGGCGAACACGGGTCTGGCCGTTGCTGCCGGCGTGCAGGCGCCGGCTCCGGCTCCGGTCTTCCGCGCGCCGGACAAGCCCGCCGCGCGGGCCCTCGAGCTGACGGTCGGCCCGCTGGAAAACATCGGCGATGCCGACAACCTGGTCGACCTGTTCAAGGAGATCACCGACCTCGGCACGATCGAGCCGCTCGACGCCGGCAAGGGCGCCGACGGCATGCGCCGCTTCAAGATCGTCACCGCTTCCAGCGACGACGACCTGCTCGACCTGTTCACCTTCCACGTCGCCCGCGAACAGGTCCGGCTGGCGCCGCTGAATTCCGGCTACGGTTTCCACGAAGGCGCGCCCGGCGCGCCGGTCGACGCCGGCGAAGCCGAAGACCCCGGCTACGGCTTCTTCGAGAACGCCCCCGGCGCGCCTGGCGGCGACGCTGAAACCGAAGCCGCCGCGCCGACGGCCGAAGCGTCGCCCGCCACGATCGCCGCCCCGGTCAAGGCCGCCGCCGCGAAGGTCGACAAGGCCGCCAGCGCGCCCGAGTCGAGCACGCTGCGCGTCTCGGTCGAAAAGGTCGACCAGCTGATCAACCTGGTCGGCGAACTCGTCATCACGCAAGCCATGCTGGCGCAGAACGGCAAGGGCATCGACGCCGGCCTGTACCAGCAGCTCGCCTCGGGCATGGCCGATCTCGAGCGCAACACCCGCGACCTGCAGGAAGCGGTGATGTCGATCCGCATGATCCCGATGTCGCTGGTCTTCAACCGTTTCCCGCGCATGCTGCGCGACCTGGCCGGCAAGCTCGGCAAGAAGGTCGACCTGGTCCAGGTCGGCGAAGCGACCGAGCTCGACAAGGGCCTGGTCGAGAAGATCACCGACCCGCTGACGCACCTGGTGCGCAACAGCTGCGACCACGGCATCGAGATGCCGGCCGAGCGGCTGGCCAAGGGCAAGACCGAAAACGGCAGCATCACGCTGATCGCCACCCACCAGGGCGGCAGCATCGTCATCGAGGTCCGCGACGACGGCCGCGGCCTGAACCGCGCCAAGCTGCTGAAGAAGGCCCGCGAGCGCGGCATCGAAGCGCCCGACACGATGACCGACCAGGAGGTCTACGGCCTGATCTTCGCGCCCGGCTTCAGCACCGCCGACGTCGTGACCGACGTCTCCGGCCGCGGGGTCGGCATGGACGTGGTGAAGAAGAACATCACCGCTCTGGGCGGCACGGTCGAGATCGACTCCGCCGAGGGCTACGGGATGACGGTGCGCGTGCGCCTGCCGCTGACCCTGGCGATCATGGACGGCATGAGCGTGGGCGTCGGCGACGAGTGCTACATCCTGCCGCTGTCCAGCGTGGTCGAGTCGTTCCAGGTCCAGCCGGGAATGGTCAAGACCATCGGCGGCAGCGGCCGCGTGGTCGAGGTCCGCGACGAATACATGCCGGTGCTCGACCTGGAGAAGGTCTTCGAGGTGCCGCGCTTCGACTTCGAGCACGTCAGCAACATCATGGTCGTCGTCGAATCCGAGGGCGGCCGGGTCGCACTGCTGGTCGATGAACTGCTCGGCCAGCAGCAGGTGGTCGTGAAGAACCTGGAGTCGAACTACCGCAAGGTCGATGACGTCTCGGGCGCCACGATCATGGGCGACGGCCGCGTCGCGCTGATCCTCGACGTGACCTCGCTGATCCGCCGCTCGCGCCATTGATCGTCATTTGATCGACATCGATCGCAAACCAACGCAGTCAAAGTCCATGAACACATTCGCCCTCTTGCGCCGCTTCACGATCCGCACCCGGATGGTCGGTGCCGTCGTGATCGTGCTCGTCATGTTCGCCATCGTCGGCGCGACCGGCCTGCTCGGCGGCCAGAAGCTGACCGGACTGAACGCCGAGATCATGGACCTCGCCAACGGCGAACAGCACCGGGTGGCGTCCATGCGCAGCCACCTGGCCAGCGTGCGGCTGCACGAAAAGCAGATGGTCATCGACTACGAAAACGGCGTCCTCGTGCTCCAGCACCGCGAACGCTGGGCGAAGGAGATCGAAGCCACCCGCAAGGCCTTCAGCGCGATGCTCGAAGGCGCGGAAGACGAAGACAACAAGATCGTTCGCGGCTCGCTCGAGCAGATCACCGCCTACGTCAAGTCGTCCGAGCCGGTTCTGCAGCAGATCCAGAACGGCGCCTACGACAACGCGCGCACGGTCGACAAGATGCTCGCCCGCGCCAAGCAGAGCATCGCCAGCGTCGAAGCCGATGTCGAGAAGGTCGACGCCATCGTCACCGCCAAGGCCGCCGCGCTCGAGGCCCGCTTCCAGCAGGCGATCAAGACCATCGCGCTGGTCTTCTGCGCCGTGCTCGGGGTGGTCGTCGCGCTGGTCGTGCCGCTGACCCTGATCAACTCGCGTTCGATCACCGGCCCGATCGACAACGCCCGCAATGTCGCCCAGGCGATCGCCGCCGGCGACCTGACGCGGCCGATCGTCGTCGAAGGCAAGGACGAAGCCGGCCAGCTGCTCGCCGCGCTGGCCCAGATGCAGGAATGGCTGCGCCAGGTGGTCGGCGACGTTCGCGGTTCGTCGTCGAACATCGAGATCGCAAGCCGCGAGGTGGCCAGCGGCAACACCGACCTTTCGGTGCGCACCGAGCAGACCGCCAGTTCGCTGCAGAAGACCGCCAGCGCGATGGAGCAGCTCACCGGCACCGTCTCGCAAAGCGCCGACGCCGCCCGCCAGGCCAGCCAGCTGGCCGGCTCGGCGGCCGATGTCGCACAGCGCGGCGGCAAGGTGGTCGCCCAGGTCGTCTCGACGATGGACGAGATCAGCCGCAGCTCCAAGCGCATCGCCGACATCATCGGCACGATCGACGGCATCGCCTTCCAGACCAACATCCTGGCGCTGAACGCCGCCGTCGAAGCGGCCCGCGCCGGCGAACAGGGCCGCGGCTTCGCGGTCGTCGCCAGTGAAGTCCGCAGCCTCGCCCAGCGCAGCGCCGAAGCGGCGAAGGAAATCAAGTCGCTGATCGGCACCAGCGTCGAGAAGGTCGAGTCGGGCTCGCGCCTGGTCGCCGACGCCGGCAGCACGATGACCGAGATCGTCGCCAGCGTGCAGCGCGTGGCCGACATCATCGGCGAGGTGATGGCCGCGACCGGCGAGCAGAGCCAGGGCATCGGCGCGATCAACGGCTCGATCGCCGACCTCGACCAGATGACGCAGCAGAACGCCGCACTGGTCGAAGAGTCGGCCGCGGCCGCCGAGTCGCTGAAGGAACAGGCCGCGCGGCTGGCCACGCTGGTCGCCGCCTTCAACGTCGGCGGCGAAGCCGCCCCGGCCGCCGCCGCCACGATCGCCCGCGCGCGCACCGGCAGCCGGCCGGGCCGCGCCGCTTCGGCGTCGCCCGTCAACGAAGACTGGCAGACCGTCTGACACCGTCCGACACGCCGTCTGATACGCCGCTACACCGCCGCCCCGGCACCCGTCCCAGCGAGAACGGAAAAATGAACCTCAGCAAACTTCGAATCGGCACCCGCCTGGGATTGAGTTTCGCGACCGTGCTGCTGCTGATGGCGGCGATGGTCGTCACCGGCGTGCAGCAGCTGCGCCAGATCGACGCGCTGAACGTCGTCAGCGACGACATGTCCCGCCGCTACGCGAGCATCGAACGCTGGAACGGCGCCGTCACGCTGAACCTGACCCGCGCGCTGACGATCGGCCGCTCGGGCTACCAGCCGGCGACCGTCGCCTTCCTCGAACCGCTGATGAGAGCCACCTCGGAGCGCATCACCGCGCTCCAGCAGGAACTCGACAAGCAGACCGTCGCCACCGAAGAACGGGCGCTGCTGGCCGATGTCGGCGCCAAGCGCAAGGTTTATGTCGACGTGCGCGCAAAGGCGGCGGCCGCGTTCCAGGCCGGCCAGACCGAAGAAGGCAACCAGCTCGTCAGCGGGCCGATGACCGCCGGTGCCGCCGCCTACCTGGCCGCGATCGGCCAGCTGCAGACTTTCGCCGGCCAGCAGAACGACGCGCTGAGCGCCGAGCTGGCCCGGCGCTCGGCCAGCGCGCAGACACTGCTCGTCGGCCTCGGCGTGGCCGCGCTGATGGCCGGCAGCCTGCTTGCCTGGGCCATGACGCGCTCGGTGACGCGGCCGCTGGCCGGCTCGATCGAAGCCGCCCAGCGCATCGCCGCGCGCGACCTGTCGACGCCCATCGCCGACGCCGAACGCGGCGACGAGATCGGCGTGCTGCTGCGCGCCTTGCGCGAGATGCAGAAGAGCCTGAATGCGATGGTCCAGCAGATCCGCGCCGGCACCGTCAACGTCGCCGGCGCCAGCGCCGAAATCGCGTCCGCCAGCAGCGACCTGTCGACGCGCACCGAGCAGGCGTCGAGCTCGCTGCAGCAGACCGCCAGCGCGATGGAGCAGATCACCGCCACCGTCTCGCAGACCGCCGATTCGGCGCGCACCGCCAACCAGCTCGTCGCATCAGCCAGCGAAGTCGCGCAGCGCGGCGGCCAGGTCGTCGCCCAGGTCGTCTCGACGATGGGCGAGATCAACGCCAGCTCGAAGAAGATCGCCGACATCATCGGCACGATCGACGGCATCGCGTTCCAGACCAACATCCTGGCGCTGAACGCCGCGGTCGAAGCCGCGCGGGCCGGCGAACAAGGCCGCGGCTTCGCGGTGGTCGCCAGCGAAGTCCGCAGCCTGGCCCAGCGCTCGGCAGCGGCGGCGAAGGAGATCAAGGGCCTGATCGGGACCAGCGTCGACAAGGTCGAATCCGGCGCCCGGCTTGTCACCGACGCCGGCAGCACGATGACCGAGATCGTCACCAGCGTGCAGCGCGTGGCCGACATCATCGGCGAGGTGATGGGCGCGGCCACCGAACAAAGCCAGGGCATCGGCCAGGTCAACGACGCGGTCAGCCAGCTCGACCAGATGACGCAGCAGAACGCCGCGCTCGTCGAAGAGTCTGCCGCCGCCGCCGAATCGCTGAAGGGCCAGGCGGCGACGCTGGCAACGCTGGTTGCGACCTTCAAGGTCGACAGCGCCACGGCGGCGACGCCGCTGGCCGCATCGGCGATTGCAAAAGCCAGCGCTTCGGCGCGTGCTGCGCCGCGGCCGGCAGCGAAACCGACACCGACAGCGGCGCCGGTGAAGGCGCGGGCCGCGACGCCGAGCCCGGCGGCGCCGCGCGCAGCAGCTACCACCAGCGCCGCCGACGGCGACTGGGAAACCTTCTGATCGGCCGGCCGATCGATCGAGAAAGCGAACAAAGACATGAACCTGAACCGCATGCGCATCGGCACCCGTCTGGGTGGTGGCTTTGCCGTCATCCTGACCCTGGCCGCGCTGATGAGCCTGATCGGCGTCTGGCAGCTCCAGAAGCTGGCCGACGACAGCCGCGGGATCATGGCCGTGCCGCTGGCCAAGGAACGCCTCGTCGAAGAGTGGGTCCGCCTGCTCAGCGTCGGCGTCATGCGCAGCACCGCGATCGCGAAGAGCAGCGACCCCAATCTGGAGGCCTACTTCGCCGAGACGAGCAAGACCTCGATCGCTCGCGGCGACGAGGTCACGAAGGCGCTCCAGGCGATGCCCAGCGATGCCCAGGAACAGGCATTGATGGCAGCCGCACTCGAGCAGCAAACGCGCTACCGCGCGGTGCGCTCGGCGGTGATGCAGGCCAAACGCGATGGCAAAGCCGAAGAAGCCGAGCGTCTGTTTGCCGGCGAGTTCTCGGCCCAGGCCAAGGCATTCAGCGCGTCGACGCAGGCGGTGCTCGACCAGCAGCGCCGGGCCATCGATGCGGCGTCGAAGGCGATCGACGCCGACACCCGCCGCGACGTGATCGGGCTCGGCGTGATCGGCGCCCTCTGCATCGGCCTGGGCGCGTTGTTCGCCTGGCTGCTGACGCGTTCGATCACGCGGCCGCTGGCCAGTGCCGGCCGCGTGGCCGATGCGGTGTCGGGCGGCGACCTGTCGCCGCTCGCGCCCGCCGAAGGCAACGACGAGCTGGCCGCACTGATGCGCTCGCTCGGCAGCATGACCGACAACCTGCGCCGCATGGTGCAGCAGGTGCGCGAATCGGCCGAGTCGATCCTGGTCGCCTCCAGCGAAGTCGCCAGTGGCAACGCCGACCTCTCCAACCGCACCGAGCAGACGGCGACCAACCTGCAGCAGACCGCGGCTTCGGTCGAAGAGATCACCGGTACCGTCAAACAAAGCGCGGCGTCGGCGCAGCAGGCCAGCCAGCTGGCCGCAGCGGCCGCCGACGTTGCCGGCCGCGGCGGCTCGGTGGTTTCGCAGGTGGTCTCGACGATGGACGAGATCAACAGCCGCTCGAAGAAGATCGCCGACATCATCGGCACCATCGACGGCATCGCTTTCCAGACCAACATCCTGGCGCTGAACGCCGCGGTCGAAGCCGCGCGCGCCGGCGAACAGGGCCGCGGCTTCGCGGTCGTCGCCGGCGAGGTGCGCAGCCTGGCCCAGCGCTCGGCCGAAGCCGCGCGCGAGATCAAGAGCCTGATCGGCAGCAGCGTCGAGAAGGTCGAATCGGGTTCGCGCCTGGTCGCCGACGCCGGCTCGACGATGAAGGAGATCGTCGCCAGCGTGCAGCGCGTCAGCGACATCGTCGGCGAGATCAGCGCCGCCGCCAGTGAACAGAGCATCGGCATCGGCCAGGTCAACGACTCGGTCGCCCAGCTCGACCAGATGACGCAGCAGAACGCCGCGCTCGTCGAAGAATCGGCGGCCGCGGCCGAGAGCCTGCGCGACCAGTCGCGCCAGCTCGCCGCCGCGGTGGCGGGTTTCCGCCTGCAGCCGGGTGCAGCGGCGGCGCCGGTGGCACGGGCCGTCATCGGCCAGGTCCAGGCGAAGGCCGCGCGCGACGCGGGCAAGCCCGCCGCGGCCGCGCCGCGCGCGCCGGCGCCGGTCGCAAAAGCGGCGCCCGCATCAGCCGCACCAAAAGCCGTTCCCGCGCCGACCCCGAAACCCGCGGCGCCGCGCGCGCCTGCCGCGCCCGCAGCCGCCAACAACAACGACGGCGACTGGGAATCCTTCTGAAACCCCGCATCAAGTCTGCCGCTCGAAGCCCGATAACCCGTCGAAGCACTGTCTCGCCGAAGGAAACACCATGGAAATGATCGCCGAAGCCACCCACGTCGCCCGCCACGAGGCCGCGCGGGCAGCCACCAGCGCGGCCACCGCCGCGCGCGAGCCGCAGGCCTGCGGCGAGTTCCTGACCTTCCGTCTGGGCGCCGAGGAGTACGGCATCGACATCCTGCGCGTGCAGGAGATCCGCTCCTACGAACCGCCGACGCGGATCGCCAACGCGCCGGCCTTCATCAAGGGCGTCGTCAACCTGCGCGGCGTGATCGTGCCGATCATCGACCTGCGCCTGAAGCTCGGCTGCCCGAGCGCCGAATACAACGGCTTCACGGTGGTGATCGTGCTCAACGTGCGCGGCCGCGTGGTCGGTGCGGTGGTCGATTCGGTGTCCGACGTGCTCGAACTCGGCCGTGACGAGATCAAGCCGGCGCCCGAACTCAGCTCGAACATCGACGCCCACTACATCACCGGGATCGGCGCGGTGAAGAACGGCGACGCCGAACGCATGCTGATCCTGATGGACATCGAAGCGCTGATGAGCAGCGCCGAGATGGGCCTGATGGATGCCTGAACGCCTGCCGCGTTCTTCTCCCGCGCCGCGAAAGACAGCCCCCGTGAAATTCAACGCAGGTCTGCTGGCCGGCGCACTGGCCGCAGCCAGCGTCGGCGCCCACGCCAGCACGGCGACCCCGGCCGAGGTCACCGCGATGGTCAAGAAGGGTGTCGCCTTCATCAAGTCCAGCGGCAAGGACAAGGGCTACGCCGAGATCAACAACAAGGCCGGCCGGTTCACCGACGGCGACCTGTACCTCGTGGTCTACGGCCTCGACGGCATCGTTCGCGCGCATGGCGCGAACGCGAAGATGATCGGCAAGAACCTGATCGAGCTGAAAGACATCGACGGCAAGGCCTTCGTCAAGGAACGCCTCGAACTGGCCCAGGCCAAGGGCACGTTCTGGCAGGACTACAAATTCACCAACCCGGTGTCGAAGAAGATCGAGCCGAAGAGCGCGTACTGCGAAAAGCTCGAAGACGTGGTCGTCTGCGGCGGCGTCTACAGGTAGTCCTCGCTCGACCGCGGCGCCGCGGCCTGAACGGGCTGATCAGCCCCGGCGGCCCTGCGCCGCCTGCCGGGTGGGCACAATCCGGCATGCGCGCCGATTCGTCTCGCCAGACCGCCGCCGTCGACGCGCCCAGCGCCGCGGCGGTGTGCGCCACGCAATTGCGCCTGCACGACGACAACGCCGTCCCGGTCGCGCTGGCGAGCATCGCGGCGGCGCTGCTGCTGGCGGCGGCCTTGCGCGGCAACATCGATGGCCCGCTGCTGCTCGGCTGGCTGGCGGCGGTGGCGGCGATCGTCGCGCTGCGCCTGGCGGCCAAACGTTCGCGCCGCCGGGCGGCCGGCGACGGCCCGCCGGCGACGGTCTGGCTGAACCGCTACCGGGTCGGCGCGCTGCTGCATGGCCTGGCCTGGGGCGCGGCGGCGCTGCTGCCGGCGTCGATCGTCGACCCCGACGTGCAAGGCATCCTGGCGCTGGTGCTGGGCGGGATGGCCGCCGGCGCGATGGCGATCACCTTGTTCGACCTGGCGTCGGCCCTGCTGTTCGCGCTGCCGGCGCTGCTGCCGATGGGCTTGCGTCTGCTGGCCGGATCGACAGCGCCGCCGCGGCTGACCCTCGTCGCCGGGCTGCTGTCGCTGCTGCTGCTGGGGCTGTTCGGCATCGCCGGCCGGCGCCAGCAGCGCGACCGGATCGAACTCGCCCGCGCCCGCCAGGCCGAGGCCGAACGCGCGGCCGGCACTCGCCACGCCGAAGGGCTGCTGCGGCTGATCTTCGACCACGTCGGCGAAGGCATCGCGGTCTTCGACGCCGGGCTGAGCCTGGTCGCCTGGAACTCGCACTTCATCGAGTTCACGCGGCTGGACCCCGCCGTGCCGCGCCCCGGCGTGCCGCTGCGCGAGATCCTGCTGAGCCTGGCGCGGGCCGGCGAGTTCGGCAGCGTCGACCCCGAGCAGCAGGCCGACCTGCGGATCGCCGTGCTCAGCGACGGCCGCTCCGAGGTCACCCAGCGTGTGCTCGCCGACGGCCGCTCGATCGAGATGCGGCGCAGCCCGTTGCCGGGCGGCGGCTTCGTGATGGTCTATGTCGACATCACCCGGCGCAAGGCGTCCGAGGAAGCGCTGGCCGAGAAGCAGCGCATGCTGGCGCTGCTGCTGCAGAGCACCGAACAAGGCTTCTGGTTCATCGACAACGACCTGCGCACGACCGATGCCAACCCGGCGCTGTGCCGCATGCTGGGGCGCAGCCGCGAGGCGCTGCTCGGCCACGACATCTACGAGTTCGTCGACGAAGCCAACGCGGCGATCTTCCGCCACCACGTCGAGGAGCGCGCGCGCGGCGTTTCCGAGAGCTACGAGATCACGCTGCTGCGCGCCGACGGCAGCCCGGTGCACTGCTTCAACCACGCGACGCCGATCGTCGACACCAGCGGGCGCAAGATCGGCGCGGTCGGCCTCTTTTCCGACATCGGCGCGCACAAGCGCGCCGAGCGGCAGATCCGCGACACCAGCGCGCTGCTGGCGCAGAAGTCGCACGTGCTCGAGGTCACGCTCGACAGCCTGGACCAGGGCGTGCTGAGCATCGACGTGGCCGGCCGCACCAACGCCTACAACCGGCGCCTGCTGGAGTTGCTGCAACTGCCCGAATCGCTGATGCAGACGCGGCCGACGCTGCTGGAAATGTCGCGCTACCAGTTCGAACAAGGCCATTTCGGCGAAGACCTGAGTCTTGTCGACGAGCGCGGCCGTGCCGGGCTGACGCGCCTGCTGGGCGGCGGCACGCATGCGACGATCGAGCACTACCAGCGCACCCGGACCGACGGCACGCTGCTCGACGTGCGGACCGATTTCGGCGTCGACGGCAGCATCGTGCGCACCTTCACCGACGTGACCGCCAGCGTGCGCGCCGAGCAGGCGCTGCGCGAAAGCGAGAGCCGCTTCCGCACGATGGCCGACGGCGCACCGGCGCTCATCTGGCTGGCCGACGCCGACGGCATCGCGCTCTGGTTCAACCAGCGCTGGCTCGACTACAGCGGCCACACGATGGACGACGAGCTGGCCAGCAACTGGCACGTCCGCCTGCATCCCGACGACCGCCCGCGCTGCCGCGCCGAGTTCCAGCGCGCCGTGGCCGGGCGGCGGGCCTACGGCGTCGAATTCCGCCTGCGCCGCGCCGACGGCAGCTGGGGCTGGATCGCCGACAACGGCATCCCGCGCTTCGGCCGCGACGGCCGCTTCGAGGGCTACATCAGCTACGGCTGGGAGATCACCGAGCGCAAGGCCGCCGAAAGCGCGCTGCTCGCCGCGAAGGACGAAGCCGAGCGCGCGAACCGGGCGAAGTCGGAGTTCCTGTCGCGCATGTCGCACGAGCTGCGCACGCCGATGAACGCGATCCTCGGCTTCGGCCAGCTGCTCGAGACCGACGCCGACGACCCGCTGAGCGGGGCGCAGCGCCTGCGCGTGCAGGAGATGCTGCGCGGCGGCCGCCACCTGCTGGCCTTGATCAACGAAGTGCTCGACCTGGCGCGCATCGAAGCCGGCACCTTGCAGCTGCAGTTGCAGCCGGTCGACCTCGCCGCGGTCGTCGACGACTGCCTGCGGCTGGTGCAGCCGGTCGCGCAGGAGCGCGCGATCACGCTGGCGGTGCAGGTCGAGCCGGGCGCCACCGGCCACGTGCTGGCCGACCCGACCCGGCTGCGCCAGGTGCTGCTGAACCTGTTGTCGAACGCGATCAAATACAACCACGCGGCGGGCAGCGTGCTGCTGAACTGCCGGGCCGAGGGCGACAAGCTGCGGATCGAGGTCAGCGACCGCGGCCCGGGCATAGCCCCGGCCCAGCAACAGCGGCTGTTCCAGGCCTTCGAGCGGCTCGACGCCGACAAGTCGGCGATCGAAGGCGCCGGCATCGGGCTGGCACTGAGCAAGTGGCTGGTCGACCTGATGCACGGCGAGATCGGCGTCGACAGCCAGCTCGGCGTCGGCAGCACCTTCTGGGTGCTGCTGACGCGCACGGCGGCGGCGCCGTCGGTCGCCGCGCCGGTGCTGCCGCAACCGGCAGCGGCGCCGCCCGGCCAGCACACGGTGCTCTACATCGAAGACAACCCGGTCAACCAGATCCTGATGGAAGGCATGCTCGCCCACCGGCCCGGCATCCGGCTGCTGCTGGCCGGGCTGCCGACGGTCGGCCTGACGATGGCCCTGCAGGCCCGGCCCGACCTGGTGCTGCTCGACATCCAGCTGCCCGAGATGGACGGCTTCGAGGTCCTGCGCCGCCTGCGCGCCGACGCGGCCACCCGCGACGTGCCGGCGATCGCCGTCAGCGCCAACGCGATGCAGAGCGACATCGAACAGGCCCAGCGCGCCGGCTTCGCCGACTACCTGACCAAGCCGCTGGACATGCGGCGGCTGCTGGAAGTGGTCGACCGCGCCTTGCAGACCTGAATCACCTTCGGCGCAAGCCGAGCGCCATCACCGCCCCGACCACCAGCAACGCGCCGAGCACCTGCACCGGCGCGATGGCCTGGCCGAGCAGCAGCCAGGCGAGCACCAATGCGGCGACCGGCTCGACGTTGAGGATCGGCGAATTGCCGACCACGCCGAGCTTGGGCAGCAAGGTGAAGAGCACCGTGATCGCGATGCCGTAGAGCAGGCTCAAGCCCGCCAGCCCCCACCAGCCGACGGCAGCGTTCGGCCAGTGCAGGCCGCCCTGCGCCAGCGCACCGGCCAGCGCCAGAACGCCGACGATCGCCATCGTGATCACGCTGCGCCAGCGGCCGTCGAGGTCGGCGACCTCATGCTGGGTCAGCACGAGCACGACACCGAAGGTCGCGCCGGCGGCGACCGCGAGCATCACGCCGGCGCCGATCCGGCTCCACTGCGCCTGCGCGCCCAGGCCCGACGCAGCGCCCGACACGTCGAGCGCCAGCGCCAGCCCGGCCAGGATGAACGGCATCGCGATCAGCACCGCGCGCTCGGGCGCCTGGCGGTAGATCACCCGGGCAGCAAGCGCGGTCCACAGCGGATAGGTGTTGAACGCCAGCAGCGCCAGGCCGACCGGAATCCGCGCGACCGACGAATAAAGGCACACGCTCTGCACGCCAACCAGCAGGCCGAGCAGCGGCATCACCTGCCAATGACGACGGCTCGGCCGCAAGGCGATGCGCTGGCAGCCGACCAGCACCGCGACCGCCGCCGCGGTGGCCAGGCTGCGCACCGCGACCGCGGTGGCCACATCGACCCCATGGTCGAACGCGAAGCGCGCCGCGACATGGTTGGCGCCGAACAGGCAGGCCAACAGCAGCAGCGTGGCGAAGGCTTTCGGGCTGAGTGCCAACGTGCCCGGCGCGGCAGCCACTATTCGACGGCCGCGCGGCGCAGCGTCTCGACCACCGGCCGGCTCAGCACTTCGTGCAGACCCCACCAGCCGGCCGCCAGCGCGAGCAGCGCGCCGGTCGCGCAGCCGATCAGCGGCACCCACGGCGACGGGTTCCAGCTGAAGTCGAACGCATAGCGCGCCAGCGCCCAGCCGACCGCCACCGCGGCCACCGACGCCAGCAGCCCGGCCAAGGCGCCGACCCCCAGCAGTTCGGCGCGCTGGACCTGCGCCAGCAGGCGGCTGCCGGCGCCCATCGCCCGCATGATCGCGAACTCGCGCGCCCGCGTTTCACGGGTCGCGCTGACCGCGGCGAACAGCACCACCAGGCCGGCGATCAACGTGAAGCCGAACAGGAACTCGACCGCGCGGATGACCTGGTCGAGGACCTGCTGGACCTGGCCGATCGACGCCGAGACATCGATGTTGGTGATGTTCGGGAAGTCGCGGCTGAGCGTGTTGTCGAAACCCGGCGCGGCCGGCGCGCGGAACGCGCTGATGTACGACAGCGGCAGGTCCGGCATCTGCGACAGCGGGAAGAGGACGAAGAAGTTGACCCGCATCGACGCCCAGTCGACCTTGCGCAGGCTGGTGATGCGGCCGTCCTTCATCTGGCCGGCGATGTCGAAGCGCAGGCGGTCGCCGAGCTTCAGGCCGAGCGTCGTCGCCAACCCTTCCTCGACCGACAGCCCGTCGGCTTCTTCGGCCGTCCAGCGGCCACCGACGACCTGGTTGTGCTCGGGCAGGCCGGCGTCGTGGCTGAGGTTGAATTCGCGGTCGACAAGCCGGCTGGCGCGCTCGTCGCCATAGCTGTCGGCGGCGACCGGCTTGTCGTTGATCGCGACCAGCCGGCCGCGGATCATCGGGTACCAGTCGAAGCGCTTGATGCCGGCGCGTTGCAGCGCCTGCCGGAACGGGTCGGCCTGGTCGGGCTGCAGGTTGATGACGAAACGGTTCGGCGCGTCGGCCGGCGTCGCCTGGCGCCAGCTGCTGACGAGGTCGGTGCGCAGCAGCACAAGCAGGATCAGCGCCAGCAGCCCGACCGCCAGCGCCGAGACCTGCAGCACCGCGAACGCCGGCCGGGCGGCGATCTGCCGCGTCGCCAGGATCAGCCAGCGCGGCGCACGTGCCTCGGGCACCGCGCGCCGGAGCAGCTTGACGGCGACCAGCGACAGCAGCGCGAAGACGCCGATCGCCGCCGCGAAGCCGCCGACCGCGATCAGGCCGAGCTTGAGGTCCGACGACACCGCCAGCAGCAGCGCCGCGAAGCCGCCGGTGCCGGCCACCAGCACCAGCAGCGAAGCCGCCTTCAGCGAGCCGACATCGCGGCGGATCACGCGCAGCGGCGGCACCCGCGCCAGCTGCAGCACCGGCGGCAGCCCGAAGCCGAGCAGCAAGGTCATGCCGACGCCGATGCCGAACAGCGCCGGCCACGGCCCCGGCGCCGGCAGCGTGGCGTTGACCAGCCCGGCCAGCAGCCAGACGAAGACGTAGTGGATGGCGAAGCCGATCAGCACACCCGCCACGCTGGCGAGCAGCCCGACCGCCGCGAACTCGAGCGTGTACGACGCCGCGATGCGCCGCTGCGACAGGCCCAATACCCGCAGCATCGCGCAGTCGTCGAGGTGGCGCGACGCGAAGTCGCGCGCCGCGATCGCCACCGCCACCGCGGCCAGCAGGGCGGCCAGCAGCGCCACCAGGTTGAGGAACTTCTCGGCCCGGTCCATCGTCTGCCGCATCTCGGGGCGGCCGCTCTCCAGCGACTCGACGCGAACGCCGCGCAGCGGCACGGCCTTGATGCGTTCGTCGCTGAAACGCACGAACTCGCGCAGCGCCGCACGGGCCTTGTTCGAGCCGTCCGGCGCGGCCACCGCCAGCCGGTAGCTGACCCGGCTGGCCGGCTGCACCAGGTGCGTCGCGTCGAGGTCGGCCGAGGACAGCAGCACGCGCGGCGCGAAGCTCATGAAGCCGGCGCCGCGGTCGGGTTCGATGGCGATGATCCTCGTGATGCGCAGGCTCGCATCGCCGAGCAGCAGGGGGTCGCCGACCTTCAGCTGCAGGCCGTCGAGCACCGCCGCGTCGACCCATACTTCGCCCGCCGCGGGCCCGCCGGCGACGACTTGCACCGGCGCGCCGGGCGCGGCGCGCAGCTGCAGGCTGCCGCGTAGCGGGTAGCCGGCGCTGACCGCCTTCACGGCCACCAGCCGGGTCGTGCCGCCCTTGTCGTCGGGCGCGCGCGCCATGCTCGGAAAGCCGCTGCTCTGCGCAACCTTCAAGCCCAGCGACTCGGCCTTCGCCAGCAGCTCGGGCGGGGTCGGCTTGTCGCTGCCGACGATGGCGTCGCCACCCAGCAGCGCGGCGGCGTCGCGCGCCAGGCCGCTGTTCAGGCGGTCGGCGAAGAAGCCGACCGCGCTGAGCGCGGCCACCGCCAGCAGCACGGCAATCGCCAGCAGGCGCAGTTCGCCGCTGCGGAAGTCGCGCAGAGACTGCCGCCAGGCCAGCGCGACTATCGAAGCTTGTTTCATCGCCGCACGGTACCCGAATCGGCGCGGTGAATGCCGGGCGGGGGCAAAGCGGTTCAATCGCCGCGGCTTGTCCCTGCGCCGCTGCGGGCTGCTGATTGCAGCGCGCCCGGCCGTCGGCGATAACGCGGGCTCATCCCCCGACTTCGCAGGAGCCCGCGATGCGCCTTGCCCGAACGCTGGCCGCGCCCGTGCTGGCGCTGGCCACGGCCTTGACGCTGGCGACCGCCGGCGCCACCGACTGGCCGCAGTTCCGCTTCGACGACGCCCACACCGGCTTCAACCCGAACGAGCAGCTGCTCGATGCCGGCAACGTGACGCAGTTGCAGCTGGCCTGGGCGGCGCAGTTGGGCCAGCTGGTCGACTGGTCGTCGCCCGCCGTCGTCGGCGGCGTCGCCTACATCGGCTCGACCGACGGCCGCCTGTGGGCCTACCCGGCCGGCGGCTGCGGGCGTTCGCTGTGCACACTGCCGCTGTGGCAGTCGGTGCCGCTCGGGCAGATCATCGACTCGCCGACCGTCGCCGGCGGCGTCGTCTACATCGGCTCGCAGACCTCCAACGTCAACAACGACGGGCGCTTGAACGCGTTCGCCGCGGCCGGCTGCGGCAGCCCGGTCTGCGCGCCGTTGTGGCAGGGGATCGCCGGCCCGCAGTCGATTCTGCAGTCGTCGCCGGCGGTGGCGAACGGCGTCGTCTACGTCGGCGCCTTCGACGGCAAGCTGTATGCGTTCGCGGCGCAGGGCTGCGGCGCGGCGACCTGCGCGCCGCTGTGGAGCGGCCAGACCGGCGGCACGATCGAATCGACCCCGGTGGTCGCCGGCGGCACGGTCTTCATCGGCTCCGACGACGGCAACCTGTACGCATTCGCGGCCGGTGGCTGCGGCGCCGCGGCCTGCCCGCCGCTGTGGACCGGGCGCCTGGGCAGCCCGGTGTTCCAGTCGAGCCCGGCGGTCGCGAACGGCGTGGTCTACATCGGCGCCCAGCACGCGCTGTCGGCGTTCAGCGCGGCCGGCTGCGGTGCGGCGACCTGCAGCCCGCTGTGGCAGGCCGTCGATCGGCAGCAGTTCTTCAACGGCTCGCCGGCATTGGCCAACGGCCGGGTCTACATCCCGCTCGAAAACGGGATTGCGGTCTACGCCGCCGGCGGCTGCGGCCAGGCCCGCTGCCGGCCTTTGTGGACGCTGTTCGGCGCCGGCTTCCAGGCGGCGGTGCTGTCGTCGCCGACGGTGGCGGGCGGCGTGGTCTACGCCGGCCGCAACACCGGCGAAGTGCTGGCCTGGCGCGCCGAGCCCTGCGGCCGCCGCCAGTGCACCAACCTCTGGAGCGCGCCGCTGCGTGAAGTGATCGTCAGCTCGTCGCCGACGGTGGTCGACGGCAAGCTCTACATCGGCAGCGCCGACAACCAGGTGCCGCAAGACCAGCAAGGCCGCTTGTATGTGTTCGAGCTGCCGTGAAACGGCTTGAAGCCACGGTACAAGGGGCTTGAAGGGCGGCAGCGCGCGGCGGTGCTTCAATCAAGGGATGGACAAGCTGCCACCGCTCTTCATCTCCCACGGCTCGCCGATGACCGCGCTCGAACCGCGCGAGGCCGGCGCCTTCATGCAACGCCTGGGGCCGGCGATCGACCGCGGCTTCGGGCGGCCGAAGGCGATCGTCATCGCCTCGGCGCACAGCCTGACGCGCGAACCGGTGCTGCTGGCCGCGCCGCGCCACGAAGCGGTCTACGACTTCGGCGGCTTCGACCCGAAGCTGAGCACGCTGCGCTACGACGCACCCGGCGCCCCCGAACTCGCCGGCCGGGTCGAAACCCTGATCCGCGCCGCCGGCCTGCCGGTGCACCGCGTCGACGAAGGCGGGCTGGACCACGGCATCTGGACGCCGCTGCGCTACATGTACGCCGACGCCGACATCCCCGTGCTGCCGCTGGCCTGGCCGCCGAACTGGACGCCGGCGCAGCTGTTCGCGCTCGGCAACGCGCTCGCGCCGCTGGCGGCCGAAGGCGTGCTGATCATCGGCAGCGGCAGCATCACGCACAACCTGCGCCGCGTCTTCGCGGGCGGGCTGCGGGCCGGCATCGACCGCCCGGCGACAGCCGAGAGCAGCGCGTTCCGCGACTGGTTCGCCAGCCGCGCCGAGGCCGGCGACTGGGACGCCTTGTTCGACTACCGCCGGCAGGCGCCGCACGCGGCGCTGATGCACCCGAGCGACGAGCACCTGCTGCCGTTCTTCGTCGCCGCCGGAGCCGCCGGCCGCGAAGCGAAGGGCGAGCGAATCCACCAGAGCCTGACCTTCGGCGAGCTGGGCATGGACAGCTACGCGTTTGGCGAGAAGGCGGCGGCGCTGGCGGTCTAGGCCTGGGCCTAGCCGAACGAGCCGATCCGGTCGCGGCAGATCTCGAGGGTTCGAGACACCGCCGCTTCGCCGGCCGGCCCGTAGTTGGGAAGGCGGGGCAACGTGACCGCTGCAACCGCAACCTGCAGCCGCTGCAGAACGTCGTCGATCGCGGCGTTGGCATCCGCCGCTCGAAGCCCGGCGGTTGCCGCGGCGGCGATGAAGTCGGCGCGCTTGAGCCGCTCGTCCTTGCCATTGAGCTTGAGCGCCATGCGGTCGTGCTCCAGGCGCGGAAAGACACGCGTCGTCAGCGTGTCGTAGACAGGAGCCAGCCGTATGCCGCGAAAGCCCGCGTCGCCCGGTTCGGCGACTTTCAGAACGGCCATGTTCTTCAGGTGCATGTCGCCGTCGGCAATGAGCCAGGCGAACAACGCGCGCTTCATGAGGATCAGGAGGTCTTCGCCAGGCGCCGACGACAGGGCTCTCAAGGCCCGCGCCACCCGTTCGATGGTGCCGTCGTACTTGGCCTGCGGCGGCAGGTCGAGCACCGAACAAAGGTCTTCCATCGCCAGCAGGCGGTGGTCGCCGGCGCCCGTGCGAATGTCGAATCGTTCGACCAGAAGAGCCGGCGGCATGCCATCGGGCATCTCGATCAAGGCGCTTGCCGGAACGGTGAGCCCGGCCGCCCGAGCCAGCGTCAGGCCGACCCACTCGACCAGCGGCAGGGCCTCGAAGCCGCTGGTCCCGGCCGGCTTCAGGATGTGGGTGAATGGCGTGCCGATGCTCGGCGAGAGCTTGCCGTCCGAACCCAGCGTCATCGGAGCCTTGATCTGCACGCCGGACAGACGCGGGGTGTCGGCATGCCTGTAGATCAGCGCGAGCTGGCGCTCGAAGTCCTGCTCCATCGTGCTGCGCCCGGGCCCGGCATAGGTGCCGGTGAACACGCCCGCCGCCGTGCAGTCGGCAAGGCGCGCGGTGAGCACATCAAGCGGCAAGGCAGCCAGCTCGCCTTTGTCCTCGGCAACGGTGATGTTGGACAGGTAGCGCTTGCCCGAGCGCAACAAGGCCCGTTCATCGCGACCCTCGAGGACGGCTTCGAGCCAGCCCTCGGGCAGCAGCGACACCACGAACGGCGGCAGCTTGCCCGGCATCGTCTGCCGAATGACGGGCGGCAGGGTCATGCCGCTGTCGAGGGGCGACCACCGCCATTCGAAGCCGTCGTGGGCGAGGGTGCCGATCGGCAGGCCATGCCAGGCCACCGTCAAGTCGAACGCGGCTTCGTTGCGGGCTGGCACCGCCCTGGGCTGGCGCAGCAGGAATCTTTCGGCCGCCTCGCCTTCGCGATACCAGCCGTTCTCGCGCGCAAGCGCCCAGACGGCATCGCTGGCCGCTTTCGGACTGGTGTATTCCTCGACCAGACGGGCGGCGATGGTCGAGCGCGTTGCCGCATCGATAGACGCCGCATGTTCGCTTCGCACGCGAAAGGCCTCCAGAAAGCGCTGGCGGATCGACGACACATTGACGGAGAACTCGCCCAGGCTGTCGGCAACGGCGGCCGCCGCCAGAGATGGTTTTGCGGGTGCCTTGTTCTGCACGATCTCCAGCGCTCTGATGCGGGTGCGCTGGACACGTTGTCCGCTCAGGTAAAGCCGGCCCTCGGAGGCCGGCCCCAATTGAGTAGCGCTGGCGGCCGACAAATACGCATTCGGGTAGAGGTAGCGGCCAATGCGGACGGCATGGGCGAGAACGGTCTGGTCGATGTCGTCGGCGGCGTCGACGTAGATGCCCCGCATCAGCTGGACGAGCTTGCCCGTCCCCGCGAGATAGTGGCTGCGGGTCTTGTCGATCGTCTCGCCAACGAGATGAAGGGGCATCTTTTCTAACTTTCGCGTGTTTCAGATACGAGAAAGTTAGCACAAGGCTAACTTTTCCGTGTTTCAAATACGCGAAAGTCAGTTTTTGACGGCTACCGACGGCCTTCCCGCTCCGGCTCACGCAGCTCCGTCAGCCAAACAAGCCCGGCGCCTGCTCGCGCGCAATCGCCTCTTCGCTGTAGAAGCAAGACGGGCAGACCGCGCGGTAGCGTTCGTTGCCGCCGATGACGACCTGCTCGCCTTCGCGGACGCGGCGGCCTTCGGCGTCGATGCGCAGGTTCATCGTCGCCTTGCGCGCGCAGGCGCAGATCGACTTCATCTCCTCGACCTCGTCGGCCAGGGTCAGCAGCATCGCCGAGCCGGGGAAAGCGTCGCCGCGGAAATCGCTGCGCAGGCCCCAGCAGATCACCGGCAGGTGGTCGACATGCGCCATCCGGTGCAACTGGCGAACCTGTTCCGGGGTCAGGAACTGGGCTTCGTCGATCAGCAGGCAGGCGGTGTCGTCGCCGAGGTGGGCGCGCTCGAACCGCGTGTCGGGGCCGAAGGTGCGCGCCTCGCGCGCCAGCCCCAGCCGCGAGGCGATGACGCCGGCGCCGGCGCGGTCGTCGTGGGCGGCCGTGAAGAGGGCGACGCGCATGCCGCGCTCTTCGTAGTTGTAGGCCACTTGCAGCAGCGCGGTCGACTTGCCGGCGTTCATCGCGGCATAGCGGAAATAGAGTTTGCTCACGATGCGCCGGCGAACACCGCATCGAGCCGGCGTGTCCAGCCGGCCTTGTCGTCAGCGCCGGCGAAGCTGGCCTCGAAGCTGTTCTTCGCCAGCGTATAGGCGTCGTTCGCCGTCAGCGCCGGCAAGGCCGCGAAGGTCTCGACGAAGTTGGCGTTGATGTAGCCGCCGAAGTAGGCCGGGTCGTCGCTGTTGATCGTCGCGCACAAGCCGGCCGCCAGCAGCGCCGGCAGGCTGTGCTCGGCCATCGTCTTGAACACACACAGCTTGACGTTCGACAGCGGGCAAACGGTCAGCGGCACCCGCGTGCGCGCCAGCCGCTCGACCAGGCTTGCGCTTTCGACGCAGCGAACGCCATGGTCGATGCGCTCGACATGCAACACGTCGAGTGCGCTTTCGATGTACGCCGGCGGACCTTCTTCGCCGGCGTGGGCGACGAGATGCAGGCCGAGTTCGCGGCACTTCGCGAAGACACGTTCGAACTTCTCCGGCGGGTTGCCGCGCTCGCCGCTGTCGAGGCCGACGCCGATGAAGTATTCGCGCAACGGCAGCGCCTCAGTCAGCGTCGCGAACGCCGCTTCTTCGCTGAGGTGGCGCAGGAAACAGAGGATCAGCCGCGCGCTGATGCCGAGTTCGGCGTGCGCGCGCCGGCAGGCGTGGTGCAGGCCGCGGATCACCGTCTCGATCGGCACGCCGCGCTCGGTGTGCGTCTGCGGGTCGAAGAAGAGTTCGGCATGCACCACGTTGTCGGCCGCGGCGCGTTCGAAGTAGGCCCAGGCCATCTCGAAGAAGTCTTCTTCCTTCAACAGCACGCTGGCGCCGGCGTAGTAGATGTCGAGAAAGCTCTGCAGATCGCTGAACGCGTAGGCCGCACGCAGCGCTTCGACGCTGGCATACGGCAGCACGACGCCGTTGCGCCGGGCGAGCTTGAAGATCAGTTCGGGTTCGAGCGAGCCTTCGATGTGGATGTGCAGCTCGGCCTTGGGCATCGCGCGCAGCAAGGCCGGCAGGCGATTGCGGGGAATGTCGTGCATGGGCACCTTCTTCGGAATTGACGACTGCCCCCAACTGTACCGATGCGCGCCGTACGCCATCTGTCGTATTGGCGCTGAAGCGCAGCCTGCCTACCCTGCACCCAGTCACAACAGTCCTCTGAGGAGGGGAAGCGCATGTCAACCACCCGTCGTTCGTTCACGCTGCAGTCGCTGGCCGTGGCCTCGCTGGCCGCCATCGGCCTTTCAACCGCGCACGCCCAGGAGACCATCAAGGTCGGCGTGCTGCATTCGCTGTCGGGCACGATGGCCATCTCGGAAACGGTGTTGAAGGACACCATCCTGATGGCGATCGACGAGATCAACGCCAAGGGCGGCCTGCTCGGCAAGAAGCTGGAGCCGGTGGTCGTCGACCCGGCGTCGAACTGGCCGCTGTTCGCCGAGAAGACCCGCCAGCTGATCAGCAAGGACAAGGTCGCGGTGATCTTCGGCTGCTGGACCAGCGTCTCGCGCAAGAGCGTGCTGCCGGTCGTCGAAGAGCTGAACGGCCTGCTGTTCTACCCGGTGCAGTACGAAGGCGAAGAGCTCAGCAAGAACGTC
>Ga0307513_10002846_pt1 | contig 23698 bp, 32 predicted proteins | sample 15_EM_MG_FD_202174 | JGI IMG/M metagenome (GOLD analysis project Ga0307513, IMG submission 202174) | Populus trichocarpa ectomycorrhiza microbial communities from riparian zone in the Pacific Northwest, United States - 15_EM | ecosystem: Host-associated > Plants > Roots > Unclassified | place...
CTCGATAACTAAAAACTAAAGTTTGGCATCCTGATCCCATTTTCCGACCAGCTTCTGCCTATCTCACTGATAGTCCACTCTCGCTTGCGAAATTGGTCTCAACTTCGCAAACCACCAAAGCAAGATTGCTTCACTATTGCCCGTGAACTGCTTGAAGAGTGACAACGAGCCTGTTAATAGCTGGTGTGGCTTCTACCTTGACCAAGTACGGATACTTTCAGGGCGTATCGGATCCGTAGCCTGATTGGACTGTGTTCGGAAATCTACTTGGCCCACGACCCGAATGGAAATGTCGTGCAGGTCAAGGCGCCCTCCCCGGCATCCGGTCTATACATTCCTCTGTGGATAGCCGCACCTGTTCAAGAAACAGGTTACCTGTTTCCCCAGGCTAAGGAGCAGGTGCAACCTGTCGGGAGGACTAGTCACCAACCCGGGTCAAGGAACAGGTGACTTGCCTGTCAGGGGAACAGATGACTGACTTCGGAATCCCAGGAGATAGGAGTATTGGTACGCTGCCGATCGACTACTTTCTTGGACGTCTGTGGTCTGTGCACAGTGTATACGATCTACGCATGATGTACAGGGGTCGGAGTGTATATAAACCCCCTGTGTCGAAACTCACAGGCTCAGTTTGCACCCGCATACTGAGCCATGAGTATGACTCCGTTGTAGTTGTTCTGTTTCTTATTCTTCCTCTAGTCGCGTGTCATAGGTATCATAATGCATGCAGTTTGCACCCGCATACTGAGCCTTGCGTGTCATAGCCTTTTACAGGTTATGAGCATTGGCTGCACCACTCGTTACACCATATATACCGTCGATTATCATGGCCACTACACTTCCGCTTCCGTACTCCTTCAGTATAGGATCAAGCTTCACCGCATTCGAGAAGCTGCAGGGCACTCAAAACTAGGTGAAATGGCACAATAATATGATAACTGTCTTGATTACGTTGCGGCAATTGGGAGTAGTCGACAAACCGATCACTGTGTCAGCTCCCGTAGATCCAGCTAACCCGACGGCAGCTGAAATCCAAGAGCTAGCAGACTGAGAAGTGCGCAAGATGTCCGTGTTTATGGAGATCTCCTTTCAAGTGGCAGACTCCGTGAAGAACGTGCTGGGGAATACGTGCGATCCTGTAGCGGCCTGGGAGGCGTTGGAGAAGCGTTTCGGGGCTAGACAGGAAGGCATACAGTCCTCGCTAATAGCCAAACTTCAGCTCGCGGATTGGGATGGACAAGGCGCGATTAGCACTCACCATGACTACATGGTAGATCTTTGTACTCAGCTTGAAGACACCGGCATGACCATGATGGATCAAGCTTTCTATTCGTATTTCACTGAATTGCTACCCAAGCCGCTCGATCGCTTCATCACTCTATACGAGGACAGTACGTACAATGTTGGTCGTCTGTGCGACAAGTCCGCGAAATATGAAATGCGCAAGAAAGTCTGTGCTTCCAAGACCGCAAAGGCGCAGTCCGCTTCCAATGGCTCTGTTGCTCTCTTCGGTCAGCAACAGGAGAAGAGGAGGGAGAGAGACCTGTCGAATGTTACCTGTTATGGTTGCGGTAAGAAGGGACACTTGAAGCGCAAGTGCCCGGAACCGTCTGAGGAGGAACCGCAGGGCGGGAAGCCTTTGCAAGACACCGCAAGTACTAGCAAAGCCGACGCAAGCCAGGGTGAGGGATCGTCTACGAAGAAACAGCCGTCAGGGACTCTATACACTGCGATGGCGCACACTGGAATGTGTGTGAGCGATGAACTTACAGCTAAATACTACGTCAATTTGGGGGTGTCTGCGCATCTCATAAGAGCCAAGCGCTGCGTCGACGGTACTCCCACTGAAACGCTGCCGCAAGCTCCTGACGTTGGTGGTCCGCAAGTGAGAGGAACCTGCGCTTGTGTTTCGAAATGGCCGTTTGAATCGGGAGGCGTTTGCGGGTCATGTTGAGGCCGCGGGTGAGGGTGACCTCGAAGGAGCCCTGCACGTCTGGGTTGAGTGTACTGTGGGTGGGCATGTGCTGTTAGAATTTGACAGAATTGATGAGTATTTTTGTTGGGAAGTCTCCAGCAGCAGCAAGAGACCCCGAAGACTCCCCAATTTATGCAAGCAACCGGCGAGCGGTTCTTTTATTTCCCAAGTTATCTTTTCCCGCTTCACAGTTCATCGGTTCAGGGTTTAATTTGACTGGGGCTTAATTGCACTCCAAAGATCATAAGGGACGGATACTACGATGACGAAGGTGGACCCTTGAGGCTCAGGCAATGGAAGGACTCAATCGGTGGGGTGACTCTGTTTCAAACACAGGGCCTACAGGTTCTAATTGTTCAAATAAAGGGTGAAGGAAATGTCGAGCTCTGGTGCCGCCCATCTGAGGCAGTGGTCCTCCGCTTAAGCGTACGGAATACCTAGTATCGTGGGCGTTGAGTAACGGGGCTATTTGGAAACAAATCAATACACATACCATTTTGCATCTGCAAAAAGAGCAGGAATGAGTCTACTGGTATTGATTCCAAAGCCAACGCAACGTACCCTTTGGAACTCGTCATAGATCGTGCTGCGGACGTTTTCGTATGCATTGCGAATGACGCTAGTCATCCATTCTGCGGCCTGACGTTCATTGAGGTGGAGGGCAAAACGGTCGCGGAGGCGTCGGATCGTCGGCTCCCCTTTGAAACTTGGCAGGCCGGTCCCCAACATGAGATGGATGGCTTCAACGATTTGTGAGGCATGGGGCCGGATGGCCAGGAATGCCTTGATTGTTAGTTGGGTAAAAAGAGTGTAGCCTTCAGAGGCACGCCCGCCCATAAGCATGACCATCTCTCTGTTGAGCTTGAACGAGTTCGGCTCAAATTTCACACCCTGAAATTATACAATCAATTACTATCCAGAAATTTTGAGAGGTAAGACTCACTCCTGGTGCAATGTCGAATAGGAAGCCAAAGTCGATATGGACGATGTGTCCATGGCCGTCGATCATGATATTGCCATTGTGTCGGTCCTTGATCTGGAGAATATAGCAAACGACCGAATATGCTGCCATAGACTGAATAAAGTTCAGCCTAGCTTGTTGGAATGCCACGGTATCCTCGCTGCCGAACTTCGCAATAAAGAAAGCCAGCAAGTCGTTAATCTTGGCGCGACCCATTTCGTCACGAGAGGTAGCATTTGGGACAACATCGATAACTCCCATACCAGGCCCAGTAGCAGTGACTCGATACGGAAGCACGAAGAGGGTTAGGCCCACGCTGGTGAATATGTTCTTGAACATAGCGATTACTTGAAGGGCGAGGACGTCCTGTCGGCAATCATCTCCAACTTTGAAGATGGCTTGTACCCATGCATCGTACTCGGTGCGCCTTTCTGTGCCCTCCCCACCTTCGATCACCGCATTTGGGTCCGCGAGGACTTCGATCTTTTCTTTACGAACCTTAAACGTAGCCATGAAGGGTGCCTAGTGGATGTATTAATTATCAATCGCACATGCCAGAGCTTGCGCACCTTTGCGTGACTTTGTAGCGGTCTCCCAGACTTCTTGTCGATGTCGATGACTCTCCCGTCAGGGTTGCTTGGGAGATAGACTCCGACTTCTACGACAATCTTTGTCATTTCTTCATCAATTTTGGCCTAGCAAAGTCATGGATTGCTCTATCTTCGGCATGAGGTGGCACACCTTCTTCTCTTGTTTCGTCCTCCTGATGAAAGGCTTCAGCTTCCCAGATATAGATGTGACTTCGTTGAAGAAACCGAATTCGCGATCGTAGAACTTGCGTGCTTCTCCTGATAAAGACTCTACCACCATTTCCGTCATTCGATCCAACATGGGCTTCATTGGATCCTCCTACATTCTTGTTAGGAATGTCCCGAGAGCTGGTGGATAACTCACGATCTCGCCAGCGTCATCCTTATAGCAGTTTGCTTTCATGTTCCATATGATTTGGTGGCAGAACAGTTGCGAGATTTTGGCGGTTTCAAATATGAACCTCTCTACATACCCTATAAGACGATGTAAACCATCGGACTCCGTCTTCCGAGGAGAATTCGTACCAAGTGGGTCATGGCGTAAGGCCTGTACAACTTGAGGAACGAAGAAGAAGGTCAAATCTACAGGATGGCCGGCTAGAACTCGATGGGCATATTGAAGGACCATAGAGTCGTTCCCGTAACGAGGCGAGAAGTAGCTGATCGCCAAGACAGGTGGTGCAGGCCGCCAAAGGTGCAAAAACTTAAACTAGATTTGAGTATCAGGATGACTATGGACACAGGGGGCGTACCTTAAGACTTTTCCGAATGCTTGGGTCTAGACGATCCCCAAGGAGGAAAGATAATGCCTCGGGAACATCGAGGGCAGCCTTGGGATCAGCCTTGATATGCTTGGCGACCTCATTGCGCACAATAGGTTGTTTGAACCTCTCGGCCAAGTGCACAGCGACGGCTGGGTCAACCGTCCAAGCCACTCGGACGGCGTTAGCCCAAGACGACTGTTCGACATTAGCGTTGTCTGGAGCACGGTAAATTAGTTAGACCTACCTCTGCGAAGTTTCGCTCGATGCCACTCGTTTGATCGGTGCTTCGCTTATCACTACTAGGGTTGTTCCAGACATTCAGACGGAAGATCTCATTCTCAACAAGCAGGCGCAACAGAGTGTTGATGCTCTTTAGCTGGGAGAAGTACTCTATAGCTGTGTAAGGGGCACAGCCAAGGTCTCGGTTCAACACTCACCAGGTCCCATACTCGCCTCAGCCCCAACGTCTCGGCTTGAAATAATGCTCATCCCTCGAACGGCATCAGCCTGGAGTGAGTCGAGGAACTCGTTGAGGAGTTTGATGTCAGCATCAATTTGAACACGGTTTGCGCCATAGGACCACCTAAAGACAAGTCAGCAAAAGGGTACCGACTTTTCCTAGTACTTGCTGCGGTCGAACTGCAAACCACGAGAGGGCGGTCTTATACAAGCCATCTCGCAGTCGAGCTTCTGAGTCAGTGTCCATACGGGAGCTCTTGAGGACTTCAAAGCCAAAGATGAGGAAAGAGAAGCGTGCCTCTCTTGCCAAAGGATGAGTACTGGGAGACCGTTAGAGTGTAACAGTTACAAAGGATCGGACATATACCTGAACGACTTGTGACTTCTCGTCGTCCTAAGGATGAGACGAGTAATGAGTAGCATTAAACCCGGTCGCCGATATCTGACAGCTTGAAATCGACTGAGTAACATTCGGAGCAGTTGGGTATGTGGTCCCAGAAGCTTCTTCCCAGTCATAACTGTACGGTCAATGAGTGCTTTATCGGTTGCGCAGTATTCCACTGGATGGTTGAAGGGGTCATCGAAGCTAGCACAACTCGTAAGCCATAGGTTTATCAAGTGTGAAAGGGGACGCACTTCATACTCGTTGAGAAGAGTCCTTTGCGCAGTTTAATCGTTTCAGCCCAGGCTTCGCTGATACCTGTCATCAAAGATATTTCCAGGTCCGGCCTCTCTCCAATAAGCCATGTCCACGTCTCTATCCCCGCTGCTATCGAACTCGGAGTAAAGGCAACGAACGGAAGTGCAACAAGCTCTTGGACAAGCTCTGACGATTCTGGGATAGTGATCAATGCTGAAGCGGTGCGGAAAAGAAGGCGTTTCAAGTCTTGCATCGTCATCTTGGAAGTGTGGTGATGGATTTCCTCCGCTACAGACTTCAATTTGTTTATGAGAGCGTTGATTTCGACCGGCGGTGCTTGTGGAGGCGGCAATTGCTGGACCTGCTCTGTCCCGACTGTAGGACAATGAGAAATAGACTACCTCCTTGGAAGTTGCAACTAACCTCCCTTCATAGCTAAACGAATACCTCCGGCTTCACCTGCAAACCGTTCTTGAGCAGCAAGTTGGGCTGCGAACACCTTCGAGCGATCCGGTGTCCATGACAAAGATCCAGATATAGGGACTGATCAAAGATTAGACTAAGCCCAGCGACAGGTGTTGGGGATCTTACCGATACTGCGCTCGTCCGGTTGGATGCGGCAAGCATATTGAAGTGCAAGAGCGGCCCCTAGCTCGGTGACATCCGGCAGAATAATGGAGTCGTGAAAAGCGAGGTATTTCTGAAAGAGAGGATGAGCGATCGCTTGAGATGACTCATCGAGCGTACCTGCAAGGTTCGACGGACTTCAATAGGTGCACGGCTAATGCCCAAAGAAAGCCAATGGTTGGCGTTTTTGTGGAGTAGCGCCAAAATTTCGTTGCGAGTCGCATATGAATCGGTGAGCTCAATCGTAAGGTTCGATCTTGTTGATGTGAAGTAATGGACTGGATTGTACTGGAAAGGGTTTAGGAGGGTCCACAGCGAAGGAATAATATAAGCATACCTCATCCATATACTCGCCTTCGCATGCACGACGCAACAGCGTCAAAACTTCTAGAATAGCACACACGAGTGGCTCATCACACATCAAGGACGGCAAGGAGGTGATCATTCGGTGGAGATATTTGCCCGCAATGTCCCTTGCTCGCGCGATACGGTGACAAGATGCCACCAAAAGCTTCTGCAACTCCGAGGAGATCGTGACAGGAAGTGAGTGTTGCATGGCACGCGTGTTAAGTTCGTTTAGGCAACCACGCATAACCTTTTCCGCTATCGAATCCATGCACGAACTCAAAGACTCTCTTGAGTTGGCGCCCTTATTGAGGAAGTATGTAGTAATGGACGCGACGTAACCTCGAGAGCTACACATTGTTTCGAGATCATGGAAGGTGAGGAGGAAGATGACTTGAGCAGGAATGAGAGCCTTAATGTCGCTTGCTTTGAGAGGAATGTATTTGGTTAGAGTGGCCTTGTGCATGGCCGCTGTCTAGGGCGTGCATGAAGACATGAGGGATTCCAAGGGACAATACAACGCACCTTTTCTAAGTAATCCTCCCGTAAAACGGGATTGAACTCCAAGTCGGTCGTAATAAAGTCATATGCTTCCTCAAGCACGATGGGAGGAGTCTTCTCGGCGATGCGCGAGAGGGCTCCAATGTGCCATTCGGTCATGCACGAAGCTCGTTGAGGTGACGGCGTAAAGTTGAAAAGCACACAAATGAACCACATATTGCGGAACCGGGTTGTAAGCAAGCTAGAGGGGCTGTGATCCGGATGGAAGTCGCTATGGTCCAACAAGGCGTCGATCGGCAACAAAAGAGAGCAAAGATCCATAAGATTCTTCATTTCGCCCTCAGTTGTATTAGTTGTTGCTGCGGTTTGAATGGAAATTCCTTTGTCAGCGAACAGTGCGAGAATCTCCAACAGATAGACATTGTAGAGGTCAGGGCGACGATTCATCTTTTGCGCAAGTCTGGTCTGCGCGGCCAGGACCTATGTGGTAGGGTGAGCCACCAACAGGCCTCGAACTCGATAAGAACTATTACCATATCATTCAATTGGCGGTCCTCTCCGATTCTGGTCGTCCGATTAATGAAACAGAATGCTCGGATAATATCGACAAAAGCGTCCTGCGGCGCAACTAATGCTAGGTGTACGAGATTAAAGGCAATGGCGGCTTCTACGGACGGTTCTGCGGTCCGGATATGTTGAAGAAGCATAGAGATCGTCAGTCGCGTTACCTACCACATTCGTCAGTCCACTCATACCACAGAAGTACCTCGAACACACCTCTTCCTTCTTGACCTCTAGCGCCAGGTGGGTCACGACACATATCGTGCTGATGCCCAATATCCTCTTCTCGTTATCAGTGAATGTACCAAATGCGACGTGGATATCATCTCTAGCTTCCTCCTTGGCTTTCTCACCACGGGGCACAGTCCCTTGCTCCTTGCTCGTGACCGCAATAAAGTTGAGTAGCGAGTACATGGTCGACATGATCAAATCGTCACCAGGAGACAACTTCATCGATGTTAGCCACCTAACAGCTGAGTCAGAGGTTGTACACAAACCTGAATGGACAGTGCCAGGCATTGGGCGATCGCTAGAAGCAAAGTCGGCGCATGGGTCTCTTCCATCAGGTGGAACTCGAATATCGAGAGAGGGTTACTGATAAACTTTCTCAAGTGACTAGCCATCGACGGAGCGATAGCCCTGAAGCTGAATAGGGATCAGTCGAATGGAGAGTAAGGATAGAAATCAACCCGTACTTCTGAAGCAAAACAATGGCCGCTTCCAACGCTGCTTCCTGCACCAGAGTATCATAAACAGGGGAACCCTCGCTGAGGAGCAATCTGATCCGCGACAAAAGGCCTTCATCAATCTCCTGCAGTGCGACGGAGCATACGGCGGCAAGTTTCTGGAGGGTTGTCAACAAATTTGCCACGGTGGGGACATTCCATAGCTTACTATAGATTCTGCCATGGTCTCCCAAGTATACGTATCGGAAGAAGGTTCAGTTTCCATGGATTCCATTTGTGTAAGTAGGTCTGTGAAGCATTGCATAGCAACATTGATCGACTGTCGCAACCCCTCGTCAATGTCTCTCTTCACTTGCGGCGGGGATGCGACTTTCTTGCTGGCGAGAGCACTCCAAGCCGCATTAGCAGCCGCAGCTTCTTCCTCTGTGTGAACAATACACTCTTGGACCGCCTGCAGACTTTGAGCTAGCACCGTCCATTCGATCTCCATGATGCAGCACAGGACGAAGTAGCCAGTGAGCGGTCGGTTGGCAGCGACATACCGGCTAAGGATGGCCTGCTCTTGAGGTGAATCCATCGCAGCCGTCAAGTGGTCCCCGAAATGTTCGACAAGGTCTGCATCCAGGAGATCGGACAGTGCCTGCGAAAGCTGAAGCCATTCGGTGATACTCCATGAGAATGAGGTGGAGATTACAGCCCTATATAATCCATGGAAGGCGGGAGCGGCATGGGAAATAACCTCTAAAAGTTGCTTAGTCTCATTCTGAACGGAAGGCTAGAGACACACCCCCGGTTCCTTTGATTAGAGATACGACATCACAGATGAAAGAAATGATCGATCCAGTGATGCGTTCCCTTTGAGTGCCCTCGCGGGATGCAAGTCTGAGTAATGCAGTGACAGTAGAGTAGACGAGCTGGTCAGGGAGCGCCCAATCTAGAGAATACCACCATGAGTCATCAGTATCGTGTATCTACAGGAAAGAATACCTGTCCAATTGAGGCTTGGATCGAACTGAACATGAGATACGTCTCGCAGGATGTCAATAAGCACTGGGATTGCACTCTCGAGATGCCCAGCGGGAAGATTGACTGCTAGTTGACCATAGGCTATGTGACAGTGCACCTTAGAGGCAGACTGGAGGAACGTTAGTATTGGTATATTTGTGAGCCTGCTCGTTAGGTAGCTTACAATGTAGACCCGCTCCTGGTCTTCTTCCTCGACGCCGTTGGACGCTCCGTCCAGGATACCACTCTTCGTGTCATCTTCTACTTGTGTGTTGCGCAAGACGACCCGAGAAGCGATGAGGTCAATGCCACTCAGGAGCGATTCTTCGTCCTTGCTGGAAGTGCTGATGTTGAGCGCGAGGTCGCTTAGAATTAGCTGATGTAGATTGAAGTCAAGGCTATGAATCCATTATCAGTAACAAATTCTCATTCCACCGGGGATTCCCAATACCTGTCCATCTTGGCGGTTGTCCAAATTACACAAAGAAAGTGCAACCTTGGAACTGCTCCTCGACGCTTGACGCGATGTCGCTGATTCCATACCCCCACGAAGTCAAGTATACAGATGAGAAGGGTCAGTCTCTGTCGCGAAACACGTCCAAGACGCGTCGGCTCATCGCCCCCCATCCAGAGAAAATCCACGACTTCCTCTCTAAATTCGAGGGGGTCGGTGACGATATTCTGCAAGGATTAGAAGCGATGGATATCCGCGATGAAGATTCTCATCGGCGGAACAAATATGCCGAGCAGCTGGTTCGTAGACCACCCCCCACAACGCGCCCCGACGGCTGACGAACCCCTCGCTCAGCTACGTATTGCAAACCGAGAGCAGGAGAAGCTCGTGATTAATCTCGAGGATATCGCAAAGGTGCGCTTCTGACGACTCCAACTGACATAACAATTCCAGTTGACAACTGGACCAGTACGAGAAGACCGTCGGCGGGCTCGTTGCACGAATCCGTGAAAATACGCGGAGATATATTCAGCTTTTCTCGGAAGTCATCGATACTCTCCTCCCTCGACCAACAAAGGATCTCAGCCATCACGATGATGTCCTCGATGTGATAATACATCAGCGAATGGAGAAGAATCTGGAGAACGGACAAGACGGAAATAATCTATTCCCACCCTCATTGACTCGCCGCTAGTTGGTAGTTTCTGGTCCCCCTCTCCAAACCAAGGATTAACTTTCGACAGCAACCTATACTTCAAACCCTTGAAATCCGATGTCGCCCTTCGTGTACGTGATATTCGGGGTGTACATCTCGGAAAACTCATCCCCGTTCGCGGTATTGTGACGAGAGTTTCTGAGGTCAAGCCACTTCTGCTGGTCAATGCCTACACGTGCGATAGCTGCGGCACAGAAATCTTCCAGGACATCACAAATAAGCAATTCATGCCTTTAACCGACTGTTTAAACCCTCAAACATGCGTAAAGGACAACCGGAAAGGCACTCTGCATATGCAAACTCGGGCTTGCCGTTTCAGCCCTTTCCAGGAGGCTAAGATTCAAGAGATGGTGTGTATAAACACTGTTTCTAGTCCGACTGCTAATGGTCAACAGGCGGACCAAGTTCCTGTCGGCCATATCCCTCGCACCATGACCGTGCATCTGAACGGTAATATTGTCCGTCAGGTATCCCCCGGAGACATCGTCAATCTTGCAGGTATATACCTGCCGACACCATACACCGGTTTCCAGGCTGTTCGCGCTGGCCTCCTCACCGACACATACCTGGAAGTTCAAGATGTCCATCAACTCAAGAAACAATACTCCGCAATGGAGGCTACTCCACAAATCCAGCGTGCCATCAATCAACTGAAGAACGACCCACAGCTCTACGACAAGCTTGCCGGGAGTATCGCCCCCGAAATTTACGGCCATGTTGATGTCAAGAAGGCACTTCTGCTATTGCTCGTGGGCGGCGTCACAAAATCTGTCGGCGACGGCATGAAGATCCGCGGCGACATCAATGTCTGCTTGATGGGTGATCCTGGTGTGGCTAAGTCTCAGTTACTCAAATATATCACCAAGGTCGCTCCTCGTGGCATCTACACTACTGGCAAAGGTTCCTCCGGGGTGGGTCTGACCGCAGCAGTCATGAGAGATCCCGTTACGGATGAGATGGTACTCGGTGAGTCGCGATACAAGCAGTGATCCATGGGTCTGACTTGCACACATCCAGAGGGTGGTGCACTTGTCCTTGCGGATAACGGCATCTGTTGCATCGACGAATTTGATAAGATGGAAGAATCGGATCGTACGGCAATTCACGAAGTCATGGAGCAGCAGACGATCTCTATTTCAAAGGCCGGCATTACAACCACCTTGAACGCTCGTACCTCCATTTTGGCTGCAGCTAACCCCCTCTATGGTCGGTACAATACCAAGCTGTCTCCAGTGGAGAACATCAACCTTCCGGCGGCGCTACTATCACGTTTCGACATCATGTTCTTGATTTTGGACAAACCAACAAAAGCGGACGATGAGCGACTTGCTCAGCACGTTACTCACGTCCACATGTTTAATGCTCATCCTCCACTTGAGTACGACCCAGTTGACCCAGTGACCATGAAGTGCGTAGGTTCTGGCCGATTTCAGAATTGCACTAATCCTACCTTAGACATTACATTGCACAAGCACGGGGGAACCGACCAACAGTCCCAGCGGCGGTTTCTACCTACATTGTTGATGCATATGTCAAATTGCGCAAACTGCAGGCGGACCAGGAGAAACAGAATAAGACGCATGCGTATACCTCCGCTCGTACTTTACTTGGGGTTATTCGGCTTGCTCAGGCTCATGCACGCCTCCGCTTCGCCAACGAGGTTGAGGTTGCGGATGTCGACGAGGCGCTCCGCTTGACCGAGGCGAGCAAGGAGAGTCTCTATGATGACGAAGAGAAGGAACTCGAAGGCGACAGAAGCATCACTAGCAAGATTTATCGTATCATCCTCTCCATGATGCCTGCTAGACGAAGGGGAGGACGTCGCCCGGCTCGCGAGAGGGAAATGGACGTGGATGAAGAGGAGGAAGAAGAGGATCAGGAGGTGTCTATGGTTGATGTCCGTGCGCGTGTCTTGGCAAAGAAATTCACTGAGGAGCAATTGAGGCAAACCATTCAAGAGGTGGGTGGTCTCCTGTACCTCCGTCCAAACAAGCTGCTAACACGTCTTTTTAGTATGAAGGCCTGGATATTTTGATGCGCACTGCCAATGGACAGAAATTAAAGATAGTCAACTGACCAGTTTTCGTGCCACAATCTCAGTTTCAACTATCTCTGTGTTCGTGTATCGCCATCTGTCGTGCTTATGTATTGTATGCGCTTGTGTAAATTGGGGGTCCGGTTCTCTTCGATGTGTTGTGGGACTACAAACTCTTGACTTCTGCCGCCGCGGACTTTTCAAGCTAGCAACCCAGACACCTCCAACAACCGCTTTGGACTATAATGGCGAGCCCTGGAACACCTACAACGGCCGACTTTACGTCCTCTCCGCTGAAGCGAACCAAGATTGTGTTGCTGGGTGACCAGTCAGTAGGCAAGACATCGCTCATCACTCGGTAACTCACGTTCGGTCTATACAAGACCCAGAGAGCTTCTCTGTGGCCACATGACAACAATTGCTGGGCTCATACTCATGATGCAGATTCATGTATGACACGTTCGACAACACGTACCAAGCCACTATCGGCATTGACTTTCTCAGCAAAACAATGTACCTCGAGGATCGAACAGTACGACTACAACTATGGGACACTGCCGGTCAGGTTAGCATTGGTACTCTCTGCTCCTTTCAACCACCGCTGAAAGGGGACATTCAGGAACGCTTTCGGTCACTGATACCGTCGTACATTCGAGATTCATCAGTGGCGATTGTAGTTTATGATATAACAAGTGCGTATTCGCCTAGATCAGCCAATATACCTCAAGTCAGACTTGGCCGCTTATAGATCGCGCTTCTTTCCTGTCCACGTCAAAATGGATTGACGACGTACGGTCAGAACGAGGAAATGATGTCATTATAGTTCTCGTGGGGAACAAGGCTGATCTGTCTGACAAACGGTATATTCAGAAGTGCCCGCTTATGGTAGCATTCTGACCAATTACCAGGCAAGTCACGCACGAAGAGGCCTCGAACAAGGCGGCACAGCTTAATATTATGTTCATGGAAACGTCGGCGAAGGCTGGCCACAACGTGAAGAGTCTTTTCAAGAAGATCGCCATGAGTTTGCCAGGGATGGAAAAGGAGAACACTGAGACTACAGCTCAGAGTACGTCTTCGTTTGCCGACCTTCTAGGGAAACCACTGACCGACCCTCTCCATAAAGAGATCGATGTTACCACTCCGGTCGCAGCAGATGTTCCCGAAGCCTCACAGTGTCAGTGCTGAGTCGTAGTGTCTAGTCTGGACCCGAAATTTGATTCCTCGCTTCCTTATCTGTTGTTTGTTGTTGCTGTACCTCATCCAGCTAGTTAGTGCGAATATCAAGGACCCGCTTGATCCTCCACGCGCCCTTGAGTATTTGCCGCGTACAGTTCCGTTCTTTGCTCCGCCCAAGGCTGTGAATGGCATTATGCACTTTGACACTGTGCTTGGGTGTTATACAATCATCGTCTCTTGCACTGTGGCATTATTTGTCCGTACAAACAAATACCTTGACGACTATGAGCAACTTCGATACCCTCTCGACAAGTGACCTCTTCCGTAGTGCGTTGGAAGACGCCGCGAAAGCTAGTGCTTTGTCGACTCTAGGCGATGAATCTGGAGTATGCCTTAGTCATCCCAGACGTGAAGCTCAATCTCACACTCTTGTGCCAGGTACTTGTCCAAGCCGCGTTATCGAAACTAAGGACGTTAAGTGGTAGAGTTGATACACTCGCTCTCTTTAGTCCAAATGAGAAATTCGAGGAGCTTTCTGCGGCGCTCATGCCCTACATGACGGTGCACTATGTCGTAGCTGATCTCGAGCTCAGCTCACAAGCCATGGAACCAGAAGATCGATTAGAGCGTATTAGAAAGGCCGTCGTGAGTCTACTATGTACATTGGTATGGTTGTAACTGAGGGAGCATCCAGGTTCAGTTAAGGAGTTTTTTATTACTACTGGATGATTACGGAGTTGTTCCCGAGGAAGAGAGAAGGCTCTATACCCAGAGGACTATGGATCCAGTCAGTATAAGGGCGGCAAAGATTTCCCAGTTTAAGAAGGAGAAGGAACTTCGCTCCAAGGTAGAGGTACGAGCGAGATCTACTTGACTAGTACCGCTACTGACAAATCCAGCACTGAAGGCACACCAAAAGCGTCGCGGAATTACGACCGATCCAAACTATACAAAAGATTATGGCCTGGTTCTTGGAATCCTACTCCAAAAAGAGGCCGAGGACGAAGACGAGGCAGATCTCCGCGACCTGTTTGCTTCTGTGTTACGCCTTTTCTATACCGAGGCACAAAAGCACCTCAGCAACGCGATTCGAGAAGTAGAACTCCTAAAGGCCGCTCCCCCTCGATCTCCTGTACAGTATAGCACCCAAGGCCCCCGTCCTTCAACTTCTGCGGATGAGACTTGGAAATTGGATACAGCCTCGCCACTGGGTGGGCCGGATGGGAAAGGGCCATTATTGGATCAACAAGGAAAGGTAAGGAAGAAAGTACTGTTGAGTAGAGCCCTTTATGATTACTTCACAGCCCCTTCGGCCCTTCACTATCCTCCCGTCGGGAGCGAAGGATAGGGAACGACTACGGGCTGAGGTTTTCAGGCCAGATCACCGCCTTCCTACTATGACCATAGACGAGTACTTGGAAGAAGAGTCGCAACGAGGGAATATCATCCCCGGAGGAGGGTGAGCCATTGACTCGACGATCCACAGCTTGACCCTCATTCCCGAGCAGGAAGGCATCTGAGAATCAGCCTACCAGCAAGGAGATACTCCAAGAAGCTTCTGAAATGGACGGAACGCTGGCGGGCGAGGAGAAGAGTGAACAAAAGCGAAAAGAGGAAGAGGATTGGGCGCTGTTTACAGAGGCAAATCCGAAGGGTTGGGGAAATACTATGAACCGTGGATGATATACCTGACTGATCTGACCTGATATTTCTTAATCGACATGAACTTGAACCTCGTCCGTTATGGACGCCACTTCATTGCTTCCGTTGCACGCCGCCATTTACCCCAAAGAGGAGATAAAGGTGTGCCTGGAACATGGGGTCCCCGGTCGTTTCTGAGCGCTCTGCTTTAGTGGTCATAGCAATGAGTGGTGGAGTCGATTCATCCGTGACTGCGGCTCTCCTGGCACAGAAAGTGATTTACGGCCTTTTAATCATTAAGAAGTGCCGTAGTGACTGTGAGGCCTCAGGACTACGACCTCTCTGCAGTTTTTATGCGCAATTGGGATACCCGAGACGAGAACGGCACAGACCGAGGGTGTGAATGGGAACAGGATTGGGAAGATGTACAAAGAGTATGCAAAGTTCTCGATTTACCTTGCGATTTAGTACGCAACACGCCTCCTCCCGTCTTTCTATCCCCTGAAATTTTTAGGTGGACCTCTCGCAAGCGTACTGGAACCACGTCTTCCAGCCTTCTTTGGACTATTGGTCCGATGGTCTCACGCCCAACCCGGATGTCTTCTGCAACCGGTTCGTACTCAAATATGAACGCTTCCTGACTGGTGTTTACTCCAAAGCAGCGAAGTGAAATTTGGAGCACTAATGAAGTCTGTCCCTGTAAGGAGTAGTAGATGGCTGGCCACTGGTGCGTATTCATGACCCAGCACTCTGTCCGACCTTACCTTGCGGACAGGTCACTACGCACGGATCGGGTGGAGTGGTGATTCTCCTCCTCGACCAAAGCTCCTACGTGCCAAAGACCGTACTAAGGACCAGACATACTATTTATCCAATATCTCGGAAGGCGCCCTTCAAAAGGTGCACCCGACTTAAGTAATCTGCCCTTTGCTAACGCAAAGCCAGACTCTATTTCCCATCGGGGACTTACTCAAGTCGGAAGTGCGAGGACTTGCACTAAAGTATAATCTTCCTACAGCCCAACGAGCGGAAAGTATGGGAATATGTTTTGTTGGAAAGCGAAAGCATTTCAGCGGGTTCATCGGTGAGCGAGCTATTCCAGGCCTCATGATGAACTCTCATAGGATTTCATTCAGGACAATACATACCCTCACGGCCCGGTGACATCGTGGACTTGGAGGGCCGGAAGCTCGCTAGGCATCAAGGCATCTGGTCATATACAATTGGCGAAAATGCACGCATCCCCGGTATGAGCAAGAGGATGTTTGTTGCGAAGAAAGACCCCGTCTTTAACCGCATTATTGTCGTCGATTCCCCGTAAGTGTCGTCCACTTGACCAGAACGGCTCAGTCACGTCAAACAGGACACACCCTTCCCTCATGTGCCATTCTGTGCAAGTCAGTGACTTTCGATGGATATGGAGGGGCACTCCAGCCGTGGGGGAGGGCGAACCGATTGCTGTCTCAACGCAAATTCGGCATGCCATGCGCGATACACCAGCTACCATGGAAGTAGTGTGAGTGCCTATTTTAATACCGTCACTTTTTTCTGACGTGCTTCCAGCGGCGCTGGCTGCCAAATTCACTTCGAGGCTCTCATTCAAGGTGTCGCGCCTGGGCAAGTAGCTGCAGTCTGGCAAGGAGATTGGTGTTTAGGAGCTGGGATTATCACTAGTACTCTTTGTGAGATGGACTTGCAATAATGAGGAAGTTGGGTGGTATCGAGTGGCGACAATGGACGTCTCGGTTCTCAACTTAAACTCCGCGCCCCGCGCCTGTCCCGTATGGACCCATTCACGAACTTCCAGTCATTCGATACTACTTCTCAATACGGAGGTGCTATTGATGATACCCAATCTGTTATTTCTGGCTACACAACCAGCACGCAGCTCAAGAATTTACCGCCTCCCGAATCGTTGGTCAATGGCGAGACGAACGGTCACGATCACTCCCACGACAAACAAAGACAAGATGATGACCTTGATACGGCGCTAGACGATTTCAAAGACAATGCAGTGGATTTGCCGCCCCACGCCTGCGCGTAAGCAACCTTCGATCCGCTTTCTGTGGCTCTCCTCGCTAACAAATAAATGCTACTCTGATCTATTACAGGTATTGTGGTATTCACAACCCTGCCTCGGTCGTCAAATGTCTCGTGTGCAAGAAGTGGTTCTGCAATTCGCGGGGCAACTCCTCCGCATCCCATATTGTCAACCACCTTGTTCGCGCAAAGCACAAAGAAGTTATCCTGCACGCAGAGAGTCCACTTGGCGAAACGGCCCCCGAATGCTATACGTGTGGCAGCAAGAACGTCTTCATGTTGGGTTTCATTCCCGCTAAGAGCGACACGGTCGTCGTGCTCCTTTGCAGGTGAGTCGTATGTCCATCTAATTACATGTGGTGAATATTCCACATAGGCAGCCATGTGCGACTCTCTCGAAGGATATGCACTGGAACCCGGCATTATGGTCCCCGCTCATCGATGACCGCTCCTTCTTATCATGGCTTGTCAAACCTCCTAGCGAACAAGAGCAGTTGCGGGCCCGTCAAATTTCCTTCGCTCAAATCAACAAGCTTGAAGACCTGTGGCGTGACAACGCGAATGCGACCTTGGATGATCTGGAGAAACCTGGTGTGGATGATGAACCACAGCCAGTCCTCTTGCGGTGAGTTTATGGACCGATAACGACTTGTGCCATGGAGCCTGATTATGAGGTCAGTTATGAGGACGCGTACCAGTATCAAAATATATTTGGGCCTTTAGTCAAGATCGAGGCGGACTACGACAAGAAACTGAAGGAGTCCCAGACTCAGACGGACGTGGTCGTGCGGTGGGACATCGGTCTGAATCAAAAGCGCGTCGCCTGGTTTGTCCTCCCAAAGTTGGAGAGTGGAGAGGTCCGTTTGGCTGTTGGAGATGAATTGCGCTTGAGGTATTGCGGGGAGATGCGCAAAGGATGGGAGGGTTTGGGCCATGTCGTGAAGATTCCCAACAGTGAGTAGGACCAAAGTCCGACATACCATAGTTCTCATTGCCAACAGATGTCTCTGACGAAATCGCTCTTGAACTTCGTCGTTCTGACGATGTCCCGGTTGATTGCACGCACAACTTCGCTGCGGACTTCGTTTGGAAATCGACTAGTTTCGACCGGATGCAACTTGCTATGAAGACCTTTGCTGTTGACGAAAAGAGTGTCAGCGGTTACATCGTTAGTCCTCTTGAACGCCTTTCTACTTTATCTGCTAATGAACCAACTTCATTAGTACCACAAGCTCCTTGGCCATGATTTAGAGCCACAAGCACTACGGACCACTATGCCAAAGCGGTAAGTGCTCTATCATTCCATTACACTTGAAACTTACCCTTCTGTAGCTTCTCCGCCCCGGGTCTTCCAGAGCTCAACCATTCCCAGATGTACGCAGTGAAGAGTGTCCTCCAGAAACCCATCAGTCTCATCCAAGTAGGTACCCAAATAGAAACCATTATCTCCGACAATTTACACTCTTGACAGGGCCCCCCTGGAACGGGCAAAACTGTTACTTCAGCATCGATTGTTTATCATTTGGCTAAAATGAATGGAGGCCAAGTGCTCGTCTGTGCACCTTCCAACGTTGCCGTCGACCAGCTCACAGAGAAGATTCACGCCACTGGCCTCAAAGTCGTTCGCTTGACCGCCAAGTCTCGAGAAGCACTCGACTCTTCGGTTGCATTCCTTACCTTGCATCGCCAAGTCCAGAACCATACCGGTCACATCGAACTACAGAAGCTCATTCAATTGAAGACCGAGCAAGGAGAACTGAGCCAGGTTGACGAGCGCAAGTACAAGTCGCTCATGCGAGCTTGTGAAAGGGAGATTCTCACGGCCGCGGATGTGATCTGCTGTACCTGTGTTGGAGCCGGAGATGTCAGACTCAGCAAGCTGAAATTTCGAACTGTACTCATTGATGAGGCCACGCAAGCTGCCGAACCCGGTTCGTATTATAGTAATATCGTTAATATCGGTGCTGATCCATCTGGACAGAGTGCATGATTCCTCTAATTCTGGGGTGCAAGCAAGTCGTTCTGGTCGGGGACCATCAAGTAAGCTGGTGACGTAACATCTTCGTTTCGTTGCTAACATCTCTTGTAGCAATTGGGACCCGTCATTATGAACAAGAAAGCCGCTCGCGCTGGACTCACTCAATCCCTCTTCGAGCGTCTGGTTATGCTCGGCAACCGCCCCATCCGCTTGCAAGTCCAGTATCGCATGCACCCCTGCTTGTCGGAATTCCCTTCCAATATGTTCTACGAAGGGACTCTACAAAATGGCGTTACGGCTCCTGAGCGTCTGCGGAAGAACGTGGATTTCCCATGGCCTGCGCCAGACACGCCTATGTTCTTCTACCAGAACCTTGGGCAAGAGGAGATTTCCTCAAGTGGTACTTCTTTCCTCAATCGGTGCGTGGGCGCTTCCCTTTTGCAGAGTCACGCCTGACCTTGTTTCAAAGGACGGAAGCCTCCAACGTCGAGAAGACCGTATCCAAGTTCTTTAAGGCCGGTGTTACACCTCAACAGGTTGGCATCGTCACTCCCTACGAAGGCCAACGGTCGTACATCGTCAATTATATGCACCTCCACGGCACAATGAAGAAAGACCTGTACAAGGAGATCGAGGTCGCAAGTGTCGATGCCTTCCAGGGGAGAGAAAAGGACTACATTATTCTCAGCTGTGTCCGAAGCAACGAGCATCAAGGGATCGGTTTCCTCAATGATCCCCGTCGTTTGAATGTCGCTCTCACACGTGCAAAGTACGGGGTCGTCATCCTCGGCAATCCTAAAGTCTTGAGCAAGGTACGTGGGCCCATCTTGTTGCATGATCGTGGAGGCTTACATTTGATTAGCACCCTCTGTGGCATTACCTCTTGACCCACTACAAAGAGCACGGCTGTTTGGTGGAGGGTCCGCTCAATAATCTCCAACCTAGCATGATTCAATTCAGCAAACCCAAACGTCCTTTAGAAAAGCTCGATATGTATCGCCATCATGAGATCAGCGCAAAGGAAGCACTGAGCCCTCCACCTATAGCAAATGGATCCAGTAAGCCTACGATGACACCAGTCACTTCTCATGTCTGACCGTGACCATTAGTGCGCCGCAGCGGTGCCCCAAGCACCTACGACGCAAGCTTCTATCGGTCACACGATGCCCTCGGTTATATTCCGTCCGACGTCCAGTCCTTGAAATCACAGGCGACGTATGCCTCTGGTCTACCGGTGTTCACCGGAGCGCCAGGTCCTTTCAACCAGGGCACTCGAGCTACAGGTGGAGCGAAGCGTAGCACTTACGGGAGTTACGCATCCTCGGTCATCTCACAGGACATGCGTGGGCTGGCCGCGCCGACCGAAACCGGCAGTGTTGTCGGCAGCCAGGCACCCTCTGAGCATGCTGGTAGTATTGCATACTCTCAAGCGGATCGTATTCAGCGACGTGCCTCATTCTCTTCTACTTCTGATATGGGCCTCTCCGCTTACGAATACAAGAGCAACGAGAACGCACATGACCTCGACGATATGCGCTCACAGTACTCGGCGGCTCAATCTAGCTTTACCGAATTCTAATCTGGGTGGTGGAGGCGTGAACACCCACACACAATAGTCGCTACTATTGCGGCTGCCAGACTACGACAGACGATCGCTCCGCGAGCTTTGCGTTGGTCCTCACAAGCTATTGCTGACGTGCCAGTAACTCACGCCAGTACCTGCCAGCCCTCTACGGCAAGACATACCCGCCTCCCCTGCTTGAGCTCGACGACACTCGTTCGGTCGGTATTCACCCTACCGTACCGTAGACCCTTCCTGAACCAGCCACCATCTTGAGCCCTTTACCACATCCCTCGTATGTAGATATCGCATTATGCACATGCACCCCATGCACCCAATGGTCATCTTGATCTTACTACGCTCGTCACTGTATGTATTGTACATTGGCAAACGACGACTAACTGTACACGCGATGGTTACGACGTAGATCAAGACAGACGAGATCAACACCAGGTAAGGATCCAATGTGAGAACGAAGAACAGGTCCTATACAAGGAAGTTTTTCCGGGGGTAGCCACGGTCTATCAAACTGCGGGATGAGGGGAAGCAGTCACAGAAATGAGTTCACTGTCAGGACATCATCGCCTCTAACTCCTCGACGACCTGGGTCATAGTTGGCCGGTCATGAGGATCTTGCGCCCACATACGCTCCATAAGCCCAACGATTTCAGACGACCATTGCTTACGTAGGCCGCTAACGGAAGGGCTGTTGAAGGCAACGAAGTCAAAAAACCGATCATAACCTCGTGAAGACGGAGGAACATACCGTTGCCTCTTGGTCCCGACTGCCTCATAAATTGCATGCTCGTTCATGCCTTCCCACGGGTACTTCTTTTCTCTCCAATGCCAGGTCAGGATTTCCCAGAAGACCATACCGCAACTAAACACATCCACTTTATGATCGTATTTAGGATGCGCGTGCCAGAGCTCAGGGGCCTGCCAGTTGACAGTCCCGACCAAGCTGCGGACCATCGAGTGGGTCGATTGCTTGACCTTCGCAAGACCAAAGTCGGCTATTTTTGCCGACCCTTTGGATGTGATGAGGATATTGGACGACTTGCAGTCACGGTGAATGATGGAGGGTTTGTGGATGTGGAGGTACATCAAGCCGGACGCGATATCGTGCATGGTCTTCAAGACTTTGGGGTACAACGGTGCCGGGACATTGCGAACATAGTCGAAGAGGTCACCGTTTAAGCACAGCTCGGAGACCATCATGACTGGACTGGTCTTCGTGTCTTGAGGTATGCTGACCCCAAGGAACCGGACAATGTTGGGATGGTCAAAGTTACGTAACAGCTTGAGCTCCTTGATGTCCACTGTGCGAGTTTGAGTGTGAACCAGTAAACTCGGACGATGTACTTACTGGCAGTTAAATGTCCTCGGAACTCCGCAATAGCGACCTTGCGATTCCTGAATTTACCAGTGTAGACACTGTACTCAACGATTAACGACACATCAAAGGTCATGGAAAACTAGACTCACTCCTTGAATCCACCACTCCCAATCTTCTCGAGTTTGGTAAGCTTCTCTGGGGGAATCTCCTTGTCCTCGAGTCCGAGACTCTCCAAGTCAAGCTCGAGCCCCTCTTCCTCCTCGCCGCGATGTTTAGCGTGAATAATCCCCACGATACTCTCCGATTGATCAGAGACGGGGGGCGTACGCGGCTGGGAGACGTGCACGCGGTCTGAGCGCTCAAGAACCGGCTTGCCGTCATGAGGCACCTGTTGTCTGCGTCGGCGGGCTGCTGGGCGGGGTACAGCTGTCGAAGGGGCGCGGACAGTTGAGCCTCCCGAGGAAACAGATTGGCGACGTGACCGCTACAAGAAGGCTTAGAACACACAAGGGTGTGAAATTGTAACGGAGACATACATATTGTAGGAGCGCTTTAACGAGCTGTGGCTTGGTGCCTTCGGCATCCACACCTTTCGACTCGCACAAGCGCACCAACTGTTCCTTGCGATATCGAGCTAGAGTGGTCGCCGTGTGTTCCTCCAAGTTAATCTCCTCGTCCTCTCCTTCGGCGTCAATATCGTCCTTATCGACAGTCGAAGCGTCGTCGTCCACACCAGCGGTCGCGATAGTAGCCATCGTGACTGCACTGTCCTCTTCGACATAATCTTCATCATTCTTGTCGTCAACCTCAGAGTCGGAAGACTCCTCAGTTACACTCATATCCATCTCTGACAATTCCGAGAGTTCACTAGAATCGTCGTCTGCTGCAGGTGCGGGCGGAGGCGCGGCTTGATCCTTCCGTAGTACTTTTCCACTCCGGAGTTTCCTCGGGGTTGGTTCGTACCCATCCACCGCCTCGTCGCTCTCGTGCTGACTCTCCATGTCATCGTCCTCAGGTGGAGGCGTTTGCAACCGGCTCCTACTTGCTTTTGAGTCCTTCCGTTGCCGTATTGGCTTGGGTTCAGGTGTGCTATCATCATCCAAGCCACTCGGCGTATCGTCGTCGTCCTCCCCAAGCTCGGATGAAGCCGGTAGCTCTTCGCCACCGCTGTCCTTATCGTCTAGCTCGGTATCGTCTTCATTGAACGACCGTGCTTTGTCTTTAGCTTGTCTGGGCGGTAGTTTCCGGGGGGGCTGAATACTGCTATTGGTGGATGTAGATCCGACGGAGGAAGTGGGACGCGCCGTCGAGCGAAAGCGTAAACGCCGCGGACTTGGCTCAGGTAAGCGAGAAGGCAAGTTTGCAGATCCATCGTCACTTTCTTCGTCTTCACTTTCAGAGGTAGGCTGGTTGTCTTGTTCCACCGCTTCGTCTGCGCTTTCTAGAAATCCGACGTGTTTTTCTCGACGTTCGGAGAGTTTACGGCCACGAGTTCGAGGTGGGGTAAGGGGGGTCGGCGGTATATCACCTGCTGATGAAGACGACACGACAGAGAGGGTGGACGAACTGGAAGCCACACCATATCGTCTGAAAATAGAAATGAGTATGAATAATGAGAGTGGTAAACTATAGACACACTTTGGAA
>Ga0307513_10002847_pt1 | contig 23694 bp, 31 predicted proteins | sample 15_EM_MG_FD_202174 | JGI IMG/M metagenome (GOLD analysis project Ga0307513, IMG submission 202174) | Populus trichocarpa ectomycorrhiza microbial communities from riparian zone in the Pacific Northwest, United States - 15_EM | ecosystem: Host-associated > Plants > Roots > Unclassified | place...
AAATGAGAAAAAAATAAAAGCTATTGGAGGCTTTTAAAAGGGGTTATCTGCAGAATTACCAGAGGAATTATTTTTAAAGTTTTTTCTCAACTGACAATAATTCAGCATGTCCGGATTTTCTGAGAACTTTGGGTGGAGGGCAGGTTTTGGTTGTCCGGCACTATACGAGTACCGGTATGGTACTCGAGTAGCTGCTTGCGCCACGTGCCCCGGTTGATCAAGGTTGTTGATACAGGATCCGACAAGAAGTTATGGAACAGTTATCTGGGGTTGCCCAGCTAAATATATCCCTGCCAGCTCCGTTTAATGATCCTTCCCTCGTACCATGCCGGTACACAAAGTGATATTTTTAAATCCTGATGGAATTCACCGTTATTCAGCCTCCTAAATTCAACATGGCACTTTATTAATATGATACCTAATAACACGCAGGGGGTATCAGATAAACCCCTACCGGAGTATGGCCCGCTCTACCCCTCAACCGGTTTGTAACCCCACCTGACAGCCTTCATGCATAATAACACCCCGGTCCAGGGAAATGGTTAGATTGGCGGGATTTTAACCAGGCTACTGTCAACCCCTCACTTGGATTCGCCTGCGCCCTAACACCGAGCAACTTACCTTAAGCAACCCCCACCCTTCTACTAAGATACGGTAATTCTCTAATATCATACCAAAGGTACAGAGCCGCCCCCGAGTGCGCAGGTTTTCGCCCAACATCTATAATAACATCTATGATACACGACTTTAACCTCCTCCGTGGGCCGCTGCCTCCCTACATCGCGTCCAATGCTAAGAGAGCTAGAAGTATACAACCACGGTTCTGGGGCATCCGTGAGAATAAAATAGAGGATCCTAGTATGATACCAACATTTTCGATTTCTCTCATACTCGTACAAGGTTTTCGGGTTCGGGGGCTGCCTGGGCCGTCGCCCCCGCGACCGGGCACAAGGGACAAGAAAAGCGCCCATGGGGGAGTCAGCGATTCCTGTCCCAGTGGAGTCGGCACGCCTTGAGGTTTTCATGGTGATTCCTGACTCATCCGACAATACTATACATGAATACAAGGACAAGGCGTTATGAAAAAAAGAAAAGAAAAGATTACAGGATAGTGTAAAGAGGGAGTTCACCTTATTTCTCGCTATTGGAAATCCGGCTTACTCTGTGAGTAGGTAATGTTAGGGTGGCTTTTGCAGGCCTTATCTACGCACCCCTTCGTGATCCTATATCCGTGGCTGGCGCTATCGTCAGATCCGTTGGCGTGATTTGGTCCTCATAACCAAAATAGGTTCTACTGCTGTGGCCTAACCAAAATACCCGACTCGCCGTACCATGCAATAATCAGCCCAGAACTTCCTTACTTCATTGACCTTCCCCGGGTGGTGCCTTCGAGGCCATCGTCACTAATGCTTGTGTAGAAGTGTTAAAATAATATACTACTCCGAGGGAGCTAGGGAGTCAATCAGGCTGTGTCCCATCCTGGGAGTACGGAGGGAGAACAATGTCACGTAATCCCCGGTTACAGGTGCTCGGGACGAGTTGTTTGTTTTAACCCGAATCCAACAACTTGCTTCCCCAAACCGGGCCCTACATTACTATGCCACGTGCCTGGCTTCACCGGAGGCAATGCCGTATAAACTTGCTAGGCAATAGCCAAGTTACAAGTTGCGAACAAAAACAAATTCCTGACCCGGTTTACTATTGAGGGGAACTCAGGATCCAGCAAGCCCGTTGGACATTACGCACTGTCACACAAAACAGGCGAGAAAAAATCACCGGGGTGACGAGGCTCAGCGGGTTCGATCAAATACAGTTCTGACCAATACTGCCTCCTCCAAAGTCCAGGCAGCGAAGCAGAACCAGGGAAGCACCTCCACCGGGATCCAATGAATATCATCCCGCGTGGCGGAGAACACGCGCACCCCAACAAGGATAAATGGACCTGCGTAAAACACTCCATAATAATATTATTATAACAAAGAGTTAAGCTGTCGAGCAACCCTAAAGAACACCGGTTTTCCACACTTGGGTAGAGTACTAGGATAGGGAACAGTTAACCTGAACAGACAGGGATATGCTTAGCTAGTTAACCCCAAATAACTGCTCAATCATTTCTTACAGGGCCCTTTTGCTGTAACTTACAGTACGGACTCTCATAAGACATGATCCGCCCTCCGCCATTCCGAAAACCCGATTTCCGGCACCCCATCCATCGCGTCACGCCATACTGTACGTTGTCCCGTTCCGGGTGCTTTATCATCATCCCAACTCTAAGACAATCTGATTCAAAATCGCGAGGGCTGTGCCACTGCTCTTGTCGCCTCTGCCCCCCCGCCCAGCCATGATTCTACCAGGAACCCTGCGCACCGGGTCTAAATTGGACCGAGTAGTTACTAGTATCACGTGACTACCAACGCTTTTGTGGCTTCCGTCGATCCAAGTAAAAACACTCGTAATAAGTACCCGAAAACAGGGGGGGGGGGGTATATTTTGTATGATACTGGATAGACTCTCAGACAAGCACAGATGCCTTACCATACCGGTATATTTCTAACAATCCCTGTTTTTCGGGCACCGGTACTTTCTGAACGGCGGGCGAGTATGACAGTGCAGGGTTAAGCCAAGTTACACGAAACCTTCCACTTCCGATCAAGCATAATATGAGTGTATGGTCGCCCCCACCTTCTTCCGGAAAGATTCCTAATTGGACTTCTAAGGCCATGGGACGTCACTCGGTTGATATATTACATGTGATGGCCGAGCCGGATGAATGGAGGAAGAAAGGAAGGGTAAGGTGAAGGCATGATGATGTTGATGATCGCTTGGTTGTCGACCGGTCTTTGTTGAAACGACGCATGTGCGGGGGTACCTTGCTTATCCGCGGATTTTTTTTTTTTTAACTTCGCGCTCGGCGGAGGGGATAGGAAACGGATTGCGGAGGGGGGAAATTGGGATGGGGGAGCAATTGCAGGTAGTTAAAGGTAGTGCTGACCTAGATTTTGTGAGCGGGCTGGTGCTAGATGTCAGAAAAGAGCTTGTAATCGGCTTTCGTGAGTCCGGATCCCCCTGGGAATGCGTGCGCCGCCCGGGTCGCTAGGCCCCGGACTATCCACAGACTTTCCCGTATTAGCCAGTAGTCTTGCGCGGGAAATCAAGAGTACAGGGAATTTCGCTATACAAGGTTTACCGCCGAGTGATATGATATGAATCCTTCTGGTTGTCCTAAGGCTTTCATCGCAACAGTAGCTAAAGTGAATGGGAGTATTTTCTAAAAGCACAGTAAAGAAGCAAACATTGTAGGGAAAATCAAAGAGATGAGATTTGAAGAAGGAAAGGAAAGGACAAAGCATGGAATGGAGAGAAAACAGCAAAATAGCAGAGAAAACAAGAGGGGTAAAATAGCAGCAAGAATTCTATAGTAATACAACCAACACAAACACACGAATGTCAAAAACTCCACACAAGAAAAGAACTACCCCAAGGACATCTCCGGAGTCACCACCTCAACCAAGGGAAGAAACAACCACAACCTCAACGCTAAACAACTTCCCAAACTCGACCAACTTCCTCCTAACCTCCTCCCGAGCCATCCCCTCCTCGCGAACAGCGACCAGCGCCAAATTCCTAAATTCCCTCTCGCAGCCATCATCTGGGTCGCACCAGTTCACCCCACCAAGCCTAACCATATCCCACCATCCCCCGCCACCACTACTCACTTTGGGCACGAGCAGGAAGCGCAAAACCCAAGTCCCCTCGAGTGGGCTGCGGCCGCAATCGAACCCGTCGAGGTATCCCTTGAGTATTTGCGCGGGGCCCGTGCCCATCGGCTGCACGACGGGAGTGGAGGCGATCATTTGGCGAAACTTTTTCGTGGCGGGGTGGGTGCTCCAGTTGTGGAAGATTTGGCCGACGCCGTGGGTTGTGCAGGGGTGCGCTACGGAGGCGGATGTGTACTCGCCCACGCAGATGGCGGTTGGTTGGAGGGTTGGGGGACGGTTTGTTATGTGCTCCATTCTTGAAGAAAGGGTTGGCCAGGTTGACTGTTGGGAGGGGCTTTCGGTCGTGCTTGAAGAGGAGGATGAGGAGAATATGGAGGCGATCTCGCTGGCAGAGAAGATAGGGCTGTGAAAGTCGTAGATTGGATGCGCGCATAGGTGCGGGTATGCGGGGTGGGTGTTTTGTGAGGATTGGTGGGAGTGGTAGTTGGAGGTGAGCAGAGGGGCAGCGTGAGGGTTGTTTATTGAGTCCATTGTGTGGTTTGTTGTATGGTATTTCTTAAATCGAGTGGATGAACGAGCAGGGGAGCCGGGGGATAGTTATAGAGTCAGGCCCCCGAGATACGGGATGTGGGGTGTAGTGTATGAGGATAGAGAGGCTGGGTGAGAACCCGTGCGTGGCGATGACGACGATGTGCACCACCCCCGGAGGTATTACTTTTTATATCCAAACCCCCTTGACAGCGGTAGCAGCAAAGGACTTGCTCCTATTTGTCGTTCGTAGGCGGGGCACCTCCGTAACTTTGCTATTCTTCCAAATGCTAAAGGCGATGATAGAAAAGAGTTGGTCGGTATCCAAAATATGTCTGTCTTTTTTATTTCCTCTAGGCTCTGATGAGGGAGGGAGGGAGAGGGGAGGTACACATCCTATTTAATACCCCTCATCTCCCCGCTTTCTAGATGGTGCATAACCTAAGGACAACTAAAACGGAGAGCTCAGATCACTACCTCCCCACCACCTCCTCCCTAATCAAATCAGGAAAACTCCAAGAGCTTCCCTTACTAACCGCCAAACTAGAACAAAACGTGATAATCCTGGGGTCGGCCGTTCTGCAGGCATAATCTCGCGAATCTGTCTATCATGGCCCCCCGAGCATAGGGGGACCTATGAACGGGTAATCAACAACCGACGCCCTAACTCCCCCACTTGCGTAGATGGCATGGCACGGCATGGTGGTATACCCGATACTGCGAGGAGGGTGGGAGGATGTCGGTGAACCACAGGCCTTTTTTGGGTTGCTTTTTTGTAAACTGGTCGAACAAGCCCACCCGGGATACCGGGTTTAGGAGGGGGAAGACTTGGGATTTCCTTGTTCCGCTAGTTTGTGATACGGCGACGGCGGCGACGGCGGTGGTGGCCCCCAGTGCTATTACAAATGAATCACGGAGTTGGTAAAGCTATTGCGCCTGAACTTAAGGTGAGCTAGCCTTCCCCCCCTCCTCCATAAACTTGATTATCTTGATTCGCCTTGATTATAGTGATTTCTCGTAGGAATAGGTTGGGCTCCTCCGAGCTGGATAGCAGAAACGGTTAGAAGCGTTCTTACTTTGTTCCGGGGATGGAAACTACACAATATCACTCGCGCCCTCTCCCATGGCGGCAATAGGGATACTTGCCCTTCTCACAAGTGCTAAATCCTCAAACCGAGTAACCAGGCGTATGGCCGTACGCATATATCCATACCCTACCATCTACTAAACCATGCATTGACTTAGTAGAAACCCCACAGGGACATTCCTTCCCTGAGCCTCTCTCTCTCCTCACCTCCCCCCCTCCCTCTGCCGCCTGTGTAGCTGCACTGATGTTTGTCCCTTAGGTAACTCACTCACTCGGTCATTCAAGCACAACCTGGGCTCCCATGCAAAGTATATCCTCAGGCCCCATTACCTTATGAGGCTGAGCTTCAACGTATCAAGCCATCTTATCTCAAGCTCCCAAAATTGGTGCTAAACCACGAAAACCCTAAATTCGGTGATTATGTAAACCTCCGTATAACGCAGGGAAGAAAGAAAAAATAGGAAGGAAAAAAATGAAATAAGATGGTACCACTTGAAGTTTCGTTTGAGGTGCATGTAAGGTACACTACGCACGGTGGACTACCGTACCGGTATCTTCAAAGATTCATTACTCAGAGAGGCTAGGTAGTTGAGGGGTTGTGTGTGGCTGAGCACCAGTTGTGTGGGCGCTTATAGGACCGGGAGCGCCCAAGGCCCAGATTCCTTCGCTTACCTGACCCCCCGCCTCCACTCGGATTGTACTTCTCTTTACCAAGGTTTGTTTTAGGCTGCAAATAAGTTAAAATAAGAGTTCCTAGCAATAAGAGAGAAGGGAGATGATGGGAAAGTGCAATCTCGGGTAACCTCGCCATGCGCCATGGGTTGGAAACCCTGGAGGCTATGTCAACTGTTTCGACATGATAAGACTGCTGGTATCCTCAATGATAACCTAAATTGATAACTGTGATTCTTTTAGCAGATCCCGTCCAGTCTAGAAGCGATGATCCACGATATCATAGTCTGTCTGCCAAAGACTGACTTCCTTCGCATACCGTATGTACGTACGACATGTATATTTTAGCCCGCCTTCTTTGCTCTCCTCCCTTCCTCCTCTTCTCTCCACCTATAAATCCCGGTAACTCTACCATCGGTTCCCGCCGTTTTTTCACTAAATCCCCACATGTGCCACATGCAAATATTCCATATTCTGACAAAAAGGAAAATCAGAAGGGGGCATATTGTGCTATACTTAGTTTTTTTAGGTACAGTACTATGCTATACCGGTACCAGCATGAGCCAGCGTTCCTCTCGCTAGGTTAAGCTAGGGATCATATTTGGTGTGCTTCTGATGCTGCCTTCTCCGCTCTGACGTTTATGCCCAGAATGGGCTTAATGGGTGGGTAAAATGGGTTTAATTTGGTATCTGAAGGCTTTTGCTATCTAGGGTATGCCAGAGCTTCAACCCTTCCCTCTTCCCTTATTCTTCATTCCAGATATTAGCTTTTGCCGATAAGCAAGTCTGATGGTACGTTTTGTTGTGACTTACATTACCTCCTCGAGTGATGCTTGCCCGAAGCCGGCGGACGGCCGTAGCCCAACTTATCTTTAGGGTCTCTTATCGAACCTTTTTTCCCTTCCGCCAGGTGATGCCGGATGTGCTGTAGTACTTGTAGTGCGTTCTCTGGTATCGTATTACACCCAACCGAGCCCTTGGAGTAGCGGATAAAAGGGTCACAACACCTAGTGTCATGTTAAAAGCAAGGGCTCACAAAATATCCCGCGGCCTTGATAAAATATGTGGCCTACCCCGAGCAGTTTTCAGGGATAGCTTACCCTTATCTATATTCGCTCGACTCGTTGCCCAGGCACCCACCTAAACTATTGGCAGAGAGTCCATAAGAAAACCCCATCATATCGCAAGTTAGCAAATTTATCCTCAACTGCCGGTCATGTTTTGCGATTCCTCTCCCCTATGCACAGCGCAGTCCTTCATATCACAGCCGGCAGGTCAAGGAGGAAAATGAAACCCCATCAACCGAGAGAGCCCGACCCCTAGCCCGCTGTCTATAGGGAGCTCTCCGGGTACATTCGAATAACCTACTTGCCAATCTAGTTCACACCTTGACCAACCCCCACACGATCCGTAGGCGCACACACTCTGGGAGAGGGAGATCGAAGGTATCCACGGTATGAAGCGCTGGGTACTAGTATAGCCTGGGAATGGGTCGTTCCCAAATTGAGGCTATGCCATCTCTACCCAGCCGGCTTTCGAAGGAAGAACTACGCGTCTATTCAGCCGACAGCGATAAGACAAAATGTTCTAGTCTCCTACGTAGGCAGAACGATCCATGGGATAACCGCCCGCCCTCACCCTAGCCTTTAGCGGAAGGGAGCTCGGTGTCACAACCGAGGTAGAACGGCGCCGGGCCACGAGTGATAGCCAATGACAAGATCTCTGGGGCTGTGGCACACTCTGAAACCTCTGCTGTTTCAACGACTTCAGAACACTTGTTCTCGTAAAAGAACCTCTCATGCACTATATGTGTGGGAGAGGTGCTTCGATCACCTGAGGTGATTAAAGTATGCAAACCGGTATAACAGGAGCATAGCATGATCGGTTTATTTCTCCCGGGTATGATACGAGCGCATGCTAGTAGGTCCTAATGTCGGAATTCCATCTTAGGCAGCCCCCGGAATACACATCGGGGGCCAATTGTAGCCTGTTTTGTAGTGTGTTTGTGATTCCTTTTGTTGAAACAAGGAAAGGGCTTTATATCTCGATGTAAATCGCTGCTGATCGTGACCTCAGATCTCATGTCCCCGGCCGCTGTGTCGTGAAACTCATACCGGCAGCTGGGAACCGCAAGGAACTCACCGATGGATATGCTTTACGCAGGAGGTAGGGTATCCGAAAGGATTAGAGGTGAAAAAACATGAGTTATCGGTATTCGAAAGCTCAGCGGATGATAAGGGGCTTTCCCTTTTTCCCTTCTTCGCTTCGTTCATAGGACCCCGGGTACTCTCACCGGCAGAGCTGGTCGGAACAGCGAGAACCGAGAATTACGCTGAATTGACTGGGTAGCGAAATTTTACTTCATCAGGCGCTTCGGAAGATTTTTTGCTTTAATAGCCCCTCCCCGCCTTTTATCCTAGATAACGATGTTTGATCAGACCGCCCATCTAGCAAAGTTTAGACGGATACGCGGTAAGGCAAACCTTACTCCCCGAGTGAGAAACCATGGAGCTGCGGATCGCACCGCACCACAGCCACATTATTGATGCTTTGATAGCAAGAAGAGCCCTTTAGTCATATTGCATCGAAATTCTCCAGGTATGCATAAGAAAGCAGCGTTCGCCGCCTTTTAAACTTAGTTCTCGCTAGGCGCTTTAAATGCATATCTTATGTCATTCACTGCAACGGTTAGCGTTGCATACCCAAGGACAAAATTTCAGATGCGAGTGTAGTAAACGAGCTGAGAGTAGATATCAGCCGGCGCGAAACTCCACCGTACGACAAACAACAGTTTTTATTCAAAAATCGCTCTGTGAGGCCGGGTTGGCTATTTCTGAAGACTCGCGGGTCTCCATAGAGGTTTCAGGCTTGGGGTGTGGTGGGTTGAGGTTGGCTGACATGCTTGTTTTCGACTCTGCTTGCTTGTATTTGCTGAGTTAGATTGTATTGTAAACCCGAATGGCCTGAGAGGACATGGATCATGCATAGGCTAGGAGAAACAAAATCCAGGGTTCCTGTATACAGTAGTTCGCAATTATTTTGTTGGGTGTGCAGTACTGTACTGTACAAGTACTGCAGTGTTGGCCGTCGCCTCGAGTGTGCAGAATCAAGAAAGCCGCTTGTGTCGAATATAAGTACTGCACCGCACCGTATAGTGCCTGGTAGGGAAGCTGGCAGCTTCCAGGTGACTGAGTCATTGGGAATGCGATTGAGTATCAGCTCATGCACATGTTGGGTGACCGACAATTTCCTACTGTGTATTCGGGCGAACAGACATTCCGATAGGGTCACCAATTGTTGTCCTGCCTTGGTGATCACTCTCATTTGCTCGGGCGGATGGAATATCTTTCTACTAGCGGGTAACTTTGAGGCTCAACCTCGGCAGATGGCTTATCGATAACAGCCGATCCATCCACTTTGGTCTGGAGCCCCGACAATTACCCGTCGGGGTTACCGCCGCAACGGGCTGGAGCCCCGACCCTCATTCTTCTACTCGTGTACGATATCTTAGCATATCTTCTTCGGCTTCTTCCTCCCTCAACTCTCATCCCACGTAAACACCGATCATCAACTTTCATTCTTCAAAATCGATCATGCCACCAGCCATGACTACTCCCCACAGCGCACTCGCCGCTGCGACTATCAATGTTCCCCTCGAGGATAGAATGGGGGTCTCTGAGCCGGGTACAGGTATCATGTTTGCGTCCAAAGAGGTCGAGAGACAATACCTTAAAGAGAGACTCGCCGCTGGATTCAGGATTTTTGCAAAATACGGCTTCGATGAGGGGCCAGGTGAGGAACTCCCGCGCCCCCGATTTATGGTAATTTCCGATTCTAACCATGTTCGCTACAGCCGGTCATATATCTCTTAGGGTGGTGCAACCATAATTCTCCAGATCCTTCACACGGCTAACAGGAACAGGATCCAATTAATCCACATGCGTTTTGGGTAGGCAGAAATCGCTTCCCCGACTTGATCGCCCCTTGAACGTTGCTCATGAAATATTAGGTTAATCCGTTTGGCCTTCATTATGCCTTGATCAAAGCTTCGGATTTGCTCCTCGTTGACGAATCCGGGAAAATCCTCGAAGGGGGTACAAATCGCCACCTCAATCTCGCCGCCTTCATGATCCATTCAGCAATCCACATAACCCGCCCTGACGTGAACTGTGCCGCACATGCTCACTCTCTCTATGGGCGCACCTTTTGTACTCTTGGCAAAACCCTCGATATCACCACGCAGGACAGCTGTGCTTTCTATAATGTTAGTCCCTGACTCACTAGATTGGGGTTAAATATTGATCAGTATATGGTAACAGGACCATGTGTTGTACGAAAATTTCAGAGGTGTAGTCCTGGATGAGGAGGAAGGTATTGCGATTACTCAGGCTCTTGGAACTAAGAAAGTACGTAACTTATAAACTTTCTAACAAGCAATACCCCTTATGGCTGATTAACTAGCGGTAAGGCAGCATTGCTCCAAAACCATGGACTACTCACTACCGGTGGAACCGTAGAGGAGACCGTGTTTTGGTTCCTGTCCCTAGATCGGTGCTGTCATTCTCAACTGCTCGCGGATGCAGCTGCAGCTGGTACAGGAGGAAAGACTAAGAAAATTGGCGACAAGGAAGCCATGGATACGTATGTCCCCCTGTTATTTCTGGGCCCGTTCTGGAACTGATCTCTTTGGCCGAGCTAGCTGGAGGGTGGTTGGCACTAGGAAGGGCGGGCACTTCGCTGGGAAAGCGCTATTTGACTTGATCGAGGTTGAGACTAAGGGGGATTATAAAAACTAACTCGCGCACTAGTCAGTTGACCATTTAAGTTAGCTTAGGGGATTGAATAAAACGCTCTACTAAAACTATGTGAGACATTCCGCCGATGTGAAGGGATGAGTTGAGATTTGCGGGACACAACGGCCTTTCAGTTTTTGAGCATTGTAAAAGCTATTCCGCGGTAGGTGGAAAACACAGATGGTTGGCCATATGCTAGGGTGTCGGAGTTTCCTCTCCGGTGAAGCCTAACATAGCAGGGGACCATCAGGCACGTAAATACCCCAAGGGTACGTTACGACTGACTGCGTCGACAGCTTTCGTGTCGTGGTTAATAGGTCTCTGTACGGTATAATAGGCCCCTCTGGAGTACAATCTTTCCCTACGAAGCGAGCACCCGGCGTAGCGAGCACCCACCACATTTTAGCATGGGTTATACGCTTTTAGGCCGTGGTTCAAAGCATTTTGTAAGCCAGTGCCCGCCGGGTGCTCGCTATGTAGGGAAACATTGTATGGCTTTCATGAAGGTAGAACGCTTCCCTAAATACCTTAGCAGAGAGAGGGGGGCGATACACCAAAAATCTAGTGATAAACACCAAGCTTGGTATGATAAGGCTAACGATGTTAATGTTATTGGAGGGCAAGTGCTTTGCTGTATGATATAAGCCTCCTTCAAGTTCGCGTTCTGTAATTAGACAAGCGTGCAACACACAAGTCAACCACGGGTGGTACTTTCCAGATGTACTGCAGGCTAGGCGGGTTGGACTGGCGTGCTCCTTGGAACGTACTGCCGTATGGTTGTGCAAGCCCGGATGGGTAGTCGCTCCGTTAGCTATTTAGTTAAGAATAAAATTATTGAAAGCATAGTCAACGTTTCTTTTCTCTACTTTAATTGGTTCAAGCACTTCTCTCCTATCTATCCTTTATCTGGTAAATTAAGCAGGTCATCTTCGAGTCAATCCCCTATCCATTTATCATACGGTTTAGTTGAAGGTCATGCCGCGGGCGACAGGAGACGGATACGACTTGCGCGACCCACCATCCAACTAAAGGGCAAAAATGAGAGCCCGTCAACGGTAGGCGTTAATTTCAGCGGCGGTTTTGTCTGGTCTGTTTGCAGGGCCCCCTTTTTCGTGGACCCCCGAACCAAAATCCTCAGGTCTTATCATAATCAGATCTTATCGCAATCACACCCTATCACGCGAATGCCTGCGGATATCTGCAGTCCGGCCAGGCCCGGTCAGATGAGCCTCGGAAGCCGGACTGGCCGCTTGCGAACACTGACAATATGATGCAAAAATGTCGGACATAAAGTTGGGTCGTGGTCCTCAAGCAACCTGGAATACCACTCGCGATACGGGCAAAGCACTGTATCAATTCCTTGATATCGTCAAACCACTGACAAGCATTGTGGAATCTATGTTTCGAGCCATAGTCCCCGAGATTTGGGATATATACGACAAAGCATATCGCGTGCTACCAGCCCCTAGCACCCTTTCAGCAGTGAAAAAGTCTTTTGGTATTTGGGCTTCTAGATCGATTGTGCTAAATGCCCAAACCAATCTCCATGTTGATCTAAAAGAAGTTTGCTGTGGCTTTTCGTGCAATCATGCCATTGGGTAACTTTAATGGTGGGAATGTCTGTCTTGCTACTTTAGATATCTCCATACCCCCCACTTCTCATAAGAACCTTCCTACATAGGTAAGTTAGCCTGCCACCCAGTGCTCCCGTATCATTTCCTCGGAGTCGGATCGGAACAACGCACACCCGAGCCAACGAGAGGGCAAGAGAACTCCTGAATCGCCTTACTTTTAAGCAAATACCAAGAAGCGATTGGCAGGCCCACCCTAGCTCCAATCTAACTTCGGCGAAATGATATGATATAACCCAACCACAAGGAATGCAGAAATTATGGGTCTCTCGCCTTGTCGGACCTGTAGTCCCCGGGGGACCTTCCATCCTCTGCATTATCAAGGCTGGACGGACTGCCAAACCAGGTCCCGTCGTGGGTGGTCTAACGTGGTCTTGGTAGAATCCTTTCCCCACCACCCTTCAGCCCAATATCCATACGAGGACTGGGATAGGTTTGGCGATTGGGACTGACTGTACATGGCCTAAGATTTGTAATTGCTTTGTGAGTTTGCATGCTGGATACAAACTTAGTAGAAGCGGGTAATACAAGCAAAGGTGCCCCGGAGTTTTTCTTTCTTCTGTACTTCTGATGCAGGTAGGTAGCCAGATACCCCCCGGAAAATTGCAGAAAGCATAGTGACGCGTTGTATAGTACGTTCTGGTATTTTTCTTTCCCCTAGGGAGTGGTGCTGCCAGTGGCTATTTGGCAGGAGTGTTGTGGGCAAGTTTGGTATACACTAATTTATGGAATAGGTGTTGAAAATAATCGAGGCGGACATAATGATTGGTGATGAGGTATTTGGGCAGCGGAGTGGAGCAGCTCACGTGAACACACTGAGATTGTATTAAGCGGTGAAGGAGTTCATGATAGATTGAGTTGAGTGTGTAGAAAGGAAAGCAGAGAGGAAAGAAATGAGCAGGAAGGAAGGCTAAGGCGAGGAAAGAACAAGAAGGAACGAGAAACGAATGGGGGAAAACTTTCCACGGCTGGTGTGTTCCTCTGCCGGCGCATACGCGTGGCGCCACGGGCTTAGAGTGCGGCCATTTCCCACACCAAGCACAGCTATTTCTAATAGCAAGTGTTGAAATTATACTTTCGGATATGCACTTTCGTCGTCTCTGGGTACGACAACGCTGGTTAGTATTCTTGAGTTCCGGTTGGTGCTCTCCGAATTCAACCTATTCTATTTGCATTTTCTCCGATGTCATCACCCGACCAGTTGATCACATACTGGTATGCAATTCGGTTCTCATCCGGGTTCCCTGGTTTTCCATATTATCTGCTTGGATTTCTTTTGCACTACGGATATGTGCTCTTGTTCTGCCGCATAAATATTGAGCCTCTCCGGTCCCCTTAGATAGGATGTAGTTCTCAAGCATCTCTCGCTCTCCCAAGTTTCCGGTGTACAGCTCGACTATTTGATATTTTTCAATGGTAAGTTGTGGAGACAAGCGAGTGATCTTCTGTGATAACGACTTTAATTTTAAGCGCAGCCACCAGACAAAGCGGTGCTCGGGACAAACCGTCTCAGATTTGTAACCATACATCATGAAAGTTGAGCGGACCGGAATGATTACCAGTGGGCTGCTGTCACGTGCCCGTTCACATCCCGAACGTACAGCACTGTACGTTATTTGAAACTCTCTATTCATACCGATAACCCCAATAGAAGGACTTGGATCTTGCGCTAAGATTTCCACCCTCGAGGATATTCATACTAAACAGAACAGCAGCTAATCCCAAGCCAAGAGGCGGAGCAATATACAAAGCATTACATAATTAAATAAGTTAGCGGGTATTTTTTATTTTATTAAATTATTTTAGCCTGCTGCTTTCTTAGCATTGGGGCGCGACCTCGGCTACTGACAGCTGATGGCTAATGGCAAGGTAAGAACTCCGCTACCCCTCCGCACAAACACCGATAACTCCATCAAGGAAATTAAACTCATCTTGCATGACGAAGGCTCTCGCCAAGTCCCTGTGTGGTATAGGGATTGTTGGAATGTGCAAGTTTAGGGGGCCGAATTGTGCTTCGGGTACCGGTAGGCAATGTGTATGTCCATTTGGGGTTTGTCCGGCAAGCACGGTTTAGAAACCCTGCAATGAAAGGTGAAAATGGAGTATGTTCGGGAAAAAGAAAGACATTTTTCTGGAGAAATTGATGGCAGGGGACACCATAAAGCCCTCGTACTGTGCTCTACCAGTAGAATCTTATCTGGTCAGTTGATCCACCTCTCCTAACTCAGCCGGGGATATTTCTCTCGTCAGGCTATCTAACCCGGTACAGTACATCCCTCCTGTGATACTCTGCCTGGGAATAAAACCAAGTTTCTCCTAAGCAATTCCCACGGACGGGATGTGCCCTTTATCATGCCCTGTGATAGTTGAGATAAAAAAAATTGCAACCTTAAATTATTGCGGGGATTTCCTAAAACAGAATTGCATTTTTGTGGCACCCCAGGCAGGGCATATTTTAGTCATTCAGATCATGAAGAAAGTGCCAAAAAAGGCATAAGTCTTTTTCCTGTGAGATTGGGTCTTCTCCCCTAGTATGATATCTATGGAAGCATTCAGTATCCCGCCCCTGGTTTTGGTAGGATTAGGGGCCGATAGTGGCCCTCCTCCGATAGGAGTAAGGTTGCTCTCATTCCCTTGAGGATAGTTATTCCGGCATTTTTTTCCCGGCTTTTTCCAGTGCGACGGGGGATCATGTTACAGATAGGCTTTTTTTTGTCTAGCTTAGAGTTGTGGAAAGACTCTAATATTTTCCCGGTGTTCCGGGGTGTAAAGATCGGGACGCCTGGCGATGCCACGTGCTTAAGAGGGGGAGATGCACTGTATTTTAGCCCTTCATGGGATTGCCGGGGGTGGGGAAATTCCATTTCTAGTGGAAACTCGTTTAATTGGTATCTGTGAAGATCTCTGCCTGGGAGTCGTCTATTGGGCCATTTTGGTGAACCCGGGGGAGCCTCCTGACGCTGTGTCTCGGAGGATAGGTGTAGTTTTTTCGTATGCGGGATCGCTGATAGACATTTTTGAGGAGGCTACGGTACTGTACTCTATGCATTAGTTATGTACTGTACAGCACAATACTCTATCCTCCCGAGTTATTATAAAGAGATACCGATTGAGTAGCTGTTGAACTGATTGCCAAAACAAGACAAAAAAACCATCACTCTCGCCAGGTGCTAGTCACTGACTTAATCGAATCGCGGGAAAATCCAACGCTATTGCAGATACACAGCATGTCACACTAGGCTAGAGTTACGGGGGAGGGTTATGGGCGAGTTGTCACCATCCCGGATTTGGTACCGCGGCTATCTTGCTCTCAGTGCTAAGGATAAGCGTAAGCTATTTTCAACAAATTTGTGTACTAGAGTACATCTGTCAACCCGATCGAGTTAGAGAGTAAAATAGATGCGCTGCCAAAAATAATAAATTGAAAGACATGAAAAACCGAGGAGATAAGGAAAGCACCAAACACCAAGCACTGTCCACTTTCCTACAATTTCATGCCCTTAAGTTGTTGCTTTGTCTGGCGGAGAACAGGAGGATTTCTCATCGATAGCCAGAATGACCAGTGAGGAATGTTCACTGTGCAATACAATGTGTTCGATGCGTCCTATGCCTAAAGAATAACCTCTACCCGGGAATGAGCCGAGGTTACACCCCACCACAAATTAAGGTACAGTTTACTACCAGTAGAGCGTTAATGATTAACTTGGGTAATTCTGCAATCCCCTCCCGGATGTCTGAGGGGCTCTCGACAAGGCGCCTCTGATAACCGACAGCTTTTGCATTCAGATGGCCACTTTATATCATATTCGCACTTGGCCCCACGTCTTGACTCTCCCTAAACACAATGTACCGTGCCGGGACAGTACATGACTCCTGCCCCTATCAATCACCTCAAGATCTTCTCTTAAGCCTAAACTCAGCCTCTAAACTCTGCACCGTAGCCCGATACTCCCAAGTAACTTGAGCAGGGCAGATCCTGCGGACATGGTGTGGGATATGATATAGAGTTGAGATACCCCAGTTTCGAATGTGGTGGCGCTAGTTAGTGTGTGCACGGCATAAGCCAACCGCTAGGAGTTTTATTTCTTTTTATTTCCTCGGGTCGGCCCGCTTCCCGGATGGTCCAACAAGCGCTACTGTAGTGCCATGTGGGTTTACGCCGGCGCGTTAAGCAAGCTTGTCATTGCATTGTGGAGCGTATGCGATTATGGTTGGAAGTAGAAATCTTGGTTTTGAATGCTGGGCTTGTGGAGTAGGCAAAGGATTCAATATCATTATCTAAAGGGTGCTAGGCACCCCAGCGCTTGTGACGTTAGCAGTGCTTGGCAGTGCAGTACATTATTTGAGGGGTAGGATTTCAAACCTTTTGAAATGCGGTTTGAAAACATGGTAATGTGGGGTATAAGGATTTCCTTTTAAAAATCTTGGGCAGCCATATCTCAGCGTTTGACTAGTTGGGCTATTTTTCAATACTATTTTTCCAACTGCGGTTTGAGCTCTGGGTCTAAATAGCCACAAATATTCTTTTTTACCCTGTATATAGCGGTCCCATCAGGTGTTCGGCGGTGCATACTTTATAAACGTTTGCTGCCCAAACACCCCTTATTGGGTGGGCTGGCAAATGGTGGTGGTGGATGGGGGGACGGCATAGTTCTCGATATCATCGGAAACCCTGTTTTGAAGGCTTGGGATAAACCTCTTATCGGAGTTGTTTTTCGTCTTTTTAGAATTGTAAGGTGAAGGGGGGTCCGGGGGGAGATGTTTTGGGTCGAGATTAGTCAGCGATGGGGATGCGCGTACTCAGGTATTTGTATTGTAGTACTATACGCGTCCTGCGAGGAAAGGATAGTAGCGCGAGAAGAGCAAGCTCTAGGGTTGGCAAGGAATTTTCTGTTGGTAATTTAGGCACTCCCTTCCTCCTTCTTCGACTCTTTCTTGGGTTTGTGAATCTCCGCTGTTCTCTCCGCTTCAACCACCTTCCTGTTTAGTGACTCCTTAGAGAGCAGCAGAAAGCACTTCTTCCTGGCTGTTAGAGAGATATTATGTGGGGCTGGGGCGGTAATCTAGGCCTGGTACCGCAGTGCTTTGATGTCCTGCAAAAGATTATAGTGAAGTACTTCTCCTCACTAATCCTTTCCTCCGGACCCCTCCTTCGGCCCACCCCCAGGGCTCGATAAAACGTCAAATTCTGCGGGGAAGACTCTTATATGAGGTCTGTGCTAATACCACACCCCGGAATCCTTCGTGTTTCCTCTTTTTTCTGATTCCCCAATGTGAGTCCCCCCACAAGCACTGCTTCTATTGGTTTGGGAATTGCGCCTCGTATCTGGGAGAAATCTCCTTATGTTTAGTGTTTCAGGTTCCCCACTACCGTGAAAAACTGGAATAATGGAGAATGCTGCTGCGGTGTCTAGAATCCCCTCTCCCCGGATCAAGGCTCAAAGCCGCAGAGAAAAGATTTACTTGAGGCCCCTAGTCGAGGCAAGGGAAATGAAAAATACAAAGTCTTGCTGGGACGGGCAACTCCGATCCCCTAGCAATATTTTCAATTGTTCAAGTTTTTATTTCATAGTGTGGGTTTGTTTTGCGGGGGGAACCTGCTCGCCTTTATCCCGAAGGCTCGATAGAGATATGAGCTATGTTTCCATTAGGAGTTTGGAAATGGGCTCCGGATGTCTGGGTTTTGTTGAGCCCTTCTACCCTCTAGTTTTTTATAAAAATTTAACGCTCTTATCACCAGGCTATCTCGCGAGTAAGCTTGATGGGATTTAGGCTCCCACCATTCCTTCCACACCCACTAATCTATATGTTACTGGAAACGAACGATAGGGCAAGGAAGGGGGGTCAGATTGAAGATAATCCTGGAAATTGGAACGACCTTTTCGAGCCGGGGGTGTATAAGATAAATCCCCCTCTGGAAAAAAAGGAAAAAAAGCAATGGTTTGTGGGAGCAGTGATAAGAAGTGAGGAGGCAAGATGATGGAGAAAGAAAAGGGCAGTAGAAGAATCCACAAAAGCCAGTGAACACAGCAAGTGGACCCAATTATTCGCCGACAGCAGGGGTGAGAGAAGGAAGTATTAGAACTTTTTTCTCTATAGAATAGAGTACCTCCAGTGTTCTCCAGGAGTGGGGAGCAGGTCATATTCAAATCCATTGATGGAGCAGATGAGATTATTTTTTGCCCTAGAATCTTTTGTAGTTTACTCCTCGTTCCTCCTTCTGGGGAATATGTATTTCCTACTATTTTTGCCTACCAAAGCATTAAAGAGCCCCTCCCTAGGATCCCCGTTCTAACCCCTACTGTAGGTTCGATCGCCGAAGGCCTTCTTTGCGACATTGGCTGGGAGCCCATAAGGGATGAAAAGCCGGAGTGTGAGTTTGACAAGGGAACAACTCGGTACTTTAGCGACATTGAATGCTATTATTATTCAGGGGGTGCGCCTTTGAGCCTCCAACCCCCTCCTTTGCGCTATCCGCCTGTTTTCCCAATCCTAGAAAGAGACTAGTTCAAACTAATACTCGTACAAATTATTGATTTTCACTCAGGGGACCCTAGGCGGCTTTGCCAAGCTCTGGTTTTCGCATTGCATTGGGTAATTTTCCACTTCCGGTATTCTCTTTTCGATCCTTGCTTCCAGAATTGGTCTCGAATCCGATGTTTTAGACCTTGACGTTACACATGGGGTCAAGAAGTCAGCTTGGGAAAATGGGATACAAGCTCCTCCATATACTGTAGATAAATTACCTGACCTCTATGGAGGCTGAATCTGAACCTTGGTATATAGGGATACCCCCCCGTTCCCACCTTTCAAGGTTTCTCTGGGGTTTCCCCTATTTATTTCTCCCTCCCCGCAGCTTCACGAATCATTTGGTATTTGCTTATTACATTATTTGGGATATTGGGCCGCAGATTTGAACTATCTACTTTTTTCCTCCTCCGCACTCGCTTTTTTTTTTTGAAATACCTTCGCGAAGGCAACTGGTCTAGGTGACAGGAGCGAAGCGCTATGGAACCATTTGGGCCACCAGGAGGACCACCGTTTGGGCCGCCAGGGGGAGCACCGTTTGGGCCGCCACGCGAGAATCATGGTGGTGTTATACTAGCTGTTGTTTACACGACAACAACCGTGATGTTTTCAACGTTATGTTTAAGATTGTACGTCCGGTGGCGATACAGTGGGATTAGGTTAGATGATTGGTCACATGTTGTCGCTTCTGTATGGCTGTATTGATTGGTTTTCTTTTTCTGGTTCTATTACTGGTTGGAGCTAATGACTCGGGGATAGTGCTTTGCGATTGCAACGGCAGCGGTGATTGGATTGGGGGTTAGATATGGTGCCGGTAGACACAAGTTGGATATTGGCCCAATTGAGACGATATACGGGCTCAAGGTTGGCGGAATCACTGTTAGACATCATGCGTTGCTATTAGCTAATGCTATTGCAAGTGGAACTGGGTTTTAAACCTCATGTTCATCATCACTACATTTATCGTCAAGTTGGCGATTTGCTCGTCACTTTTGTACCTCGTCCAGAGGAGTCGAGTATTCCGGCTTACGATATATGCATTAGCGGTTTTCATGACGACTTACAGCCTAATATTCTGGCTACCTAGTATTCTCGAGTGCCGACCTCAGAAGTTCATATATGACAAGAAGGATGTGGAGGGCGGAGAGTGCTTGCCAGTGAGCTTGATGAGAGGACTGGAAATAACCCACACCTTAACGAATAGCGGGGCCAATATTGTTTTGGTTGCGTTACTGGTGGCGATGAATTGGGGAACGATAAAGGAGAAGAAATCCAAGTACGGCCTGGGGGCTGTTATTATGTTGGGATTATTGTGCGTAGCAATCCTAGATGTGGGAAAAATAACTGGGCTAACTGTGTTGGACTTATAGCGCTACTGGGGCAAGTATTGCTCGGTCATTCTTCGTATTTCGAGACTCGCGGACTATCGATGCACTTTGTAAAGCCCCCATTTTTCCACATACGGCGCGGTACATCAACTAACATCAGAAAAAAACTTGCAGACGATTCAAAAAGCTTATCGATATGCTCAATGTTGGCTCTCCTCCCTTTATAAAATCTTTGGGCTTTCCGCTAATCAATCCTAGTTTGGAGATTAACATCGGGATCATCGCATCATGCATAGGCTGTCTACGCCCTTTGCTGTGGGGCCACCACGTCTCCCTCACTGACATTGTCGTGGTAGACCCTCAGACTAGACAATCTGGCATGAGGGGGAGTGGGTTCGATGGGGGGGGTAGGGAAACTCCTTCACGGCCGCTCCTGCCGATGAATCCGGTGAGGTGGATACAGCGGGGGGGGATTAGTCATCAGAAAGGACCCATATCTGTTAACACTGGGGGGGGGATCCCCCCTGCGTTTCAGACTATTATACCTCCAGTGAAGGACATAGCCTCAATTAGGGGCGGAGACAGGGGGTCTGGGATTGCTTTCTAGGTTGATATCGGCTACGAGGCACTTTCTTTTGTCGAAAACGGGTTCCACGAAATCATTAGCTAGGTGTGGCATTGTTTCTTCTGATCTTTTGATAGTATTCTTACGTTCCCTTCGCCTTCGGAGGGTGTCAATGAACGAATAAGCAGTTTACTTCCGGAGGTGGAAGTGTTTGAATCCAACTTGCAAACACACTCATTATTTGATATTAAGGAGGTGATACCAGAATTCTATACATGAGCGCGGTTAGTATCACTGGTCTCAATGTATTAACTAAATTCATGGGTAGCGAGCCGCACCGAATAATTGCTGGCTAAGCATGTCACTATCAATATGGTGGTGTACTATACTATACCTTGTTCCTTCCGCTCCTCCTTTAATAGAGTGCCCCCCATCCGCTTTACTCGTAATCTTGACACCATTCAAGAAAGCTTATCCTTATCATATCTATAATCGACAAGAAGATCGAAGCAGACCACGAAGGAATTATCATCGTTTCCATAGGCCCTGAAGACAAACTCCTGGCTAATGAAACCTTTATCGTAATAATTCTGCACTACTGCAGGTCGCACTTCCTTACTTGGCAGGGGCGGATCACCGCAGACCACCGACGGCAGCGCGGCCCGGGGAGTGGGGGGTGGGGTGGCAATGAAGGAGAGAAAGCCCTTAAGCCGATGGGAACAAAAGCCTCTGTGGGGCTCTCTAGGCTTACTGTATCATCATTTTCTAAAAACGAGATTTGATCGATGTAATCAACCTATCTAATCAGGTTCCCTTGCTCCCCCCTACCCTCCCGCTCGACGGCAACTAGGTATTCCGAGGGGCCTATGGGTAGAGGAAAGGAAAGAAAAAGACAAAAAACTATGTCAGCAAATATGATACGAGGTTCCCTAAGCCAATTTCACCTTCCAAGTCTCGAAGAGCCTATATTAGTGAAGATTTAGCGTTCAGGCCTATTATTAGCTGAGTGAGAAGTAATGATGGGCGGTCGATATTAGAGCCTCCAGCGGGGTGGGAAGGTATCTAGAGAATTGTTTAGCGGGTTATCTCACTTACTGTTATGAGGCACCGCTCTGATAATACATTGGCCGGTGGAACAAAGGTGATGAAACAAGGAAACCACTAAAATTGGCTATTTCTAAGCGACTAATACTGGTGGTGTGATCCAGCACTTACCTGTGCCCCTATGGAACAAAATATTGTGAGGATGCTACCATATTTTCCATTTTGCTTCATTAATCTTATTCCCTTCCTCCAAGATGCGAGAGAGGGAAGCCAAGCAATCCTTGAAACCTGAACCTTTTCTCCAATGCTAACTTCCTATGAAGGTGTCCTAATACCGTAAGAACTCGAATAAACGATCCTTGTGTTATGTAGTCCGAAATTTCCTCCTCTGGAAAACAGGCGAAAAGCACACCAAAAATCTGCCCCTGAGACAAAAACAAAAGAAAAAAACACCAGACCTTACCAAGAGCGGCAACTCCAACGACCTAGCACAAGGATCGTTTATTCGAGTTCTTACGGTAGTCGAACAGTCATATATCTCATGAACACTAACAGCTATTTAGAACCTGAGTTTAGGATTATAGGCCAAAATTTATAAAATACCTTCCCAATAAACCCGTTGATACAATTATTTCACTCGCCACACCTCAGTCGGATACTAACGCACATGCAGCAAACTAACACATCAACACCAGCATCCCCAATACCTCCAAACAAATCCTCACTCACAAAAGTACAAAAACGCCGGTAATGCCCAGGGTCGTCATCAATCAAGTCCCTACTCAGAGGTCCCCTTCAATGTCCATCCTCTCACACGCCACCGAGTGCCCCTAGATTCTACTACCACAACATTCGTCAAACATTCGACCTCAGCAACAGTCAATGGTACAGATTCCCCACAGAAGTGGGGCGTGTAAGAGTCGACATTCACGCTCTCATCCGAGCCGCCACCAAAATTCTCATTTCTACCACTCACTACGGATGGGTGAATGTCGAAGATGTTCATGGAGGTGCTAGCGGCGGCAGTGTGCTCCTTGTCCATCACATGATGATGGAAAAAATATGGGGTGACCCGTGGTATAAAGTTTGAATGCACCTTAATAGGACAGGTAAAGAAAGGTAGGTCTTTCGGTTCCTGAATTACCTCGATGATCTGAGTGGAATTGCTGCTCCTGTTCTTCGCTCCTACGAGGGCCCATTACGTGAAGAGCACGGGGCTCTCTTCAAGAGGGATACTGCTTAAAGCATATTCTCTGATTGATAACAAATCCCTCTGGCTAGCTCTCACTTCCCATCACCACCAACACAACCCTTCTCGCACAACTCAGCAAGCGCTAATCACCCGAACGCTATAATTCCCCACGGATCCCATGCCGTACTGACAGCGCAGGTATACCCCATGGTAAGATTCACGGTCGAAACGGTAATATTGTGGCATCATTTACTGGAAGGGAGCTGAGTTCTTCACAGAGCTGGATGGAGTACTGTACGTCCGGTCCCACACCAGCAGTAACGCTCCCGAATTCGGGTTCGAGAATTTGGCAGTGAAGAGTATAGAGGCTTATCCGGTTGCCAGACGGTTGGTGACTATTTTAGATGCCCTGCGGAGCTCAAGCCAGGGGACTATGGGGCGGGCACCGGGCAGCTAAGGCGGTAATCTCGGTGGTGTTATCAGGGGAGATTTCGGGATTATTTGTTGGCGCTGAAAATAACGGAAGTGGAGGCAGTGATCGTCGAAGAGGACTTTATGCAAGGGAGTGGGGAGGCACAAGTGAACAGCTTAATTTATATAAAGCTGT
>Ga0307513_10002848_pt1 | contig 23693 bp, 22 predicted proteins | sample 15_EM_MG_FD_202174 | JGI IMG/M metagenome (GOLD analysis project Ga0307513, IMG submission 202174) | Populus trichocarpa ectomycorrhiza microbial communities from riparian zone in the Pacific Northwest, United States - 15_EM | ecosystem: Host-associated > Plants > Roots > Unclassified | place...
AGCGGAGCCGCTCGTTGGCTGGGAGCTGTGGCCGTTTCATCACGGACAAAACCCTCCTCCTTCCGGAGTCGGGGATGGGACGATGCACCTCGGTTTGAAAATGTGCAACGTCTGAATCCCCCATCTCCATCTTGTTCCTCTCATCTTTGTAGCACACATCTGTATCCACTTTTAGCTCTGATCGATGTTTTGCTGCTGTGAGTACAGTGTTTACCTGACCTGACTTCATTGGCACATTCGCGGCAAATTTGTTAGTCGTTGGGCCCCATGTACAACAATCATATTTCCCCGCATCTATATACATAAGCGAAGGATGAGCATTTCTGATTGGCCGATAGCGTCTCTCATCATATCCGAGGCGTCACGCACCCCCATTGGCCGGGCCGAGAGGGGCGAACCCAATCGGGAGCTCGCCCCTCACGAGTGGTGCGCCCGGGTCACGTGTGGTAATGTTGAGCAAAGCGCGTGATGCGCGATATCAACATCTTCAAATTCAGGCTCCTGTATCTGCGTGAGCCTTGACGCGGGCACTTCGCGCGTGCCCGAGGTGACATTTCCCGTTTGACGCGGTCAGACGTGGGTTGAATCGTATTTGAGGAATGGGACGCGAGATCCTTCTCCAGCAGACGTGTCGACGACCGACGTTTAACGATGCGATGCAAGGATATCTCTCAAAATCTCTTCGCACGCGTCCGGATACGAAAAGAAGACCAATGGCGGTGTCCCCCCCAGTCGTGGTCAGTGGTTTTCTCGGATGCAACTGCATCACTGCAATCTTGCACTTCAGGTATGGGCTCTTCCCGCGATAACCACTGATGAGTACTGACGGGTCCACTACTTAAATTCCATAATAAAAAAAGATTTTCTTCATCACATAAACGTTGCCCGGCAAGCTCGAAACGATGGTGTTCGGGCAGGACGAGCGATTTTGTATGGCGCGGGCCCGGGGCGGCAGGTCCCGGGCACAATGCCAGTAAGCATTGCCCGGTTGAAATTCAGATCATAATGGACGTTACACAAAAATCTCAGACCAATATTGTCCGGCGAGCTGGGATAAGGCATTGCCCGGCAAGTTCGCAAGTGGCCAGCTAGTATACGCAAAAGGCGGGTAGGCGTGAACCCTACTCGTGATTTTCCGAAGCTTCAGGGTGCCTGGATAACATCCAGAAAGATTTTGAGGCGAGCGGGGTCGGGGACTGGCACCTTGCGCCGTTACGATAGGGCCAATCGGTATTGCGAACGTATCGCGTTCCGGGTCGGGGCCTGAGCCTGGGGAGAGAGACTTGCTAACGAATGCGAGATACCCCTTCGCATCCAGATCATCATCCTTTCCGGGAGAAGTGCCCAAAACGAGGCCGACGTATCGCTTCGTGCGGAACGCTAAATTTGACGCTGCCCCGTTCACCCTTGACTTTCTCCCACGCTTGCTCGTCTTCCATACCGGTTGGGGATGCAAACGGGTCTATAGGCTCAAGTCCATTGAAAAGTTGGAAAAATAATAGGTAATAACTATACAACGTCCATACATATTCATCTGTCCTAATTCCTGCATCCCAGAAAACGAGCCAGAGTCTCCCCCTTTCTGAAGGTTTCCACCATAAACCTCTCGTAAGGCTCGATGGCTATGGATAACCCTTGGCACGAGGCTTGGAGCGCAGAAAACACGTTGAAAAAGTATTCCCACGTCCCGTAACGCATGAGCGACAGCTCGCTGCTTGCTTCAACGATGATAAACTCCAGCTCGCGAGAAGTGATTGTTTCCAGAAGCCGAAAGAACTTCTCCTGGATTGCGAGACTGGTTGATATTCTTTCGGAGCACCCTTGGGTACGAATGGAGAGCATGCGGAGGTTGTAGCATCGAGAGAGATCTATGATTTCTGGCACACCTGCGAAGAACTTCCCGGTCAGCCTTGGTCCTGTTGTGGGGGGATAGGGTTTACCAATTTGATAGCCCAATAACATCGTGGTGACATTTTTGGCAAAACCGGGGGCCTCGAGAAGGCGCCGCGTAATATCATAGCTGAGGTTCAGCCGGAGCCGTACCGAGGGAAAGTTGGGGAGCATTCGGGGGAGGGACGCAATGAACCTGAAACCGGATTTGTTGACTGGCCCGGACAGGTTCAATGTCCCCCGGAAAACCGGTAATTTTTTCAGAGCTTGGAAAGGTCCACGAATTACCGTGAAACAATCAAGCCCAAGGCAATGGAGTCGGGGTAAGAGGCTGAGGAGTTCAAGGAATTTGTTCAGCGTCAGCGTTGCGTCCCTGATGAGAAGGGCCCTAAGCGTCTTCCCAAGGTGCCCGAACGCCAACCTGGACAAATCGAGATCAAATCGCTCCAGTGCCAGATGCCGCATCTCCAGCGTATGCAGGTTTTTAAAATCCAGGAAATGTCCACCGTACGTCTCCAAGAAGTCGTAAGGACGAAGGCGGCTTCGGCGGCCCCCGTAGTAGATGAGGTGGCGAACGTAGGGTGTGAACCTATCTTTGGCCACAAATTCATACCATCGGCGCATGTCCTTTTTGTTTCGGATTATGACCGTGTGGTACAGTTGATGTTGGGCAGGGCGTGCCCACGACGAGTGTGTCAATGAACATGCGAGGAGGGTATGGATGTCACTGGGATCGATGTGGGACATGACCTCGGGAGCAATGTCGTACCAGGGGATCTCTCGCATGGCGTTGGTCCTAAAGATTACGAAGAGGACGTGCGGGGGTTGGTTGATGCTGGAGTACGGTGAATGTGGCGATGTCCGTCATCCTTTATGCCCTGAAGACTTTCGTGGGCGTTGAGTGGATTGTTGGAAACCGGAACCCTGACACGAGGAAAGGGGCGATTGCAGTGCATGTCCAGTAAACATGCAGACGAGCATGATTAGATAAGCCCTTCAGTCCCCAAGGCCCGCAGCAGAACGTAATACATGCACTGCCCCCATGGAATGTTGTCCAAAGGAACGTCAAAGATTGTGGATCGGATATTCCCACGAGTCTCGCACTGCATCTTGGTCCGGCGGCTTGACGTTGGCAAATTGCGCGATATTTCTACCCCCTCATGCTTCAGCATTCATCAACGTATCTTCCTCCGGTAGTAGCAGATCCTTCACCTCGTCTGCCCGTGGCCGGTTCCCCCACGAACACTTCATCGGTGTTGACAGCGCCCTAACGATTCTTGGATCCCATTAATCGTGGGCTCCACCCCGTGGAGGTCCATCGCCCTTCGCTTATGTTGGTACCGCTTGGATGACATCATCTCCAGCCGAGGTACGTTCTCGCTTCTGAGAGTGGTAGATCTCTGCACCACATTTAAGTCGCGGAGACTCGCTCGTCAGAAGTCATGAGTATGGCGAGAGAGGCTCTTGGACTGGTCGGGTCATCCGGCCGGAGGTTAACATGCTATGGGGGGACCGTGGGTTATTTTATTCGTTGGGAATCTTCTGAATGAATTTGGTGTAGGTCCCTAGTTCTAATCTAGTTCCGGTAGTTGTTTGCCCGTTTGGTTAGCATCATATAGATCCGCCCCATGGATACTTCTCGATGCATTGTTCATCTTACACGTCCGTCTCCGCGTTCAACGACTCCAGATCTTACTCATTCCTAAGGGGAGAAACCTTGAGCGGCAACTGTAGTCCTTTGTCCTCCTCTCCCACAACCATCGGGTAGGCCGCGGCCAGTTTCCTGAAACTCCTGATCTCCTGCCCATTGTCTGGAAGGGAGAAGTCAAATTTCCGGATGAGTGTGACCAAGATTGTGTGCATCTCCACGACCCTATCAGCAGAAAAGCAGTTGATCAGTTCTCATTCGTTCCTGTTTGACCGTAAAGCCAGGTCAGGCGACGTACGCAAACCGCCATCCGACGCAACCTCTATGACCTCCGGAGAAGGTAGCGCTATATCAAAGGACTTTAATTCATTGCACAACCAATGAATGTACAAGTATACCACGCACAGGTTGCCGTAAACCCCGAAAGGCGTTTCAGGCTTTTCTCTCGTGTCCAGCCATCGTTCCGGTCGGAACTCGTGGGAGTCTGACCCCCACAAATCTTTATTCCTGTAAAATGGTAAAAACCTGTCTCAACTACAGGGTCCCTACGGGGAAGTGGAGCGAGCGGGCGAGCGTACAAGTTGTACCCGGCTATGGAGAGGAATACGAGTGTCCCCGTGGGAACGGGTAACTCTTTGTAGACCTTCCCAGAAATGCCGACTATGGGCTTCATCAGGGGCAGGACATTGTCTCCCGCGGCCGCGCGTTGTATATCGAGTACAGCCGGGTGAATTCTCAAGATTTCCTGCACGGATTGGGGGATCAGCCCTCCGTCAAGTTCGTCAGCGCGCGAGATGGCTACGACAAACCTTTCCCACTGCGGCCAAGTACGGCATGGAGTCGAAGTCGTTCACGCTGAAATCGCTATCACCCCTGGCCCTGATCTTCTCCAGGGTTCCTGTAATTTCCACCCGAAGTCGTTCTTGGACACAGGGCTTCTTGGCGAGTTCCCAGAGGCCGAATGTCAGCTATGGAGTCGGTTACGATGGATTACAACCCGATATCTGTGAAAAAGCTGACCGTTGTTGATACAGTTTCGTGGCCCGCGAACAAGATCGTCCTGTACCATAGATGAGCGGGAATTATCTGGACGGAAGGCCACGCATGTTGACTCACCGAAATTGAGCAATCGTCTCATCTTCATTCAGCCGCCATTCTGGCCGTAGAGCAGAACTTGCCTTGACTAGACAACCGAAAGTTACACCGCGCACCCAGGTCCATAAATAAGACGCAAGACGAACTGAGCAAACTGAGGAGATCCCTTCGAGAGGTACCATCCTTCAGCTCCTGCCGCTTCTCCTCGATCAGCTTCGCCGCGACTTCGTGTGCACATTCCCTATTCTTCCGGAGGTTGACCATTCCAGGACTTTGGTCTCTCTCAAATATCCACGTAGCGAAGCCCTGTGGGGTCCACCTAAAAGCATTAAGCATAAATGCACGTTCCTTGGAGAGCGTGCCGAACGCTCCGAAGCTACGAAATGCCATTATCGCAATAGCTCGTGTGATCAAAAGGGATCCGTACATCATGTTTGTGTATGATTTGGTGAATCTGTTGTCGGTGTCTTCCAAAGCCCCGAAGTCATATCCAAAAGCCCCTTCCCCGATGCTGGTTCCGGATCAGTGGGTATGAAAGACACCGTTCTTGATTCTTCCACGTACGAATCTAGCGCTGCCTTGCTGAGCCACGAACATACATCGACGATTGCAGCTTGTCCCGACTCTCCGTTCGAGATGGCCTCATGCCATTTGTCTGCGAGCTATTCGCCGCTCTCGCGTTCAACCTCGGGAATGGATAGAACGATGACGTACTGAGTTGGAACATCGGACGAAGTAAGGGAACAAACCCTTGGCTTCGACGAGACCGAATGCGGGAGCCATGGCTCTCCTCTGCCGTTTGTGTGCGTCGCCTCATTTTGGAATCAGGGTTACGCTGTGAAACATACGAGAGACGGCTCACCCTCGGCCCAGACGAGACCTTTATCCATGAGGGTCATACCCATTTCCCTATTGCTACTTAACTTCACATACAGATAACCAGAACCCTGGAGAACATGGTGGATGGCCTTGGGATCCGCGAGCCATAAGCAGTCTTCCTGCACGATGCATCATCGTAAGCATCCAACCGCGCTCGGCCCCAACGAAGAAAAGAAGTGTACCCCGAGCGGCCCTTTCCAATGAGTTACGGCTCCATATTCCTCCAGAAGGCGTTCCTCAGCCTCGGTTCCCTCTCCGCTTTGCAAGTACCATCGGTGTCCTGTTCCAGAATCGGTGAGATGGTGCCATTTAGCACGCAGAGGATCTAGATATACCATGTATCCATGATGGATTCTTCGGACCCGGGACATCGCTGATTGTGAGGCCGTGATACCGTCGGTAAAAAGCGTAGACGACCGTGGCTCCGCAGATTGCTAGGGCTGCTTGCTGGAAGTCCATACTGGGGGATCAGTGGTTCGCATACACAAGAGTTATGTTTTATATGGAGGTGAATTGAACCCGGCCGCACGCCCCCTCGGCACATCACCGCACTTGACGGGACTCGGGACGATGAATACATTTTGCAAGTCGCCGCACTATCTGGACGTCGATAAGCCCGCACCGGCACCGCTGGCTCCCATCACCGACCACCCGGCCATCACGATCATTTCGGCTTCGGCCACGCCCTTCCCTCCTCAATGTTGTTGGCAGTTGGTGTCGATATCCTCAACACAAGTCATGTACACGAAGTGGGGGAGCGGGCTAGGAGGTTCCGGAAGGACAGCGCATTCTGGTTTCAGAGAACCTCGTCCCTCTTGTTGCACCGCTGGCCTGATGGTCCTCGACCGCTCCGGCCTTCAATGTCGGTACAAACGACGGAGGCGTTTATCGTGATCTCACAAGCACTGAGGCCTTTCGCAGTCATTTGATTGGTAGCGAAAGCGAGGGAAAGAGTCACCGCGAGCGGGAGACATTCCGGAGCACTACGCCGATTGCGACTAATAGGATGGAGATATGTAACATTGCTGAGGAAGCCAATACCCCTCTAAGAAGTAGTGCTACGGAAATGAATCAGAACGAAAACAAGCGCGGTAAGGGCGGAGGTTTTTACCGTTGGGGCTCCCCGACGTCAATCTGTACGGAGAAGCCAACCGCGGATGCGGCGAAAAAAAAAAAAAAAGCGAACCGGCGACAAGAACAACAACAATGGTGGCGGTGAGTTCTGCCAGGTTATTCGACTTCTCCTGTAATGGAGTGGGGTCGGTATCCTCTCGTAAAGCGAGCGACATAAGGGAAGAATTTCCAAACACGCCCATCACGATATGATCGTTGAAGCTGAAGTTCTGATCGTCAGCAATGATAACATACTTGCGGCCTTCGAGGACCGTGAAGTCAGAAAACAGGACATAATCGGTGTGGGCATTTACGGCGCCGGACCCGCAAGGGTTGGGGTCCTCACACTCAGCCTGAGAGCGATGCAATCGTCGTAGCCGACCTCTTAATATTTGGCGTCTCGGACTCTCTGGGTCATGTCATTCTTCGGGAACATCCCGAATGAAGCTCGTGTTACTCCCATCCTCTGGCTACCATCACAGAAATCCTCCACCCCTTGGACATTCCTTGATACGATGGCTACCTTACGCGTCCGTCTCCACGTTCCACAACTCGAAATCGTAATCATACCTTAACCATTCCTGAGGGCGGTCACCTTGAGCGGCAACTGTGGCCCTTTGTCTTCCTCTCCAACAACCATCGGGAAGACCCCCATTTGCCTGAACCTCCTGATTTCCTGTCCGTCATCTGGAAGGGAGAAGTCAAATTGCCGGATGAGTGTGACCAAGAATGTGTGCATCTCCATGACCCTATGAGCAAAGAGGTGGTCGGCCAGCTCTCATCCGTCTCTGTCTGATCGTAGAACAAAGTCCGGGACTCACGAGAAGCGCCATCCAATGCAACTCCTGGGACCCCCAGAGAAGGTAGCACTATATAAAACGACTTCAGTTCATCGTACAGCCCATGAATGTGCAGGTATGTTACACACAGGTTACTGTAAACCCCGAAAGACGTTTCAGGCTTTTCGTTCACGTCCAGCCACCGTTCTGGTCGGAACTCGTAGGCATCTGATCCCCACAAGTCTTTATTCCTGTAAAATGATAAAACCTGTCTTAACACCAGGATTCGTACGACGATGTGGAGCGAGAGGACGAGCGTACAAGTTGTATCCGGCCGTGGAGACGAATACAAGTGTCCCTGCGGGAACGGGTAACTCGTTGTATACCTTTCCAGAGACACCCACGACGGGCTTCGTGAGGGGCAGGACATCGTCTTTCGTGGCCACGCGTTGGATATCGATCGCAGCCGGGTGGAGTCTCAGGGCCTCCTGTACGGATTGGGGGATCAATCCTCCGCTCAGCTCCTCACTGGCACCATACAGACTGATTGCAAACAAACCTTTCCCACCGCTACCAAGTACGGCATGGAATCGAAGTCTTTCACGCTGAAATCGCTATCACCCCTGGCCCTGACCTTCTCCAAGGTTTCCATGATTTCCGCTCGAAGTCTCTCTTGGATGCGGGGCTTCCTGGCCAACTCCCAGAGGCAGGATGTCAACTACGAAATCGGTTACGATGAGCTACAGCCCGACATCCGTGAAAAAGCCGACCGTGTTTGCCGTAGTTTCGTGACCCGCGAACATAATCGTCCTGCACCATGGATGAGCGGGAGATCCTGAGATGAAAGGCTATCTTACCGAACTTGGGCGATCATCTCTTCATCGCTCAGTCGCCATTCTGGCCGCAGGGCGGAACTTGCCTTGACTAAACAACCGAGCGTCACAATGTGCGTCAAGCTTCATAAAGGGGATGCAGGACGGACCGAGTAAACTGAGGAGGTCTCTTCGAGAGGTACCATTCTTCAACTCCTGCCGCTTCTCCTCGATCAGGTTCCCCGCGACTTCGCGCGCATATGTCCTATTCTCCCGAAGTTTCACCATCCCCAGACGCTGGTCTCTCTCGAAAATCCATGTGGCGAAGCCCTCTGGGGCCCACCTGAAAGCGTTGATCATGAATAGACGTTCCTTGGATAGCACGCCAAATGCTCCGAAGCTACGAAATGTCATGGTCACAGCAGCTCCTGCAGTCGGAGGGGGAGAGAACCGTACGCAAGGTTTGTGTATGACTTCGTCAACCTGTTGTCGGTGCCTTCCAAAGCGCCGAAGTCATATCCAAAAGCCCCTTCCCCGATGCTAATTCCGGATTAGTGAGTATGGAAAAATACCGTTCTTGATTCTCCCACGTACGCATCTAGCGTTGCTTTGCTGAACCACGAACGTATATTGACAATCGCAGCTTGTCCCGACCCTCCGTTCGAGATAGCTTCATGCCATTTGTCCGCGAGCTGTTCGCCGCTCTCGCGTTCAGTTTTGACACCAGGTATGAATAGAATTGTGACTTACTGAGTCGAAACATCGGACGAAGTAGGGAAACAAGCCCTTGGCCTCGGCGAGACCGAATGCGGGAGCCATGGCTTTCCTCTGTCGTTTGTGTGCATCACCTGACCCCGGAATTAGGGTTACGCTGTGCAATATATGAAAGACGACTCACCCTCAGCCCAGACGAGACCTTTCCCCATGAGTGTCACGCTCAATTCCCTGCCGTTTTTTGGTTTCGCATATAGATAACCAGAGCCCTGGAGAATACGGTGAATGGCCTTGGGATCCGCGATCCACAAGCGGTCTTCCTGCACGATACATTAGTGTAACCACGCCCGGCCCAACCAAGAAAAGAAGTGTACCCCGAGCGGTCCTTTCCAATGAATTACGGTCCCATATTCCTCCAGAAGGCGTTCCTCGGTCTCGGTCCCCTCTCCGCGTTGCAAGTACCATTGGTGTCCTGTTCCAGAACTGGTGAGACAGCGACATTTAACACGTAGAAGACTTAGGGATACCGTATATCCATGATGGATTCTTCGGTCCTGGGACATCGCTGATTGTAAGGCCGTGATACCGTTGGTACAAGGCGTAGACGATCGCGGCTCCGCAGATTGCTAGGGCTGCTTGCTGGAAGTCCATACCGGGGGATCACTGGTTCGCGCACTAGTGCAAGGCTCGCGTTTTATGCGGAGGTGATCTGAACCCGGAGGCACGCTCCGTGGAATCGCCACGTCGCTGCATTCGACCGGACGAGGGGCAACGACTCTATTTTACCAACCAACCACGCTGCTCCCTGAAGATTGAACGACGGAGAAGTTCTTGCCTACCATTCATTGGAGAAAAACGGCAAAACTATCTGCAGCCTAGAGGACGGCAGAGGGATCTGGGCGTCGGATGAAAATTGCAAGATGCCAGTTCGGGTGGTGGGGGTTGGGGTTGATAGGTTCCCGCGCGATCCTCTACCTCAGTGTCAAGATGTGAATTGGAGAACTTCTGTATCTATCCTTGACCCTTCAGAGGTTTGTATAGGTTAGAAGCCAATGTCTTTGACAACAGGCCGGAGGGATGCTCCGCTTAGGTGGTCCCGATACCACAGCGGAGGTCGTATTCCGTCTGCGTGACAAGGATGACGAGCCCGAAATCTGTTGAGTTTCAGGCGAATAATGCAGGAAAAAGGCTACAGGTTACCTCGCGTTGCTGAGCAACCGAAACCCCTACGGAGCGCGACGACACGAAAGTTCCGCGGACCAAAGTATAACTCGTCACATCAAACCACGGAGGAACGGAATGTCGATGGATGATCAGAATCATGACTAGGAGAAAGGAAATTTGGGAGTGAGAAGTAGGGGCGAGAAGACAAGAGTTTAGAATTCATAACGCATTCGCCAGTCCTCAACGCAAGTCGTATACACGATTTGGGGGAGCGGGCTGGGATATTCCGGAATGACAGCGCGTTCCGGTCCCGGAGAACCGCGTCCCTCTCGTTGCGCTAGCCTGACGGTCCTCGGCTTTTCCTGTACAAACGACGGAGACGTTGGTCGTGGTCTCACAAGCACTGGGGAGGTTTTTCGCAATCATTCGCCTCGTAGTGAAAGCAGGAGTCACAGCGAGCGGGAGAGGGCCGACATCCCGGAGCACCACGGGTGACTAGTGACTTGCGGCCGCTGGTGGGATGGAAATAACATTGCGAACGAGGGCGATACCCTTTTAGGTAGCAGTATTACGGGAGCGAATCAGGACAAAAACAAGGGTGGCGAGAGCAGAAACGTTTACCGTTGGGGTTCTCCGACGTCCAAACATGCCCACCGCCGTGAAATCGCCGTGATATGATTCTGATCGACAGCCGCACGACAACTTACTTGCAACTTGCGGCCATCAAGGACCGCGAAGCTAGAAACCACGAAATAAATCGTGTGCGCATTTACAGCGTCGGGACCCTCGCGCTCAGCCTGAGAGCGATGCAATCGTCGTAGCCGACCTCTTAATATTTGGCGTCGGATTCTCTGGGTCATGTTATTTTTCGGGACGTTCTGAATGAAGCTCGTGGAAATCTCATCCTCTGGCTACCACCACAGGAATCCACCACCCCTTGAACATCCCTTGATACGTTGGCTACCTTACGCGTCCGTCTCCACGTTCCGCAACTCGAAATCGTAATCACACCTTAATCATTCCTGAGGGCGGTCACCTTGAGCGGCAACTGTGGCCCTTTGTCTTCCTCTCCAACAACCATCGGGACGACCCCCAGTTGCCTGAGCCTCCTGATTTCCTGCCCGTTGTCTGGAAGGGAGAAGTCAAATTGCCGGATGAGTGTGACCAAGAATGTGTGCATCTCCGCGACCCTATGAGCAAAGAGGTAGTCGGCCAGCTCTCATCCGTCTCTGTCTGATCGTAGAGTAAAGTCTGGGACTCACGCAAACCGCCATCCGATGCAACCCCTGGGACCTCCGGAGAAGGTAGCGCTATATTAAAGGCTTCAATTCATCGTACAGCCAATGGATGTGCAATTATATCACGCACAGGTTGCCGTAAACCCCGAAAGGCGTTTCGGGCTTTTCGATCGCTTCCAGCCACCGTTCTGGTCGGAACTCGTAGGCGTCTGGTCCCCACAAGTCTTTATTCCTGTAAAACGATAAAACCTGTCTTAACCCCAGGATTCCTACGACGATGTGGAGCGAGAGGACGAGCGTACAAGTTGTATCCGGCCGTGGAGACGAATACAAGTGTCCCCGCAGGAATGGGCAACTCTCTGTAGACCTTTCCAGAAACACCCACGACGGGCTTCGAAAGAGGCAGGACGTCGTCTTTGGTGGCCTCACGTTCGATATCAATTGCGGCCGGGTGGAGTCTCAAGGCCTCCTGTGAGGATCGGGGGATCAGCCTCCAGTCAGCTCGTCGACACGCAGACCGACCGCAGACAAACCTTTCCCACCGCGACCAAGTACGGCATGGAGTCGAAGTCGTTCACGCTGAAATCGCTATCACCCCTGGCCCTGATCTTCTCCAGGGTTTCCGTGATTTCCGCTCGTAATCTCTCTTGGATGTGAGGCTTCCTGGCCAACTCCCAGAGGGCGAATGTCAACTACGGAATCGGTTACGATGGACCACAACCTGACATCTGCGAAAAGGCCGACCGTGTTTGCTGTAGTTTCGTGGCCCGCAAACATAATCGTCCTGCACCATGGATGAGCAGGAGCCATTTGGACGGAAGGCTATCTTACCGAACTTGGGCGATCATCTCTTCATCGTTCAGTCGCCATTCTGGCCGCAGGGCAGAACTTGCCTTGACTAGACAACTGAAAGTTACACCGTGCACCCAGGTCCATAAATAGGACGCAGGACGGACCGAGCAAACTGAGGAGATCCCTTCGAGAGGTACCATCCTTCAGCTCCTGCCGCTTCTCCTCGATCAGCTTCGCCGCGACTTCGTGCGCATATGTCCTATTCTCCCGAAGTTTCATCATCCCCGGACGTTGGTCTCTCTCAAACATCCATGTGGCGAAACCCTCTGGGGCCCATCTGAGAGTATTGATAATGAATAGACGTTCCTTGGAAACCACACCAAATGCTCCGAAACTACGAGATGTCATGGTCACAACAGTTCCTGTGATTGGAAGGGAAAGGAGCCGTACGCCAGGTTCGCGTATGACTTCGTCAACCTGTTGTCGGCGCTTTCCAAAGCCCCGAAGTCATATCCAAAAGCCCCTTCCCCGATGCTGGTTCCGGATCAGTAAGTATGAAAGACACCGTTCTTGATCCTCCCACGTACGCATCTAGCGTTGCTTTGCCGAACCACGAACGTACGTTGACGATCGCAGCTTGTCCCGACTCACCGTTCGAGATGGCCTCGTGCCATTTGTCCGCGAGCTATTCGCCGCCCTCACGTTCAGCTTCGACGTCAGGTATGGATAGAGCAATGACCAACTGAATTGGAACATCGGAGGAAGTAAGGGAACAAGCCCTTGGCTTCGACGAGACCGAATGCGGGAGCCATGGCTCTCCTCTGCCGTTTGTGTGCATCGCCTGGTTTCGGGATTAGGGGTCACAGTGTGAAGAATTTGAGAGACGGCTCGCCCTCCGCCCAGGCGAGACCTCTATCCAAGAGTGTCACAATCAATTCCCTACTGTGGCCCGGTTTCCCGTACAGATACCCAGAACCCTGGAGAATACGATGGACAGCCTTGGGATCCGCAATCCACAAGCGGTCTTCCTGCACGACAGCGTCAGGGTAAGCATCCAACCGCGCCCCGCTCCAACCAAGAAAAGAAGTGTACCCCGAGCGGCCCTTTCCAGTGAATTACGGTTCCATATTCCTCCAGAAGGCGTTCCTCGATCTCGGTCCCCTCTCCGCCTTGCCAGTACCATTGGTGTCCTGATCTAGAATTGAGACAACATCATTTAACACGTGGAGGATCCAGGGATACCGTATATCCACGATGGATTCTTCGGACCTGGGACGTCGCTAACTGTGAGGCCGTGATACCGCTGGTACAAGGCGTAGACGATCGCGGCCCCGCAGATTGCTAGGGCTGCTTGCTGAGAATCCATGCCGGGGGATCGCTGTTGTGCATGCAGAACAGGGCTCGCGTTTTATATGGAGATGAATTTCAATTGGACTCGGCGCACGCTCCATGGAATCGCGGCATTTGACCGGACGAGGGCTCGTCATCAGGCTCGTCACGCAAACGGAATACGGTCTCGCTGTGATATCGGGACCACGTAAGCGGAGCACTCCTCCGACCTATCATCAAAGACATTGGTTTCTAACCTATACAGAAGTTCTCCGAATCACATCTAGGGGGTCACGCGAAAACCTATCAACCCCCCAGCACCCGAATTGGTATTATGCAATTTTCATTCGACGCCCAGATCCCTCTGCCACCCTCTGGGCTGCAGATAGTTTTACCGGCTTTCTTCAGAAAATTGCAATAGCTCCTCTGTCGTCCAAATCTTCAGGGGGCGGTGTGGTTACTTAGTAACATAGATTCGCCGCCCCAAAACCTGTTGAACCCCGGGCAAATAATGCAGAAATAATTCTACAGGTTACCTCGTGTTGCTGAGCAAGCGAAAACTCTACAGGGCGCGATGACAGAAAAGTTCCGTGGATCAAAGTAGAACTCATCACATCGAGCTACGGAGGAGAAACCGTGGAATGTCGATGGATGGTCGGAATTAAGGCTAGGAAGTGAGAAGTAGGGCCGGGAAGGCAATAGTTTGAAATTCACGACGCGTTCGCCAGTCCTCAACGCAAATCGTGTACACGAAGTGGGGAGCGGGCTGGGAGATTCCGGAATGACAGCGCATTTTTCTTCCAGAGAACCGCGTCCCTTTCGTTGCGCTAGCCCGACAGTCCTCGGCCTTTCGGTACCTGAAACGACCGAGACGTTGGTCGTGGTCTCACAAGCACTGAGGAGGTTTTCCGCAGTCATTCGCTTCGTAGTGAAAGCGGGGGCAAGGGCCACTGCGAGCGGGAGACATTCCGGAGCACCACGGTTGCGGCCGCTGGTGGGGTGGAAATAAGGTTGTAAACGAAGGCAATGCCCTTCTACGTAGTAGTATTACGGAAACGAATTAGGACAAAAGCAAGGGTGGTGGTATGAGCAGAAATGTTTACCGTTGGGGTTCGATGTCCAAACATACCCACCACCGTGCCAGGTGCGATTCTGATCGACACTAGCAACGGCAACATACTTGCAATTTGTGGCCTTCGAGGACCACGGAGCCAGAAACCATGAAATAGCCCAAGAGCGATGCAACAATCGTAGCTGACCTCTTAATATTTGGCATCGGATTCTCTGTGTCATGTTATTTTTCGGGAACATTCCGAATGAAGTTTGTGTAATTCCCAGTTGTCTAATCATCCTCTGGCTACCATCACAGAAATCCTCCACCCCTTGAACATTTCTTGATGCACTGGCAACCTTACACAACCTTCTCTGCGTCCCGCGACTCCAAAACATAATCACACCTTACTCATTCCTGAGGGCGGTCACCTTGAGCGGCAACTGTGGTCCTTTGTCTTCCTCTCCCACAACCATCGGGATGACCCCTAGTTGCCTGAACCTCCTGATCTCCTGCCCGTTTTCTGGAAGGGAGAAGTCAAATTTCCGGATGAGCGTAACCAAGAATGTGTGCATCTCTATGACCCTATGAGCAAAAGGGGAGCCGACCAACTTTCATTCGTCTCTGTCTGACCGTGGAGCAAAGTCTGGGACTCACGCAAACCGCCATCCGATGCAACTCCTGTGACCTCCGGAGAAGGTAGCACTATATCAAAGGACTTCAATTCATCGTACAGCCAATAGGTGCGCAGATACGCTACATACAGGTTGCCGTAAACCCCGAAAGGCGTTTCAGGCTTTTCGTTCATCTCCAGCCACCGTTCTGGTCGGAACTCGTAGGCGTCTGGTCCCCACAAGTCTTTATTCCTGTAAAATGATAAAACCTGCTTAACCCCAGGATTCCTACGGGGATGTGGAGCGAGAGGACGAGCGTACAAGTTGTATCCGGCCGTGGAGAGGATTACAAGTGTCCCCGCGGGAACGGGTAACTCTTTGTATACTTTCCCAGAAACACCCACGATGGGCTTCGTCAGGGGCAGGACGTCGTCTTGGGTGGCCACGCGTTGGAGATCGATTGCAGCCGGGTGGACTCTCAAGGCCTCCTGTGCGGATCAGACAATCGGCCCTCCGTTCAGCTCGTCAACATGCAGACTGATTGTAGACGAACCTTCCCCACCGCGACCAAGTACGGCATGGAGTCGAAGTCTTTCACGCTGAAATCGCTATCACCCCTGGCCCTAACCTCCTCCAGAGTTTTCATGATTTCCGCTCGAAGTCTCTCTTGGATGCGGGGTTTCCTGGCCAACTCCCAGAGGCAGAATGTTAACTACGGAATCGGTTACGATGGATTGCAGCCTGATATATGCGAAAATGCCGACCGTGCCCGCCGTGGTTTCGTGGCCTGCCAACATAATTGTCCTACACCATGGGTGAGCAGGAGCTATTTAGATGGAGGGCTGTCTTACCGAACTTGGGCGATCATCTCTTCATCGTTCAGTCGCCATTCTGGCCGCAGGGCGGAACTTGCCTTGACTAAGCAACTGGGTGTCACACCGTGTGTCAGGTTTCGTAAGGGCGACACAGGACGGACCGAGCAAACTGAGGAGATCCCTTCGAGAGGTACCGTCCTTCAGCTCCTGTCGCTTCTCCTCGATCAGCTTCCCCGCGACTTCGTGCGCATATGTCCTATTCTCCCGAAGTTTCATCATCCCCGGACGCTGGTCTCTCTCGGAAATCCATGTGGCGAAGCCCTTTGGGGCCCATCTGAGAGCGTTAACGATGAATATACGTTCCTTGGAAACCACACCAAATGCTCCGAAGCTATGAGATGTCATGGTCACAACAGTTCTTGTGATTGGGAGGGGAGGGAACCGTACGCCAGGTTCGAGTATGACTTCGTCAACTTGTTATCGGTGCCTTCCAAAGCCCCGAAGTCATATCCAAAAGCCCCTTCCCCGATACTGGTTCCGGATCAGTAATTATGAAAGACGCCGTTCTTGATCCTTCCACGTACACATCTAGCGCTGCTTTGCTGAGCCACGAACGTACATTGGCGATCGCAGCTTGTCCCGACTCCTCGTTCGAGATAGCCTCATGCAATTTGTCTGCGAGCTATTCGCCGCTCTCACGTTCAGCTCCGACATCACGTATGGATAGAACAATGACTTACTGAATTACCACATCGAAGGAAGTAAGGGAACAAGCCCTTGGCTTCGACGAGACCGAATGCGGGAGCCATGGCTCTCCTCTGCCGTTTGTGTGCATCGCCTGGTTTCGGGATTAGGGGTTACACTGTACAATATATGAGAGACGACTCGCCCTCGGCCCAGACGAGACCTCTATCCAAGAGTGGCACAAACAATTCCCTAGTGCTGCTTGGCTTCCTATATAGATAACCATAACCCTGGAAGATACGGTGGGCGGCCTTGGGGTCCGCAATCCACAAGCGGTCTTCCTGCGCGATACGCCAAAGTGAACATCCAACCCACGCCCGGCTTTAACCAAGAAAGGAAGCGCACCCCAAGCGGTCCTTTCAGATGAATTACGGTTCCATATTCCTCCAGAAGGCGTTCCTCGGTCTCAGTCCCCTCTCCGCGTTGCAAGTACCATGGGTGTCCTGTTCCAGAATCGGTGAGATAGCGTCATTGGCACGCAGAGGATCCGGAGATACCATGTATCCATGATGGATTCTTCGGTCCTGGGACATCGCTGATCGCAAGACCGTGATACCTTCGATAAAAAGCGTAGACGACCGTGGCTCCGCAGATTACTAGGGCTGCTTGCTGGAAGTCCATACTGGGGGATCACTGGTTCGTAGCAGCACAAGGCTCGCGTTTTATACGGAGATGAATTGAACCCGGCGGCACGCTCCGTTGAATCACCAGATCACCGCATTTGACAGGACGACGGGCAACGAACATATTTCACCATGTAGCCGCACTGCCCCTTGAAGCTCGGGGCGAGGGAGAAGCTGTTGCCATTTTTTGAAGAAAGCCGGTAAAACTATCTGCAGCCTACGGGGCGGCTGGGGGATCTGGGCGTCGAAAGAAGATTCCATCATACCGATCCGGGTGCTTCGGGTACTGAGGCCTAAGGTCTAAGGGGTTGATACGTTTTCCCGCTATCCTTTACCTCACCATCAAGATGTGATTTGGAGGAGTTCTGCATATATTATTGACCCTTGAGAGGTATGTATAGGTTAGAAGTTAATATTTTTGGTGATGGGTCGGAGTAACGCCCCGCTTACGTGGTCCCAATATCACAGAAGAGACCGGGGCCCGTTTGCGTGACAAGGATGCCGAGCCTGAAGTCTGTTGAGCCCCAGGACAATAATGAAGAAAGAATTCCATAGGCTATCTCGTGTTGTTGAGCGACTGAAAGCCCCACGGAGCGCGATGACACAAAGGTTCCGTGGACCAAAGTAAAACTCATCAAACCAAGCCACGGAGGAACGGAACGTCCGTAGATGATCGGAATTAGGATGGGGAGGAGGGATATTTGGGAATGAGAAGTAGGGGCGGGAAGGCAGGAGTCTGAAATGCACGACGCGTTCGTCAGTCCTCAAGTATACACGAAGTGGGGGGGTGGTTCCGGAGGACCACGTCCCTCTTGTTGCGCCGGCCCGACGGTCCTCGGCCTTTCTGTACAAACGTCGGAGGCGTTGACCGTGAGGAGGTTTTCCGCATTCAGTCGCTTCGTAGTGAAAGCGAGGGCAAGAGTCATTGCAAGCGGGAGACATTCCGGAGCATTACGGTTACGGCGGGCCTCTGGTGGGGTGGAGACGATATTGTGGGCGGAGACGATATTGCGGGCGGAGACGATACCCTTCTAGGCAGTAGTATTGCGGAAACGAATCAGGATAAAAACAGGGTGATAAGCGCAGAAACGTTTACCGCTGGGGACCCCGGTGTCCAAACACTGTACCCACTCCCGTGATACGATTCTAATCGACCGGTGATGACAACGTCCTTGCAATTTGTGGTCTTCGAGGACCGTGAAGCCAAAAACCACGGATGAAACAATCGGTATGGGCGTTTGCAGCGCCAAACCCACGAGCGTCAAGGCTCTCACGCTCAGCCTGAGAGCGACACAATCATCGTAGCCGACCTTTCAACGTCCTCGGACTCTTTGAGTCATCGTTATTCTTCGGGAACATTCCGAATGAAGCCTGTGTAGCTCCCAGTTGTTTGTCCATCCTCCTATGGTTACCGCCACAGGAATCCTCCACTCCTCGAACATTCCCCAATACGTTGTCCATCTTATACACTTTGGATGAAAGTCCACAGATATTGTCTTACCGAACTTGGGTGACAATCTCTTCATCGTTTAGTCGCCATTCTGGTCGCAGGACAGAACTTGACTTGACCAGATAACTGAATGTTGCTCCATATCATAAATGCGATACAGGACTAACCGAGCAAACTGAGGAGATCCATTCGAGGAGCACCATCCTTCAGCGCTTGCCTCTCCTCGATCGACTTCGCTGCGACTTCGTGCACATATTCCCTATTTTCCAGAAGTCTTGCCATCCCTGGACGTTGGCCGCTCTCAAACATCCATGTAGCGAAGCTCTCTGGGATCCATCTGAGAGCGTTGATCATGAATATACTTTCTTTAGAAAGTGTGGTAAATGCTCCAAAGCTATGAGAGGCCATTGTCACAACAACTTCTCTCGTGATCAGAAGGGGAGGGAACTATACACCATACTGACATATGGTCTGTGAGCTTGTCGTCGGCGTTTTCCAAAGAGCCGAAGTCATATTCAGAAGCCCCTTCTCCGATACTGGTTTCGGATCGGTGAGCGTGAAAGTCATGGTTCTTGATCCTCCCATATACGCATCCAGCGTTGCTTTGCTGACCCACGAGTATACATTGACGATCGCAGCTTGTTCCGACTCCCCGTTCGATACAACCTCGTGCCATTTGTCTGCGAGTTATTGGCCGCTCTCACGTTCAGTTTCGACATTAGGTATGGACAGAAAAATGACTAACTGAATTAGAACATCAGGAAAAGTAGGGGAACAAGCCCTTGGCTTCGACGAGACCGAATGCAGGAACCATGGCTCACCTCTGTCGTTTATGTATATCGCCTAACTCCAGAATTAGGCTCATACTACATAAGATGTGAGAGGTGACTCACCATCAGCCCGAACAGGACCCTTGCCCATGACTGTCGCGATGAGATGAAATCATCGAGCTTGTCTATCACATCGTTATATTACTAGATGGAAATCATTAGTGAAATCGAGGGCAAGTTGATAGCGACGTACATCAATTAGGTGTCTTACAAGAACTTGGTCGAGTTGGCGTCCCACCGCCTGATGGGAAAACACCTGGAAACCAGGTGACTTAGTGTCCTTGACTGAAATCGCCGGAGAGGAATCGGATGAGGTCTCTAGGCCTTTCTCACCTTCAAACTCGTTGCCAAGTGGGTAATCGGATTCACCGAAATACCAATGTCTATATAGAGGGAAGGGGAATGCGATGCTTCACTTCTCCCCCCCAGAATATCGGTCGAAGAACACTGCGAGTCCAAGGTGTAAGAATTCACGGATGGTAAACACGGGATAACTCACGCGATTCGAAAACAATCTTCAAAACGTGGCCGTTAGCCAATGCCAGCCCCGGCTATCCAACACGACCATTAGGAGGTTTTCGGGGGAAAACAAGGATCTCCGTACCGACGGAGATACCGGCAGCGACCCTCTCGTTCGGTGCAACTTCCAGGGCCTCGGAAGCAGCCATGGGCGGGACATTCTCGGGCGATGCAATCGCGTTCTCCCTAGTACGTCTTTCCCATGTAGCGAATTGCGCGTACGCGGATCCTTGGTCGTTCCCGTCGGTGAATCGTATTCATGACCGCCGTCCTCTAACCAGTTTTGGCGTAGCCCAGGTTGCGTACACGAGCCTAGCAGTGATCTGATTCTGCGGAGGAGACGGTAGGGGTCAAGAGTTTGGCTACACCTCCAACGGATCGGGAACCTATTCTTGTCCTCCCGCTCCGCGATCATCGAGCATCATGAAACGCTTTTTACGCCTCGTGCGTCATGGCGACGCCGGACCGGCTAGACCCACGGATAACCGCACAACGCGCACTCAATGTGTATTCACTGTTGGAGTACTTGTGTCCGTCATCCTCGAGGGTTCACACTCGGATGCAAGATGTTTCTCCTGCCCAGTGCCCTCTCTCTTGTTCTCCGGCTCACCCTCTTGGCTGTCCCGGTAATAAGCCAACAGTGCCAACTCGTTCGGGCAGGGGGACAACAACCCCTGGATCCCAGCATCCCATCACCAAGCGTCTCCCCGATCGCAAACACCGTCTCACCCACCAGCACATCGTCGACTCAACCAAGCAGCACACCTTTTGTTTACGGGCGAGATAAGGTTCGCGGTGTGAACTTGTGCGTGATTTCCCGTCTCCCAGCATCCCGTCAGTTCCCGGTCTTATCCCCCTTCAGGGGCGGTTGGTTCGTGCTTGAGGTACATTCACTTCCCACATCCAGCCCATGCAGCGGAAGGGCTCACTTCACGAGATCTAGCCATGGATAACGCCGAGCATATTCGAGGACACAGGAGACGATGACATCGTTGACGAATACACATTTGGGGAACTACAGAATCGGCAGGACGCCCTGCGCGTGTTGGAAAACCATTGGCAGACCTGGATCGTCGAAGATGACTTCAGGCAAATGAAAGCGGCTGGCCTGAACCACGTCCGGTGCGTCTAGTCCCTACCTCGATCTCACACCGTCTTAACGTCCCCGTCATATCCATCGCATCCCCTGCACCACTCAGTATTCCCTTGGGATACTGGTCAATACCCCTTACGTCCGAAGATACCAAGCTCTCCACAGATGTATCGCCCTACATATCCGGGGCGTGGCCATACTTCCTACAAGCCCTCACATGGGCCAAGTCCTACTCCCTCAATGTAATCGTCGATATCCACGGGGCCCCAGGTTCACAAAACGGTTACGATAACTCCGGTCAGAGGACCCAACCACCCATGTGGGCATCAAACCAAGACTACGTCCAAAAGACGGTAGATTGCGTCGCGTTTTTGGTCAAGACCGCTGGAGACAAGATCGATGTTCTCGAAGTTATGAACGAACCTGCGGGATTCCTCGGAGATGTTTTCACCAGCGTTTTGCGACAGTATTATATTGACACTTACGATGCCATTCGGAACGTGACCGGAAATAGGATGGGTGTCATGTTCAGCGATGGGTTCCGTGGTCTAGACGTGAGTGCCCCCGCTGAGATTCATTTCGAACCCCTGGCTCAACTCGCCTTACAGTACTGGGGAGGTTCCTTTAACGCTCCTCAATACCAAGGAACGTCGATGGATATGGTATGGACCTCGTCTCCTCTAGTTTCAATCGCATCGCTAATGGTCACCCTCGAAGCACATGTATCAAATCTTCAGCAACTTGGAGCTTTCCCGCACATTCGATCAACACATTTCCTACGCATGCAACCTGAGCGAAACGTTCGTCGACTTCGAAAGTTCCAACATCTGGACCGTCGTCGGCGAATGGTCCATCGCCCTAACCGACTGCGCGAAATGGCTCAACGGGCGCGGCGTTGGCGCTCGCTGGGAGGGCGAATGGGGCTCCGCCTCGGGCCAACAAGTCTTCGGCTCCTGCGAAGGTTATACAGGCGATTCTTCCACTTTCTCACAAGATTATAAGGACCAGTTGAGGGAATACTTTGAGCTGCAGATCGAGGTTGGAGAGCGGGTACAGGGGTGGATCTTCTGGACTTGGAAGGTACGTCGTTATTCTCACCCCCCGTCGGGAGCTGTTGACTGAAACATGTGTCGCAGGCTGAGAATGCGGATGAATGGAGCTACAGCAAAGGGGTATCGGGGGGCTGGATTCCCAGCGACCCAACGGACAGGCTTCATCCTAATATTTGTCCATGATCATGATTCGACGCTATTCTGTCAACATCACTGTACGAACATGTCCACCACCAGTTCTGCATTGGACCTTCGATTCTAGAACCATAGACCATCGGATAGTAGTTTCCTTGCCTCAATATTTAAAAAGCAATGTTCTTGAATTCGGCCAATCCATCTCGCACAAGAGCCCCAAACTCCCGCTTCAGTGCTGTGTGTTCGGGACCGGAAATCCGTCTGGATAGGTCACGGATGACATCGTGATATAGCCCTTGTTTCCGCGATAAGACGGTATGGAAAGCATGCGCCCCTAGCCTTTACAATTTCCCGGTCAGCGAGGCACAGTTTAAAGTCGAGAGATGTACCATTCAACACGCTTCTTGTTAATATCGTCCTTGGGTGCTCCACTCCCGGTGCGACTCGCTATGGTTTTAACCTTAGCGGTCGAAAACGTGTACGCGATGACTTGGCTCATCGTATCTGATCGATTATCCAGTCAGTCATAACGAATGCACAGTCATCACGTGAACAGACCTAGGATTAGCTTCGAGCTCTGGGGCACAATGATATCCGAAGTCCGCAAATGCTCATGCATCTTCATCCCACAGAGCAAGAGGCCGGTGTACAAATTGAAATACACGCAGCGCAACGTGTTCAGTTCGAGGTCACAATAGATCGCGCCGACTTGGTATTTCGCCAGCCTAAGAAATTGTAAAACTTTGAGAATTCTCTTCGATGCAAACAGACGTACTGTAACATCTTGTTGGTGAAAGTTATGCCGGGTGACTTTCCTCGATGCACCGTCATGGAATCCTTGATGTCTATGACGCAATTCGTCAAAACGCCTACGGGTCTTTCCTCGTGGGGGACTCACAAGTTGATGGATACCTCGAATAATCCGTCGTAATCGACAGGTCACTCATATCTATCACGTAACCACACCAGGGGAAACCTACTCGTAAAGTAAGCCAGCGAGTATCGTGGACTGACAAATCTCCCCTGACCTTTTTGGTCGGGCTCCGTGACTGTCGATGGATCCGATCCAAAGTCGAAGTTGGTCCTTGTCTTCTCGTGTGAGATGAAACACCCATATTCGGGATTCCCTGTAAGATGAGGCATAAAAGTCACGTCCACAATAGGCCACGCTGGGAATGAACTACCTTTCATCATCATTTCCAAGAAAGCCCTCGCCTTTGAATAATTTGTCGTAACGAGTAGGTAGTCGTCCACCAGCCTCAGAAGCACCTAAAATGGCTGAGATTCCTTGAAATTATACGCGGTAAACAATAC